>Ga0209689_1001565_pt1 | contig 17023 bp, 12 predicted proteins | sample GraSoiAngelo_149_FD_187119 | JGI IMG/M metagenome (GOLD analysis project Ga0209689, IMG submission 187119) | Grasslands soil microbial communities from the Angelo Coastal Reserve, California, USA - 14_1009_09_30cm (SPAdes) (version 2) | ecosystem: Environmental > Terrestrial > Soil > Grasslands ... | reverse complement strand
TAATTAGTTGTCGTCCTCCCCTGTGGTCTGAGCCGTGCTGCAGATCTTCCAGATCACGCCCGTGCCGGGGATCTGGACGAGCGGACCGTTACCTTCGCCCTGGAACTTTGCGTCCGGGTCCGACTGGCCAAAGTCCCGCACCGCGCCGTAGTCGACGACGTAGGCGCAGCGGTCGGGCCCGAACTTGACGTTCGTGGGCCGGTTGAACCCATCGATCCCGGACACGAAGGCTTGCTCGGTCGTCTTGTTGAACGCAAACCGCAGGATCTTGAGCTCGAGCGGCTCGCCCGGCTTGCTGAAGTTGATGAGCTTGACCTCGTGCCCGACCTCCGGAGCGGGCGCGGTGGCATTCGCCGCCGAGAATCCGAAGTCGCCCTCGAGGCTGTAGAGCGCGGCCCCGCGGCGGATGGGTCCGTTCGCGAACGAGTTCGGGACAAAATCGATCCCGGTGAACGACGAGTCGGCCGCCTCGATGGCCAGCGGCGACGTGATCTGCTGCGGGGGCAACTTCAGGACGTCTTTGATCGGAACATCTTCTTTCAGAATCGTGGCGAGGCTCGCCTGCGTACACAGGCTCGGCAGATTAGTGGGGTCCGGGACGCAGAGATCGTCGCCGGGCCCGCCGACCGGATTGAACACCGCCTGGCTCGACGGCAGGAAGCCGTAGCGGTCCGGCCAGCCGTGATAATCCGGAGTGCCGTCGGGGTTCTGTTGGGCCAGCTGCAGCATATCGGGCGCGTTGTTGGACGGCCGCGCACCCCGTTCGTCTGCGCCATCCTCACCCACGAGCAGGCCGCCCTTCAGGGCATGCTTCTCAGGGGCACGGCGCCGAGGGCACGACATCCCTTGCGAGCGGAAGGCCGAGGCGTAGGGCATTGCCGGCCAGTCGGCTCAGCCCGCCTTCCCGGTTTGAGATCGAAAACCTCAACGACCCGAACTGAGGATCGCACCGCCCGACCGCCAGTCGTCGGCAGCGGACGGAATCCTCGGCGACGCGGTCGTCGGACGCGAGGGATGATCCGATGACCCTGCGTGAACTCCTCGAGACGCTCAAATCGTTCGGCGTCAAGCTTGCACTCCACGACGGCGACACTATCACGGCTGAGCCGCCCGAGGTCCTCACCCCCGCTGTCCGCGCGGCCCTCGCGGAGCACCATGCTGCGCTCGTCGCGCTCATCCCCTCCAGGCCCTCCTCGACGTCCTCGTTCGACACCCTGCTGAGCGGACTCGACGGCCTAGGCGCCCGCCCACCAGCCGAGCTCCTTCAGGAGCGCCTTCGGACCCTCGCCGATGGGCTCGCTGGCGAGGATCCGCTGGTTCGTGAGCTGGTGCGCGCTGAGGCGATCGCGCGACTCACCACGCTCGGAGTCCGCACCCCCGCGCGGCTCGTCAACGCGGCCTTGAATGCACGTCCCAGCCTCAGGGGCGGTGCGGGATCCGGGCGAGGTCTGGTCTTTGCCGACCCCGAGCCCTGGCCCGAGCCTGTCGACGGCGCGGCCCTGCTTGACGACCTCGCTCAGACGTACCGTCGATTCGTCAGCCTCCCAGACGGCGGGGCCGAAGCCCTCGCGTTGTGGATCATCTTCACTTATGCCCTGGATGTCTTCGACGTGGCCCCGATTCTCGCGCTCTGTTCACCCGTCAAGCGCTGCGGCAAGACGACGACCGAAGACCTGACGGCCGCGCTAGCCCAACGACCGCTCACGGCGGCCAACATCACGGTCGCCGCCGTCTACCGCACCGTCGAGCAGTTCGCGCCCACGCTGATCGTGGATGAGGCCGACACGTTCCTGCTGGCCAATCTGGCGCTCCGCGGCATCATCAACTCCGGGCACACCCGCGCGACGGCCTTCGTCATCCGCACCGCGGGCCATGAACCGCGGCTCTTCTCCACCTGGGGCGCTCGTATGATCGCCCTCATCGGTCGCCTGCCAGCGACGCTCGAGGATCGCGCCATCGTCTTGCCGATGCGCCGGCGTGCGCCTGGGGAGACGGTAGACCGGATCCGCCGCACCGAGTTGCGACGCCAGCTCGACCCGCTCCGCCGCCGCGCTGTCCGCTGGGTGGCCGACCATCAAGACGCACTCCGAATCGCCGACCCCGCCATGCCCGCAGAGTTGGATGATCGCCAAACCGATAACTGGCGGCCCCTCCTCGCCATCGCGGACGCGGCCGGCAGCGCGTGGGCCGCTCTCGCGCGTCGGGCCGCCCGCACCCTCGCGGGGTCTGTCGTTGAGGCCGACCAGGCCGCTCCCGTTCAGTTGCTCGCCGATCTGCGCGACCTGTTCGCGACCGCCCCCGCCGCCAAGCTGGCCACGGCCGCGATCCTCCGCTATTTGGCCACCCTCGCGGATCGGCCGTGGGCCGACTACGCCCAGGGCGAGCCCCTCACGCCACGCCAGCTGGCCAGGCTTCTGGACGGGTTCAACATCAAAGCGCGGCAAATCCGTCAGGGGTCCGCGACGAGGAAGGGATACGTGCGCGCGGACTTCATCGACGTCTTCCGCCGCTATCTGCCGTCCGAAACACCGAAACACCCTCATGACATCGCCGATTTAACGAGCCCTCCGAACGGCAGAAGATAAGGACGCCAGATGTGCCCGCGATATCAATCATGTTTCGGATGTTTCGGATTTGTTCGACGAGGCGTAGGTCCCCCGGAGGTCAATGGAGGATGGGGAAAAACTAGAAGTCATCTGAAAACCCGTTTGAGCGACAGCGCCTGTGTTACCGGATAGAAGCCAGGTCGTCGGCATGTCGACGACAACTCCGCCGCCAGAATGACATGGATACGGCAGAACGCTCATCGCTGGTCGCGCACCGAAGCCTACGTAGGCGCATCGCGCACGGCTTTTAGGCGATTGCTCTCCACCGCTGAAACTGCGCTAACATCAGGCGCCAACGCCCGGTAAGACACGGAGACCTCTCATGAGACACATTCGAGGCCTCTTCGCCACGTGGCTTTTCTTGATGCTCTCGACTGTCGGAATTTGCGGCGCCGCGCCGCCCGAAGGCCAGATGACCTGGGGTCTCCACTTCTCGCCGACACCCGGGTGGTTCGACCCGTCAGAGCTTGCAGGAACTGTTACCTCATACCACACCCTCGGAGGTTCACGGAGGCCGGTGTGTACGTGACCGAGGCGATCCGCCACGCTGAGCCCACGCGCCACGCGTGGACCATCGGCCTGGCTTCCTCGACCGCGGCGACGATTCACTCCCTCAAGGGGGACTGGCTGAGCGCGCACTCATCGATCGAACACGCGATGCGGGTGGCGCGGGCGGAAAATGCCGTTCTCCTGCTTCCCTCCCTGGTTGCCTCCTCTGCGTTGATATCGGCGCACCTCGGCGAAACGGAGGCGGCGTTAAGCCACCTTGATGAGGGTGACCGACTCTTCGAGCTCTTCGCGCCGAAGGGGCATGGCGTCCTTTCGTATTGCGCGCTGTCGCGTGCCGGTTTCCTCCTCGGCCGGCTCGACGCGGCGTGGCGCTTGGCAGAGCGTGCAGTCGCTGCTTCGTCGCGCAATCCCTCCTGGACGGCCCATGCCCTCCTTCTCGTCGCCGACATTGCGACGTATCCCGAGCGGTTCGATGCCGAGCACGGTGAGGTCCACTATCGAGACGCGTTGGCACTCGCGGAGCCGCGCGGTATGCGCCCGCTCGTCGCCCACTGCCACCTCGGCCTCGGCAAGCTCTACCGGCGCACGGGCAAGCGGGAGCAGGCGCAGGAGCACCTCACGACCGCGACAACGATATACCGCGAGATGGAAATGCCGTACTGGCTCCAGAAGGCGGAAGCGGAGACGATGGAGCTGGCGTGAGGACAGATTTATGACTCCACGCGAGGCGAACGCAGACCTGCTCGCCGAAATTGCGGCACTCCGCGACCGCCTGGCATCACTCACCCGCGAGAGTGCTGAACGTCAAAAAGCGTTAACCCAAGCTGGCCACCGGGAAGCCGCTACGAGCGAGATCCTGCAGGTGATCGCAAGCTCGCCTACCGAGCTCGGTCCCGTGCTCGACGCTGTCGCCAAGAATGCGGCACGCGTCTGCGATGCGGAGGACATCGGGGTTTACCAGCTCGACGGCGACGTATTGCGCGCAGGCGCCCGGTACGGGGCCGGCCCAAAACAAGACATCGGTAGTATCGCCCGCATCCGGCGGGACCTCCTTCTTGGTCGAACGTTTCTCGACCGCCGCACAATTCACGTGCATGACATGGCGGCCGAGTTAGACAGCGAATATCCCGGAATGCGGAGTACCGTCGAGCGCTTTGGGATGAGGACCATGCTCTGCACGCCGTTACTGAGCGGCGGTGGGGCCATCGGCGTTGTCGTTGCGGCGCGCTACGATGTCCGCCCATTCAGTGACGAGCACGTCCGGTTGCTGGAAACGTTCGCGAACCAGGCCGTCATTGCCATCGAGAATGTCCGCTTGTTCAACGAGACGAAGGAAGCGTTGGAGCAGCAGACAGCCACCGCTGAGATCCTGCGCGTGATCTCCAGCTCTCCGACCAATATCCAGCCCGTGTTCGACGCCGTTGCCGAGAGCGCGGCCCGCCTATGCGAGGCGCTGGACACCGCCATCTTCCGGCGTGATAGCGATCGGTTGCTCCTCGTCGCCCATTTCGGCGCGATACCCTACGGGCGCGTCGGCGAGTTCTCCATTTCGGCGGTTCGCGGTATGGTCAACGGCCGAGCGGTGCTGGAGGGGAGGACCATCCAGGCTGACGTGCTAGCCGAGGCGGACGAGTTTCCCGAGGGCAGCGAGACTGCGCGGCAGTGGGGCCATCGGACCATACTGAGCGTCCCCTTGATGCGAGAAGGCGTCGCGATCGGGTCGATCATGCTTCGCCGCTCCGAGGCTCAGCTTTTCAGCGAGCGCCAGGTTGCCCTACTCCAGACCTTCGCCGATCAAGCCGTCATCGCCATTGAGAATGTGCGGCTGTTCACGGAACTGGAAGCCCGCAACAACGAACTGACCGCGACGGGTGAAATCCTACGAGTAATCGCGAGTTCTCCGACCGACCTCCAACCGGCCTTCAACGTCATCGCGTCCAGCGCTCTCAGGCTCTGTAGCGGCGTCGCCAGCCTCGTGTTCCGTTACGATGGCAGGCTGATCCACCTCGCCGCATCCGATAGCGCCGAAGGCATCGACTTGGAGGTCATCCGCCACAACTTTCCGGCGCCTCCGGAGGGCGCCACCTTTGCCAGCCGCGTCGTGACGATGGCGCGACCGCTGTATATCGCCGACATCGAGCGTGATCCCGATGCGCCGCCCGGACTCGTGGAGTTCGCTCGCGCGAACAGCTTTCGGAGCATCTTCGCCGCGCCGATGCGGCGTGAGGACCAGACGGTCGGCTTGATTGCGGTCATCCACCGGGACGTGGGCGGCTTCACACCCGAGCAAGGGGCCCTGCTCCAGACCTTCGCCGACCAAGCGGTTATCGCGATAGAGAACGTGCGGCTGTTCACCGAGACAAAGGAGGCGCTGGAGCAGCAGACAGCAACCGCAGAGATCTTGCGGGTAATCGGCACCTCGCCGACCGACGCGGAGCCGGTGTTCGAGACGATCGCCAAGAGCGCCGTCCAGGTATGCGGGGCCCTGAGCTGCGCGGTGTTCGTGGTCGATGCGAGCATGGTCCATCTGGCCGCGACGCACGGCGTCCCTGCGGAGCGACTCGAGCGGTTCCGCTCGGAATTCCCCGCGCCACTCACGTCCCCGCATGACGCCGTGTGCGCGATTCGCGAGCGCAGCCTCTTTCACATGGCAGACATCGAGAACAATCCGGAGGCCAGCCCAGAACAAATCGCCGTCGCCCGGCTCGGCGGCTACCGCACGCGGCTCATGGTGCCAATGGTGCGCGGGGATCTCGCCCTCGGCCTGATCGCGGTTACACGGGCTGCGGACACTCCCTTTTCGGAGCGGCAGGTCGAACTGCTCAGGACTTTCGCCGACCAGGCGGTGATCGCGATCGAGAACGTGCGGTTGTTCAACGAGCTACAGTCCAGCAATCGCAACCTGAGGACGGCGCTCGACCAGCAGACCGCGACGAGCGAGGTCCTGCGGACGATCGCTGAGACCAAGACGGACCCCCAACCGGTGTTCGACACGATTGTGCAGAGTGCCGCCCGGCTCTGCCATGCGGCAAATGCCGCGGTTTTCCTGACCGATGGCCAGATGGTGTACGAACCGGCCAACTTCGGCGGCGCCTCCGAGGCGCGCGCGGCTACACGATCGCGATTTCCACGGCCGTTGGCCATGGATTCCACGGCGGGAGTCGCCATCCTAACGCGATCAGTCTTCCATGTGCCCGACGTCGATGATCCCTCTGTGCTCGAGCACACACGGCAGAGCGGCCGGCTGATCGGCTTCCGGAGCGTGGTCACCGTGCCGATGCTACGCGAGGGCGAGGCCGTCGGGGCTGTTCTCGTAGCTCGCCCGGAGCCCGGGCGCTTCTCGGACGCGGAGGTGCAGCTCCTGAAGACTTTTGCGGCGCAGGCGGTTATTGCTATAGAAAATGTGCGGTTGCTCAGGGACCTAGAAGTGGCGAATCGCCAGCTCGAAGTCGCCAGCCAGCATAAATCCGAGTTCTTGGCGAACATGTCCCACGAGCTGCGGACGCCCCTCAACGCGATCATCGGCTTCTCCGAGGTGCTGACGGACCGCATGTTCGGGGAGCTCAACGAGAAGCAGGAAGAGTACCTGAAGGACATCTATGCGTCAGGGACCCATCTCTTGTCCCTGATCAATGACATCCTCGATCTGTCAAAGATCGAGGCCGGGCGGATGGAGCTCGAACTCACTGACTTCGACCTTCCCACGGCGCTCGACAATGCCCTGATGCTGGTTCGCGAGCGGGCCGGGCGACGGAGTATTACCTTGCAGACGAGCGTCGATGAGCGGCTGGGCCAGATTCAGGCGGACGAGCGGAAGATCCGACAGGTCGTTCTGAACTTGTTGTCGAATGCGATCAAGTTCACACCGGAGGGCGGGCGGATCGAAGTTGGAGCGGTGCCCAAGGACGGTTTCGTAGAGGTGTCGGTCAGCGATACCGGGGTCGGCATCGCGCCGGAGGACCAGGAAGCGATCTTCGAGGAGTTCCGGCAGGTGGGGACGGCGGAGAAGAAGGCGGAAGGCACGGGGCTAGGGCTGACCCTTTGTCGGAAGTTCATCGAGCTACACGGCGGGCGGATCTGGGTCAAGAGTCGGGTGGGCGCAGGCTCGACGTTCACGTTCACGATTCCGGTGCGCCGTGGCGAATGAGCTGATCCTCGTCGTCGAGGATAACGACAAGAACCGCAAGCTCGTCCGGGACGTGTTGATGTTCAAGGGCTACGAGATCATCGAGGCCGAGACGGGGGAAGACGGCGTCCGTCTCGCCCAAGAGCGACATCCGAGCCTGATTCTGATGGACATTCGGCTTCCCGGAATCGACGGGGTCGAGGCGCTTCGACAGCTGCGATCCGAGGAGGCTACTCGAGAGATTCCCATCATGGCGATGACCGCGTCGGTCATGACCGCGGACCGGCAGAGGATTACGGACGCCGGGTTCGACGCCTTTCAGAGTAAGCCACTCAAGGTAAAGGACTTTGTCGCGGCCGTCGAGCGGATTCTTGACCATCCTGGAAAATGATGAGTGGAGCGACGCCATCGTCTCGAGCCCTCCTTGAGGAAGTTCGGTTGGGCTGTGGTCGATGCTGACGAACTCATCTCGTGAACCCAGTGAACCTCCTCGCCGACCTTCAAGACTTCGTCCGCGACCACCGCGCGCACGGCCCCCTGACCGCTGACGCCACGGAGCCTGCATGGAATGGCTATCTGCTCACGGAGGTGTGTCCGTGTGGGGTGGTGTTTGAGCGGTGGGTTACGCCGGAAGAAGCGGATGCCGATCTGACGTCTTGGTCCGCCGTCGCCACCCGCTTAGCGCGTGCGCACTGACGCAGGAAAGAGTAGCCACTCAATGACAGCGCGAGGATCTTCCGCGTCGTACGGCGCCAGCGGCTGGGCCGGGGCCGTTGCGGGTGCTGGCGGCGCTGGCGGTTGTTCTCGTCGCTCGACACGCGGTACGAATGGTGCGGCACCGGTCGTCAGCGGCGGCGTGGGGTCTTTAGGGTCTGGTCTGACGACTTGAGTCTCTTGCCGCAGCGTCACGGTTATCGATACCGCGACGAGCTTCGACCCCTCGCGGCTCGTGTCGATGCCGACGAAGTCGCCCTTCTTGACCTCGGCCAGTGAGATTGGCGTGTCCGTGAACTCCGGCGCCTGGGGATTGCGCTGCGAGACGATGATGCTTGTCCTTGGCGTGACGGTGACATAGAGCATGTGCGCCGTGCCGGCGCGGCCTAACTCGTCGACGACCAGACTGTCCAGGCCTACGCTGAGGACAGTGCCTGCATGACGGTCGCCGGCCGTGAGCTTCGTTACCGGCACGAGCGTCAGCGCGAGCAAGAGGACGAAGCCCGGGTGCAGAGTGATGATGCGCATTGGGTGTCCCTCCCGTGCTGGCACGGCCACCGACCGAACACGTTACTGTCCCTTGTACTTTATTTGCCTGGGATCGAAACGTTCCTCGTCAATCCTCAGCTCATCAGTCGGAGGATCGTCCACCAACAAAGATTCATTGCCGTCAGCTGCTGGCCCGCCCGGAACGGATACCTTCTGACCGTCGCCTGCTCGTGTGGCGTCACATTCGAGCGCTGGGTCAGGCCTGAAGAGGCAGACGCGGACCTGCTCCGTCTCGCATCGCTGAACTGAGCTTCAGGAATCGTCCGCCCACCTTGGGCTAGACTCCTCGGCAGTCCTTCTCACGGTCTCGGCAAGGGAGATAGTGATGCGAGGATTGCTAGTGTCTACTGCTGCGGTTGTTTGCCTCGGTACGGCGCCCCGTTGCATGCGCAACCGGCTTCGCAACTCAAGCTGACGATCCTGGACTTCATACCCTCGGGCTCTCATGCAGGCGTTCAACTTATCCGTATCCAGCACGTACTCTTCCATGCCTTTGGCTCGCCTCACGAGCACGCTCGAGTCGCGCTGACACTCGTAATAGTCAGTACTTTTCTGCTGGTCGCTCACGCCGGTCTTTGAATAGCCTGAGAGTCCGCCGGCACACGCAGCAACCGCTACTGCGAGAATGAGACACCCTAACGCTCGTGCGATCCGTTCCTTCATGGTTTCGCCTATTCCTCTCGCTCCCCCGCACCGTGTACCAGACGAGCGCGACCGGAGCAAGGCGGGCGGATTCTCCGAGGTTTCCCATAATGATCCCCAAATCCCCCTGGGCCCGATGCGCCCGCTTTGCTCCTGTCTTCTCGCCGAAACGCCCTCGCCCGATAGGTGAGGGCAGCCACCGAAGTACAATCGGTTCCTATGCTTTCTAGGAATCCAAATGGTTTCGGAACGCTTGGACCTCACTGCGCGAGATTTCGTCCTTTCACGGACTTGTCGTACACGTGGCCGCAGGGGTTTCTGAACGGGAGCGAAAGGTACCGACCTCCTAGCTACGTGACAGATGGCCCGATAGGGCTGTCTCACCGGCCGTTGGACGCGGCGCCGACGTCACAATCACGTTGACGTTGGAACCGACCAGTTCCGCAGCGAGGCTGGGTAAGCGGTCGAACTCGCCTCGGTGCCAGCGGTACTCCAGAACGATGTTTTCACCGTCAATGTAGCCGAGCCCACGCAGAGCTTCACGGAACGCGTCCCACTCTGGCCCGTCAGAGGTGCTGAGAATGCCGACTCGATGCGTTCGCTGGGCCTCGCCAGCCAACGGCGCACGCGTAAGGGCCAGCACGAGAGCGAGCCCGATCAACCGCATGGGCACTTGGTGGAGGTGGCTGGCGGGAGTCTAGCAGACCCGAAGGTCAAGGATAACCACGCACGCAGGATCTCAATGAAGATTGTCCGTCGGCGATTCGTGCTGAAGATCACCGACTCGTAGGATTCTCAAGCTGAGGCGGTGGTGGCCACGCTCAGGGCCGGACGCTCAGTCATCGATCGTATCAACGGGCGGTCGGGAACGATAGCACCTCGATCTGCGAGCCGCGCTGCACGATGACCGTGTGCGAACCCGTCGGGCTCGAGGCACTCGGTGTTGGCGGAAACACGAATTTCGGATCTGGGACAGGTGCTTCGCTGGGCACTGGCTCTGCGAACTGCGGGAGCACCGCGACGTCATCCGGCTCCTCCACCCAGCCGACTCCCGGGTCCCAAGCGAAGAACGGTTGCCGGACAAAGCGGTGAGGACCCCTGAATGGCGATCGCATGGGGCCTCTCTCCTCCGATCGCATGCCGTGGCGCGGCGACACTGAGATGATGCTCGGCGCGCGGGAGGGGCCAACCACGCTGACGCCGTGGCCGCGGAATCCGGAGCCTCCATGGGCGCCCCATGCGTAGCTTGGCGCGGCCTGAACGAGAGGAAGCGCGACTGCCAGGAGGGAAAGCACGACTATCCTTCTCACTTCTCTACCTCACTATGTCTGGAATGGTAGACCCCAGACAAACAGGTGTCAAACAGCGCCGAGTTTCTGCTGGGCTTCCGACGGCGGACCAAGACGTCGGGTTGCGGTCCGCTTCGTCGAGCGTGCCCCACCGCTTTAAGGTGGCGTCACACAGACAAGCAAAGGTGAGCAGATACCCATTCCACCACGCAGGCTCCGTGGCGTCGGCGGTCAGGGCGCCGTGGGGCGGTGATTCTGCACGAACTCTGCGAGATCGGTGAGATCGGTCAGCAAAGAGTCACGATACACACGTTCGTCAGTATCGACCACTGACCAACCGAGCTTCCACAATCTGGGTACCGGTGCCGGCGTTCTACTCGGCGCCGGTCGGTTCTTGCAAACACGTCATGGGGTGTCCGTCGTTCTCCTTCGCGCCGGTCGAGGACGATACCGACATCGGGCCAATCCTCAAAGTGTCGGCGCAGTTCTTCGTACAGGTGCAGACGTCTGCGGACTACTACGAAGAGGAGCACGCCTACGCCCTCGTGGGCAGAATGGTCACGGCCGGGGAGCGGGCCAGGAACCACGGCTTGGATGGGAACCTAAAGCGGGTATGGTGGGAGTCAATGGATACATTTGGATACGGCCTCGGCCGGCCACGAGTTCATGGGTGTCACAAATCGTGCGCGAAGGCCCTCGTACGCCCCCGTATTTCCGGGGGCACGCTACAGACAACCACGGCCGTCGCTCGCTGGTGGGCTCATCAGCCTGGGACCTGATCTTGTGGAGATGTCCAAGCAAGCCGCCGGTGTCCTTCGCCAAAACTCCGTCCGTCACCAAGTGATTGATCTGTCGGCGCTGATACGGAGAAGATCTCGGCTCAATGGTCACTCTCCTGCTCCACCTGCTTCGACTCCTCCCGATGCTCTGCGGCTGCCACCGTCAGGTCGCCCTGGAGAACCTTGCCTTGCGCCATCAGCTGGCCGTCTACAAGAAGATGGTGAACCGGCCGAAGTTGCTCGGCAGCGATCGACTGTTCTGGGTCGCGTTGTCCAGGGTGTGGGCCGGCTGGAGGCAGGCTCTCCTCATCGTGTCACCCAACACCGTCCTGCGGTGGCAGCGCCGCCGCTTCCGCGAGTACTGGGCCGGACTCTCCTCTCGCGCTGTGGCAGGACGTCCGCGTGTAAGCCGCCAGATCAGGGCCCTCGTCGTACGAATGGCTCAGGCCAATCCTCTCTGGGGAGCGCCTCGAATCCACGGCGAACTGCAGAAGCTGGGAATTGACGTCGCTGAGCGCACCGTCTCCCGCCTGCTCCCGAAGCGCCGCTCACCGCCGTCTCAGACGTGGCGCACGTTCCTGACCAATCACTTCCGGGACCTCGTCTCCATCGATTTCTTCACTGTTCCCACCGCGCGCTTGCGTGTTCTGTTCGTCTTCGTCGTGCTCGCCCACGACCGCCGCCGCGTCCTCCACTTCAATGTCACCGAGCATCCCACCGCTGCCTGGACGGCCAAGCAGATCGTGGACGCCTTCCCGGACGACTCCGCCCCGGCGTATCTCCTCCGCGATCGCGACGCAGTCTACGGTCACGTGTTCCAGCAACGCGTGAAGGGCATGGGGGTCGGTGAAGTCCTCACGGCGCCTCAGAGCCCGTGGCAGAACCCCTTTGCGGAGCGGCTCATTGGCTCCATCCGGCGCGACTGTTTGAATCACGTGCTCGTCCTTGGCGAACGGCACCTGCGCCGCACCCTGGCTCGCTACTTCGTGTACTACCACGGGGCGCGTACTCACCTCTCACTCGAAAAGGATGCGCCACACGGCCGCGCAATTGAGCGGCCTGAACTCGGCAAGGTCGTCTCGATTCGCGAAGTCGGTGGCCTCCACCATCGCTACGTGCGACGGGCGGCCTGATCCAGCTCAATCGGTTCGCCACGATCGGGCCGTCCTCCCGTCAGGCTGCTCGCCGCCCCACCCCCAAAAAAGTCCGGCGTCCTTCAGTAGCGGCCCGACGGACCCGCACTGCCGGCCTCCCCTCCTGTCTACAGTCTCCTGAGTGGTCCTTGGCCTGTCGCGAGAGCATCGGCTGTCGTCCACTGGGGGGATGAGGTTTTGGCGAAGGACAGATCGGCTGGGTGGCCAAGCAACTTGGCCACGCCAACACCGAGATGGTGATCCGGCACTACTACCGCTGGATCAGGAACAACATGCGGCAGGACGGCTCGGCCTTCGACAAGGCGGCAGCGAGTTTCGGACTCTGATGATGCTCGACGACGTGACGAACGATGGGGCCTACGGCGTGCGGCTCCGTAGGCCCCTCCCATGGAGCGGGCGACGGGAATCGAACCCGCAACATCTGGCTTGGGAAGCCAGTACTCTGCCGTTGAGTTACGCCCGCGCGATGTCAGAATTTTGGCAGAATCTCGACCGTCCTCCTCGTAAGTTATGGTCCATGCTCACCCGACCGGAGGCTTGGGAAGCTGGCATTCTGCCACTGAATTACGGCCGCCCGGCGCCCCTATCTTACACCGACCCGGTCGGTGCTATTTCCCGTCCTTGAGCGACATGCTGTACGCCTGCAGCACCTCGTCGCTCCGCGCCTTCCAGTTGAGCCGCTTGGCGACACCATAGAGGTCGATCTGCTGGTAGAGCGGCACCGCCGGCATCTCCTCGAGCCAGAGCCGGTTGATCCGGTGATACTGCTCCAGCCGCTTCTTGTCGTCCATGATGGTCTGCGCTTCGTCGAGCATCCGGTTGAAGTCTTCGTTGAGCCAGTTCACGAAGATGCCCGGCGACCGGAAGAGCGGGACGTACACGGTCTCGGCATCCATCGTTCCGGTGCCCCAGCCGATCAGCCAGACCGGGCCGGCCTTGTGGACGTAGACCATGTTGTTGAGGTACGTCACGAAGTCGTACGTGCGGAGCGTGGTCTTGATGCCGGCCTTCGTGAGCTGACCGGCCACCGCCTCGGCCACCTCGGCGTCGCGGACGTAGCGACCGCGGGGACCGTGTAGCGTGATCTCGATGCCGCTCGCGAAGCCCGCTTCGGCCAGGAGCTTCTTGGACTTGGCGACGTCCAGCTTGATGGGCTGGAGCTTGGGGTCGAAGCCGAAGTGCATCGACGGCAGCATCGTCGCGACGCGCACGCCCTTGCCGTCGAGCACGGTCTTGATGAGCTCGTCGGCGTCGATCGCGTAGGCGATCGCCTGACGGACGCGCTTGTCGGCGGTCGGCCCGTTGTAGGGCCCGGTGGCCTTGTGCTGCGCGTCCATCTGGTGCGAGTAGATCATGAGCTGGATCGTGCGGATCGACGGCGCGGTCGACAGGAAGAGCTTCGGGTGCTTGTCGATGATCGCGCCCAGATGCGGCGGGATGTTCACCGCCAGGTCGATCTCGCTGTTCTGCAGCGCCGCGACGCGCACGGCGTCGTCGGGGATCGGGCGGAAGACCACGGTCTTGATCTGCGGCGCCCCGCGCCAGTAGGCGTTGTTCGCTTCCAGGACGATCTCCTCGTCCTTCGACCAGCGGACGAACTTATAGGGGCCGGTGCCGATCGGCTTCTTCGAGAGATCGGCGGTCTCCTTGCCGGCCGACTCCTTGGGCGGCAACATGCCACTCTGCGGGAACGTCATCACCGGAACGAACGTCGGCCAGGGCTTCTTGGTGTGAACGCGGATCGTGTACGGGTCGACGATCTCGACCCGATCGAGCGGTGCGAAGAACGCGGCGCCGCGAAGCTTGCCCTGCCCCTGCGCCAGGCGCTCGAGCGAGAACTTCGCCGAGTCGGCGTTGAACTCTTCGCCGTTGTGGAACTTCACTCCCTTGCGCAGCTTCACTTCCCACGCCGAGGGCGGAACGAACTTCGGCATTTCGGTGGCGAGGTTCGGGACGATCTTCAGGTTCTGGTCCCGCTCGTAGAGCGTGTCGAAGATGTGCCGCCCGACGTTCGACGCCGGGCTCTCCGACTGATTCGCCATGTCGAGCGTCGTCGGATCGACGCCCTGGGCGATGATGACCTTGCCGGCCGGTGCCGCGCCCGCTGCCAGCGGCAGCAGCAGGACCACGGCGACGATGACGAGCTTCCACACGATCATCAGCGAGCCTCCTCGACCGAGGGGTTGGATTTCCCGGGATTCCGCTACTCTAGAATTCGCCCGCAGGCGAGTCAAGGTACGCGAGCGCCTCTTCGCGCGTAGTCACCAGCCCGAGGCCCTGCGCCTCGCGCGCGCGCTCCAGCAGTCGGCCCACCTCGGGGCCGGGCGGAATCCCGAAGCGAGCCATCACGTCTTCTCCATTCACGAGCGGCGCCGCGCCGGCACCGGCGCGTGGTGTCTCCTCCCATCCCTGCAGGAGATCCCGGACGAGCGACGCCCGGCGCCAGATCGAGCGAGGCGACACGCCCGTCACCGCGGCGGCGTCCACGAGGTTCAGCAGGAGCAGGTCACGCGTGTCATCGCCCAGGTCGCGAAAGAAGCGGTAGCGGGCGCGGGGCGTCACGTGGCCCGCGGCGGCCAGGTGTCCGGTACGCAGATGATGGCGAACGAGCTGCTCGAGCACACCGCGGGCGCGAGCGGGGAGCCGGAGCCGCTCGGCGATCACGCGCGCGCGTGCGGCGCCGAGCACGTCGTGCTCGAAGAAGCGGATGCGGCCGTCGACCAGACGGCGTGTCTCCGGCTTGGAGACGTCGTGAAGGAGCGCGGCGAGCTTGAGCACCTGGCTTCGTCGCACGCCGCCCCCGAGCTCTTCGGCCATGTGCGCCGCGAGCTCCTCGCCGAACGGCCTCAGCTCGTGCAGCTGCTCCATCAGCGCGTCAGCTCCCTCGACCGCCCGGAGCGAGTGCTCGAGCACCGCGAACCGGTGGGGCGACGGCTGCGTCGCTCCGCGCATCGGTTCCACCTCTGGCACGACCACGGCGAGCAGACCGAGCGCGTCCAGGCGCCGGAAGGCGCGACCGGCGCGCGGCAGCGCGAGCACCGCCAGCAGCTCGTCACGGATCCGCTCGGCGGCGACGCCGGCCAGCCCTGGCGCAGCGGCGCGGATCGCCTGCACCGTCGTCGCAGTCAACCGAAATCCCAGCGCGGCTTCGAGCCTGACGCCGCGTAGCGTACGAAGGGGATCCTCGGTGAGGACACGCGGCGCGTGGACGCGAAGTCGGCGCGCGCGGAGATCGGCGAGCCCCCCGGTCGGGTCGATCACGCCGGCGCGCCCCCGGCTCAGGAGCTCGCGCACCGGAACCGCCAGGGCGTTCACGGTGAAGTCGCGCGCCCCGAGATCGTCGGCCAGGGTCGGCGCCCGCCAGTCCGTCACGTCGAGGCACATCCCACGCGCGAGCACCCGCGCGGCTCCGCGATCCGGATCGAGCGCCACGAACGCGCCGCCGAGCCGCTCAGCCACCCGGCGCGCGATGTCGAGCGCGCCCGATTCGACCGCGACGTCCAGATCGGCCGGCGCCGCCCGCCGAGCTCGAGAGAGCTTCGAGTCACGGACCGCGCCGCCGACGAGCACCGGAGAGCGCGAGCGGCCGGCGGCCGACTGGACGGCGCGCAACAGCGCCCGGGCGGGCGGGGTGAGGTGCTCGAGCTGGAAGACGGTGGGACTCACGACGTGAGCGCGCCGGAGCCGGCGGCCCTGAACGCCTGCCACGTGCCTACCCGAGCTCGATGCCTCGAGCTCCGATCCGGTACTCGACGATCTCGTCGCTCATCGCGCTGCCGCGGTGCTTGACCACACAGAGCATGCGCGCCAGGCGATGGCCGAGCCGCTCACTGCCCAGGACCAGAATCGTGTTCGCGGTGGCGCCAATGTCGCCGGTGGCAACCTTGCGCGCCAGCAGGTCCTCGAGCCGCGTCTCTTCCGTCGTCACCAGGAGCAGGGTCGTGATGGCCGTGTGGTCGTACAGGTGTGCGTCGATGAACGCGCGGTGCTTCCACACCGGCATGCAGATTTCCATCCCGAGTGTCTCGGCGTCCCGGTGGATGGTCTTTCGGTAGAGCTCGTCGAACACGAAGACCTGGATCGAGTCGGCGGGCGAATCCATCGGCTCGACGCCGTCGACCACGACCCGCCGCGCACCGGCCGCGCAGTGAAAGTAGATGAACGGCCGCACCGTGTAGAGCGCGTGGTTGTAGGCGGCCTTCCAGTTCCAGTCGAACTCCCAGCCGCCGTCGGGTGTCGGCACCTGATAGTCGTGTACCCGCCCGACCCACTTCAACGTATTGGAGTAGCTCGCCTCCATCTGGCCGGGTGGCGGGTACGGATCGGTCATCGGCGTGACCGTGTGCGTCCACGGCGTGAGCGACCAGTCGAAGAGCCGCGCCGCGTACTCGTCGTGCTGCTGCGAGTCGCCGCGCCCGTTCAGATCGAGCACGATGCCGCGCGCGCCCTCGGCGACCCGTCCGTGGTCGGCGAACGTGAGCCCGAGATGGGTCTTGCCGATTCCGGTCGCGCCGTAGACGACGGTGAGCGTGCCGGGCAGCAGGCCGCCGTCGAGCATCGCGTCGAGCTTGGGAATGCCGGTCGAGACGCGCGTGGTCACGGGCGCCGATTCTACACTGACCGGCCCTTGGTCGCGAATTGCCGCTCGTAGAGC
>Ga0209689_1001563_pt1 | contig 17033 bp, 15 predicted proteins | sample GraSoiAngelo_149_FD_187119 | JGI IMG/M metagenome (GOLD analysis project Ga0209689, IMG submission 187119) | Grasslands soil microbial communities from the Angelo Coastal Reserve, California, USA - 14_1009_09_30cm (SPAdes) (version 2) | ecosystem: Environmental > Terrestrial > Soil > Grasslands ... | reverse complement strand
CGACAACGAGTACTACCAGCGCGATCGGTATCCCGATGGACTCCCCCGTCTCCAGGTCGTGCTGAGCCTGGGTTTGCAGCTCGTCGCTCATGCTCGCGCCACCGGTGATTAGCACATGGAATCCCTGCGAGCCGTCTGCTTGCTTGACGACATTCAAGACCGGGTCGATTCTGTCCTGCGCCTCCTCGTGGTCCCCTGCCATGACAAATGGCAGGATCGTCGTGTGGCGATCCTCGGAAATGAGCGACGGGTCGTTCGACTGATAGAAGTTCGTGCCCTTTGCGACGATCCCGGTACCAAGCGCTGAAACCTTTCCGTAAACTCCCTCAACAACCTCACGGAACTGCGGGTCGTCCACTGTGGTGGAGTCTGATCGCACGATGACTACTTCGTTCGTCGGCTCGGGCCCGCGAAGATGGTCCTTCAGCAAATTCTCCGCCCGCTGCGACTCAGGGTTGTTCGTCAGCGATACGTCCGTCGTCAAGGCGCCCGACAGGAGGGCGCCGATGGCGGCCATGGAGGCCACGATGACGGCCACCCAGATCCCGACGATTGTCCACGGGCGTCGCGCCGAAACCCGCGCGAGGTTTTCAGTTGATAGGATTGATAACGCCATTTTGGGTTCCTCCTCCATTTCGGCCACCGCTCTAGCCCACTCGTTAACGCGACGTATAGATGATCTTTAGATCGACCTTTGACCGGTGGGTCGAGGCTCCAGTGCGTTCCCTTCGCCTAACCTAATTCTGGCGCCGGCGTCGGTGGTTTACGCACAATCGACAGCCAGCCGCCCAGCGGGTTCGGTGGCTCCATCGCCCGCTCCGTCCGCGGCCAGCCTGTCGTGTGCGGGTGCGTAACACGGGCTTCGTCTTCGCGCTCGCGGATTGCCGACCAAACAAGTTCATCGCTCAGGAAGCTCAACATACCAATCAACTCCTTCCAGCTTCCGTCTTCTGCCAAAACGTGCCGCTGATCATTGCTTTCATCACAGCGACGTATTTCCGAATGTCTACTGTCGGATCGAGAGTTTTCTGGAGGACGAGGCCGTCCCAAAACGCCATCAGCACCCTCGCTACCGCGTCTCGATCCAGGTTGGGGTTAATTTCGCCGCGCCCTTGTGCATCCTTCACGATCCGCTGGCTAAAGGCCTCACGAATACTTTCATCGACGCGGACGACTGTCTCTTTGATCCGCGGATTGCTCAGCGCCTCGGCCCATAGCTCGATGTGCACAGCGCAGTCGCGGACATCTTCGAGCTTGCTAAAAAAGACATCGACCAGTCCTTCGAGGACATCCAGAGTACTGCTCCTCTCACTCGTGACGGCATCCATGATCGCGGCGCTGTGTTGACGTCCCTGCTCCTCCATCGCCCCGATAATTTCATCCTTGCTCCGGAAATAGCGATAGACCGCGCCGGGACTTAACTCCGCCATCTGGCAGATGTTGTGCATCGTAGTGCGGTGGAAACCCTTGCGCGCAAAACATTCGGCCGCGGCGTCCAATACTTGCTGCCGGCGCGCCTCCAGGTAGGCTTCTGTGACTTTTGGCACTTCCCCTCCTCCTCGAAAAACGAGTACTCGGTTTTTAAAACGAACGCTCATTCTTTCCTGCAATGCCCCAGGCCATCCGTCAAGAGGTTAAAGCAGCCGGCAGCTACAGACTGTGACGAAGGTCACATGCCAAGCGCCGCAAAATCATCCCCGGGTGGGCGCGGTTTACCGAAGATTACCGGTCTGCTCGCGTAACGCCACGGACGTGGCTTCATCTTATTGTGGTGAACAAATATTAACCGGGGGCCAGGCGCTTGGCTGCCCCTGCTACCTATCGGAAAGGAGTTCGGCATGGCGGCACCACGCGGGCGCCTCGTGCTCAACCCCGACGCCCGGGAGCTCGAAGCTCAACGAATTGCCTGCAGCTACCTCGTCAAGGGTTGCGAGCGAGCGCTTTTTGATTTCGGCTTGATTGGCGGCGACATGGGCGGGGTCGAGGCAGCGCGGATTGATGAGCGCGCCGCACACATTATGCGCGGCGTCCTCGGCTCCTGGCGCGACACGCTTTCGCTGCTCACCGATCACTTGACTGACCGCGACTTCACCAATTCCTCCGACGTATGGACGGTGATGCGCACAGCTGCCACGGGTAATGCAACTGTCAACCCCCTGGATTAGGGCATCCTGGATTCTAAGGATTTCACGGCTCCGAGAAAAAGAGAAGCGAACGTGAGCATCGCCGCTAAGGACGCGCTCACCCAAGTGTTGCTCGTCGAAGATAACCCGGGCGACACCAGGCTTACGCGCGAGGCGATTCGCGATTGCGATGTGCCCCTAAACCTCAACGTCGTGCGCGATGGCTTTGAGGCGATGGCGTTTCTTCGCCGTCAGGGGAGATACGCCGGGGTCGCCCGGCCGGCATTGATCTTGTTGGACTTGAATCTGCCTGGAAAGGACGGACGCGAAGTACTGGCCGAGATCAAGCACGACCCGGAATTGAGGCGCATTCCCGTCGTTGTTCTCACCACCTCGCAATCCGAAGACGACATCGCCGCGGCGTATAGGCTGCATGCCAACTGCTACATACGAAAGCCTCCGGAAGCAAACCAGCTTTCGAGAATCGTCAAGGGGATCGAGGACTTTTGGCTGACCAAGGTGAGATTGCCGTGCTGAATCACTGCTTGCGCGAAAGGAGTTGTGGAGGAAGATGAGTGACCGCCCCATAGAAGTACTTCTCGTGGAGGACAACCCGGGTGACGCGCGCCTCGTCCGGGAATCGCTCGCTGAAGTGCGGTCCCGGCGCTTCAACCTAACACACGTCGATCGTCTGGAAGACGCTATTAGACGGCTGGAACGAGATGCCTATGATGTCGTCCTCTTGGATCTCCTATTGCAGGATAGCCAACGGCTCGGCACGCTGATGGAGATCCATACTCAGGCGCCCAAGGTTCCAATTGTCGTCTTCACCGGCTTGGCCGACGAAGTCGTCGGCTTATGGGCGTTGAGTGAAGGCGCCGAAGATTACGTCGTCAAAGGCAGGCTCAGTGGGGACAAGCTTGCCGGTACGTTATTCCATGCAATCGAACGGCACGCACCCGCCTCGCATTCGAGGCCGAAACCGAAGAAACGAGCTCGAAAGGAGTATGGGAAATGAGCGACAAAGCCATAAGGGTTCTGCTTGTCGAGGATAATCCGGGGGACGCCCGCCTTGTTCGCGAGACGCTGGCTGAGATCGATTCACCGCAGTTCGAACTCACCCATGTTGAAAGGCTCAGCCAGGCACGCCAGCGCCTGACCGAAGAGGAATTCGACGTCGTCTTGCTGGACCTTGTCCTACCCGATAAGCCGCGCATGGGCAGCCTGATTGAGATCCATGACCAGGCGTCACGCGTGCCTATTGTCGTATTGACCGGGATGGACGACGAGACGATGGCCTCCTGGACGCTCGAAGAAGGCGCGCAAGACTATTTGATCAAAGGCCAGACTGACGGCGAATCGCTCGTTCGCTGTATCCGCCATGCCATCCAGCGCCACCGCACGCAGTCAGGGAAGCTCCGCACCGCGCCCGCCAGGTTCGCGTAGCGCCGATCAGCTACCGCTTCTTCCGTCCTAATCATCGTTCGATGGCGGCCGTCGACAAAGTAACGGAGCAAGTAGAGAAAACGTCTATGTATCGTCGGACCGCTGGCGATTCGACGATACTCGTTCGACCGGGAAATAGCGGCTGTGTTGTACCTCGTAACTCGTTCGTTACGCGCCTGCGGCGAGAGTCTGGCGAGACCGGCGTAAAAAGATATAGGCAGGGAGGAAAGGCAATAAAGCTAGAAGCGTGGAACCGGACCGCGCCGCGACTGGCCTTCTTATCCAGCGCTTACGCATTGGCTGGTGCGGTTGGAACGCGTTGAAAGGGGAGCCCCATGCCTATGGATGGTCATTCATCCGCCCTTACAGACCAGGAAGTTGCCGAACTCAAGGCTCGTCATTTGGCTTGCAGCCATCTCGTGAAGGGCTGCCAGGACGCGATCATCAGGGTCCGGCAGAAGACCAGCGAACTGGCTCATGATCAGCAGGCAAGCACCGCACTCAGGGCGATCGAGATTCTCGAAGACGCCCTTGCGTCTTGGTGTGACACGCTGTCGATCTTGCGTTCCTCTTTAAACCGGGCTTCGACCAGGCGCGCGGGTTACCGCCAAAGGTTTGAGCATCTACCCGGCGTCTTTGGGAACGAGGCGTACCGGCGGGGAACTGCCGCTCTCAACGCCAGGCGGACCTAACGCTACTGGATCACCGAGTATGAGTGCACTTCGGGGAGGGAGACGGCAAAAGCGGCCTGCACCCGGAAATGGAGCAGCGCCTCAGCCAGATCCTTCCCAGACGGACAGCGCCGCCCGCAAACCTGTCTCGTCGCCTTCTGATCAGGCCGTGCTTGTTGACTCCGTGACGTCGAGTACAGGCCGGGCGCCCGACGGGCTGCCAAGCCTACTGCTCAGCGCTCTCGTGCTGCTCCGCTGCGTCTCCATTATTGCCTTCGGGGCGGCAGCGCTGATGTCTTTCACTACTTTTGGCTCCCGCCTCTACACCGTAGAAGGGTTGCAGCAAGCTCTCGCAATTGCGCTAACGGCGGCCGGCATTATGGCCGCATTTGCCTCTTGGTTGCGCTACAGATCGGGCAGGTCGAGCCAGAGCCTCCTGCTGTTCGTCGCCTTTGCTGGACTGGCCGCCTTGTATCTGCCGCTGGCAGTCGTTCACACCGCAGGCCCGACTCCCGCCCACCTCCTGTTCGCCCCGCTCTCTCGCCTCATATTCGCCATTGGTTTGCTGGGCGCCGTACTGGGCTTACAGGTCCCGTCCCTCACCCGACTGCCTCCTTGGCTCGCAGCCACGCTAGTCGTTCTCGTCGCCTGCGCTTTGGACGCTGTCATCTACTCACGGCTTGGGACGTTTCTACAGGACGGTCTTCCGCAACTACTTCTCGAACGGGCCGAGCCAGCGGGTCTCTTGGTTAACCTCGTTGTGGTTATCTGCGTCGTGCGTGTCTGGTGGAAGACAAGGCGCCCATTCCTCATTTATCTCATCGGGGCGATCTGCGCCTTAACCCTGGGTGGCAGCCTCTTCCTCACGTCCGACCCGTGGGAAGGTCGCTGGTGGACGGCGCATCTGGGCATGTTTGTCTCCGCCATCGCCGTGACCGAAGGTGTCGTCGCAGAGCGCTCACGACGAGGAAGGCTCTCCGAGGTAATGGACTTGGGCGGGCTTTCGCGACTCGCGGAGGGTACCGTCGACGCAATGCGTGATGGCCTGGCCCTACACGACGCGACGGGCCACCTGGTTGGCTGGAATCCGGCTGCTGAGCGGATCACGGGCTGGCGACGCGAGATGGCCGCGCTGCGTCTCTCGCCAACCCTGCCCGAAGGGATGGTCGAATTGCCAGACGGGAAATGCGTAGACGTCCGCCACTTCAGCGTGCGGCAGAATGGCTATCACTACCTCGCTACGTTGTTTACCGACGTAACAGAGCGCATGCATGCTGAGAAGGCGCTCAGAGACAGCGAGGAGCGCTACCGCAGCCTCGTTGAAGTATCACCGGACGCGGTCATTCTTATGGAGCTGGAAGGTACGATCCGCCTGTGCAACCGCCGGGCCGCTGCGCTCCAGGGCTACGAGAGCGGCGAGGAGCTTCTCAACAAAAACTTCTTCGATCTAGTTGCGCCCGATGACCGCGAACGCGCTCTTGCAAACGCTATGAGGATCGTACAAGAGGGCGGTGTTCGCGACGTCGAATATCAGATGCTTCGCAGTGACGGTTCGCATTTTTCCGCCGAACTGAGCGCTTCAATCATTCGCGACCTAAACGGAAAGCCGCGCGCCGTCACCGCCGTGTTCCGGGATGTTTCCGACAGGAAACGGACCCAACAAGCATTGAGCGAGAGCGAAGAACGATACCGAGGTCTCGTTGAGGCCAGTCCGGACGCGGTGGCATTTACGGATGTGGGCGGCAAGATTCTGCTTTGCAACAAGCAAGCGGCGGCATTACACGGATTCGGTGGTATGGACGACCTGCTGGGTCACAACCGATTTGAGTTGATTGCGCCCGAAGATCGCGGTTCCGCAATCGCCCTGCTAGCGCGCACACTGGAAACAGGGGTTGTATCCCGCCGAGAATATGAACTCCTTCGTCGCGATGGGTCTCGGTTCCCTGGAGAAATAAGCGCTTCTCGGATTCTCGATCGCGAAGGCCGCCCAATGGGACTCACCATGGTCTGGCGGGATATCACCGAGAGGCGGCATGCCGAAGAGGAAATTCACCGGACGAGCGCGTTCATCGACTTGCTGCGGTCGGTCGCGGTCGCCGCCAACGAAGCGACCAACCTCAACGAGGCACTCACTTCCTCGTTGAGGCATATTTGCGAACGCATTGGCTGGCCTGCTGGCCACGCCTATCTCGTCTCAAATGACTCCGAGCGCCCCCTCGTATCCTCTGGCGTTTGGTACCCGGAGGTCTCGCGTCGGTTGGCGGCGCTCCGCGCCGCGACAGCCGACACCGGCGGCATAGCTGTTGGCCAAAGCCTGGCGGGACAAGTCCTGGAGACCGGCAAGCCGGCTTGGACCCGTGATCTGCGGGACTGCAGCTTTGCGCGTGGAGAGGCCGCCCGCGCTGCCCGCTTGGCCGCGGCCTTCGCCTTTCCGCTGAGGGTCGGGGGCGAGGTCGCCGGCGTCCTCGAATTCTTCTCGAGCGAGTTCGAAGCGCCGGATGAATCCCTGCTCGAGGTCATGGCGAGCATCGGCACTACCCTCGGTAGGGTCATCGAGCGCAAGCGCGCCCGGGACGAAATCGACCGGGCATTCACGCTCTCGCAGGATATGCTCGCCATAATTGGGTTTGACGGTGAATTTAGGCGCGCCAACCCCACATTTTGCGGCACGCTTCATTTCACCGAAAGCGAGCTAATGGCCATCCCTTACATTGAGCTCGTTCATCCGGAAGACCTCAACGCCTTCGGCTCCGAGCTGCACCGCCTTGCCTCGGGTAGTCCTGTTAAAGGCTTCGAAATGCGCATGCGTGGCAGGGATGGCTCATATCGCTGGACGCAGTGGAACGGAACGCCCTTCCCTTCCGAGCGGGTAATTTATGCACACGGGCGCGATATAACCGAGCGCAAGCGTACAGAGGAGGCGTTGTTAAACGCCACGGACGAGATCCGTGATCTCTACAATGCCGCCCCTTGCGGCTATCACTCGCTTGATAGCGAGGGCGTGTTTGTTCGCATCAATGATACCGAGCTCGAGTGGTTGGGCTACAAGCGGAGCGAGGTAATCGGCAAGAAGAAGATGGCGGACGTCCTGACGCCGGCCGGAAAGAAGGCTTTCGCCCAAAGCCTGCGGGAATTTCAGTCGCGCGGCTGGATGCGGGCCGTCGAGATAGAAATGTCACGCAAGAACGGCACCACTTTCCCCGCCCTTCTCAGCGCTTCAGCCGTTGCCGACGTCGATGGCAAATTTCTGATGACTCGCTCTACGGTCTTCGATATAACCGAGCGCAAGCGAGCTGAGGAAGAGCTTCGGGAGAGCGAGTCGCGAGCGCGCGCCATCGTCAATACGGCGCAGGACGCATTTGTTGCCATCGATCAATCCGGGCGAATCACCGACTGGAACCCACAGGCTGAAGCAACGTTCGGCTGGACACGGAAGGAAGCGCTCGGACGCAAGCTTGCCCAGAAGATTATCCCCGCCAGATTCCGCAGGGGCCACAAGCTTGGACTCCAGCGCTTCATGCGCACGGGCGTCGGCCCGCTTCTGAACAACCGGATCGAGGTGGCGGCTGTGGACAAAGAGGGGCGCGAGTTCCCGGTAGAAGTCACGATTTCTCCCCTCCAGACAGGGGCGGAATATATCTTCAACTCGTTTATCCACGACATAACCGAACGCAAGCAGGCTGAGGCGATGCGCGCACGCCTCGCTGCGATCGTCGAGTCTTCTGACGACGCAATCATCGGTACAAATCTCAGCGGCGAAATCACCAGCTGGAATAAAGCAGCCACACGCCTGTTCCGGTATTCCATGCGAGAAGCTATCGGTAAGCGAATTACCATGCTGACACCGCCCGACCTCGCAGGGAAGTCCTCCGCGGCTCCCCCGATTGACAAGTCCAGCCGCGGTGTCGAGCACTTCGAGACGGCCCGCATGCGCAAAAACGGCAGCCGTGTTGACGTCTCCATGACCGTCTCACCCATTCTTGACGCCGAGGGCGCGGTCATTGGCGCCTCCACCATTGCTCGCGACGTTACCGCCCGTAAACGGGCTGAAGAGCTCGCGCGGCGCGCGGAAGACCTGGCGCGCTCTAATGCGGATCTAGAGCAATTTGCTTATGTAGCGTCTCACGACCTTCAGGAGCCGCTCCGCATGGTCACCGGTTACTGCGACCTGCTCCAGCGCCGCTACAAGGGCAAGCTGGACTCGGATGCCGACGACTTCATTACTTTCGCCGCTGAAGGTGCCCAAAGGATGCAGGAGCTTGTGCGCGGCCTCCTTGAGTACTCCAGAGTTGGGCCGCACGCCAAGATCGATTTGCCTGTCGACTCCGGCCAAGCGTTCGAGCGGGCGGTCGCCAACCTCCGTGTGGCGATCGACGAGAGCGGCGTTACCATCAAGCGTGGACGGCTGCCCACTGTCCTGGCCGATGCCACGCAGCTTGAGCATGTGTTTCAGAATCTTATTGGCAATGCCATAAAGTTCCGCGGCCCAGTCACACCGCGCGTCGACATTAAATCGGTACGGCAAGATGGCATTTGGTTGTTCTCGGTAAAAGACAACGGGATTGGCATCGACATGCGCTACGCCGACAAGGTATTCGCGATCTTCCAACGGCTTCATGGTCGCGGAGAATACGCCGGCACCGGCTTGGGCCTCGCCATTTGCAAGAAGATCATCGAACGTCATGGTGGCAACATCTGGTTCGAATCGAAGCCGGGTCATGGAACCACTTTCTATTTCACGCTCCCAGCGAGAGGAGGGAATGGATCATGAGGGAACTGAAAAAGGACCGCAGTCCAAACGGCCCGAACGGCCCACGCGAAGTCGCGTCTAGACCTATTGAGATCCTGCTCGTCGAAGACAATCCAGCCGATGTTCGGATGACGGTCGAGGCGCTCAAGGACTGCCGGGTGAGCAACAAACTAAGCGTCGTGGAAGACGGGGAGCAGGCACTCTCCTTCCTGCACAAACACGATGGTTATTCACAGCGCACTCGTCCTGACCTGATCTTGCTTGACCTCAACTTGCCCCGGAAGGACGGCCACGAAGTCCTGGCCGAAATCAAGGCGGACCCGGACCTTAGGAAAATCCCCGTCGTTGTCCTGACTACTTCCGAAAACGAACGTGACGTCCGTAGGGCCTATGACCTGAACGCCAACTGCTATATCACGAAGCCCGGCGGGCTGGAGCAATTCGTGAGCGTGATGAAATCGATCCAGTACTTCTGGTCGAAAGTCGTCCAGTTGCCCTCAACGGCGAACTAGGTTGCCCCCGTGACCGCTATACGCCGAAGGCCCGTCAGGGTCTTATTCGTCGAAGACAATCCCGGTGACGCCCGCCTTGTTAAGGAAGCCTTGGCTGACGTGCGAACAGCCGATTTCGAGCTCACGCATGTCCGGCGTCTCCAGGAAGGCCTCCGACGCCTGGCCAGGCATAAGTTCGACGTTCTTCTTCTCGACCTGCTTCTCGATGATACTCCGCGCCTGGGCGCCATCCTCGATATCTACGAACAGTCCTCACGGGTGCCGGTGGTCGTCTTGACGGGACTCGACGATGCATCAGTGCGCAAGTGGGCGCGGAACGAAGGCGCCCGCGAGTACCTGATTAAGGGCAAAGTCGAATCCGAAGCCCTCGCAAACTCTCTCCTCGACGCCGCCGAGCAAGGTTCCGCAGAGGGCCCGGCCGCTAGAACCGAACGCCGGCATTAAAAGGATTCCGGTACTTATCGGTCCTCATTTGGTCTGCGCCCACGCCTCGTAACGCGCCGAAAGACCGAACCGAGCAGCGCGTTCCGCAGCGGAGACCAGAACTCGGCCAGCCGCGCCTTTTCCTCTGCAGGCTCCCGCTTCCCAAAACGGGAGCGATTGTAAGCCGCGGCAAGCATCGATACGTCCTTCGCCTGTCTGACGGAGCGTCCGAGACTCCGGGCGAACTCCGCTGGAGTCTGTCCGGTTCTCGGGCCGTAGCCCGCCCAGGTCGCCAGTCGTACCGTCTTCTCCCACAGCTGCTGAGAGTACGGTAGCCCCGCCACAGAGCGTTGCCAGCCTAAGTAAACGCTACCCGCCAACAACGCGATAAATACTGCCGCAGCCAGCGTTAGCAACGGGTTGTAGTCACGCTTCTGCTCGATCGCAGTGACCGGAATACTCGGATTCTGGTCGCCGGGAGTATCGAGGACTGGGTCTGCCGTCACCGGCAGACCAGGGAAGTCCTTCAGCGTCAACGCTTTGTCCGGTTCGCTATTCTGTTCGACCGCTGGATTCAGTGCGCCGGGGCGGTCCGGCGAAGGGTTGAAGGCGATCCATCCGTAGCTTGGAAAATAGACCTCCGTCCAGGCGTAGGAGTTACGGTCGCGGATCGTATAGGCTCCGCTCTCCAGATTCTTGTCCGCCTCGTCGATCACGAAACCGACAGCCAGGCGCGCCGGGATGTTCAGCTCCCGCAGCATTACGGCCATAGCCGAGGCGTGGTAGTCGAAGTAGCCGCGCATAGAGTCGAACAGGAAGTAATCGATCGCGTCCCTGCCGGGCGGCGTGTCCGGAATGCTGAAGTCGATCGGAAAACTCCGTAGGTAATCTTGCACGCGCAGCGCCTTGTCGTAACGGGTGCTCATGCCGGCGGTGACCTCCTCGGCGCGTAGGCGCACCCTATCGGGAAGGTCTTCTGGCAGTGGAATGTACTGGCGCAGCACCCAGTCCGGATCGATTCCGGATGCCTGGCGCAGTTCCTCTTCCGGCACGATGGGGATAAATCCACTGATGTTGTAGGAGCGTCCTTCGCCCACCCGATTCTCGGGTCTTGCGACCAGCCCATCAGGAAGCGGTCCTCCGTTTATCTGCAAACCGCCCACATCGACGACGCCTCGCCGCTCATCTCGATCGACGGTTAGGCCTACAAAATCCTCGCCCATGCGCGCTTTGACCGCCGAGAGTATCTCCTGGTCCGTCGCCCCCTCGCCTCCGTTCTTAAGCGGGAACTGAATTGTCCTGAATCCCGAAGAGGGCGCCTCGATTTGGAACGGGGTACTGGCTGAGATCGGTTCCCCCGGCGAGAACAGGACAGAGCCGACAACGCTATTGCGGTCCACTGTTACCGTGAGTGGGATCACTTGTCCTTTGGTCGCACCGCTCGCGATGTCTGCTTTCAAGCTATCCTCGATATATGCGGGCAGATCTACGGAAGTCCGCGCGCCGGCTTTCCAGCCGCCGCCGCCGTATTCGTCGTAGACCGCCCCGCGAAGGCGAATCTCGCCGGATACCCCAGGGTCGTTGACGCGGACCGTCAGCAACTCGCGATCGCCGAGCTCGATCGAGCCCTGGAAAGGTAGCACTCCGGTGAAGTTATGGACCGGGATCACCCGCTTGACGTGCAGCGGCCCAGAGAGCCGCACGAAGTTGACGCCTACCTCCTCGACCTGGCGGACCATTGCGTCGACAGGCGCTGGCGTCGCGAACGGTCCCACCGGAAGGACCCACGCGGTCACGATAAGAAAGAGCAGCGCCCAGGTGCTGAAGTTCAGGAACGAGAGACTAATAAGCGAGGGATAACTCGTTCCTTCACGGCGCCAGACCGACATGCGGGTCATTAGGTTAGTGCGCATGACCAGCAAGAACCCGAACAGCATGTACAGCAGGACTGACCCCTCAAGGTTGTCGCCCACCAAGGCCAAATCCAGAAACAACGTCAGTCCTCCGGGAATCAGCCCTATCCACGCGTTTTCCCAGCGGTAGACGCTCCAGCCGAAGATAAATACCCCAAGCCAGGTCAATGCAAGCACGAGCACGTTGAACGGCAACGCGTCGTTGCTCACGCCTCCGTGGAAGGCAAGGTCGAACCAGGTTTCGAAGCGCAGGTAAATGGCGTCCATCCTCTGCTCGAAGTTCCCGGGACCCACTATCTCGAGCGTCTGCCAGAAAACGACGAGCACGCCCGTTAGCATGGCGAGCGGCCAGGCGGCAAATATCGACAGTCCGGAGCGCGCGATCAGGAGCGAGGCCACGATCGCTAGGACCGAGACTAGCGTTATCGACGGCATATCGTCCGACCAGCCGGACTGCTCCAGCCCGAGCGAAACGCACATCGTTGCGCCCAGTGCAAGGACGAGCGTTAGCCAATCTTCCCAGTCCGTGAGGCGGACGGTTAGCCGTCGGAGCCATTGCGGCGCGGCGCGTGCCGTTGCCGGTGCCACGGGCCTGGTCCATTCGAACTCGGCCATCAGCGCGCCGTTGCTTTCTGTCGCTCGGGTGCCGCATGTGCGGCCATACCCGCCGGCCCGAGCATCAGCGAGATATCGGAGCCACAGCGTACAACGTATGCCGGAACCCCCAGAGTGGAAAGCGCCTCCAGGCGCAAAGATCCCGGCTGTTCCGCGCCGAAGCTGGCCGCTTCCAACGCCACAACGGCCGCGCGCGTTCCCTGTTGCACGGCAGCCTCGAGCGACGGGACCCAGCTTTCCGAGGTCGAGGGAGTGACTATGATCAGAGTGGTGTGACGCCCGAAACGGCGGCCCTCCTCTTCGAGCACAAGGCTTAGGGGCTTCACCCCACTCGCCCGCGCCATCGCCAGAGCTTCTAGGATGCGACCGTATTGCTGAGAGCCCCGCGTCGGGTCAAGTACGACGGCCTCCTCGCCGAACGCTATGAGACCGAGGACCCGATTGGATTGCACGAAATGGTAAGCAAGCGAAGTCGCGATGCGCACGCCGTATTCCTCCGTGCTTTCGTCGCCGGCGCCTCCCTGAACCGCGCCGTCGAGGTCTACGAGCACCCAGACGTTGCTCGTCGGGTCCATTTCGAATGTCTTAACCATCAGCCGGCCCAGCCGGGCTGTCGAACGCCAATGGATGCGGTTGTAACTATCGCCGGGGTAATAATCGCGCACGCCTGATGCATTTGGCGTGACGTAGTGAGTGCGGCGACGCACGCTGCCCTCGCCCGGCAGCTGCGCCACAGGCGACCAAAAATATGGAAGCTCTTCCGGTCGGGGAAGGACCAGGAGCTGCCGCCCCTCTCCGTACGTCCGGGTCAGGCGAAATAGGCCGAACGGATCGCCGGTAGTGATCCGCACCGGGCCTGCTCGGTAAATGCCTCGCCGCGCGCAGCGCAGGTTTACCTTCCAGTTGCGCGACCCATTGGACGGCAACGTGAGCACTGTCCGCGCCGGCGTGCCCGGCATATCAGTCTCGTCTTCCGCCTCCAGCCACACTTTGGTGAACTTGCTTCGGCTTCGCAGTCGCACCCTCGCCTCCGCCTCCTGCCCCACCTGTAGGCGGTCGTTTGCGCGCTCCACCGCTACCTCGAGCGCGCCGGCGTGCACGCGGGCCCAGATCAAGCAGACGATGACGAGGCCACCGAGCACGTAGGCCGCGCGGTAGAAGAACCAGTACCCGCTCACAAACGCGAAGATCGACATTGTTGCCAAAGCCGTTACTACGAAAAGCAGGTTCTGGTTGCGGTAGCAAATACGGAGAAAGCGTCTCAGGGCGTCGGCCATGCCATCCAACACCCTCGTCATCTAGCCCCGCCTGCTCGCCCGCTCCGCGGCGCGCACGCCCGGCACTGGCAGCCGTTGGAGTGCTTCGGCCAGTACCTGCTGGACCGTAGCGCCTTTCACCCGCGCCTGCGCGTTCAGGATGATGCGATGCCCTAGCGCCGGATATGCCAACACCTTGACGTCGTCCGGCAGCACGAAGTCGCGGCCATCGAGGACCGCTCGTGCCTGACCGAGCCTTTGCAGAGCCAGCGAGCCACGGGGCGACGCGCCAAGATACACCGAATCATGATTACGGGTCGCGTTCATCAGGCTGACGATGTATTCCTGGACGAGGACATCGGTATAAATGCCGCGCACCGCCTCCTGCAGAGAAAGGATGTCGTTCGGCTCGCAGACCTGCTCCAGCTCGGCAACGGGATGGCCGTCCCGCTGGCGTTCCATGATCGCCTTCTCGTCCTGGAAAGAGGGGTAACCCAGCTCAAGACGGAGCAGGAATCTGTCCAGTTGCGCTTCGGGCAGCGGGAACGTCCCTTCATACTCGATTGGGTTCTGCGTGCCCATCACAATGAACGGCGCCGGCGTGTGATGCGTGATGCCGTCCACGGTCACCTGACGTTCTTCCATCGCCTCCAGCAGCGCCGATTGCGCCTTCGGTGTCGCGCGGTTTATCTCGTCGGCAAGCACCACCTGCGAAAGGACCGGTCCCGGCCTGAACTCGAAGTCACGCGTGCTCTGGTTGTATACCGAGACGCCCGTCACATCCGTCGGCAAAAGGTCCGGCGTGAACTGAATCCGGTTAAACGAGCAGCCGCTTGAGCGGGCCAGACTGCGCGCAAGCATGGTCTTGCCGACGCCCGGCACGTCTTCGATCAGCAGGTGCCCGCCGCACATCAGCGTCATCACCGCAAGTTCCACCTGCGAGCGCTTGCCGACGATGACGCGCTCTACGTTCTCGACGATGCGTTGGGCTACCGAGCGAGCGTCCAAGTGGGGCGGTTCTCCGGTCTTGTCCTGAGTAATAAACGGCAGGGGGGACGGTTTGGTTCCCTGTCGCTCCCCCTCAGGTTACTCGCAACCCCCAAAGGCTGGCAATAGACGCGTTACGGCGGCGACGAAGTCTGACAATAGCGAAGCGGCGACTGTAAACTACGGCCCAGGAGGTGCTTCTATGCCCGAATACGCCGACCTGCTCTTCGAACTCGATTCCAACGTCGCGACCATCACGCTGAACCGGCCCGACCGCCTCAACGCGATCAGCGGCCCAATGCTCGAATCGCTCTCCCAGGCGCTCCGCGACGCCGACCATGATCGTGACGTGCGTGTAATCATCATCACAGGCGCTGGGCGCGGCTTTTGCGCCGGCCTCGACCTCAAAGACCTCGTCGCCGGCACAGGTATCGGGTCGAACGGTGCCGACAGCCTCGCGAACGCCCGCTTCGATCTCGCGAACAGCCCGCCCATCGTCCTTCACACGACCGACAAGCCGGTCATCTGCGCGATCAACGGCCCCGCCGCCGGCTACGGCATGGACTTGGCCCTCGGCGCGGACATCCGCATCGCCTCCCGCGACGCCAAGCTCGCCGCCGTCTTCACCAGGCGCGGCATCCTTCCGGAGAGCGGCGGCGCCTGGCTCCTCCCGCGCCTCATTGGCTGGGAGAAAGCCGCCGAGATCGCGTTCGCCGGCCGCACCCTTTCCGCGCAGGAAGCGCTCGAGGCCCGCCTCGTGAGCCACGTCGTCGAGCCCGACCAACTCCTGCCAACAACGCGGCAGCTCGCTGCCGAGATCGCCGCCAACGCCCCGCTCGCCGTCCAGGCGACCAAGCGCATGATGCGCCTCGGCCTCGAAGAGACGTTCGAGGCAAACGTACACCACGTCTTCCTCCAGCTTCTGCCGCTATTCGGCTCCAAGGATTTCCGCGAGGGCGTCCAGGCCTTCGTCGAGAAGCGCGCGCCGCAGTTCCAGGGCAGGTAGAGGGCCCGTCTGCGGGCTACAATAGAAACCGGCAGTTAACAATGGCGAGAGCAAGCGAACGCGAGATAGCAATAGGTATAACAATCGATCCAAACGTTTGTGTGGGAAAGCCGGTTGTTAAGGGAACGCGCGTCCCAATTTCAGTCATTCTTGAACAACTGGCTTTGGGGGCATCCGTTAATGATGTAGCTGAAGAATACGGAATCCAGACTGACGACGTACTTGCGGTACTCCGTTACGCGCATGAAGTGATAGCAGCCGAGGACGTCCGGGCCATATAGGGTGGCGCGCTTCCTCGTCGATGGCAATATGCCGGCGGGGACCGCTCCGGTACTCAGGTCTCTCGGACATGACGCGAGCGATGTGCGCGAGCTCGCGATGTCAAATAGTGACGATGACGAGATCTTTCGGCTCTGCCACGCAGAGGCTCGCACGATAGTTACGAGGGACCGCGATTTCGGCGAACTCGTAATAGGACAGCCGTCTCACCCAGGCGTGGTGCTGTTGCGGGTAGGTGGGCTCCGGTCGGCAGCTATCATAGATAGGCTCGTTGAGGCATTGACATCGTTAGGAGAGCCGCCCATCAGCTACTCAGGTAGGATTGTCGTAATTGAACGGACGCGTGTCCGTATTCGCACCGCCTAACTCTCCGAATGAAAAGTAAATGACCCAACCCTCCACCCACTGGAACGCCGAGGTCTACGAGCGCATCGGCACGCCCATGCGCCGCTGGGCGCAGGCCGTCATCGATGACCTGCACCTGCGCGGCGACGAGACCGTCCTTGACGCCGGCTGCGGCTCCGGCTCCGTCACCTTCGACTTGCTCGAGCGCCTGCCCCGCGGCCGCATCTACGCCGTCGATAGCTCGCCCGACATGATCTCGAAGATCACCCAGGCCATCGAAGAGCGGGGCCTCACGAACGTCATACCCATCCGTGCCAGCCTCACCGATTTCGAGCTGCCCGAGCCGGTCGACGTTGTCTTCTCGAACGCCGTCCTCCACTGGATCCCGGATGACGATGCGCTCTTCGGCTGCTTGCTCCGCGCGACGAAGCCCGGCGGCCGCTTCCGCGCGCAGTGCGGCGGCGGTGCGAACATCGCGCGCCTGATGGCCGCCACCCAGGCGGTCGAAGAACGCGAACCGTATTCGGGATATCTCCGAATGGCGGAGTTCCGGAAGTATCGCACGGCAGAAGAGGCGACGGCCGCCATGCAGCGTGCCGGCTGGGCGGACGTCCGAGCGAAGCTCTTCGACTCGCCTGTCCGCTTCGAGAATATGGATGACGCGGCGCTCTACCTGCGGACGATCATCCTTCAGCGCCATGTTGCTG
>Ga0209689_1001559_pt1 | contig 17069 bp, 24 predicted proteins | sample GraSoiAngelo_149_FD_187119 | JGI IMG/M metagenome (GOLD analysis project Ga0209689, IMG submission 187119) | Grasslands soil microbial communities from the Angelo Coastal Reserve, California, USA - 14_1009_09_30cm (SPAdes) (version 2) | ecosystem: Environmental > Terrestrial > Soil > Grasslands ... | reverse complement strand
AGTGCCGGTTTGACCAATACGCGTGACGTAACCAGAGGAGTAGTGGCCGAAAGTGCGTATACTTTCGTTCGTGCCGATCCAGCGCCCGCTCACCCCCAGGCAGCACGTCATCTTGAGAAGCGTTGCGCGCGGGAAGACCAACAAAGACATCGCCGCGGAGCTCGGGATCTCGGAGCAGGGCGTCAAGGTTCACATCTCGCGTCTCCTCGAGCGTTATGGCGCCCTGAACCGCGTGGAGCTGGTGAGCGTCACAAAAGCTTGGGCGCAGGCGGACCAGCCCGCCTACCGGGAGCTAGCAAACGACATCGCCGGGATCCAGGACGGACTGCAGAAGACATATCGGGACATCGGCGCGCTCAGCAAGGGTCATGGCGCGAACGGTCATTCTGGCGCGGTGAGCTCGCGATCCGAGACGAACGGTCACACACCGGTGATCGGGACAGACCTCGTCGCCGAAGTGCGCTCCCTTCGCGAAGTCCTTGGGGAGATCAACGTCGCCCTGAAGCTTGCCCGCGAGCTGCCCGCGGACGCGGATATCGGTCCCCTCGTGGACGCGATTCGCACCCGGGTGGGCGCCGCACTCGACCAGAGCTCCAGGCTGGATGCTCTCGTCACCCGCGAGCCTTCTCGAGACCAGCGGCTGGATCAGAGCGCGATCTAGGGCCTGCAAGTCAGGAGCGGGTCGCGCGAGCGTCTCGGCATACTGGCAATGACGTGAAAGAAACGCCACGCAAGCCCGGATTCGAAACGCTCGCCATCCACGCCGGGCAGGACCCCGAAGCCGCCACCGGTGCGGTCGTCGTCCCCATCTTCCAGACCTCGACGTTCGCGCAGGAAGCCGTGGGAAAGAACAAGGGTTATGAGTACGCCCGCACGGGGAATCCCACGCGCACGGCGCTCGAGACCTGCCTCGCCGCGCTCGAAGGCGGTCGATGGGGTCTCGCGTTCGCGTCCGGGATGGCGGCGACCGATGCGATCGCACATCTCCTTTCGGAGGGCGATCACGTCGTCATTAGCGATGACGTTTACGGCGGCACGTATCGCCTGTTCGCGAAGCTCTTCGATCGGTTGGGGGTCTCGTTGACCGCGGTCGACATGCGCAAACCGGAGGCCGCGCGGCGCGCGATGCGACCGCGAACCAAGCTCGTGTGGATAGAGTCGCCGTCGAATCCGCTTCTGAAGGTCGTCGACATCGCGGCACTCGCCGAGATCGCGCGCAAGGGCAAGGCCCTTGCGGTCGTCGACAACACGTTCGCGAGCCCGTATCTGCAGCAGCCGCTCCGCCTGGGCGCCGATTTAGTGCTGCATTCGACTACGAAGTACCTCGGCGGACATTCCGACGTCGTCGGCGGAGGCCTGGCCGGCAACGACGAGGACTTGCACGAGAGGATCGCCTTCATTCAGAACGCGGCCGGCGGCGTGCCCGGACCATTCGATGCGTGGCTGGTGCTGCGTGGCGCAAAGACGCTGGCGGTGCGGATGGAACGGCACTCGGCCAACGCGCAGGCGGTCGCCGAGTGGCTCTCGGAGAACCCGAAGGTCACGAGCGTCAACTACCCCGGTCTCGTGACGCACCCGCAGCACGCCCTCGCCCGCCGGCAGATGCGCGCCTTCGGCGGGATGCTCTCCTTCGAGCTGCGCGGGGGCGAGGTCGCGGCGAAGCGGATGGCGGCTCGGACCAAGATCTTCGCGCTGGCCGAGTCGCTCGGCGGGGTCGAATCGCTGATCGAGATCCCCCTTGCCATGACCCACGGCTCCGTCCGTGGCACGAAGCTCGCGCCGCCGGCCGGTCTCGTTCGGCTCTCGGTGGGCATCGAGACGGTCGACGATCTCATCGGAGATCTCGGGCAAGCGATCGGCTAGTGCCGCTGCCCCTCGCGACCGAACGGCTCGCCATCCGACCGTACCGCGACGACGATGCCACCGCGCTGCACGAGGTGTTCGGTTCGGCCGAAGTGATGAAGTGGACGCCGAGCCCGCCATCGAAGAACGTCGCCGAGACCGCAGAGCGTCTTGCGCGCACGATCGCCTTCACGGCGCGTCAGCCTCCGGGCTTCGGCCTGTGGGCTCTCGAGCTGAAAGAGTCGGGCGAGTTTCTCGGACAGGTCGGGCTCTTTCCGGTCGAGGGAAAAGGCCCGGAGGTCGAGGTCGCGTACGAGCTCGCGCCGCGGGTGTGGGGTCACGGTTACGCGACGGAGGCCGCTCGCGCGCTCATCGACTACGGCTTCGACGAGATGCGCCTGCGACGGATCGTGGCGCTCATCCTTCCGGCGAACACGCGCTCGCGGAACGTGGCTTCCAAGTGCTCCATGACCCTCGAGGGTCCGGGTCGCTTTTACGGCCTCGACCTCGTCGTGTACGCGCGGGAGGCACCCTAGGCTGACCCTAGTGAACGTCGCGATCGCCTTCGGTGCCGGGATCCTCTCGTTTCTCTCCCCCTGCGTGCTTCCGCTCGTCCCGGCCTTTCTCGTCGACATGGCCGGTGAAGCCGCGCTCAGCGGGACCCAGCGAGCGCGCGCGCTCGTTCACGCGTTCGCGTTCGTGCTCGGGTTCTCGACCGTGTTCACGCTGCTCTGGATCGCCGTCGCTCTCATTGGTTCCTTCGCCGGCGAGATGGTGTCGTGGCTTCAGAAGATCGGCGGCCTCCTGCTGGTCGTACTCGGCATGCAGATGCTCGGGCTCATACGCATCCCCTTCCTCGCGCGCGAGCTCGACCTCCGGCTCGAGGGGCGCACCAGCGGGCTGCCCCGCAGCTTTCTCATCGGGCTTGCCTTCGGCGTCGGCTTCACGCCGTGCGTCGGACCGTATCTCGGGGCGATCCTGACGCTGCTTCTCGGCGAGGACCTCGGGGCTGGTGCTGTCCTCCTGGTCGCCTACACGCTGGGGCTCGGCGTCCCCTTCCTGCTGCTCGCCGGCGGGCTGGGCGGCGCGCAGCGCGTGGCCCGCTGGCTCGCCCAGCACATACGCGTGGTGAATCTGGCCGGGGGTACGCTCGTGATAGCGATGGGACTGGTTCTTGTATCAGGGCAATTCGCGCGGCTGCCTCAGCTCTTCAACTTCCTGCCGCTCGTCGGATGACCGTGGCGACTGCGCCGGAACCCGAGCGCGAGCCGTCCGCGCTCCCGCGATGGATCGCCGCGATCATCATCGGAGCGATCGCGCTCGCCTCTCTCGCCGCGCTCCTCTGGCCACTCCTGAACAAGCCCGCGACCGTGACCGACGCGGGCGTCATCCGCGCGCAGATCGAGGCGGACGGCGCGGCCGGCCGGATCGGAGCGCCCGCCCCCGACTTCGAGTGGACGAGCCTCGACGGCCAGACCCTCCGACTCTCCACATACCGCGGCAAGGTCGTTGTCGTGAACTTTTGGGCGACGTGGTGCCCGCCCTGTCGCGAGGAGATGCCCGCCCTGCAGCGCGTGGCCGCGAGCGAGCCCGACGTCGTCGTTCTCGAGGTCGACCTCATGGAACCAGGCGACAAGGCGCGCTCTTTCCTGGACTCGCTCGGGCTCGATCGCTTGCAGCCGGTCCTCGACGGCGACGGCGCTACCACGCGGCGTTTCGGCGTGCTCAGCCTCCCGAGCACATTCTTTATCGACAAGACCGGCGTCATCCGCCACCTGGAGCTCACCGCGATGAGCGAGGCGCAGATCCGGACGGGGATACAAAAGGCGCGCTGAGTGTCTCGAGGGGCACAGACCGTTCATGTCGTGGGTGATCGTTCGGTTCGCGCCTCTGGAGCAGGCTCCGTTCATGACCTGGGAGGAGGACACATTCGTGGAACGCTTACGTCACCTCTTCCGTCCACGCCGGAGCCCTCGGCCAGACGGCGACGATGCGCAGCGCCGGCGCAGCAACCGGATGCGCTACTTCCTCACCGTGTTCGGCTCGCAGCACTGGGCCGAGCGCGTCGACGGCCGTCGCTTCCCGGCGCGTCGCGGCAACATCGCGCTCTAGAGCCGACACCTAGAATCGCCCTCGCCGAAAACGATCGGGGAGGGAACGACATGTCGGTGGAGCTCACGATCAAATTGCCGAACCGCGCGGGTCAGCTCGGTGCGCTTGCGGGCGCGCTCGGCGACGCCGGGATCAGCATGCGGAGCATCGCGGCGACGACCGGTGGCGGAGCTGGGACCGTGTACGTCGTCGTCGACGACAAGGACGCGGCGAAGGCCCGGCGGGCGATCAAAGCGAAGAAGTACCGCATCTCGGCCGACCGCAAGATCGTCGAAATCCGTCTCGGGAACAAACCTGGAACTCTTGCGCGCGCCGCGACCCGGCTGGGCAAGAACAAGGTCAACATCGAGTCTGCGTACATGCTCGGCTCTTCAAAAAAGAGCACGACGCTCGGGCTCGGGGTGAAGGACCCCCGCGCGGCAAAGAAGGCCCTCGGCCGCCGCTGATCTTTTGACCGGTACTCCGGTACCGGCCGATCGGACCATCGTTCAGACGGAGCACCGACGCGAGCCTCGCCTCATCCACGAGGGAGGTTCGATATCGGTGCTTCGTCGTTTCTGCTCCGCGAGCGAGGGACTCGCCACGATCGAATACATCATCGGGGCCGCGGTCGTGCTCGGAACGCTTGTGGTCGGCGTGACCGCATGGAACAACGGGCTCGTCGCCCGTTTGCAGGCCCTCGTCAGTCAGATGCAATCGGTCCGGTGACGCGGGCTCTGCGTGGGGACCAAGGCCTGGCCACCCTCGAGACGACATTCGCGATCACGATGCTCGTGCCGTTGCTCTTCGCGGTCCTCGAGTTTGGATCGGCGCTCGAGCGATGGCTGGCCCAGGATGCCGCGACGGTCCAGGCCGCCCGCTACGCGGGTGAGCTCGGTGGTGACGCTCCCGAGCTCCGCGCGTTCCTCGCAGAGCAGCTGCGTGTTGCCGGAATCGATTCCGATCGCGTGAGCGTCGAAGTCGCTCCTTCGCGAGTTGGCTGGCGAGAGCCGGTCCGGGTGTCGCTCTCGTCGGCGTTTCCGGTGAGCATTCCGTTCCTGTTTTCGACCAGCGTGCCCCTTCGTTCGAGCGCGATCTCGCGCGGCGAAGTCAACCGATGAGGTGGCTACAGGACGATCGCGGGACTGCGCTGGTCCTAACACTGATCCTTGCGCCGATGCTGCTCGTGGCCCTGGCGGGGGTGCTGCAGCTCGGCGCGTTGCGCGTGGCGGCCGCGCGCGTTCGCGCCGCCGCCGATCTCGCGGCGCTCATCGCCGTCAACGATCAGGATGACGCCGAGCTCGCACGATCGGGCACGCTGCGATTGGCGGCGGATGCCGCTCTGGTGGCGCGTGAGTACTTCGCCCGCGAGCTCGAGCTCTCCGCGCCGCTCCTGGACGGAATGACCGAGGACATCGCCGCGGCGGCGGACGTGGCGGCATACCCGTCAGCCCCGTCTTACGACGCGCGAACGGGGGCGCGATACGACCGGCCAACTGTACGCATCGCGGCGGATGTGCCTGTGCGGACGCCGATCTTCGGCGCTCTGGTCCTCCGTCCGGTGACGGTCCTCCACGTGATCGCGGTGAGCTCGCCGCGATGAAGCGCGAGTGCGTCGCCGCCACGCTCGTGCTGTTTCTGCTGGGGTCCTCGCCGGCTCTCGCCTGGGATCCGTTCCGCGAGCGCGACGAGCCGCCGGCGCCGTCGCGCGAGCCGGATCCGGCTCCGTTCATCGCGCCCCCGCCCGGCATCTACTACGTGACGGATACGTACGTCGCCGACGTCGTGACTTCCAGCGGGCCGCTGACGACGTACTCCACGGCCACGATCCACGAATCGACCGGAAGCTACGCGCGCGTGCTCGACATCGTCGGCACCGGTGCATCGAGCGCCTTCGACGGAAGCGCCTTCAACGGCCGGCGCACGCTCGGCGACGGCCGATCGGTGGCGGGGACCTACTACGAGAACTACGCGCTCACCGATGGCGGGTTCGTCCCCGTCAGCGTCGTTTTCTTCCAAGACGACGCCGAGCTGGCGAGACTGCTCGCCGCGCGCACGCCTTCGCCGGCCATCGCCACACCACCGTCATCAGGGCCCTGGCCGACGGCCGCACGGTCGATCGCACCGGCATGCTGCTCCACGGCGCGTCCGATCGCGATCCCGACTTCCACGCCACGACCGACCGGGCCGATCCGGCCGGGGATATCCCTGCTGCCGGTCAGCGCTCCGATCTCGAACATCGAGGTGCTTCGCGGACGCGCTGTCGCTCTCTGGCCTCGCGCATTTGTCGACGATCGCGAGATTCCGGTGCTGTCGTGGGCCGTGATCGCCGGCGAAACGGGCGACGCCCTCGCCACCGCGGGCTCGGGCGGCGTTCCGTTTCGGACATCGTGGCCTCGCCTCGCGGCCCCCGGCGCGGTCTACCCGGTGGTGTTCAGGATCGAGGTCGACACGCCCGAAACCGGGCACCGCACGGTCGACGCCCCGATCGCCGTGATCGTCCGCTCGCCGGCGCTCCAGGATTGATCGGCCAGCGCACGCTGATCGCGCTTGCTGTGGCCGCAGGGGCGCTCGCCGGGATCCTGTATTACGTCGGCGCGCAGCGAAGTCCGGTGGTCGTGGCCGCGCGCGATATCGATGCGACCCATCCGCTCACGAGCGAGGACCTCACGACGGTATCGATCCCCTCCGATTCGGTTCCGGCGGGCGCGCTCGCCGATGCGACCGGCGCGTTAGGAAAGCTGCTGCGAGCCCCGCTCTGGCGCGGCCAGGTCGTCCTGGAGCCCGCCCTCTCCGACCAGGCCGCTTTGTTCCGCACCGGTCTCGCGCTGCCGTCGGGCATGCGCGCCGTCGCGCTACCCGTCTCGAGCGCGGCGCAGGCGGTGGGCGGTGCGATCGTCCCGGGGGCGCGGGTCGACGTGATCGCTGTGCCCGTCGCCGGACGCGCTCCCGCAGGCCGAACCGCCGAATTGCTCTTGCAGGCCGCGATGGTGCTCGACGTCCGATCGGAGACGGGTTCGTCATTCGGCGCGGTCATGGCGAAGGGCACGGTCTCGAGTCTTGGCGAGCGGATCGGCGGTGTCGTCGTCGCGATCGACCCGCTTGACGAAGTACGTTTCGCCGATCGCATCGCCACGAGCACGTTCGTCCTCGCACTCGCCGGATCGCGCTAGTGACGGTGCTGCGGTGCGAGCGCCTGGAGGGCGGGGATGTGGATATCGCCCTCGCGTCGCTCGGGATGGTCACCCTCGCGCGGACTCCAGTTGGAGCGTTCATCGACGTCGACGACCACCTCGTCGATCGCGCCCGCCGCATCCTCGCCTTTGCGGGCGTCCGAGCGGCAGTGTCCGTCGAGACGCTCGCGCCCCGCCCGGGCACGCGCGTCGCGATCGGCCGCGACCTCACGCCGCTGCCGCTTCCATCGCTCGCGCTCGATCTCGTCCACGTCCGATCGCTCCCGCTCGGCCCGGAGACGTCTCGTCTTTTGCGCGGTGGACTCCTGCGTCGGCCGAGCGGTGCCCGGCGCGCCCTCGTACGCGATCTTCTGTGGGGCGTCGACGTGTCGCTCGGATGGCGCCGCCGTGCCTGGACCACACGCGACGTCCTGCGCAGCGCGGAGGTGCGCCGGGTCCTTCGTCCGGTCGTGTTCGATATATCCGCGATCGGGGCGCCGCCCGAGCGGCGCGCGCTCGCGCGCCAAGGAACCATCACGCGCTGGCTCTTTGCGTGAGCAGGCTGCGCGCATTCCTCGACGCATCGCCCTTATCGCAGATAGCGCTTGCCCTCATGCGCGAGGCGACCGGCAGGACCGAGCCGCTCGCGGCGATCGCACCGACCCGGCCCGCGGCACTCCGGCGAGGGAGACGCGTCGGATTCTGGTCGCTCTCGGCGGGCGCCGGTTCGAGCACGGTCGCCGCGTTGCTCGCTCATCGTTCGGCCGCGGGCGGCGAGGCGCCGCTCCTTGTCGATCTCGACCGGTGGGTCCCTTCGCTCGCGCTACGCGCGGGTCTCAGCGCAGCGAGCGTCGCGGACGCGCTCTTGCAACCGGGACGCGAGGCGGAGCTCGTCTCGCGCTGGTCGGCGATCCCGTTCCTTCCCGGCGCGCCTTCGTTGCACGCGACATTCGACGGCGAACGGCTCGTCGGACTGATCAACTCCTGTGCGGCGGGCCGCGCCGCAGTGCTCGACCTCGGCTCCGGCGCCGATTCCCTCGATCCGGCGATCCTTTCGTCCCTCGATCGGCTTTGCCTCGTCGCGGGAACGCGGTCCGCACAGCTTCAGGCCGTCTTTTGCGCGGCGCCGCTTCTCGGGCGTGTGCCCTGCGCGGTCGGACTGGTCGTCGTCGGTGCTGGCGACGACGACGCCGCCCGCGTTGCCGAGCGCGCGGGCTTTCCGCTTCTCGCCGCCATCCCACGCGACGCCTACCTCGCCGACGACGCGTTCGCTGCGCGCGCTCCTACCTTGCGTGCGGTCGACGTGCTGCTCCGCGCGCTCGCATGACCGATCCAGCGCTCGTTGCGCGCGTGCGCGCCGAGGTCGCATCGGGAATCGATCCCGCCGGCCTGTTGGCCGTCTATGCCGAGCCCGGGCGACGGGCGCTTCTTCGCGAGCGGGTGCGGGCGGCGGCGCGCGTCCCGATCGCCGACGCCGAGCTCGACGCGATGTGCGCCGAGCTGTTCGGCTTCGGGCCGCTCCAGCAGCTGCTCGACGATCCGCTGGTCACGGACGTCCTCGTGAACGGTCCTCGGGAGATTTTCTGCGAGCGGTCGGGCCAGCTGGAGCGCGCTGGTGTCGCTTTTCGCGGCACCGAAGATGTCGCCGAGCTCGCGCACCGCATCGCCGCCAGTGTCGGGCGCGAGCTGACGCTCGAGCGGCCCTTCGTCGATGCTCGGATGCGTGACGGAAGCCGCGCGAATGCCGTCATCGCCCCGATCGGTGGTCCCAGCCTCTCGATCCGAAAGTTCAATCGGCTCTCGATCCCGCTCCGTGGTCGAGCGCCGTCGTGGGTCGCGAGCGGCATGCACGACGACGCGGCGTCTCTTCTGGAAGCATGCGTGCGCGAGCGTGCGAGCATTCTCGTGAGCGGGGCGACGGGCTCCGGTAAAAGCACGTTGCTCCGGTCCCTGGCCGCCGCGATACCCGACGACGAGCGTCTTGTCGTGATCGAAGACACGAACGAGCTGGTTCTCCCGCACTCGCACGTGGTGCATCTCGAGTGCGTCCCGGCGCGGGACGGCTCCGGCATCGGGATCGCCGACCTCGTCGCGAACGCGCTGCGCATGCGCCCAGACCGGATCCTCGTCGGCGAGGTCAGGACCCCGCGCGAGGCCTCGGCACTCATCGAAGCGCTGAGCACGGGGCACGAAGGCTCGCTCACGACCATTCACGCCGGCTCGGCGGCCGGTGCGATCGACCGGCTGGCGTTGCTCCTCGCACGCTCCGGCGAGCTCGGAGAAGCGGCGATCGCGCGTCACGTGGCCCAGGGGATCGACATCCTGGTCCATGTGGCCCGCGATCGCGGGGGCAAACGAGGCGTGCGCGAGATCGCGGCGATCGAGGACGGTCGCGTGGTGAACCTCTGGCGGGCCGGCGAGGTCGCCGCACGGATGCCGGCTCGCCTGCGACAGGGACTCGCATGACTGTCGAGGGGGCCGGAGCGGTTGCCGCCGCTCTCTCGATCAGCTGCGCGTTCCTCGCTCCTTTCGCCCGTGGTCCATCGTCGCTCTCGCTGCGCGTCGCGCACCCTGAGCTACGCGATCTCGATGACGCCAATTGGCGTCGGCCGATCTGGCAGTGGGAGGCGCTGCGTGCGGGCTGCATCCTCGCGGGCGCGATGCTTTGCTTCGCAGCACCGTTGCCGCCGATCGGGATTCTCTTGGCGTGCGCGCTCGGTCCTTCGGTCCTCGTTCGCTCGCGAGCCGGAGCCGCTCGCGGGCGAGCGCGACTTGCGTTGACCCGGCTCCTCCGCTCGACGGAAGCGGCGCTCCGATCCGGTGCATCGCTTCCCGAAGCGCTCCGCCGAGCGACCGACGGGACCGAAGATCGCCTCGCACGACGTCCGTTCGTAGAGGCGCTTCGGGCATTCGACCTCGGCGCTCCGCTCGATCAGGCCCTGCGGTCGTCGGCGCAGGGTGCTGCCGTCGACGCACGGTCTCGGCCGGCGTTCGAGACCCTCGCTCTCGGGATCGCATCGCGGCTCCCACACGATCGAGCCGGGATCCTGGTCGCCGCGGTGGCCGACCGTATGGCGTTCGAGGAGCGCCTCGAGGAGGAAGTCCGCGCGCGTACCGGCGGCCTCCGCGCGCAGGTCATCCTGCTGGCGCTCGTCGTTCCCGCCATCGCGACGTACCTTGCGCTCACCGTTCCGTCGCTCGCTGCCGTACTCGGACAACCCATCGGACGGTTCGTCCTCATTCCCGCGGCGGCGCTGCTCGAGGTCGCCGGTCTGATCGCGAGCCGCCGCGCGACGAAGGGAGCACTGCGTTGATCATCGTGGGAACCCTGCTTGTCGCGACCTCGTTCGCGGCGGCCGTCCTTGCGAGCCGCCCGCGATCCGCGGTCGGAAAGCGTCTGGCGCAGCTCGCGCCGCGCGCGCAGCTGCCGCAGCGTCTTGGCTCGGTCCTCATCAACCGGGAGCTCGCGGAGAGCGGACTCGGTTGGACGGCGGTGGAGCTCGTGCGCGCGAAGATCGTCCTCGGGCTTGTCGCCGCCGCGGCCGCCGCGGCCATCGCTCTCATCGTGCCGGTCGGTTTCTTCGTCGTCGCGGCGGCCGGCTATGCGGGGTTTATCGCCCCGACGCTGCGGGTAGAGCGCGTTGCCGCATTTCGGCGAGCAGAGGCCGACGATGCCGTCGTCGCCCTCGTCGAGTGGGCCGAGGCGCTCGTCGCGAGCGGCCGTCCGATCGAGTCGGCGTTCGTCGCGATCGCGGAGCGAGGCGTGGGCAGCCTGCTGATCGATCGGGCGGTCGCCGCCGCCGCGCGCTCGTACACGCTTGGCGCCCCGCTCTTTGGGGCGCTCGCGCGCGAGGCGGCCGCCGCTCGGTTGTCGACCCTCGCTTTGCTCGCCAATGATCTCGAACGGGCCCGCGATCTCGGGCGGGGGGCGCTCGTAGTCCTCCGCGATCACCGAGATCGGCTCCGCGCCTCAGAGCGCGCCAGGAGCCTGGACGCCGCCGGTCGGGTCGAGGGCCGGCTCATGCTCGTCCTGGTGCTGTGCTATCTCCCCGCTCTCATGCTGCTCGTCGTGATCCCGCTCTTCCTCGGTCTGCTCGATGGCCTGTTCGCCTGAAAAACATGTCTACACTGACAACATCGAGGCGGATCGAGCGCGCCTCCCGAGGGAGTGAACGATGCCGAGTATTGGTGGCCCAGAGCTTCTCCTCATCCTCGCGGTCGTGCTGATCGTCTTCGGGGCGGGGAAGCTCCCCGACGTGCTCGGCCAGCTGGGCAAGGGCGTGCGAACCTTCCGCGACGAATCCCAGAACGACAAGCCCGCCTCGGTCGCCGCGGGCAGCACGACGTCCGCCGCGACGGCCGCACCCGGCACGACCGTCTACTGCCGGAACTGCGGGCGGCCCAACGCCACCGACTCGAAGTTCTGCACCAACTGCGGGCAAGCGCTCTAGCTCACGGGCTTCGGCCAGGACGCCTACGAGTTCGTCCACGGGCGCTACGCGCTCGATCCGGTCGCGGCATCGATCGCCGGGATACACGCTCACGACGACCGGCTGGGTGATTTCAGCGCGGACGGCTTCGCGGCACGCGACCACTTCAACGACGAGTGGCTCGCGCGCTTCGAGGCCTTCACCGAGAACGAGCTCTTTCCGGCGGAGCGTGTCGACCGCGCCCTGATCCTCGCGGACCTGCGCGGAGAGCGCGCCGTTCGGGCGTTCGCGCGTTGGCGGAGGCAGCCGACGCTCTACTCCGACCCGATCACCCGTGGCGCGTACTACGCGTTCCTCCGCGAGCATGCGCCGCTCGCCGAGCGCGTCGCCACTCTCGCCGAGCGGCTCGCACAAGCACCGGCGGCGCTTGAAGCCGCGAAGGCGAATCTCGATCCGGCCGTCGTGCCACGCGAGTTTGTCGAGATCGCGCTTCGCTCGGTTCCTGCCGGCGCGACTTTTCTCCGGGTCAGTGCGCCGGCGCTGGTGCCAACGGCGAGCGCTCTCGAGCGTGCCGCCGAGCGCGCGTTCCGTCCCGCCGCGAAGGCAGCCGCGAAGGCGCTCGGGGACTACGCGCTCTGGCTCGAGAAGGAGCTGCTACCGAAGGCGCGCGGGAACTTCGCGATCGGACGCGACGCGGTCGACGCGTGGCTCAAAGATAAGGAGCTCCTCGATCACGACGCGGCGTCGCTGCGTGCGTGGGGCGATGAGTTCTACGGCGAGACCGAGGCCGCGGTGAACCGCGCCGCGATGGAGCTGGGCCATCAGGACTGGCGCGGGGCGATCGAGGCGCTGCGCGAAGACCACCCCTCAGAGGAGACCCTGGTCGAGACATACCGCGCCGAAATGGAGCGATCTCGTCTCGCGGTCGGGAGGGCGGGCCTGGCAACGGTCCCGTACGGCGAGGATCTCGTTGTCGAGGCGATGCCCGAGTTCCAGCGCCCCACGTATCCCTATGCCGCGTATGTCGGCGCCGGGCCGTTCGAGTCGTCGCGCCGCGGACGCTTCTGGGTGACGCTCCCCGACGCGCGCGACGATGAGAAGACGCGGCGCGAGCGGCTTGAAGGTCATCCGCGCGCGGGCATCGCCGTGATCGCGTGTCACGAGGGCTATCCGGGCCATCATCTGCAGCTCACCGTCGCCGCGGATCAGCCGTCCCTCGCGCGCAAGGCGATCCGTTCGAACCTGATGGTCGAGGGCTGGGGTCTCTACGTGGAGGAGCTCATGACCGAGCTCGGCTATCTTGACTCTCCCGAGACGCGGCTCCTGCGGCTCAAAGATCTGCTCTGGCGCGCCGCGCGCGTCACCGTGGACGTGGGCCTCGCGACGGGCGAGATGAGCTTCGACGAGGCGGTGCGCTTCATGGTCGAGCGCGCGCGCCTGGAACAGCCGAACGCGGTAGCCGAGGTGCGACGCTACACGCTCAACCCGCTGCAGCCATCGAGCTACGCGCTGGGCCGCGAGGCGATCCTCAAGCTACGCGACAAGGCGCGTGGCGCGGGCTGGGGGATGAGGCTCTTCCACGATCGTCTGCTCGGCGCGGGATCGCTTCCACCGAAGCTGTTGGCGGCGGAGCTCGGCCTCTAGGAGGCCGTGCCGATGGAGCGGCTAGCCGCCGGCGGAGTCGCCGGGCTGCTGCTCCCACACGCCGCCGTCATGCATGTCGACCTCGAACGTATCCACCTGCTCCTGGTGCTGAGCGCCCAGCACCTCGGTCGTCACGACCGTGCTCCGCGTCTGCGGTTGGCCCTTCGCGTCGCGATGGGTCGCGCTCATGGCGTTCGCGGCGCCCACCCAGAAGATGGCGACGAGTGCGAGCGACGCGAGGACGACGAGAGCTTTTTTCACGAGGTCGAAGCTAGCTCCCGCCGGCCGATCGCGAATCACCTGGAGGGGCGATCGCAGACCACCCGTCAGGGGGGAAAAGAAGAAGGCCCGCCTTTCGGCGGGCCTTCCTGCAAGACGAATTCGGGTCTATTCGGCGAGGCGCGGGAGGATCGGCTGCGCGGTGGTCACCGGGTTGTAGTTGATCGAGATGTTCCCGTTCTGGATGTTGACCGTCCGCGCGATGAGCTGGCTACCGGTGAGCGACGAGGGGTTGCCATCGAAGATGAACTGCGCGCTTGGGATGTAGATCGAGCCGGTCCCGATGAACGTTCCGTTTCCGCCGATCTCCATCGCGACGCTGCACGCCGGGTCCTGGTAGACGAGCAGGTTCGCCCAGGTGCCGGTGGTCTGTGCCGTCAGCGTGCTGGTCGCGTTGCCCTGCAGGTTGATCTGGTGGCAGCTGGGCGACACGCCGGGCGCGGCTGGATAGCTCGAGTACGTGTTGAAGATGAAGACGTTGTCGCCCGTGACGTCGCGGTTACCGGCGGTGTCCATGCCGTTCTTCAGGATGTAGATGCCGGGGTTAAGGACCATGTCGTTGTTCCCGGACCCACCGAGGTTCACGGTGTAGACGCCCGGGATCTGGTTGCCGGAGCCGTCCTGGCACGCCGCGAGCGAGTTGCACACGGGCAGACCGCTCACCGTCGGCTTCGGGAAGCCCGCGAACGGGTCCGAGACCTGGGGATGGTTCGAGTTGACTGTGATGCCGAGGTCGCTCCAGTGACCGGTCGCATTGCCGTTCACATCGAGCGGGTACGGCGACTGGATGTAAAAGCAGTTATCTGCGCACGGCCCTGCGGTGCTCTGGTCGTTCTGCGCCGCGAACGAGGTGCATGTCGAGTTGACCAGGATCCCGCCGCCGTAGAGCTGGACGCTGCCGTTCGACTGGGTGTTGAAGGCGCCGCAGGTGTTCCCGCGGTCGAGCGCCATGATCGCGTAGCCGTTGTTCAGCGGCTCCGAACCGGCGACACCGCGTGCGCGCACCGGGTTGAACGCGGCCTCGGCCGGAACGAGCGAGGTCTTCACCTGGCGCGTGATCTCGACCTCGACGTGCTTGATGTTCCCGATGTACGAGCCCGAGATCGGCGGCCAGTAGACCGTGACGGTGGTCTGCGTGGCGGCGTCGGTGCACGGGCCGGCGGTCGTGAGCAGGCACGTGCCGCCGCTCGAGTAGCCGTTGGTGAGCGCGTCGGTACGCGCCGCGGCAATGGCCTGGTCTCCCGTTCCCTGCTGGTACAGCACGACGGCCGCGGCGAAGGCCGCGGCGTCGGCGGCTTCCTGCTGGGCGCGCTTGGCCGAGTAGAGCTGGCCGGCGTCGATCGCGAGGCCCACGGCGAAGAGCAGGGCCAGCATCATGATCGCGAAGAGCACGACGGCCTGACCGCTTTCGCCGTCATCACGTCCGAAGAATCGACGGAATGAGTTCATCTTTGGATCACCAACTGCGAGCCCCCCCTCAGGGTTATTTGAAATGCGCCGTTGAGCAGGTACTGCGACGGCAGCGGAACGAACGGTGCGGAAGCCTCGACGGCGACGCGGCAGTTACGGTCGGCGCACGGGATCGCCGAGCCGGCGTAGTTGTCGGGGTACGTGAGGACGACGGTGATGTTCGGCACACCGAGGGCCGCCTGCCGGACGACGTTCGGGATGGTCACGCAGAACGTCGGGTCCTGCGCTGGCAGTCCGCACGATGGCGTCGCGGCATCGACCCGCGGGTTTCCTTCCGATCCGTGCACGATCGCGTAGCGCGTGCCTTCGCGCGCGGCGTACGCGAGCGTGTTCTCCTGCCACACCGCGCGGGCCACGTCGAAGAGCCCGGTGATGATGAGGAGCATCAGAGGCAACAGGAGCGCGAACTCGACGAGGGACTGCCCCCGGTCGCCGTCGCGGTCAGAGAAGAAGCGCGAGAGGAGGCTCAATAGAAGGTCCTTATCGTCGTGCTGCGGTTGAAGTTCGCGGTGTTCGGGATGAACGGCCACGGCACGAGCGTGTGGAACTCGTAGGTGACCGTGACGGTGTACCAACACGGATCGAGGACGGTCGGCGTGGTATTGCACAGCGACCCGTCGCCATGCACCGCCTTGAGCGGGGTGTCCACGACGAGGAGCGGGTTGTTGATGTCGATGCCGGGCGTGCGGCTGATCTCGTCGTACGCCCGGGCGCTCGCGAGCGCCGGCGTCGGGGCAAAGTTGATCGCGTAGGCCTCCGCGCCGGCTCGCGCCCCGTTCTCGATGGCGAGCTGGATGGCGAAGGCCCGGGCCAGGTCGGCAGCGCCGATCAGGCCGAAAACGAGGATCGGCAAGAGCAGCGCGAGCTCGACCATCGACTGGCCAAACTCGTCGCGCCGGGCGCGCTGAAAGCGTCCAAATATCCTGCCCACTGGTCGTCAGTCTAGGTAACGAGCAGGCGGTGCCAACCCTTATGCGGTCCCCCGTTAGTACCAGTTCGGGGGCAGCACGCGTACTCGGCCGTATTGATTAGCTAGTCGGCTGCAGCGACGGGTGCACGCGCTTGTGACAGGACCGAGGCGACGATCGCAAGCGCATCGTCAATATCTTTTGCCTCGACGCCGTAGTGCGTGACGGCGCGAAGTCGGGGCGAATTTCCCAGGTAGCGGGAGATCCGAAGACCCTGCTCGGTGCAGGCCTTGACGAACGCACCGGCATCCATCCACGCGGGATCGACCTCGAACGAAACGATGTTCGTGATGACCCGGTCGGCGTCGATCCGGACCCCGCGGATCTCGGCGAGCCCTTTCGCGAGCGCTTTCGCGTTCCGATGATCCTCGCCGAGACGGTCGCGCATCTCCTCGAGCGCGACGAGCGCGGCGGCCGCGATCACGCCGGCCTGTCGCATCGCGCCGCCCAGGAGCTTTCGCACGCGGCGCGCCTTCGCGACCGTCTCCGCGCTGCCGCAGAGGATCGAGCCGACGGGCGCGGCGAGCCCCTTCGAGAAGCAGAACTGCACGGTGTCGACCGAGGCGCAGAGCTCGCGCGCCTCCACACCGAGCGCCACCGCGGCGTTGAAGATCCGTGCGCCGTCAAGATGCACCCGCAGCCCGCGGCGATGCGCGAGATCGGCCGCGGCCGTGGTCTCGTCCACGGTGATCACCGACCCGCCGCAGTTGTTGTGCGTGTTCTCGAGGCAGAGCAGCGACGTGCGCGGATACATCCCCGCCGGACGGATGGCGGCTTCGATGTCCGCGAGAGAAGGCATCCCCGCGCGATTGGGGATGATGCGAGGCTGGATCGAGCCGAGGACGAAGGACGCACCCATCTCGTTCTGATAGATGTGAGCGAGGTCGCCGAGGATCACCTCGTCGCCACGCTCGGTCTGCGAGAGCACCCCGCAGAGGTTCCCGAGCATCCCGCTCGCGACGTAGACCGCGGCTTCCTTCCCGACGATCTCCGCGGAGCGCCGCTCCAAGCGATTCACGGTCGGATCCTCGCCGTACTGGTCGTCGCCGACCTCGGCGTCGGCCATCGCGCGGCGCATCGCCGGCGTCGGGAGCGTGAACGTGTCGCTCCGAAGCTCGATCGTCCTTCGCGCGGTCACTTGCCCAAGGCCTCCAACACTTTTCCGATTGCCG
>Ga0209689_1001557_pt1 | contig 17079 bp, 20 predicted proteins | sample GraSoiAngelo_149_FD_187119 | JGI IMG/M metagenome (GOLD analysis project Ga0209689, IMG submission 187119) | Grasslands soil microbial communities from the Angelo Coastal Reserve, California, USA - 14_1009_09_30cm (SPAdes) (version 2) | ecosystem: Environmental > Terrestrial > Soil > Grasslands ... | reverse complement strand
CCGTGATCTTTCTGGAAAGATTGCCATTCGCGATCGCGGTGGTGACCTCGGCAATGTTCCGGACCTGCGCCGTAAGATTTCCAGCCATCATATTCACATTGTTGGTCAAATCTTCCCACGTCCCCGCGACGTCGCGCACATCCGCCTGCCCGCCTAGTTTTCCTTCACTGCCGACTTCGCGCGCCACGCGCGTCACCTCGGAGGCAAATGAACGCAGCTGACCGACCATTGTGTTGATCGTGTCTTTGAGCTCCAGAATCTCACCGCGCACATCGACCGTGATTTTTTTCGACAGGTCGCCATTTGCAACAGCGGTTGTGACTTCAGCAATGTTACGAACCTGGTCTGTAAGATTACCTGCCATTGAATTGACGCTGTCAGTCAAATCCTTCCAAGTGCCCGCGACACCTTTTACGTCCGCCTGGCCACCGAGTTTTCCTTCGGTTCCTACTTCGCGCGCCACACGTGTCACTTCAGAGGCAAACGCACTGAGCTGATCGACCATGGTATTAATCGTGTTCTTCAGCTGGAGAATCTCTCCTCTGACATCCACGGTGATTTTCTTCGAGAGATCGCCATTGGCCACAGCAGTCGTCACTTCGGCGATGTTACGAACCTGGGCGGTCAGATTGCCAGCCATTGAGTTTACCGAATCGGTAAGATCCTTCCACGTGCCGGCGACGCCTTTCAGATTGGCCTGGCCCCCAAGCTCTCCTTCGGTGCCAACTTCGCGAGCAACGCGTGTCACTTCAGAGGCAAACGAACTGAGCTGATCGACCATGGTATTAATCGTGTTCTTCAGATGGAGAATCTCTCCTCTGACATCCACGGTGATTTTCTTCGAGAGATCGCCATCGGCCACAGCCGTTGTCACCGCCGCAATGTTGCGAACCTGCGAGGTCAGGTTGGATGCCATGTAATTGACCGAGTCGGTCAGATCTTTCCACTCACCCGACACCCCTTCGACTTTCGCTTGCCCACCGAGAATGCCTTCCGTGCCGACCTCGCGCGCCACACGCGTCACTTCCACGGCAAAGGCACGAAGCTGATCCATCATCTTGTTGATGGTGTCCTTCAATTCAAGGAACTCGCCGCGCACATCGACGGTGATTTTCTTAGCGAGATCCCCATTTGCTACGGCCGTTGTCACTGCCGCGATATTGCGGACTTGCGATGTGAGGTTGGACGCCATGAGGTTCACGTTGTCCGTCAAATCTTTCCAGGTGCCGGCAACGCCTTTGACTTTCGCCCGGCCGCCGAGTTTGCCTTCCGTCCCCACTTCGCGCGCCACGCGCGTCACTTCCGACGCGAAACCGCCCAGCTGCTCGACCATCGCGTTTACGATCCTTGCCGTACGCAAAAACTTTCCCTCGAGCTGGTGGCCTTTGATCCGAGTCGCCATGGTTTTGGACAAATCACCCTTCGCAACCGCGCCGATCACCCGCGCCATTTCGCTCGTAGGACGAACCAAATCCCCGATCAAATCGTTGACCGATCCGATCGCCCTGGCCCAGGAGTCAGACACTTGGGAGAGCGACGCTCTCTGTGCAATCCGGCCTTTCTTTCCGACCTCGCGTCCGATGCGTTCCAGCTCCTGCGTCATGCGCTCATTCGTTCTGATTATGTCGTTGAAGGTGTCGGCGATCTTGCCGGCTACACCCGTCCAGCCGTCTGGCAGGCGCACGGAAAAATCACCACGCTTAAATGCCGTTAAGGCTGCAAGGAGCCGCTTGTTATCAATTTCGTTGCCGTTGAGACGCGAATCCGGCGGCTGCCGGACCTGTCGCGCTCTTGCAATAGGAGCCCTCTTCTTCATAAAGGCTGGAAAGTCTGGCCCGCCTTAGCCGTCGGATATTCGACGCATACCATCGGAAGGTTCATATTCTAGCGCCGTAGAGTAAATCGCCCAATCAATGGCACCAAGTCGTATTTGGTGAGAGTTAGATATTCAGACAGCGGAACTTTGTTCCCGTCTTCCCATAATTCGATTTATGCTTGCCTCAAGGTTCGGAACAGCAACACAACCTTCAAGATCAAGTCTCGCTCGATACCACATTTTGCCACTAGCTGAGACGACACTCTTATCTACTGATTTATCTACTGATTTGCCGCATGACACCCGGATTCCCGACTTCATTCGGCTCTCAAGTCGCTCAGCTTTCTTGTGTTCGTGTCGCCACGCCAAGAAGCCTGCCACGGTAAAGCAAACCCCCAAAAGGCACCACGAGATCACAGAGTGCGAAACGCTCACGCCGTCGTCAAGAACTCCGGCACAGCTCGAATTCCCGGGTATCGTCACGTACGAGGCCGCTAGATCGCTCGGAACCCTCAGCCCGCTGATACTGCCCTTGTTTTTTGAGGACACTGTGAGATAACGTGATTAGCGCAGTGCTGCATGCGATTTTACCTATGAAAACGGCTGTTGGAGCGATTCACGAGGCAAGACGTGGAAATGCGCAAAACAATGGAAAACGTCCCGAAAGTAGCTGTAAACCAGCCGCTCTACCACTGAGCTAACCGCCCGAATCGTTCGACTCGATACAACTCCTGGGCCTCCACCAACTGCTCATTTTTTTGCAGCAGGATGGCGAGCGCGACCGCCTCCTCGAGTGTTAACTCGCGCGTCGGCGTTTCCGACTGCTCCATAAGCATCCCGAGCAGGCCCTGCTTTCCTCACCAACCGAGGCGGTCCTAGACGATTTTGTGGGCCTTGAGGTCGTACTTGAAATGAATCGCTGCATCGAGCGACCCATCGGGCTTCTGCGGCTTGTATTCGAAGTCGACCTTGGCAAACGCCAGACTCACAGTCTCCGACCCTGTTTCTCCGGCGGTACCGCCGTGTGCGACACCAGTGATGATTACGTCGTTCATCTTGACGATGAGGAACTCTTGCTGCGCCTTACCTGCCTTCCTATGGGTGATTGTCGCTTCCTTCAGGTGCGTACCCGTGGCACACGCCTTCATAAGCAGGGACGACGCCTTGTCGATATTGTGAACGATGGTAAGGTCCTGGAACGTCGCCTTGCCCGCGCCGCCTCCACCACCGTGAGAAATGGAACCGGGGTTCGTTACACCCCACGAGAACGAGAGCACCTCAATTTCGTCTTTGTGTTTGGAGTCGACCGATTCTCCTTTGATGTTCCCAATCTTTGCAAAGATGTCTGATGCCATCTGGACACTCCTCAAGAATCTGCAGACTGACTGACGACACGGCGGAGACACAAAGGCGACGCGATGTCTACCACGGAGCCAAGGCGTTGCAAATTTCTATAACTTCCGGCGTCGCTGCCGCGTTCTCCCACAGGTTGCGAGAACCACCCGCTCACGTTCGCGCAGGCTTGCTTTTTCACCGTGAACCGGAGGATAGTGGTCCAGGGGCGCGGGGACAAGAAAAAATTGAAGCGCCCCCGCTCGCATTCTGTTTGGAAGATTTCGCTTGTCACGACCCTCTGATACTACCGCATGAAAACCATTGGACTTTGCTTCCTGAAAAGTGCCACCCGACGACTCTCGGCACATCATAATGATGTGAGGGGTCCATGTGATTTGCTGCGATCCACCCGATGATGGTGGTAAAATTGCTGCTTACACTTCCGCATGACCTCTGGAAAGCCTAAATGGCGCGTGCTTTGTGCCGGGACGGGGTCTGCGACGGGCACGTCGCAAATCCGGCAACCGCCGGACGAACGTGCGTGCGCTCCCCAGAATGGCGCACCTTGCTAGCAACGATTATACTGGGAACAAGGATGTCGAAAAAGTTACGGCTTGATCAGCTTCTCGTCGAAAAGGGATTATTCGCCAGTCGCGAAGGGGCCCAACGTGCCGTGATGGCTGGTGAAGTCAAGATAGGTACACGAACTGCGGCGAAATCAGCTCAGCTTCTCGAGCCGGATGCGGAGATCGCGGTGAAGCCAACGCGAAAATATGTCGGGCGGGGCGGGTTGAAACTGGAAAGCGCTCTCGATTATTTCGAAATCGACGTGAACGGAAAGATCGCGCTGGATATCGGTGCTTCCACGGGTGGCTTTACCGATTGCCTGCTACAGTGTTGCGGTGCGAAAGTCTACGCGGTCGATGTTGGCCACGGCCAACTCGATTGGAAACTTCGGAACGATCCGCGTGTGATTGTCCTGGAAAAATTGAACGCGCGCTTTCTCTCACGGAGGGACATTCCAGAATTCGTCGATCTTTGCGTGATTGATGTCTCTTTTATTTCGTTGACTTTAATCTTGCCGAACGCGTTCGACTTGATAACTCCAAGCGGTGTGATTCTCGCGCTCGTCAAACCGCAATTTGAATTGCAACGTGCAGATGTGGGGAGAGGTGGAATCGTCCGCGATTCTGGGTTGCAACAAAAAGCGCAAGACAAGATCGTCGCATTCGTGACCGGTCTCGGCCATGTCGTGACCGGGCTAGTCCCATCTGTTATTAAAGGGACGGACGGTAATCAGGAATTTTTTGCATGTCTCCGAAAACGATTGGTTTAATCGCGCATCCGGGTAAGCCGGACATTGCCGATTTGATCAACGCGATTGCCCAGGAGTTCGGCCGTTTTTCGATTTCGGTTTTAATCGAAAAAGAAACGGCAGCCATTGCTGGAAAGAAATCGGGACATTCGATGGCAGAATTGGGCGCTGCGGCGGATCTTCTGGTGGTAGCCGGAGGCGATGGGACAATTCTGCGTGTGGTTGGGCAACTCGGCGAGACAATCAAGCCAATCTTCGGCATCAACGTGGGCTCGCTCGGTTTCCTGACCTGCGCGAGTTCGTCCACCTATCGCGAAGCAGTGGAATGCATCGCGAAAGATCGAATTAACTTTAGTCAACGAGCGCTACTCGAGGCGCGGGTAAAGCTTGGCGAGAAACAAACCTCCAAAATGATCGCGCTGAACGACGCCGTGCTGAGCCGGGGCGAGCTTTCGCGCCTGGTGCTGTTGTGCACGCGGGTCAACGGCGAATCGCTTACCGAGTTCAATGCGGACGGTCTGATCGTCGCGACGCCGACCGGTTCAACGGCGTACTCGCTATCAGCCGGCGGACCGATTCTCGATCCTGAGTCTGGCGTTTTCGTGATCACGCCGATCTGCCCGCATGTTTTGACGAACCGATCGATTATCGTCGCACAAGGATCGACAATCGAGATCGAAGCGAGCGATCCTGATTACCCCGTTTTTCTAACGCTGGATGGCCGCAAGCCGATCCACGTCGAGCGAGGATCGATAGTCACGATTCGCAAGGCAAAGAAAACCCTGCCGCTGGCCGCGTTACCGGACGTCTCGTTCTTCAGTGTGGTCCGGCAGAAATTGAAATGGAGCGGCAGTAACTTGTGAAGACGAATGAGATGAAAATCAAAGAAATCGGATTCGTCGCCATCCCGGTAACAGACATGGAGCGCGCGCGCTCCTTTTACGAAAATGTGCTCGGGTTGAAAGTCGCGGAAGAAATGATGGGCGGAAAATGGATCGAATACGCAGTCGGTGAAGATACGCTCGCCATCGCGAACGTGAGCGAGACCTGGACGCCGTCCGATCAGGGAACAGGCGCGGCGCTCGAAGTAGAAGATTCCGGTGACGCAATCGGGCGATTGAAAGACGAACATGTAAATTTTGCGGCCGAGCCGTTTGAAACGCCGTGCTGCCACATGGCTGTCGTCCAGGACCCAGACGGCAACAAACTGATGATTCACAAATTGAAACCGGAAAATGAGAAAGGAGTCTGCGCATGATTAAAGAAGTAGCATTCATTGCCATTGCCGTGAGCGACGCGGAACGCGCGAGGAAGTTTTATCAGGAAACCCTTGAGTTGAAGCCTAGCACGACTGCAATGGGCGGCGCTTGGGTCGAATACGATCTCGGTCCCACGACAATTGGGGTCGGTTGTCATCCCGCCTGGAAACCTTCGCGCGATGGAACAACGGTGGCGTTCGAGGTGGACGACATCGACGCGACGATCGCGAACCTCAAAGAGCGCGGTGTTACCTTCGACATGGAGAAAACCGAGACACCGGTTTGTTGGATGGCGCAATTCCGCGACCCGGACGGTAACAAACTCGTCATTCACAAACGAAAAGAGAAATGAATCAGGAAAGCAGGAAATCAGGAAAGTTTTCATAGGTACACTTCTTTTTTCCTTTGTTCCTGCGTTCTTAATTTCTTATGTCTGTGCTTGTCGATAAGAATACCCGGCTCGTCGTGCAGGGGATTACGGGCAGCGCGGGCGCGTTTCACACACAGCAGTGCATGGAATACGGCACGAATGTCGTAGCGGGCGTTACGCCTGGTAAAGGCGGACAAATGTTCGATGGCAAAGTGCCGGTATTCGATACGGTCTGGGAGGCGCGACAGAAAACCGGATGCAACGCCTCGATGGTTTTCGTGCCTGCTCCTGCGGCGGCGGATTCCATCCTCGAAGCGGTCGATGCTGGGATAGAGCTGGTGGTGTGCATCACGGAAGGGATTCCGATCATGGATATGATCCGGGTAAAAGCGCTGATGAAGGAAAAACCGAGCCGTTTAATCGGGCCGAATTGTCCGGGCATCATCACGCCCGGCGCGTGCAAGATCGGGATCATGCCGGGTTACATTCACAAGCCGGGAAATGTTGGTGTGATCTCGCGTTCGGGAACGCTCACTTATGAGGCAGTCTGGCAATTGACTTCGCGCGGCTACGGCCAATCAACGTGCATCGGCATCGGCGGCGACCCCATCCACGGCCTCACGCATCTTGATGCGGTGAAACTTTTCAATCAAGACCCGGACACGGATGCGATGATTTTGATCGGCGAGATCGGTGGCTCGGCAGAAGAAGAAGCGGCCGAATGGATCAGGAAAAATTGCAAAAAACCGGTTGCGGCGTTTATCGCCGGCATGACCGCACCACCTGGGCGCCGTATGGGTCACGCCGGAGCGATCGTTTCCGGCGGAAAGGGGACCGCGGCAGAAAAAATCGAGGCGTTGAAGGCGGCTGGAATCGCAGTTGCTGATACGCCTGCTGCTATGGCCGATACGCTCATTGCGCGGATGAAAACGCGATTGTGAGTCGCCGTTTTGGACAAAATGAACCCCACGAAACCTCCCTTGTGAAGGGAGAGACGAAACGCTAAACAGGTCAATTGCCTATGAATACACTCGCCATCATCGCTATCACCTGGATCGGAAAGGAATATCGCTTCTTCGGCTTGGATTGGAGTTATCTCATGGTCCTTGGCTTCATTGGAAACGCTCTTTTCTCGATGCGTTTTCTTGTCCAATGGGTCGCTTCCGAGCGGCAGGGCGAAAGCGTGATCCCGGTATCGTTCTGGTACTGGAGCATCGCGGGCAGCCTCCTCATGTGTCTCTATTTCATGTTCCGGCGCGATCCGGTTGGCATCCTGGCGTATCTGCCGAACTCAATGATTTACATTCGCAATCTGATGCTGATCCGAAAGCGCAAGTTTGCTTTCACCGCCGCTGCGCCCTCGCAAAAGCCGCGCGAAACAGGATAGCGATGGATCTAGTGAATGGTGATAAGTGACTAGTGAACCGTGCGGCCGCTTTGTATTGCAGTTGATTCGGCGGCCGGCAAACTTGCTGCTTTCCAATCCATGGCCATGCGAATCCGGGCGCGGCCGCTCGGATGATCGAAAAAGATGAATTCCTCCAGTGGCGTCGGATCGAGCTTGCGATAAGCACCGAGCTTTAGTGCGACTTCCGCCATGCCATCAGGCTCTCGCGACGTGTTGATTCCGAAAGCGTCAGCTTCTCGTTCGGTAACACGTACCACGGTGTTGACGAGAGGAGTGAGCACAAAAACCAACGTGCTCAAAATCAATACAAGCAATGGAAGTCCGGCCGGATCGGCAATGCCGCGGACGCCCCACTTGTTTCCCCAGCGTGTCACAGCGGCCTCAAAGAGAAAACGAGCAAGCGCGAATCCGACGAGAATAAAAATTCCAAAATAGGTCAGCAGTTTCGCACCGTGATTAAGCACGTAATGGCCCATCTCGTGCGCCATCACCATGCGAATTTCCGGGAGCGTGCATTGCTTGAGCAGATTGTCATTAAGCGCAATGCGTGTCGTACCGAGAAATCCTGAGACATTCGCGCTTACTCGCGTGGTCTGACGCGAGGCATCGACTTCCAGAACTTGTTTTACAGGGATTTCATTTGCCTGCGCCATCGCCAGGATTGGATCGCGAATTGCCCGGTTGGTGATCGGCTTGTACGTGTTGAAGAGCGGCTCGATATAAACCGGCGCGATAAAGACGAGCGCGGCCAAAAAGATGATCATCACGACTGTTCCCCATATCCACCATGTGCGCGGCGCGCGCCGGAACACCGCGTAGAGAACAATCAGTAGTATCGTGCCCGCAATTAGTGTAACCCCGAGGCCAATTAACTGTTCGCGAAACCACGGTAGAAAACTCTGGGTCGCCAAGCCGTACTGATGTTCACGGTAGAAGTTTTCATACACGGTCAGAGGAAAGCTCAGCGCAGCGAGGAGCAGAAAATACGGAATAGCGTAGAGGACAACTTGTAGGGGAAGCTGACAGCTTCCCCTACAGCCGCGACACGTGCGCTCGGCGAAATCGCGCAGCCGCGCGGAGATTCGCGAGGCCAAAAGAAAAATCGAAATTCCGGCGGCGAGAAGAAAATTCCAGAGAATCAGCCAATAGCCGCCCTCGAAATATGCGTCCGATTTCTTGCGTTTATCTGCGGGAACCGTGGCTAACCACGCTTGTGTCGCAGCGGCTGCATCGAATGACTTGGCAGTTTCCATCGCTCCTGTCGAGGGAGTGGACGTCGAAGTTTGCGGATGTGCGGCGGTTGAGATTCCAAAGAGGAGAGAACCAGCCAGTAAGCAGAAAATCACTCGGTTTGTCACGCACCATCGATATGGAAATCGTCTTGAAAAGAAAAGCATCCCTTGCGGTTAGGCTTGTTCGAGACGTTGAACGCATTACGCTGGACTAGCAAATTCAGCTGATGGAAGATCGATGTATGAAAAGGCTTGTGTTTTTGGTTTGCGCATTTGTCGTAGGAATGAGCGCCGTCCTCGATTTAAGTGCAGAAACCGAGCCGGTGGATGCGGAACATTACGGTCCATATCCCACCAATTATAAGGAGATCGTGATGAAATGGCTCGACACACAATTGATCGATGCAGAAAGCGCGCGCATCGAATGGAATGGCGATCCGAAACCGGCCGATTTGGGGACAAAAGGCGAACATCTCTATGGATATCTCGTCAATTTTAAAGTGAATGCTCGAAATCGCTTCGGCAGTTACACCGGGATGCAAAGCCATGGCGCGTTGATTCGTAATGGCGAAGTGATCAAGGGCCTCGGTTTCGGCTATTAACTAATGACAGAATTTAATATGAAGGAATTGAAAATGAATTCTCGATCGAAATCATCGGGGCAGATCCTGGCCATCGTGATCATCGTCCTTGCGCTAATCGGCGGCGGGTTTTGGTGGCTCTTCACCAACAAGCAGGCGATGGCGAAGGAGGGACGAGAATTTGGCAGGGAAGCCATCCAGCGCATTGCCGTTCAGCATGACCTCGCTTTTTTTTCGTCGCGGCTGAGTCCGGCGGCTCGCCTGCAATTTCCGCCATCGGCGCAGCAGGATTTTATCTCCAGAATGCAGAAGCTGGGAACACCGGCTGGTCCCGTCGACGTGCAGGGAGACATTGTATTCCAGTCACAGTTTTTTGAACCGAACGGCAACTTTCATGCCCGCATAAATTTCCCGGCGAGGGGCGCCGAGATCAACATCGCCATTTCGCACCCGGTTGGCCGATGGCAAATCGACGACGTGGCATTCACGCCTGATCCCGAGCGCTAGCGGTGGAATGTTGATCCGTGGGGCGCAAGATCCCTAGGTGCTAGAAGGTGAGGGCCGCGCTCGCCGCGGCGAGCGGCTAGAGCAATAATTGGTCGAGGGAGTCCACGCAAATCTGGGACCAGGTTTCCAATGATTCGCGACGCGCCACCAACTCTTCTTTTGTCAGAAACGTCAGGCCCGTGATCATCGCCTCACGTTTTTCCACCTTTGGTTCGGCGAGTTTAAAAACGTGCACGATAGCCAGATGGACGCGGCCGACATCCGTGGTGTCGTCGTTTAGAAGAGCGACAATCCGATCGTCGAATTGTGTGTCGATTTTGATTTCCTCGTTCACCTCGCGCTCGACCCCAACGCGATAAGCCTGCTCATCCAAGGCGAAGAGCGATTCGTCGCTCTCATTCATGTGACCACCGATGCCGATTGATCCTTTTGCGACCAGCCGCTGCTCGCCTGCCTTCTTCCCGCGCACATAATAAACCACGCTGTTTCCAAACGCGATGAGTGCGTAGGGAATGATTTGCTTGTAGGCAGGATTGTTCTCGGCCTCTGGACGCGAGAGAAAGAAATTGTTCCCGCGTGACAGAAATGCGTCGAGGTATTTTCCCGACTCAAAGTTGATCCCTTGAAAACTGCCGAGTTGGTCAAACAAACTGCGTCTGATGACCAAAACATTTTCGTTAGGCGTATTCATCGTATGCCGGCGCTGTAGCTGTTAGCGTCCCGTGGTCTCACGCTTGGGAAGCTGACAGCTTCCCCTACAGAGATTGAGCGTAGCCCGCGGCGAAGACATCTCATCAAAATGAGTAGTCCAGACCGACCTGTGGCCCGAGAAGATTCAAACTGGGATTTGGGTCAGTCTGACCACCATTGGAGAGATGCTGATAAAGAATTCCCGCATCCAATTTCCAATGCTCGGCCATTTTGTAAGAAATCCCCGCTGCTGTTAAAATGTTAAACGTAAAATCCTGGCCCTGTGCGCCTCGAATCTCGGGATGGCTGTCGATCCAACCTAAACCAAGTCCGCCAGAAAAGTAGGGAACGAGCCGGCTACCTGGCCGAACGAAGTTGTAACGCATACCGAAATTGAGTCCAAAGTAATGGTTCTCGATCCCGCGGAAAATCGGTTCCGCCATGGCGCTGACGTAAAATTGATTGTAGCCGCGCAGCCAATTATCGCTCTGCACTGCGCCCCAACGGACGCGCGCCGTTAGAAACTCCGCGCCGATTTCGTAGCTGTTCGGATTGTTGAAAACTCCGAGCAAATAAGCGGACTCAAGAGCAATCTCGAATTGCGGCGCATCAAGCGCGCTCACATTTTCATTTGTGATTTTCGTCTCGGCAAACGCTCGCAATGTTCCGAGAAAAACAACGAGAACGATGGCAGCCCGGAAAATTTTCATCAGGTCGCGCAACGATAGGAAGAGTTAATTAGATTGCAATTAGCGCACATTCGCTGGCTCTGTAGTGGCGACTGTATGAGCGCCGGAAAATAATTGCGGCGGTCATAGACCGCCGCTACAAAATTCCGCAAGATCGGCCGGTAGCGGGCTCTCCCATTCAATTTCGCCATCGATCGCCAACTGCGTTGCATGCAGCGCGTGCCGCGGCAATAGCAATTGCCGTTCAAGTTCCGGCGTCCAACCGGTTTGGATAAATCGCAGATAAAGCTGTTCGTCTGGACCATAAATTTTATCGCCTACGATCGGATAACCAATCAAAGCGGCATGCACACGGATCTGATGAGTGCGCCCGGTATGCGGAACGGCCCGAATCAAACTGAATTTATTTTCGCCGCAAGATCTCGATTTAATGAAGCGCCATTTGACACGAAATTCAGTCCGCGCGGGCGCTCCGGCTGGGTGAATCATCTGTTTCAACCAGATCTCGGATTTTTCGTGTTTACCTTGTCGATCTAGCGGAGCGTCGACAAGTTTGGTCTCCCAATCCGGCCAGCCAGAAACAATCGCCAGATACTCTTTTCTGAGGCGGCGCTGCTGCATGAGCATTCCGAATTTCCGGGCCGCCGCCGATGTTTTCGCAACGAGAACGAGACCGCTTGTCTCGCGGTCAAGCCGGTTCACGATTGAAACCTGGCCGCCGCTGGCGATCTCAAATGCGAGCAGCTCACGCAATTGTTTCCAAAGTGTCGGCGCCCCATTCGGCTTCGTGGGATGAACGAGAAGAAATGCCGGTTTATCAACCACGACGTAATCGTCGGTTTCATCGATGATTGTGAAATGGAGTGATGTCGTCGAGGAAAGCATCGGATGTACGATCGCGAGCGTGTTTAATGATTATAGCCCAGTCTTTTAAGGCTGGGTAACATGTCACAACGCGATCCAAGTCCCGACAGGGACGAAAGAAATGAAGCATTCTGGCGTCCCTGCCGGGACTGGTTCGTTATGGTGCTCGATTTTGATTCGTTGGCTTGACCTTGCTCGCAAACCTGGTTTACCTAGACGCTTAACCTCGAACCACAGGAACGCGTCTTGGACCTCAAAGATCTCAAAGAAATCAAAGCCATCATCGATTTGATGAAAAAGAACGATCTCTCGGTCTTCGAGATCGAAAAGGACGGGTTCCGTCTCAAACTTCAGAAAGACCCCGCCACTCAGTCAGCCGCGGCTACGTCGCCGGCAGGTTCCAGCCCGTCCCAAACAGAGACAACCATCTCTGAAACTGCCCCCAGCACACCCCAATCGGTCGAAAGCCTGCTGCTGAGAGAAATCGTTTCGCCGATGGTGGGGACATTCTACCGCTCTGGATCACCGGACGGCCCGCCTTTTGTCGATGTTGGAAAAACCGTCACCGAAGACACGGTAGTTTGTATTATCGAGGCGATGAAAGTAATGAACGAAATCAAAGCAGAAACCGGCGGTGTCATCGCGGAAGTCGTAGCCGAGAACGGCAAGCCTGTGCAGTTCGGCCAGGTGCTTTTCCGTGTGCGTTGAGGCATTGGCAGGGCGCGACCGCCGGGCGCGCCGCATCGCGCGTCCCACATGTTTGAGAAAGTCCTGATTGCCAATCGCGGTGAGATCGCATTGCGCGTGATCCGTGCCTGCAAAGAGCTCGGTATCCGCACACTGGCTGTTTATTCAGAGGCGGACGTCGATTCGCTTCATGTTCAACTTGCAGATGAATCGATCTGCATCGGCGCGGCGCCAAGTTCGGAAAGTTATTTGAAAATCGATCGCATCATGAGCGCAGCCGAGATTGGCGACGTCGACGCGATTCATCCCGGCTACGGATTTCTCGCGGAGAACCCGCATTTCGCAGAAGTCTGTGAAAGCTGCAACATCAAGTTCATCGGGCCCTCTTCACGCGCCATGCAGGCGATGGGCGATAAAAACGCTGCTCGCGCTTTCGCAAGGAAGGCCGGCGTGCCAGTGACGCCGGGAAGCGATGGAATCGTCGAGGCAGAGGACGACGCGATCAAAACCGCAAAGAGAATCGGTTACCCGGTGATGATTAAAGCGGCTGCCGGCGGCGGCGGCCGCGGTATGCGCACAGCGCATAACGAACCCAGTCTCCAATCGGCTTTTCACAGCGCGCGACATGAGGCGGAGAAAGCTTTCGGAAATGATCAGGTTTACATCGAGAAGCTCATCATCAATCCGCATCACATCGAATTTCAGATTGTCGCCGATAGCCACGGCCATATCGTTCATCTCGGCGAACGCGATTGCTCCATTCAGCGGCGAAACCAGAAAGTGATCGAAGAATGCCCATCGCCCCTGATGACGTCGGGGCTTCGCAAGAAAATGGGAAATGCGGCCGTGAAGCTGGCCAAATCTGTCGGATATCAAAATGCAGGCACGATCGAGTTCCTCGTTGATCAAGATCGGCATTTTTATTTCATCGAGATGAACACGCGTATCCAGGTGGAACACACGATCACGGAAGAGGTTTACGGATGCGACCTGGTGAAAGAACAAATCCGCATCGCTGCCGGGGAGCCGCTTTCGCCGCACGTCGCGCATGCAACTCCGCGGCTGCATGCCATCCAATGCCGCATCAATGCCGAGGACCCGGAGAAAGATTTTCAACCGTCGCCGGGTCGGATAGCTTTCTATTACGCGCCGGGCGGCCGGGGCGTTCGAATCGACTCGCACGTTTATACCGGCTACACCGTACCGTCACATTACGACTCGCTGATCGCGAAAATAATCACCGTCGGTGCGACGCGGATCAATGCCATCGATCGCATGCGCAGGGCGCTCGGCGAATATTATATCACCGGCATCAAAACCACAGTGCCATTTCACGCTGCGATGATGCGAAATGGTGAGTTCCGCGACGGAAACTACGACACCGGCTTTATCGAGCGCGTGATGTCGTCGGGCAAACTAGATCTAACGTCGCGACCGATTCGTTTGCATGAGTAAACTGTAGCCCAGATTATGCCCACGGCTCTGCCTGCCCTCCGCAGCCGTTCTATAAACAAATAATCGGCGAATGGCTGGGCTTATTGAAATGACTTCTGATACGTCGCTAAACTTAAGCGAATGCCGCCTCTACGGCATTCTAGACCTTGGTTACGTTCGCAAATCAGACGCAACTTATGCCGCCGAAGCAATGATCAAAGGCGGTGTGGATCTGATCCAGTTGCGCGGAAAGGACCAATCCATCGAGGAGCTTGTCGAGCTAGCAGCCGAGCTGCACGAATTGACGGCCCCGTCTTTCACCCCGCTGATCGTGAATGATCACGCCGAAGTTGCGAGCAAAGTGCCGGTCGAAGGTGTGCATGTGGGGCAGGATGACGACTCGATTGAGGTTGTGCGGCGCAAAGCAGGTCGCACCGTTGTGGTCGGAAAATCAACGCACAGCCTCGGCCAGGCTCGCGCAGCGCAGCGCGAAGGCGCCGATTATATTGGATTCGGTCCGATTTTCGCGACGCCGACCAAACCCGATTATCGACCGATCGGACTCAAAGAAATTAACCGCGTGCATCTCGATGTAAGTCTTCCGATCTTCTGCATCGGCGGAATTAAGATCGATAACCTCGAGCAAGTGATCGCCGCTGGCGCACACCGCATTGCAATTGTCTCTGGGTTGCTTAAGGCCCCAGACATCGTTGAATACGCTCGCGCTTGCAAAAAGCTTCTGACTTTAGAATCCGAAATCCGAAATCCGAAATCTGAAATCTGATCATGTCTGTCCTCGTCGTTGGTTCCATCGCGCTCGACACCGTCAAAACTCCCGTCGAGGAGCATTCCAATTTGTTAGGCGGCTCGGCGTGCTACGCGGCGCTCGGCGCAAGTTTTTTCTCGCCGGTCCGGCTCGTCGGCATCGTGGGCGACGATTTTCCCGAATCCGAATTTCAGTTTTGGAAATCCCACAAGATCGACAGCGAAGGCGTGCAACGTGTGAACGGCAAAACATTTCGCTGGTCGGGCGAATATTCGTGGGACCTGAACACGCGCGAGACGCGCTCAATCGCACTCAACGTATTTGAGCATTTCAAACCGATCTTGCCGGAATCGTATCGCCAGACCGATTTCGTGTTGCTGGCCAACATCGCGCCGTCCTTGCAATCGCACGTGCTGGATCAAATGGAGCGCCCGCGTTTCGTCGTCGCTGACACGATGGATCTTTGGATCGAGACAGCGAGATCGGATTTGGATGCGCTACTTGGGCGGGTCGATCTTCTGATCCTGAACGATAGCGAAGCGCGCGAAATGACTAAGGAAACAAGCCTCATCAAAGCGGGGCGTCGCATTCGAAAGATGGGGCCGCGTTATGTCGCGATTAAGAAAGGCGAGCACGGCGCGCTGCTCTTTGGCGAAGAAGACCAATTCTTCAGCTGCGGTGCGTATCCACTGGAAGACATCCACGATCCAACCGGTGCAGGGGACACGTTTGCGGGTGGCATGGCCGGTTACCTGGCCGGGACGGTGAAAAAGGTGCATTTCAACGATCTGCGCAAAGCCATGATCTACAGCAGCGTGCTCGCCAGCTTCTGCGTAGAGAAATTCAGTCTCGAACGCTTGCGCAGCTTGTCGATGGAAGACATCGCGCAGCGCTACGAGACGTTTAAATTGATGAGCCAGTTTGAGGTGCCAGTTTGATTGCCTGCTCTTCGCTTTTTCCGCGCTTGGCCAGAAGTGCGGCACTTGCCGTTGCCCTTGTTTGGGTCCCGGTTGTTGATCTTGGCGCGCGCGACGGAAGCAAGGATTGGATTGTCCTGGAGAATTGCAAACTCATTGTGAATCCAGCGAATGACGGCGACAGTTTTCACGCGAGCGTCGGCGAGAAGGAATACTTGTTTCGTCTTTATTTAGTTGACGCGCCCGAAACGGATGCAATGACTCCGGGGCGCCTGGTTGAACAGGCGAAATACTTTGCGATCACTGTGCCCCAGGCCATCGAAGTAGGCCAGGCAGCGAAAGAGTTTACGCGGGAGAAATTGTCCGCGCCATTTACGGTGTTTACGCGCATGTCGGACGCGATGGGCCGCAGCAAGATGGAGCGGTTTTACGCGTTTGTGCAGACTAAAGATGGTGATCTGGGCGAGCAGTTGGTTCGCAACGGGCTCGCGCGGAACTACGGATTCAAAGCGGCGCCGCCGGCATTACAAAATTCGCGACTAGAGATAGAAAAACTTCAACAATTCGAGGACGAAGCCAGGCAGGAGAAAATCGGAGGGTGGGGCGTTAATGCGGGGCGACTAAATGTGCGTGCGCAAAAGCCAGCGCCTTTTAGTGTTTTCGTTACCAAAAAAAAGCCTCGGCTACGCGCGACGCCTCTGGCAAATTCGTCACCGTGGATTTCTCCAATCCCGACCCCGAGCTCGTCCATTGCCGCTTCCAGCCCAGCCGAGGCTAAGAAGCCGCATGCGAAAGAAAAAATCGCGCTCGGGAGGATCGACATCAATACGGCGACGGAAAAAGAACTGAAAATGATCCCCGGCATCGGGCCGGTCGTGGCAGGTCGAATTATCGCAGCGCGACCGTTCAGGACCGCTGATGATTTGAAGAAGGTGAGCGGAATCGGAGACAAAAAATACGCACAGATCCGACCGTATTTTCAATGACTGCCGATCGCTTGGCGCACGTTTGAATCTTACGCTGGTGATTTCGGCGCTCACAGAGCGCCGCTATAGAAGAGCGACGGGAAAAAAGCACGCGCCCGTGGGGATTCGAACCTCAAACCTTCTGATCCGTAGTCAGATGCTCTATCCAGTTGAGCTACGGGCGCCCGAGAGTCAGCTAATTTGCGGAGGAAGGTTGGAACCGTCAAATAAAGCGCAGATAATG
>Ga0209689_1001552_pt1 | contig 17100 bp, 10 predicted proteins | sample GraSoiAngelo_149_FD_187119 | JGI IMG/M metagenome (GOLD analysis project Ga0209689, IMG submission 187119) | Grasslands soil microbial communities from the Angelo Coastal Reserve, California, USA - 14_1009_09_30cm (SPAdes) (version 2) | ecosystem: Environmental > Terrestrial > Soil > Grasslands ... | reverse complement strand
CAATTGCCACACACGAGGAACCGCGCGAGTCGCGCGCGGCAAGTTTGTATGGCTTCAACACGGGGATGATTGCTTCCACGCCCGCCATCGCGGCAATCGGCTTTTCGCGAAGGAGCGCCTCCGGCCCAATTACGCCGATGATAACGCGGGATGCGCCACGGCTGATTTGTGCCTCGAGCCCGAACTCCCGCACGCGGGTGACGATCCGCTGAATTTGTTCCTCGGTGGCGTTAGGTTGCGTGATGACGATCATATTTCTGGCAGCGGGATCATCAGAATGCCGCGGTCAGGAATTTTCTGCAAGCCCAGATGCTGAGCGTTATATCTGTAGCGGAAGCGGTCAGCTTCCCTTGGGACGACAACGCGCCCCTCTTCAGCCGGTCTACAATCTAATTCGTGATCGTGACGGGTGTCCCGACTGAGACGGATCTAAAGAAATTTTCGGCCATGAATTCAGGCATGCGGATACATCCGTGCGACGCCGGATAGCCCGGCAAATAACCCGCGTGCATGCCCGTCCCTGACACGATGCGCATGAAGTACGGCATCGGCGTGCCTCTGAAGTGAGCGCCCGGTGGTTTCGGATCCTTTTTCACATCGACGTTGGGCACGACGACGTTCCCCGCCGAATCGACATAGTCACCGAATAAGCTGGAGACGTGGTCCTTGTCCTTTTGAATGATCTTAAAATGACCCAGTGGAGTGTTTAGTCCCTCGCGGCCGGTGGACAATTGCGAAACCCCGACGAGCACGCTGGCTTTGTAAAAATAGGCGCGCTGTTCTCCGAGACTGATCGTTACAGAGGGACTTCCGCCAGCGTTGTCTCCATCCCAATAGGAAACAGTGTCCCGCGGGGCGCCAGCCGGAGCGCCGCCATAACCCCCACCTAAATACTGCGTCCTGGCGGAAAAACGCGGATCTTCGCCGCAACCTGCGACGAGTAAAAGGAGACCAACAGAGAAAGCTGCCCGCAAAACGCCCAACAACGAATGATTCATAGAGTTGTCGACGGCGTTCTTAATGCGCACGCCGCGCAAAAAGTCAAGCGAGCGCGATGCTGCCCGCTGTATCGCGTCAATCTGTAGTGGCAGCCGCGCTGGCTGCAGATCCCCGGACGATGCAGGCGACACGCCTGCCTCTACAGATATGACTCACGCGAGCGGCGTGTTAACATCGCCGATGTTGTAGAGGCGCTCGCCGCTGCGAGCGCCTATGCATTAGTTCGGCGTTTGACACAAACGCCGCTACAACGCGTTCATTTCTTGCACCACTGATCGACCCAATCGTTCACAGTTTTGTACCAAAGCCGTGAGTTTTGTGGCTTCAGGACCCAATGGCCTTCGTCGGGGAAATACAACATTTTCGACGGCACTTTCAGTATCTGCAGCGTAGTGAAAAGATCGAAGCCTTGTGAAACATCGATCCGGTAATCGTTCTGGCCGTGCACGACTAGCGTCGGTGTTTTGAAATTTGCCGCGTATTCGTGCGGTGACCACTTTCGATAAACATCCCGTTTTTTCCACGGCGGACCGCCGAATTCCCAATTCGGGAACCACAATTCCTCGGTCGTGCCATACGCCGACTCCGCATTAAACACGCCGTCGTGCGACACGATGCACTTGAAACGATTCGTGTGACCTAACAACCAGTTCGCCATGTAACCACCGTAACTCGCGCCTAGCGCGGCCTCGCGGTTCTTGTCGATGAACGGATAGGTTTTCTCCACGTAATCGAGCCCCTTCATCAGATCGACATACGGTTTGCCGCCCCAATCGCCGCTGATCGAGTCGGTGAACTTCTGCCCGTAACCGGTCGAGCCGTGGAAATTGATCATCACCACCACATAGCCATTCGCGGCGAACAACTCCGCGTTCCAGCGATACGTCCACGAATTTCCCCACGCCCCTTGCGGCCCGCCGTGGATCAAAAACTTCAGCGGATACTTCTTGTTCGGATCGAATCCCGACGGCTTGACGAGGAATCCCTGAACCTCTTCGTCATTCGCACCTTTGAACGTGAATGTTTCCAGCGGCTGCATGTCGATCTTCGATAGCACCGCGTCATTCATATGCGTGACCTGCCACGGCGAAGCTTTGTCAATGCCCAGTCCAACTGACCTGCCCCAAATTTCGTTCGGAGCAGCGACGGACATACGTGTGAAGTAGAGCTGTCGGTCCGAACCATAGACCAAATCGTCCGAGTGAAATACTTGCTGAACTTGTAATGGTTGTCTCAGCGCTAACACAACCGGGATGAAATAAAGCAGCGCTTCACCGTGGTCTTCCGCGCTAAACGCGATTGCACTTGAGTCCGGCTGCCAGGCGAAGCTGCCTACCGATCGATCAAACTGTTCCGTCAGATCTCGCGTCTTCCCTGATTGTCCGTCTCGCACAAGGAGTCGCCATTTGTCGGCTTCGAAGCCGGCACGCGCTTGCGAACGCCACGCGAGATATTTTCCGTCCGGCGAATAGAGCGGCGTAGTGTCGGCGCCGGTACCGCTGGAAATCTTCCTGGGCTGTGCTGTAGCCTGCGCTGTCCTCACCGCATCCGGCGCTTGTCCGCTGGGGACAGCGGACTCTATAGCAATTGGCACAGTGAAAATTTCGTTGTTCGTACTGGTCGCTTCGACAAACGCCGGTCCGGCTTCGGACTCGATGTTGCTCGTGTAAGCGAGTTCCTGGCCGTCGGGTGAAATCGCATACATATCCTGCCCGCCGAGATGGAACGGCGGCGCATCGTGATCGCCCGGCGTGAGGTCGCGCGGTTCGTTCTGATTCTTCTGTAGTGGCAGCCGTGTCGGCTGCGATGGCGAGGATGGTGCAGGCGACACGCCTGCCTCTACAGTTGTCGTTTCCGCGATTGCATCAGCGGGAATGACAAACAGATGGCTCCGCTTGAATTCAGTGAACGCGTTCCAGTGCCGATAGAAGAGCTTTGTGAAAATTTTCGCTTTCACTTTGCTCTTTTTTAGCTCTTCATCCCGCTGTTTGTTGCACGCATCATCTTTGCAATCCGGGTACACCGCCGAAACGAACACGATGTTCTTCCCATCCGGCGACCAGATTCCGCCGTCGGCGCCGGTCGAGATCGATGTGACTTGATGCGGTTTCCCGATCAGCTGCCCCGCTTCAGGGTCGAAATCGCCCATCCAGATTTGTGTTGGATCAGTCGCTTTCGAAGTCCAGATGAGCCGTTTGCCATCCGGCGAAAACCGCGGTCGCTCTTCGTGATTCGGCGTTTCGTTCAATCGCCGCGATTCACCGCCACTCGCCGGCACGATCCACAAATGCGAAATCTTCGTGTTCGCGGCGAGATCGACATCTTCGCAGTCGAACACGACCCATTTGGCATCCGGCGACGGCACCGGCGCGCCGACGCGCTTCAGCGCCATCGTGTCCTCGAAGGTGAACGGATGTTTGGCTGACGGCGAGGAGGTTTGCGCGAAAGCGGCGGTGGCGATGAAAAGAGAGAGAGTCAGAAGCGCTTTCATGCGGGTCAAAGTCCCGTTGTAACTCCGCGCGTGCAACTGTTCCGGGTAGCGCACGCGTCTTGCGTGTCTGGTTTCGGTGTCACGCCGAAACGAACTTCCCAGGGAGCGCGGTAGTCAGCGAGCGTTAGGAACATCAAACCAAAGTTCGCGATCGCGAGGACGCGCTCGCCAACATGCGGGACGCATGCGCTACCCAGAAATCCGCGATCGCGCGTTCTTGTCATTCCGAGGGGAGTCGAGGAATCTCTGACTATCTCTCGTCAGAAAAATATTTAGAGATGTCTCCACTTCGGTCGACATGACAGTAGAATAGAGCCATGGCTCAAGTAACAATCGAGACAATCAAGAACGGTCCTTACATCGTGACCGGCGAAGTGGAGTTGATCGACGCGGACGGAAACAAGTTTCCGGTCGAAAAACGGATGGCGCTCTGCCGTTGCGGCGCATCGACCGAGAAACCGTTTTGCGATGGCACACACTCTAAAATCGGTTTCCAAGCCGCCGAGAAAGCCGTGCCTGAATCAAAGGAATAACGCGCTGAGGATTGCATACTTCATTGTGAAACAAACCGTCGGCTTCACATTCGCTCTTGGCGCGTTAGTTGCCTTGAATGGCTCGCCGGGTGCAACCGCGCAAGCTTTGCCGAAAACGATGAAGGCGATCGTGGCGCACGAATACGGCGGACCGGACGTGTTGAAGTACGAGGATGTCCCGTTGCCCGAACCGAAGGAAAACGAAATTCTCGTGCGCGTGATCGCGAGCGGTGTGAACCCGGCGGATCCGCTGATTCTCAATGGCAAATACGCAAAAGAGTTCGGAACGCATCTACCATTGGTTCTTGGTTACGACATGGCCGGAGTCGTGGTGAGGGCCGGCGCGAAAGTTACGAAACTAAGAGTCGGCGATCCGGTTTATGCATATCTGCTTTGGGGCGGCGGCTGGGCGGAATACTGCATCTCGAACGAAGGCGAGTCCGCGATCAAACCGAAGTCGCTCGGCTTCATCGACGCAAGCGCGGTTCCGTTAGCAGCGTTAACGGCGTGGCAGGCACTGATCGACATCGGAAAAATCGAGAACGGACAAACCGTGCTGATTCACGGTGGGTCAGGTGGCGTGGGAAGTTTTGCGATTCAAATCGCGAAAGCGCATGGTGCGCGCGTCATCGCGACAGCGTCAACGGCTAATCAGGATGTGCTGAAGCAACTCGGCGCCGAGGTCGCGATCGATTACACGAAACAAAAATTCGAAGAGATCGCGCACGATGTCGATCTTGTGCTCGATCCGGTGGGCCGCGATACGCTCGCTCGGTCCTACGGCGTGATAAAGAAAGGCGGCATCGTCGTAACGATTGTATCGCGTTGCGACCAGGCCGAACTCAAGAAACACGAAATTCGCGGCGCGTCCCTCTCTTCCCATCCTGACTCCGGAGAGCTCGGCGAGATCACGAAGTTAATCGACGGCGGAAAAATTAAACCGATCGTTACCGAAGTCTTGCCTCTGACAGACGCTGCGAAGGCGGACGCGCAGGCGGAGACGCATCACACTCGCGGGAAAATTGTTCTAAAGATTGCTGATGAACCCAAAACCTAAACGATGAGAACTCTACTTTGTGTTGCTATTGCTCTGATTGCTTTCAGTTCGCGCGCCGAAAAAATTTCGCTGGTCGGCGGAACTGTGATTGACCCTGCTGACGGCAAGGTGCTGCCGAATGCGACTGTCGTGATCAACGGCGACCAGATCGAACGCGTCGCGATGGGGAAACAGGATGCCGCGGCGCTCGGCAAACAGATCGATTGCGCCAGCAAGTTTATTTTCCCGGGTTACGTCGACACGCATGTTCACTTCTTTCAATCGGGTGATTTGTTCACGCGGCCAGACGGCGCTGATTTCAACAGCGTCCGGCCGTACAAGGACGAGGTCGCATGGATTAAATCACATCTCGACGATGTGTTCGCGCGCTACATTCGTTGCGGAATCACGACCGTCGTCGATGTCGGCGGACCGATGTGGAATTTCGAGGTGCGCAAAAAGGCGAATGCGATTACGAAAGCACCCCGCGTCGCTGTGGCTGGACCGCTAATCTCCAGCGTCTCGCGCGAGAAACTCGATCTCGGCGACCCGCCGATCCTGAAGATCGACACGCCAGAGCAAGCCCGCGACTTCGTGCGCAAGCTCGCGGAGCAAAAACCGGATCTCGTAAAAATTTGGTACATCGTCGACAAAGATCATCCGGTCGATTCGTTTCGGCCGATCGTTCGGGCGACAATTGAAGAAAGTCATGCGCACAAAATCCGAGTGGCGGTCCACGCGACCGAATTGGAAACCGCGCGCGCTGCGGTTGAAGAAGGTGCGGACGTGCTGGTCCACAGCGTGATCGATAAGCCGGTCGATGATGCATTTGTGAAGCTATTGAAAGATCGGCACGTCATTTTATGTCCGACTCTGGTGGTGTTTGAACGCTACGGACGAACGTTTTCGCACCAGCTGAATCTCACTCCGGAGGAACAAAGGTGGGGCAACCCGGAAGTGATCGCGTCCCTCGATGTCACGAAAATTCCACAGGACAAATTGCCGGATCGAGTGAAGACGGCTCTGGCTGATCCGAAAGCCGCTCTCGACAAGATCAAGAAGACCTATGAAGTAGCGCTGCCGAATTTGAAAAAATTAGAAGACGCCGGTGTGACCATCGCCGCCGGTACAGATGCGGGGAACATCGGAACGATTCACGGCCCGGCGTTGTTCCGGGAATTTCAGCTGATGAAAGAAGCCGGCCTAATGCCGATGCAGATCTTGCAATGCGCAACTGCGAACGCGGCGAAACTGTTTGGCGGTGAAACCGGCGCGCACATTCGCAAAATCGAAAATGGCTATTTCGCCGATCTGGTAATTCTCAATTCTAATCCGCTGGACGATATCGCGCACGCTTCCGACATCCACACAGTGATCAAGAACGGGATGGTTTACCCGGCTGATTCCATTCTGCACTGATCGCCCAGCGGAAAATCATCTTGCTTCGTATCGGACCCGTTTATGAAGTGCGCGTCGGTTGTCCTCGTTTTCTTACCGCTGCTTGCTGCCTCGACAGCGGACGGCGCCACTCCCTCGCCGACACCAGCGAGGGTGACAAGCGCCAATGAGATCGCAGAAGCTTATGTGAAACTGGTGCTCGCGATGGGGCAGCATGATCCGGATTACGTTGACGCTTATTATGGGCCGCCGGAATGGAAGAAACAGTCGCAGGAAAAGAAGCCACTCGATGCGATCATGTTTGAGGCCACGCGATTACGTGACCAGTTGGCGAAGATTTCCAAGTCGACGGACGAGATGGAGCGGTTGCGACGCGGGTATTTAACAAAGCAACTATCCGCGCTCGAGGCACGAGTGCGCATTTTGAACGGCGAACGTTTGAAGTTCGATGAAGAATCGCAGGCCCTTTATGACGCCCTTGCACCTACATTTGCCGAAACGCATTTCCAGGAAATCCTCGCCAGACTCGAGCCGAAACTTCCGGGTGAGGGAACGCTCTTGCAGCGTTACGAGAATTGGCGGCGAGCGTTCGTGATTCCCAAAGACAAGCTGGACACGGTGTTTCAGCTCGCGATCAAGGCGTGTCGCGAACGCACGCTAGCGCACATCAAGTTGCCGCCCAGCGAAAATTTCAGCGTCGAATACGTCACGAAAAAGCCGTGGGGCGCTTACAATTGGTACAAGGGCAATTATCGCAGCATCATCCAAGTGAACACCGACTTGCCGGTCTATATTGATCGCGCTATCGACCTGGCCGCGCACGAGGGCTATCCCGGCCATCATGTCTACAACGCGCTGCTTGAGAAAAATCTCGTCCGGGATCGCGGTTGGGTTGAGTTCTCGGTGTATCCGCTCTTCTCACCGCAATCACTCATTGCCGAAGGCACGGCGAACTTCGGCAGGGAGGTCGTATTTACAAAACCGGAGCGGTTGGAATTCGAGAAAAAAGTGCTCTGGCCGGCGGCGGGGATCGAACCGTCACGCGTTGAGGAATTTTATACGGTGCAGGATTTGGTGGAGAAACTGACTTATGCCACGAATGAAGCAGCGCGGGAGTACGTGAATGGCGAGATCGATGCGAACGCGGCTGCGACTTGGTTGCAAAAATACGCGCTCATGGATGAGAAGCGGGCGGAGCAAGCGACAAAGTTCATCGAGAAGTACCGCAGCTACGTCATCAACTACAATCTCGGCGAAGACATGGTGCGCAGTTACATTGAGAAGCGCGGCGGCACGGCGGAGCAGCCGGAGAAGCGCTGGCACGAGTTCGAGCAGTTGCTCGCATCGCCGCGGCTGCCAGGCGATATACGCTAGGCCTTGGCAAGATTCGCTCGTAGCACATCGCAAAAGTAAAATCTCTTGCTCGTGCAGAAGAGCAGCCCGAAATTTCTTGTCCTATGGCTACCCATCCTACGCAGTACGCGCACCCAGAGGCGTTGGTAGAAACCGATTGGCTGGAGAAACACCTCAAAGATGACGGCATCCGGATTGTCGAATCGAATGAAGATATTTTGCTTTACGATACGGGGCACATCCCGGGCGCGGTGCACATCGACTGGCGCGCTGATCTGCAGGACCCGGTGATTCGCGACTACATTTCGCCGGAAAAATTTGCGCGGCTGTGCAGCTGGCACGGAATCACGCCGGACACCACTTGTATTTTCTACGGCGACAAGGCGAACTGGTGGGCGTGTTACGCGCTCTGGGCATTCCGGTTGTTTGGTCATGAGAAAGTAAAAATCCTCAACGGCGGCCGCGACAAATGGAAAGCGGAAGGACGTCGCATGACGCGGGAAATTCCAAAATACGCAGAGACAAATTATCCGGTGCCGAAGAGACGTTTCGATAAGGAGATTCGCGCGTTTTTCGATGAAGCACTGGCGCAAAGCAAAGGCGGCAAGCCGCTGATCGACGTGCGCTCGCCTGGCGAATACAGGGGCGAGATCACACACATGCCGGAATATCCGCAGGAGGGCGTGCTCCGCGGCGGCCACATTCCCGGCGCAAAGAGCATGCCGTGGAAGACTGCTACCAATGATGACGCCACGTTTAAGCCAGCTTCAGAACTGTCGAAAATTTATTTCGATCAATGCGGAGTCGGTCCCGACAAAGACACAATTGTTTATTGTCGCATCGGCGAGCGCTCCAGTCACACCTGGTTTGTGCTTAGCTACCTGCTGGGCCTCAATAACGTCCGCAATTACGACGGTTCGTGGACCGAATGGGGCAACAAGGTCGGCGCGCCTATCGAAAAAAGTGCGTAAGCGTGTGGCGCTCGCGGATCGCGTTTGTCGTTAAGCGCGTTGGACTCGTTCTGATCTTCGCGGGAGCAGCAACGTTTCCAACTTCGATTGGCTCGCCAAGATGGGGTTTAAGCGTTTTCCAGAATGTTGAAGCCTTGGGAATCTTTTTACCCGTTGGGGTGGGGTTAATTTTTCTCGGATTAGTGCTGCTTGTAATTGGCCACGCGATTTCGCGTGACTGGCTCTTTTGAGAGGCAAGAGATTCCTCGACTCCACTCGGAATGACAGGGGCGGACAGCACTGAGTCGTATTCAAGCGCGTCCTCTTTTCACCAGCAGCTCATTGATTAGCCGCATTCGTTTCTGCTCTTTGCGGCTGGAACGGAGCTGCGCAATCGAGCGTCGCATTCTTCGTGTCCAATTTAGGTTTGCTTTTGTCCCAGGGACGTTAAAGCGATATTTGCGCGCCAGCAGATCGGTGATCATGACCATGGCAATCCACGATTCGCACCTGAAAAGCGCTTCCATGATCGCCGGGTAAAAATCTTTTTCGAAATCGAGCTCGTCGATTTTTGGATTCAGCCCAGCAAACAGAGCAATCTTCTCGAGCGTGGCTCGCGCCTGTTCTCCAGCATTCGACGCTAGATGCTCGAGCGCCTCGCTCCACAAAGCACGAATCGGTTCATGATCGTGCGTCGCGTAAGTCGCCACGGAAAGCCGTTCATATTTGTCTCCGGGAATGATCATGCCATCGCGCCCTTCCCATTGCGGAATCTTAAATCCGGCTATGCCGAGCGATCTCAGGTTGGGCCGCACATAATCCGGCACAACGCCAAGGTCTTCGCCTACCACCCGCATGCCGCCAGCTTCCTCCAAGACAACACGCAGGTATTCTTCGCCCTCACGTTTGTTTGCTTCGCGATTTTGGGGTGTCTCGTCGTCACGCGGAACGAAATGCGGAGCGCGGCCGCCAGTTTGCTGGAGCATTTGGTTATGATCGAGTGGAAGAAATTGTTTGTTCATCCGTGGCCGCCACGGGAAAGCATAGATGCGATAAAATCCCTGGACGTGATCGATCCGAAAAAGATGAAAGATGCGGCGGATAGCACGCACTCGGTCGCGCCACCACTCAAAATTGTTCGTGCGCATTTTGTCCCAGCGATAGAGCGGAATACCCCAGTTCTGGCCCCATTTTTGGGTGAACGCGTCGTCTTTGAAGTGCGGCTCGGGAGGCGCGCCACCGAACCACTCGAGCATGAATTCATCCGCGCGCGCGAAAACGTCGACGCTGCAATAGCTGACGCCGAATGGAATATCGCCCATCAGTGCCACGCCCCGTTCCTCGGCGTACAATTTGACGGCGCGCCATTGCTGATTTGCGATCCATTGCACGTAACAGAAGAAACTTTCGCGGTGTCTCAGCGCTGCCTGTCGATCGTGCGGCAGGTCGCGCAACCAAGAGCGCGCTGTTTCGATTGTCTGATGCTGCGCTGGCCATCGATTCCATGCCGCGCTATCCTCGTTCCCCTCCATCAGGACTCGAAAAAACGCGTAATCGCGCAGCCACGCTGATTCTTCTTCGCAGAATGTTCGAAATTCCACCTGCCGTTCTTCGCTGGCGTGACCTGAGAAACTCGCAAACGCCTTTTCCAGCAAGCGACGCTTTAGCTTTTTTACGGCTCGATACTTTACTGTGCCAAGACGCAGACTGTTAAGATCAACGTCGGCAATTAGATCATCAAAGTCTTCGCGCGTTAAATCCTGCGGCGAGTCTGGCGCAAGGTGCAGCGTCGTTGGCTCGATCGCCATGGCGCTGATCGCGTTGTACGGGCTGTTGTCGGCTCCGGTCTCGTTGACGGGCAGAAGCTGGACAAGTTTGAATCCAATTCCGGCCACCCAATCGATAAACTCCCGCAACGTCGCAACGTCGCCGATGCCCAAATCCTCCTCTCCCCGCAAGGCAAACAGCGGCGCCAAAACCCCAGCGATCTTCTTTTCCGGCGACAAATTCATTCCTTAGCCACGGATGAACACGGATGAAACACGGATCAGAAGACAAGGCGCTTGTACTCGACTTTGTTTCGTCCGAGCGTAAACTCATTGAACAGCGCTGCTTTTCCGGCGACCAGCTCGCTCAATTGCGGCGATGCTCCTTTGAGCATGCCCGATACGATATAATTGTTCTTGACCACGGGATGACTCTCAACTTTCCAGCGCACACTCTAACCCAACGGATCATGCATCCCAATGTCACGGCACCTGGCTATGACGGGCCATAAGCAGAGTTTACCCTCAGCGCGGCAGCGTCGGACCAGAGCTCCGTCGCCCTTTGCGGATCCCCTTGTCTTTCCGAATTCAGCCCATTTATCACGAATCGTGGCGAAACAGCTTGAGGGCATAACATCGACATAGACGAAACGATCCATCAATCTCTCAGTTTCTGCCACTTGTAGCGCGCGGCTTATGTCGGCCAATAAAGGCACTTGCTGCCTCGCATCGAAGAACTTCGATTCGCCCGCAATCGCCCAAACTTCCGGGCGCAGGAATGTGGGGTGAGCTAGGGCCCGCTCAAACCATTCAAGGGCATCTTTCTCGAAGATAATATCGTCCTCTGAAAAGATGACCGACTCGCTTGTTTCGAACGCGTGATCAAGAAGCCGCTCAGCCGTCTTATAGGGACCATCATTTCGGTCAGAATGGTCGAAGCAAACCGACGCGAAGCGATGGAGATTACCGGATATCCATGACTCGATTGCTCTGGTAGTCTTAGCCTGTGCGTGCCGGTAATTTTCCGCATGCTCAGATCCGTCCCATCCGTCTTGCAGAATTGAGAGGTTGCAATTGTCGGCGCCGCGACATGCCGCGATTGAGTCCAGTGTGCGTGTGGTTTTCTCGGCTTTGTTAAATGCCTGAACAGCTATCGTGGCTGGCACTCTAAACGGTAGCCTCCTGCTGCCAGAGCTTCAACCGCGGGCCAGGGCAGGTTCTCCATTTGGCTCCGAAACCCGACGCCGACGCGGCTGGGTAATCGCCTCGGTAGTGGCGCGATGCGCCAACTTGTCCGCGTGTTTGTTGTGGACTTCTAACATCTGCTTATCCGTGTTTCATCCGTGTTAATCCGTGGCTGCTGAATCAGCTCCTTCTCACTTGCCAGTCTTCGACGAGGTCGCTTGGAATTTCTTGTAGAAAACGCGATGGCCGCTGGAACACGTCGCCGTAGCCTCCGCTCAAGCGCAGTTGCGGATACGTTAGGTAAAGCTCGTCGCGCGCGCGTGTGATGGCCACGTAAAACAGACGCCGCTCTTCCTCTAATACCTCGCGCGTATCGAGCGACCGGCTGCTCGGAAACATCCCGTCCGTCAACCAGATTACGAACACCGTGTGGAACTCGAGACCTTTCGCCTGGTGCACCGTCGACAGATTGACCGCTTCCTTGTCTCTTGTCTGAGCCGGCGCGGCCTCCGCATCGACATTGCTAATCAGCGCCAATTGCGCAAGAAATTCGTGCACGTCCTTGAATTGGCGGGCGAAAACTGCGAGCTGATCGAGGTCTTCGCGGCGCAGTTCGTAGTTCGTAAAGTTCACTTTGGCGTAGTCATCGTAAATCGCTTCCACAATCGATGTGATCATCTCGGAAGGCGGATTAGGTTCCCCGCCGGGCGCGATCTCATCCAGGGTATGCGCCAGTTGCGTCCACATTTTTTTGGATTTTGCTGGGACGTTCATGGCCAGGAGACGTTCGCCAAAATTGTAGCCGCTGTAGCCGGAGTCGGCGACCCCGGAGGGCACTGACGTTTTTTCACGGCCGGGATCATCGATCCCGGCTACAGAGAGACCGCTTTCCCACGCCTGCCAAAGATTTTCTGCCGTCCGATTACCAATGCCGGGAAGCAATTTCACCATTCGGTTAAAGGCGACTTCATCGCGCGGATTTGCCACGAAACGGATGAATGACGTCACATCTTTGATGTGCGCCTGCTCGAAAAATCGGATACCGCTGGTGATTTGATACGGGATGCCGCGCCGGGAAAGCTCCAGCTGTAGCTCTAACGCGTGATAGTGCGCGCGATAAAGCACGGCGATGTCATTAAGATCGACACCTTCATCGCGCAATTCGAGAACGCGCTGCGCCACAAACTGTGCCTGTTCAGCGCCGTCGTTCAACGCCACCAGAGCCGGTTTCAACGCTTTTGATTCACGTGTTGCGCTTAAATGCTTGCGAAATTGTTGAACGTTTGCGGCAATCGCTGCGTTGGCCACATCGAGAATTTCCGGCACGCTGCGGTAATTCATTTCGATTTTGAACACCTGCGCGTCCGGATAACGCTTCGGGAATTCTAAAATATTTTGGAAATTCGCGCCGCGCCACGAGTAAATCGACTGCGCGTCGTCTCCAACGACCATTACGTTCCGGTGATCGCGGGCGAGCAGGTCTACCAAGTCAGCCTGAATTTTGTTGGTGTCCTGGTATTCATCCACGAGAATGAACCGAAACTGCCGCCGGTAAAATTCTGCGATGCGTTCGTGCTGCTGAAACATCGACAACGTCTTTTGCAGCAGGTCATCGAAATCCATTGAGTTCGTGGCTTTCTTCTTTTTTTCGTATCGCTCGTGAACCTCTTGAATCTTGTCGAGGAGCGGCAGGAAATAAGGGAAGTTTTCCGCAAGTAACTGCTCCAGGGGTTTCTCCGTGTTGACGACAAAGCTGAAGATTTCCGCAAGGACATCGCCTTTTGGGAACCGAATTTCCTTCGGATCGATGCCCGCGCTGGCGACAACGGTATCGATCAAATCCTTTTGATCTTCCCGATCCATGATGGTGAATCCACTCGAGTAACCGAGAGCACTGCCATGCCTGCGCAGAATCCGGTTGCCTACTGAATGAAATGTCCCACCCCAGAGACCGCTGGCATCGACCGGCAGCAAATTGGCAACGCGATTCAGCATTTCACGTGCAGCTTTGTTCGTGAATGTGAGCAGCAGAATGTTGCGCGGATCAATCCCGTTTTCGAGCAGGTAGGCTACGCGATAGGTAAGGGTGCGCGTCTTTCCCGACCCCGCGCCGGCGATGACAAGGAGTGGGCCGGGCGGCGCAGTAACGGCTGCGAACTGCTGTTCGTTCAGTTCAGCGGCATAATCAATATGGACTGACGTCGATGTTGGTGCGCGCTGCAGCGTATATTGACGGGACATTAGCGATTGCGGATTGCGGATTGGCGACTGCGGAAACGAACCGCAGCCAAGCGTATCGCGCAAACTTGCGTCCGAAAAATCGTCGGTGATCAACTGATTTAAGCAGCTATCACCATGGCGCGCTTCCGGGCGGTCGCGTCAAGAATTCGCTTTCGCAAGCGCAATGATTTGGGCGTCGCTTCCACATATTCATCGATGTCGATGTATTCAATGGCGCGTTCCAGACTCATGGACAGCGGTGCTTCGAGCTGAATCCCTTTGCCTTCGCCCTGGCTCCGCATGTTGGTGAGATGTTTTGCTTTGCAGGGATTGACCGGCAGATCCTCCGGTCGCGCGTTTTCGCCGACGATCATTCCCACATAGACGTCTTCCTGCGGACCGATGAAAAGCCGGCCGCGTTCCTGAATGTTGTTGAGCGCGTAGGCCGTGCTGACTCCCGATTCCATCGACACCATCACACCACGACCGCGTCCTCCGATTTCACCTTTGAATGGCGCGTATTCACGAAAGAGATGACTCATCAATCCTTCGCCACGGGTCAGGTTGACAAGATCGGTCTCAAAGCCAATCAGGCCCCGAGTCGGAATAATCGCCTCGATCGACACGCGCGTCGCGTGATGAGACATGCTGACAACCTCGCCCTTGCGATTGGCAACCGACTGCAAAATGTCACCGAGATTTTCGTTCGGTAAATCGACGTAGAGATTTTCCAGCGGCTCGAGCAAGGTGCCATCCTCTGCCCGATGAAAAATCACCTCGGGACGCGAGACCATTAATTCGTACCCTTCCCGTCGCATTTGCTCGACCAGAATTGCGATTTGCATCTCGCCGCGCGCATTGATCTCAAATGCGCCGGCTGTTTCCGTATCGTTGACCTGGAGTGAGACGTTGCCGCGCGTTTCGCGAATAAGGCGCTCGCGAATATTCCGTGCGGTCACAAATTTTCCTTCGCGCCCGGCAAACGGCGAATCGTTTACAAGAATGTGCATGCGAATCGTAGGCGGATCGATATCCACAAATTGAAGCGGCGCCCGTTCTTCGCGGTCTGTGAGGGTTTCGCCGATATAAACTTCCTCGAAACCGGCCAGCCCGATGATGTCGCCTGCGGTCGCGTGCTTTATTTCCACCTGCTCCAATCCCGAATAGGTGAAAAGCGCCGTGACTGTAGCCCGCTCCCGGCGGCCATCGCGGTGGATGCACACGATCGAGTCGCCGACTGCGACGCGACCGCTGACGATACGTCCAAGCGCAATTCTTCCGAGGTAATCACTGTAATCCAGATTCGACACGAGCATTTGAAAGAATGGCTCGCTCCAGATTTTTGGCGGCGGCACGTGTTGCACGATCGCTTGAAAGAGCGGCGTCATGTCGTCGTTGTTTTCGTGCAGTTCGCGCATGGCAAAACCGTTCTTCGCGCTCGCGTAAATGATTGGGAAATCGAGTTGGTCGTCGCTTGCCTTCAGTTCGACGAAGAGATCGAAAATCTCGTCCAAAACTTTGTGCGCGCGCGTGTTTTCTCTGTCGATCTTGTTGATGACAACAACCGGCTTCAGTTTGTTTTCCAGCGCCTTGCGCAAAACAAAACGCGTCTGCGCCTGCGGCCCATCATGCGCATCGACAACAAGCAGCACGCCGTCCACCATTTTCATGATCCGCTCGACTTCGCCGCCGAAATCGGCATGACCCGGTGTATCGACGATGTTGATCCGGTAACCGTTCCACTGAAAAGCTGCGTTCTTCGCGCGAATCGTGATTCCTTTTTCACGCTCGAGATCCATCGAATCCATCACGCGCTCCTCGACCTTTTGATTGGAGCGAAACGTGCCCGATTGGCGCAACAGTTGATCTACCAGCGTCGTCTTGCCGTGATCGACGTGCGCAATGATGGCGATATTACGGATCTTATCCATTGAAGGGAGGCTCTCCCGAAGTGGGGGGCCGCGAACACTACGATAGACGGCAGTCGAGTCAAACAGAAGCGACACGGGCGCAGTTTGGCCGCTGCGCAGCGACTAAGCCGCGTGATTAGAACTTTTGAGTATATATTCTGACGAATCGCAATCGGTAGAACAGTCCGGTGGGATCGGTCGCTTCGAGTCAACGACCCGAAGAGTTCGAATGTCTTCAGCAGAGATGACGCTCGCTGCAGGCCGTCGGGTAATTACTCCTATTGGCAACCAGGCAGCTTGAAGCTGGCGATGCGCGTCTGGAAGGCTGCCAATTCGGTAATCTGATAGTATTCGTTCACGTACCAGAACGTGCAGTCGTCAGTGGGATCAATGTTCATTGACGTGTAGTCACCCCAGCGGCTTAGGGTAGTTAACTGCGAGCCTGATCCGTTGATAATGACTCCCTCGCCGAGAGTCATCTGGCCTAACGGATCGCCGCTGAGCCTGCCGGTGTAGCGAATGCCTGGATAGACATCTACTCCATTGACTACGCTGTAGCCCAACGCCATGTCGCCTTTCTTATCCATGGCGATGCTGCCCATCCAGCGGTGCACGCCGTCGTTCGGTGCGTAGGTGCCCTGTTGGTAAAGCGAGAACTGCCCGTTCGCGCGGCGGATCTCGTACCAGCGAACGCCCGCCACACCCGGAAGCGCTTCCACCGACTGGTTCGTCACCATCGCTTCATACGTGCCGAAATTTCGGTACGCGAGTCTCCACGTCGGGCGCTGCCGGTACGAGAGGATGTCCAGATATTGAGCGGGGGCGACGCCTGGCTGAGGGAGGCAGTCGCGGCTGCCCGGAGAGCACGGAAAGATTGAGTCGAACGAAGCGACCGGTAGCTGCGTGGTGAGGTTCAGTGAGGCGGTCGGGGTAGATCGCCACTGCACTGACAATTCGTACACGTTCAAAGCGTCGAATGGCGCGCCATAGGGACCATCGTTGTCCATCGTGCCCACGATTGGGGCGGGAGCGCGGTCGATCGGCCGGCGTGTGCCGTCAATATCCGCTGGCAGCAGGCCGTCGCCTATTTGTGAGATCGGCACGACCGCCGAGTCGAGGAAAAAGTGGACCGCACGCGCGTTCGGCTCACCGTTGATCATTTTGTTTTTTTCCAGCGCGTAGACGCTGATGCCGTACTCGGTCGTCGGTCCGAAATCGCGCGAGGTGAGCAGGTACGAGTTCGTCCACACTCCGTACTT
>Ga0209689_1001551_pt1 | contig 17110 bp, 24 predicted proteins | sample GraSoiAngelo_149_FD_187119 | JGI IMG/M metagenome (GOLD analysis project Ga0209689, IMG submission 187119) | Grasslands soil microbial communities from the Angelo Coastal Reserve, California, USA - 14_1009_09_30cm (SPAdes) (version 2) | ecosystem: Environmental > Terrestrial > Soil > Grasslands ... | reverse complement strand
CATAGGCAAGAAGGCCGCTAAAGACGTCGTTCTGGTCGCGGTAAGCCGTGTATTCGGAATAAGAAAAGAAGCTCGCGTTCTGGCGGACATTCCGGCGGACGGGACCTTGCAGCTTGCGATAGGTCTGCGAGACAGCTACGACTTCTTCTGCATGAGGAACCGGGAGCAGTCGCAAAGCGGCGCCATTCAAAATCGTGAAAATACCAGTGTTTAGGCCGATGCCGAGCACCAGAGTAAGCACCGCGACGGCGGTGAACCCCGGATTCTTTCGCAGGGCGCGTGCACCAAATCGCAGGTCACTCAAGAAATTCTCCAGCAGCGGTAAGCCGCGGCGGGCGCGATAATTCTCTTTGGTTTGCTCCATGCCGCCGAGTTTGATCCGAGCGTCACGCCGCGCTTCGCCCAAACTCATACCTGCGTGGAGATTTTCCTCAACGTGCATCAGGACATGGGCTTCCATCTCCTCGGCGAGGTCTCGGTCGCGTCCTTCACTGCCAAATAAGGCGACCAGCCGCAATAGCCAAGCGCGCAGTGACCTCATAACTCCTCGCTTATTTCGGGGCTTCTCTGAGAATGCCTAGGATGCAGCTACGTCCTATGGGGATGCAATAGAAGATACGGTTCAGGGACGCAATTTGTTTCCAGCCTTTTGAGATTTCTATCGGAGGCATAGCCTCGCCCGCTCCATGCGGTCATCCCAAAGTCCGGGCTGAAAATTCCGCCAGCTCTTCGTCCGGCACGGTGAAAATCCCTTCGCCGCAATGCGGACAGGCAAAGGAATGTTCCATAATATGCTGCTTTTAGCGTGCCGTCGGGGACTTCGAGTTCCCCCCGCGCGTCTCCGCCACCGCCCATCGCCTCGCCCACTCCACGCCGTCGTCTCGTATGTGCTGCCGCTGTCGTAAACCTCTAAGAACTTCGCGGGCCAAGCAATGTCGCCAACAAATCCACATGATGTACGATTAAGGCGTTAGGACTAAGCCGCTCGCGCGGCCGTCGCTACGCGTGCGATACCCCCATCGTGATGAGTCCTGAACGCGCGATTACCTCGATTCAGTTTCCCTCAGCTTCAATAACTCATTTGGAAGAGATAGAAAAACCATAGCGCCCAGCCCTGCCGCATCCGCCGCAAACGCCAGCAGCTTCCTCCTAACGGCTGTATCTAAAGTGCTCCGGAATTAAATCCGCCGCCCCGATCCAACTCTATCTGCCGGACCACTTCCGATTGAGAACCAGCGTTTATCAGAAGGCATTGACCAACTCGCCTTGAACCTATCGGATGAGCCAACGCGATCTTGGAGACTGCAGTTCGGGTTTCCTGACTTACCTGCGACAAGTTCCTCTCCCCGTATTTTTTTCGAATCTCTTAGGGTGCCGGAGGAAGGTCGGCGCATCGAGTGGTTCGTGAGTATTGAGGCCTCTCGGAACGATGTGATCTCTAGTGGCCCGCAGAAGCAGAAGTGTCCTTCACGGGTTGGACGGCCGTGATTTCATAATCTTGATACATGATTGTCAGGGTAGCGCGGCCGCCGAGACGCAGACTCGAAACGCTCTGGTTTTCCACGGGAAGCCAAAAGTTCTCGAACTTCTGATAGTTGTGGCGGATCTCAGTCTTTGTGATCCAGATCGATGGGTTCTTAGCTGGTTCGCCTTCGATTCGACACACAGCGAAGTCTTGGTCATCCACCCAGATACGACCACGGTAAAGGAATTTATTCGGCACTTTAGGCTGGATCCCGAGAACGTAGCCGCAGCCACCAGCGTTCGTTCGCCGTTCGAGCGACGTGAAATTGTAGTTCTGGGTGTTGAGTTCAACGCTCGCCCGAATCGCTGCTTCCTGGGCCTCTTTCTCCGCATCGATCAACCGCTTGAGAACTCGTTTGACGATCCATGTGCTCCCGCTTTCGGACAGAACCTTGAAATCTTTCTTGGCCGGAGCCGTATATGTTATCTCCACGATCATTTCTGCACGAAGCGCGGTGTGAAAGCCCTTAAAGTCGAGTTTGTAGATACGTTTGCCGCGATAGCTTTGAAGGGCCTTGGCCCGCTCGGCATTTTTCTGGACCAGGTTTTCAACCACCTCTGACAGAGTGAGCTGGGGTTCGGCCGCGATTGCGGCTGGGCCTTGCGCTGACGTCCCGACCGGAGTCAACGCGGCCGCCGCGATCAGTGAAAAACATCTGCGTCGACGAATTGTCCGGTTTGCGCGTTTGAACGTAGCCAACGCTTCGCGTGCCATGCTCATCACGTTATGCCTCACGGTGGCGCTTTGAACTGCGATTTTCGTTTTTCTCTGGTTTTCCTAAACCCGGCAAAATCGCCAGGCTCCAGGTGAACAAAGATTCAATTCCCATAGCCATTAGCTCGCATCCACCGCAACCCCACCTTCAAACGGTTTTGTCGAACGCGCGCGAGAGCGTCGCGCCGCGCACTTCCTGCTCGAATGCGCTCCTCCGACACTAGCGTTTATCAGATGGATATTCTTTTCGATACTCGCATTTACATTCGATTAGAAATCTACGCCCTTTCCCCGCTTAGCGAGGGATTGTGTGCGGCGGTATCTTTTCGCTTCGATGGCCTCAGCGGCAGAGAGCTTCGTGTCAATGTGTGACTCCGAGTGAAGCGCACCCGAGTGAGGCCGGCAACGCTTCCCGCCAGCGACACCACGCGTAGGACACGGGGCAGAAGAAAACCGTTCGAGCGACAGGTCTTTCATCCTCACCGGATCAGAGTGCGATAGGACACGCGGGAAAACTGTTCCATTTGGAACAACTCCCAATAGTCGCATTGCGGTCCATCGCCTGGCCAGCCTTCTAGACGGGATTTCACAAGTACGTGTAACGCGCCGTGGTTCAGGAGCTATTCGGCAAAGCAAGCTAGACCAACTGTGGATCAATAATCCTTTCGTAAAAACTTTTAATTTTTAGAAACTCTAAGTTTATTTCGAGACCACTGTTTCCGCGGCGCGCTTTTGAGCCGTGGCGAGGGCCTCGGCGGCGGGAACCTTTACGGCGGGCTCGACACCCGTTCCTTCCCAGTTGGTTGTGGAGATGGATTGATGGTGCGTGCGAAGGGTACGCCAATCATAAAATGGTCGTCAATGCGGTGACCTGAGATCGGATGGGCGCCGCCGCCAGTCGTTTCTCCAATGATGGTGGCACGTTTCAGATTCTTGAGGTTATAGCTGAACTCCTCGGCACCGGAGAAAGTTTGCTTGTGGGTCTGCACGTAGGCCGGTTTAGCCAAGGTCCAATACTGGTGGGTAGACTCGCCATTCCGTTCCCAGAGATCGTTCAGGTGGGGGGCTCTGAAAACAGGTAAGTGGAGATGAAAGCAGTGGTGACCACGCGGTCCTGGAGATCCTCTCCGGAAATGTTGGCAACCTGAAGTTCGATCCATTGCGGCCCCGGTTTTTCCCTCCTCAAGCGCATTTCGCTTTTCCAAAGTAGATCGCTGCTGGCAGCTGATGATCGGAAGGGTCTGCGCCCCGCTTCTGGCGTAACCTGGTTCTGGCGGTTAGCGTCTCATGTCTTGGAGGCGATTCCTCCTACTCTCGCCAAATGCCGAAACTGTCGCCTTTCCGCGGAAGGTCTCCATGAACACACTTGCTCGCAGTTTGGTTCCTTCGTCCTCTTTTTCTCTCGCTGTCCCAAAACGGCAATCGCTTTGGTCGATCTTAGGGGTCTTTCTGCTCGCCATAACAAGCACGGCGCAGGAAAGGCCGCAAACGGCGATCGGAGCCAGCTCTCGGCGTGGGTGGCAATCGCCCACTCAGGCTCCGGCGGAAAATCCGGTGCCTGACGAAGCGCGCATCACGCTTCCGGCCGGGACGCGTGTTGCGCTGGTGCTCACGCACCCCATCGACAGCAAGTCCACGCACCAGCTCGACGAAGTCTATTGCGAGACCACGGCTCCAGTGACGCTCGAGGACCGTGTAGCCGTGCCCGCAGGAACGTTTGTGCAAGGGAAGGTCGAAAAGCTCACGCGACACGGGACGCGGGGGGAGATAGTGATGCGCTCTGTCTCCATCGTCTTCGCCGACGGGTTCGTCGCCAACATCGGTGGCCCGATCACCATCGAAAGCGAGGAAGGCACAGCATGGATCAATCCGGACACAGGAACGAAAGCTGCCATGGTGGCTGCGCCCCTGGTTGGGCTAGGTCTCGGCACGGCGATCGGAGCCGCCGCACACACCACGCGAACTATCAACTTCGGCGGGACGACGATGACTACCAACACACTCAAGGGCGTGGCCATCGGAAGCACGCTAGGCCTTGCCGCCGGGAGCGTTGTCTCGCTTGTGCTGCTTGCACGGAGCCACCATTTCTATATGCCAATCGGTTCGGCGCTGGAGATGGTTTTGCCGCAAGCGGCGACCCTGGCCCAGGGACAAAGAGCTGATGGAGGGCGTCGTCAGGGGAGGTAGACGCGGGAAACGGGATCGAGCATAGCTTCGAGCAGACCGACAAGGGCGGAAACTTGGCCGGGGCCGTGTGCTCGATCAACTCATGGACTTGGGGCTTTTCGTTGCCAGAACCATCCGCCATTGAGAATCCTCTCCGAGCCAGGTTCGGAAATCGTCCCCTCGGGGCGCGCCACGTTTTTGTTCCTTTACTTTCAATCAGATTCGGCGATGCCGTTTCTCTCCTGGTCGCGCGCTCATGGACTCAACTCAGACAAAGGCCTAGTTGTGCGACACACGGTTGCATATTTCTCAGCACGAAAAAAAACGTGCCACTCCTGTTCCGAAAGGCCGTGCCGCACCCTGAGCAAGCCTCCTCAATGAGTTCTTCCGCCTTCCAAGCCCAAAGCCGAAATTCCAGCATCTGCCCGCTTGGGTCGAAACTAGCCCAACTTCCACGCAGCGAAGAATATTTCATACATAGCCGCAGAATATTTATCTAAACGCAACCGTTCTTGCGACATCTCGCCCTGCTAACAGCCCGATGGACTGCCTCACATAGAGCGATCTCCGAACCATCGGTTTCCTATTTATCAGTCAAGGTACGATACTACTGTTTACTAAAAATGAATCGCTTGGGTTAGAGTCGAAGTCATCAAAGGAGACCGAATCATGGGCACGGGCCAACGGCTCGTCAGCGATCAAGCAGTCGAGGCTTGTGGTGTGCAAGAATTCCACCCAGCACCCATCAAGCAGATATGCTGGCACTTGTTTGTTCTACGTTCGTGGCCTGGAAACTCAACAGCCCGGCAGGCAGAATTGCTCTGGCGGTGTCGTGCGATCGACGAAAGTTTTTGCGATCTGCACATGCTCATCGGTGAGGATGCGGCTCCCGTAGTGACTGAACTGCGCGCCCTCCTGCTGCAATAGTCTCAGGCGAAATTCTTCCCACCTTGGTCACAGTAAGAGTTAGAATCGGCAACCCATGAGCACTGAAGCAATCAAGTCACCAGAAATCGATCCGATTATGGAGCGCCTCGAAGATCAAATAGGTTGGTATGACCGAAAGAGCATGGCCAACCAGCGATGCTTTAAGTCGATAAAGATGGTTGAGATTACGGCTGCAGCAATCATCCCGTTCTTGTCGGCGTTTAGTTTTCCGGAAATGATGTGGGCGACCGGCGGACTGGGCGTTTTGATTACAGTGCTGGAGGGGATCTTGCACCTCAACCAGTACCAACAGAATTGGATAGCATATCGTTCAACTTGTGAATGTCTTAAGCATGAGAAGTACGTTTACCTCGGGAAGGCTTCGCCTTACGTGAATGCCGCAGATCCTCATGCTCTGCTGGCGGAGAGGGTCGAGTCGCTGGTTTCTCAGGAACATGCGAAATGGGCGTCGGTGCAGCAGCAGGAGGCTAAAGCGAAAACCGCGTGAAGGAAACCTGTGGTTGCCGAGAATTTCGGTCCAACTAAAGAGGGAGATAAATGGCGCGTTCCCTTGTAAGCGACACCAGAAGTAGCACTTAGAGTTTGCACTGCGTACCTTCTAAGCGGAGGGTCGGGAGTTCGAATCTGCCCGGGTCGCTCATACCTATGTGTTGGGTCGCTCCGTCAGCCAACGCGCAAAATATAAGGAGGATGATTGCGCATCGCAGCATCGTAGCAGGACCGGGAATCCTGAGGAATCATGGGCGAAATAACATTCGCCAGAGACACGTCAAATTACCAACGCGAGACGATTAGTACCGCCGTCTTCGAAGTTCCTCCCAGGGTGGCGGTGATCGTCGCATTGGTGTTGCCGGAAACTCGTTTCGCGCTGATGGTAAGTATCGCCGACGTAGTTCAGGCCGCCACCGTGACGCTCGCGGGCACCGTCGCCACAGACGTGTTGCTGCTGCTCAACGTCACCGTTGACAACTTTTTCCTCGCTTCTGTCAACCGGGGGTACGGTGTGCGCCGAAATAGTCCCGGCGAGAGAAAAACGATCACGCCCAGCGAAAAACGGATCAGCTACACACCAGCACCCCGCGAAACGATCTCGCAACTCCCGATTCGAACAAAATTCATTCCTCTTCAGCCAAGCTGTGAGAAATTGGCGCTAGCCCAATCTAGAGGCTGGGCGCGTAATAGCCAGTTTTTGCGTAGATGCTGAGAGGCGGAAGTCCCTTGGGGGCGCGCATCTTGACCTTGATCTTTCGCCATCGCGCATCGTGTGATTTATTACTCGGGTGGTATCCCAGAATGTATTGGTTGCGCAACTCCGAGCCAATTTTTGTGGCGATGTCCGGCAGTTCGTTCACATTCTCTACGGTAAAGGCGCGCCCACCGGTCAGTTCCGTCACTTCAGTAAGCAGCGAGGGGCCGTTGAGCTCCTCCGCTGTTCGGCTGCGGTACCCAAACGGGTCAAATATGCCGATAGAGTAAAGCTGGGCATCTGCCTCTCGCACCAGCCGCTTGATATCCCTCTCGTTGTACCGACTATTGTTATCTCCCCCGTCGGAGATGATAAGTAAGGCCCGTTTGGCGTTTCGAGCGGTCCTCATCTCGCTGAGGCCCAGATAGATCGCATCGAAGAGCGCAGTGCGGCCTTTCGCAGATGCCGAGAGTATGCGGCTTTGCAGATCTTCAACACTGCTGGTGAAGGCGCTCATAACTTCTGCGCGGTCGTTGAAACTGACTAGGAAGAATTTGTCCTGCCGATTGGCAGTCTTGAAAAACTGCAAGGCTGCTTCCTTGGCCTTACCCACTTTGTTGGCCATGCTGCCGCTGAGATCGAAGATGGCGCCAATGGAAATGGGGACGTCTTCGGAAGAGAAGTACTGGATCTCCTGCTCGACGTTGTTTTCGAAGACACGGAAGTTATCGGGCTCAAGCCCTGTAACCCGGCGGTTATACGGGTCAGTGACAGTAACGTTGACAAGCGCCAGGTCCACATCGACATGGACGGATTGGCCCTGTTTGATGACCTGGCCCGGGGTGTCATGCTTCACGTCGTCGGGGACGACGGATCGGGCGACCGCGGGCGCGGGGAATTTCCAGATGACGACGGCAAAGAGCAGAAGAGGAATGAACGGAACGAAGACACGAGTCACAACCAAACTACTTTTCACAAGGTCTCCATGGTACCAACTGTCATAGCTCTGAATCTGAACGATTGTCGTCCGTTGCTTGACCGGTCTGCGCAGAATTTTGATACAGATTGTAGTCGCCAAATTCTTCTGTCCTCATATCGTCCTCGTTGACTCCCGAGGAATTGAGCATGTTGGTGATCGCATTGACCATTCGCGACGGGCCTGCAATGTAGTAGATAGGTCCATTGAGCCCGAGTAGATGACGCGTGAGCATCTCGCGATTAACGTGACTTTTTTCGTAAGGCCGAGCCAGAGCTTTATGCCTAGTGATCGTTGGAACGAAGGTGAAATTAGGATTTTGCACGGTCATGCTTTCAAGGTCTTCGATGAACGCGGCATCGTCCGTTTCCCTGTTTGAATAAAACAAATACAGCTTGTGTGGCAGACGCTCCTGGGTGGCCCACTGAAGGATGCTGCGAATCGGCGTAATCCCGATGCCACCCGCGATAAACACCGCAGGTCGGGTGATGTCTGTATGCAGCGTGAATGATCCCCGGGGACGGCTCACGATGAACTTCGTGCCAAGAGCGGCGGCCTTCAACGCGTTCTTGAAGGCAGTCTGCCGCATGCGCATCGCAATCATGATTGGCTCTTTGTCATGAGGAGAGCTCGCGAGCGAAAAGGTCCGGGAATTGTCGCTTTCACTTCCCATGCACGGCCGCGGGAAGACAAAGTCGGCATGTTGCCCAGCCCGGAATTCGTAACGACGACCATTTGTGTCAAACCAGAACGCCATCGTGTCTCCTAGCAATTCTTTGCCGATCCATCAGTGCCATCTCATATTCAGCCATGAGTCGTCCTCGGTCTGAGTTTTGCCAGGGCCCCTTATGGGCGCCGTCGGCATTTCAACTACATAGACCAAATTGATCACGATTTATTCCGCCCTTGTCTTCACGCAGCATTCGCTGAAAGTAACAAACCAGCGATCCACATCCAAAGATGCAATGCAAAGAAAAGGAGTGGAGAGAACTGAAGGAGACCCAACGTCGGAATCTCGGAAGAACCATCCCAAGGCGATGTGGCGGTCGGTATGTGAATTACACGAACGCTTCCCATCGAATGGACCTTAAGGTCAGTCCATGATTGAATCCTGCGTCGACCACTAAATATTGCGAGGGCCACGGGAACCCGGACGGAGACTACCTACGGTGTTGCCCTTCGCGAATGGTTGGTGGGAAATCCCATACCTCTCCGGAAATTGTGAACTTCCCCAGAGGATGGGAATAACAGTGTTTGTGCGAACTGCGCTCGACGTATATCGCCCCAAACCTGCTGGCACGTATCTCGTTCGTACCGAAGTGCGCAGATCTTAAGAGCACGCCTTGCACACCTGCGAAGACTTCTCCTTCATGCACCGCAGTCTGGTCTCCTGACAGACTGATTGCGAGCGGCTCACTCTGCAAGAACAGCGCCAGCCGCGAAGTACGGACGTCTAGTGACTTGGCCGATCCCGACGCGCTTGGAAGACTCTGTCGAGTGTTCTGCGAAGAACGCGACATTCTCGAACTGCCGGTATCTAACCGAATGAGCGTCGTCGGCGTGGATACCGTGAGTCGTCCCGGATTGGTCTTTGGTACTGATGACGTCCCCGATTGTGCCGGGCAAAGTTGAGCAAAGGCGCTCAACATGCAAAACAAGCAAATTGGGACGATCTTCAATCTCGCTCCGCTGAACCACGCAACCTATTTCCGAAACAAATGCGGCACGTGCCAGCGCGTGTATGTTGCTACTCCCAGTAACAGCACGACCCACCAGAGCACGAGGACGCTTCGCATCCACAGCTTGTATTTGGTGATTCGCAATTTTTCTGGCAAAACGCTCGTACCTGCTGACAGCAAGATGTACAGTCCCGCGATTTCAGTCATGGTTCCGAACGCGGCATGCGTCGTCGCCAGTGCGTAGTAGGCCTTCCCCAGCTTAGCCGGAACCCTGGGAAGCACATGAACGCGGAATGAAGGAATCATCATCACTGCGACTACAGCGAGGTTCAGAACCACGATGGTGGATTGGCACCAGGCGTGTTGCCGAAAGCGCCCCTTGCGAGCAAGCCGAGCACCGACCAACAGACCTATCCCCATGACGATTTCGAGGACGAGAACAAGATCGGCAGTGCACGGAGCCGCGGTTTCAAAGAATGCTTTTCTCAACAAATTGTCACTACGCAGATTGCCGACTGCGCTCCATTCATGTTTAGGTAAGAATCTCGCGTGGCAGAGGGGCAGGATTAATTCCGGCAATTAAGAGGGAAGTGCAAGATCGCACGTCGGTGTCGGCCATTAACACTCCTCTGATCTGTCGCGGCGACAATACCCAAAGCCACAAACGTGATTGGAACACTGTATTTCGACGTAACTCCTTAATACCCGTAGGAGCTCGTCGTGGAGTCGCTTCCGCCAACCACTGGGCATGCCGTAAATTCTCGCCACGACTCGCGCCCTTTTAACAACGTGTTCGAATCCTTCCTCTTCAGCAGGATTACACTTTGCGTCTTTGCCGGGCCGCCGTTTTCTCCGGGCTCCGCAACACACACGTAGATTCCCGAGGATCTCTCGTCGAGAACCTTGATCGCCAACCTCTTCACCCCACCCGCCGCCTCGACGACGGCTTCGTTTTCGTCCACCGTCTGCGCCGTGAATCTGTAATCCGCAAAAGTCTTCTTTCCTTTTTCCTTCTTCGGCCGGAACGTGGACGGCAGCGAAGTCAAGTCCAGCTTCTCGACCACGAAGGCCGCTACTTTTTCTTTGGGATACGCGGCCTTATTGCCAGCGACCCCCAGCGGCGCATATCACAGCGCCACAACCGCCAAAAAAACTTTAGTTTTCATTTTGCCGCTCCTTGCCGCATTAGATTGTCTTGTTGGAGGATCCACCGAGTCTGGTCCCGCGGGTTTCGGAACACTTCTATCCCGGTCCATTCACTCCACTGAGAAAGCCGCCGAGGTGTGCTGTCAGTGCGACGATAACTACGGCTGCAGCCTCGATCGGCAGGCGGTATCCGGGCATGACTCTTTCGTGGTTCCGTCGGGTTCTCATGTGGATGAACCACACCATCCAGATCAGGACGCTTGACACGCATCCCATCACCAGATGCATCAAAAGGATGCCTTTCAGTTTTTGACCCTCGAGTTCCCACTGCCACGCGAGAATGCCGGTGCCTATCACGGGTATGGTGGCGATCGCCGCGACGAGCAAGTTGTAGTAGGCGGTCGCAGCCAGCAGGCGCTGCTTCTTCCATTGCGCAAGAAAATCAAAGAGCACGCCGATGATAAACAGCGCGATCGGGAAGTGGATCAGCACGACGTGTTGCGCATGCTTTGCGAAAACCACCGTTTTTATGTCGAACGGATGCAAGGTTGCTCCTCGCTCACTGCACGATGACTTTGCCCGTCATCTTCGGATGAATCGAGCAGAAGTACGGATACGTTCCCGCTTTGCTGAAGGTGAAGGAGAACTTTTCGTCTGTGTCGAGCACTTTGGACTTGAACGTCTTCGAATCATCCGTGCTAACTACCGTGTGAGGGATATCGTCACGGTTGGTCCACGTAACCGCGGCCCCGACCGGCACCGTTAGTGTTACCGGTCCGAAGCTGAAGTTGTCGATCTTCACTTCCATCGTCGACGTCTTCTCCTGCGCACTTGCTACAGAACCCTTCCGACCTGTGCCGAAACCTGCCGTTCCCAGCACCAGTGCTGCTGCTAGACTTGCAATGGACACACTTCTCCTCATGCTTTTTCTCCTTTTTTGTCTGTTTCAAGTTCGAATCGTTTTCTGAGTTTGGCTGCGTCTTGCTCACGCGAGCGAAGAATCCACCACAGCAAGCGCGTGCTGCCCTCGGATGTAATTCACATCGGTGATCCCCAGGACGCTCCGGAGTTGCTCGGCGGGCACCTTCATCGGCCCAGGTGAATCCGCCTTACCCGGCTGCGGTTGCGGAAACGCCGTGGACGCCGCGGTATGAAAAGTCACATTTCCTTCGACCTTCTGCATGGTCTGGTGGATGTGGCCATTTAGCACCGTCACCGAACCGAATTTCTTCAAATATGCCAGTGCCTGGTTGCTATCTTCGGTTCCCCAGCCCCACTCGGGGTACACGGACCACAGTGGGATGTGCGCAAACACAACAATCGGTGTGCTGTGCGTCAAATGTCTTACATCGTCTTCCAGCCACTCAAGCTGGTCGTGGCCCAGCGTTCCGAGCCCGCCGGCCTTCAAATTCATCACATTGATCAGCCCGATGAAGTGCACGCCCTTCTTGTCGAAGCTGTACCATCCCGCGCCCTTGCTGCCTTTGCCGTAGCGCTCCAGGAACTGTTTCCCATCGTCATTCAGCACATCGTGTTCACCGGGTACGTAGAAGACATCCTTGGGCGTCGCGCTTTTCAAGATTTGGTCCACCGTATCAAACTCTTCGGGCTTCGAGAGGTGGCTGATGTCGCCCGTGTGCAGCATAAATTCTGGTGCGCCCGACAGGGCGTTGATCTTGTCCACGGCTGCTTTCAGGGTCCCCGCGACGTCCGGATTCGCTGGCTTGTTGAATCCCATGTGGCTGTCGCTGATTTGCACGAAGCTAAGTTCGCCCATCATATCCGCCGTGCTAGTCTCCGAAATTCGGCTCAAGCTGTACGAGTTCAAAACCCCGCCTTTCATCACACAAAGGGCCCCCGTCCCTGCCCAGGCCATACACTTCAGAAATCCCCGCCGGTCGACTCCGTCGTGGTTGTGGTCGTGCAGGAGTTCATCTTTTTTCTTCTCGAACATGCTGGTCCTCCTTATTTACTATGGTTTTTGCCCCTTCTCTAAAATCTGCACGTGCGGTTGGGACTGGTGACGCGGGATGGGGGTGGTCCTCGCCGCCATTGAACGTGCTTGCGTCCATCCAGACTCAGGCAGCACCCGTCTTATTCCAAGTTCATCCGGGTTCATGTCTCTTTTCATGTTCGTCACAACAGAGCCACCGTCGAGAATAGAATCGCCCTTCATCCGGTTCTCACCTATGAAGCTTCACTGATCAGGGGAAGTCTTTGAACGATTTGGATCACGAAGACTGGCTGCGCTTCGAACAGCTTGTGCTGCCCCATGTCGACAATGCTTTCAACCTCGCGCGCTGGTTGTTGCGCAGCCGCGCAGATGCCGAAGACGTCGCTCAGGAAGCCTTACTTCGCGTTTGCCGCTTCTTCCGCGGCTTTCAGGGTGGAGATGCGCGGGCCTGGCTGCTGCAGATCGTGGGCAACACGTGTTACTCCTGGCTGGAGAAAAATCCCCCGAGGGGACTGATGGTGGAATTCGACGAAGAACTGCACCCGCAACCCGTTGCCACCCCCGAATCCATCGCGATCGCCGATGAAGGTCGGGAGCGCCTCAGCCGTGCCCTGGAAACTCTGCCGCCGCGTTTCCGCGAAGTCCTTGTCCTTCGAGAGCTTGAAGGCTGTTCCGACAAGGAGATCGCTGCGATCACGTCGATTCCCGTTGGTACCGTCATGTCCTCGCTCTCCCGTGCCCAACGCCAGTTGTATTCCGCGCTGGCAAACTCCCCTCTCAAGGAGGCTGTCCGTGACGTGTGACTTTGCCGATTCCCTTCTTCAGTGCTATTTCGACGGCGAGCTGAGTGCTCTTAGCGCTGCTGAATTCGAGCGCCACCTCCAACATTGCGTCGACTGCGCCGTTGAGCTCGTGGACCTGGACTTGCTAAGTGGGCGATTGCAGCTCGCGCAACTCTATGAGGCCGCGCCGGCCTCGCTCAGGAAAAAGATTCGCGCCGATCTTCGCTCCGTCGCGCCCACGACTGCTATCGCCCAGCCTCTCCTTTGGCACTGGCTGGCTGCGGCGGCCACACTGCTTCTTGTCGCAATCGCGGGATGGAGAGCGAGTCCCTTGCTTCGCACCGACGACTATCAAGCCGAACTTGCCGAGGAAATTGTCGATGCGCATGTGCACTCGCTGCAGCCAGGCCACCTGACTGGCATCAGTTCCAACGATGAACAGGCTGTAAAGGGATGGTTCAAGGGCAAACTCACATGTGCGCTCCCGGTGCGTGACTTCGCGGATAAAGGATTCGCGCTGCAGGGTGGGCGCCTTGACGTTGTGGAACAACGCTCCGTGGCGGTGCTCGTCTATGCGCGCCCCGGACACTAGTGGGTCCGAATATTCAAGCCTGCTTGAACGGAGCGCCGACTTGCGTTGCTACTCCGGCATCGAGTTTCCACTTCCTAATCCCCGCCAGTGGCCTGGGGAATGTTGGCCGAAACACCTTTATCTCGCCCGGCTTCCAGACCTACAACCTTACCGTTCAGCGTTCGTTCAAGATATCCGTGCACGACGTGCAGCGACAGCAACTTCTACTACGCGGCGAATTCTTGAATGCCTTCAATCACCCGAATCTTGGAATTCCCAGCCTGAATCTTACCGGAGGCAACTTCTTGAACGAAGCGGGCACGATTAACGGCGGCCGGGAGATCCGCGTTCTGCTGCGCTACAGCTTCTAGCAGAACATGCGCGAGGGCTCGCCGCATAGCGCACCGGCTTTGCCGATCCAACGTTGCAGGATGGCGGCATCCACTCTACATATCCATAAAACCATTGACAGCCCGCGAGGATGCTCCTAGAGTCTCGGCTGAGAATCGGGCTCGGGCAGCGACCAGGGCGAGTTTTTTGACCATAGGGGAGTTTGCACTAGATCTCGCCTTTGCGGAAACGGCCAATCAGATGATCGCATGCGCGGACCGTCAACGCCATCATGGTAAGGGTCGGGTTCTGGCACGCCGACGACACAAAGCTCGCTCCGTCCATCACGAACAAATTTTTCACGTCGTGCGCCTGGTTGAACGCATTGAGCACTGACTTCTTCGGATCGTTCCCCATGCGGGCTGTTCCCAGTTCGTGTATGGCCATTCCCGGCATTTCGACACCCGCTTGCACGCGGATATCTTTGGCGCCGGCCGCTTCCAACATTTCCGCCGCCGTGGCGCCGGCATCCTCCATGAGCGCAGCTTCGTTGTCGCCGTGCGTCATGCTAATGCGCAAAGCAGGAATGCCCCAGGCATCTTTTAGATCGCGGTCGATCTCGATGTAATTGTCCCACCGGGCCAGCGATTCACCGAAAGCTCCGAGGGAAATCCCGTACTCGCCTTCTTTCACAGCCTTCTTGAGCGACGCTCCGTAGCCTTCGGCACTGAAGTTGAATCCAGCCTCGGCCCCGCCCTGGTAACCATAGCCACGTATGAACCGCGAATGCCTTTTGCTCGAAGGGGTGTTCCGGAAGCGAGGGACGTAAATCCCGTTGGGACGTTCCGGCTCGTTCGCATTCGGAAGAGTTTTGAATTCTGGCAGACGACCCGACGCTCCCGCGCCTACGACGTGATCCATCAAATAATGGCCCAGCGCGCCGCTCGAATTCGCCAGTCCATTTGGGTATTCCCGAGTGGACGAGTTCAGCAAGATGCGGGTGGACTCCAATGCCTGCGCGCAAAGGATCACCGCTTTTCCGCGGACCTCCTTCACTTGCCGCGTCAAGCGATCCACGTAAGTCACACCGCGCGTTTTGTTTGGCTCCGTGTCCATGTCCACATGGCTTACCACGGCATTGGTAAGCAGCGTGCAGTTCCCGGAGGCCAGCGCGTCCTTGACGGTCGTAAACGGGCTGCTGAAGTAAGAAAACGTGCTGCACCCGCGTTCACAAGGCCCGCAATAATGGCAAGCGAGTCGTCCATTGTGATTTTGCGTCAGGATCGCCGTGCGCCCGATCGTCACTGTGTGCCCGAACTTCGCTTTGACGCGTGCTCTGAGCTGAACTTCTCCGCAGCTCATTTTCATTGGCGGGAGAAACTGCCCGTCGGGCAGCATCTCATTTCCCTCCGTCGCTCCGCTGATACCTACGTACCGCTCCACGATGTCGTAATACGGTGCAAGATCGGCATAGCCAATCGGCCAGTCGTCGCCATACCCGTCGCGGCCCGCGGCCTTAAAATCGTTATCGCTCAGCCTGTAACTCTGACGGCCCCACACCAGCGATCGCCCACCGAGGATGCGCAGCCGCTGCCATGTAAATGGTTTGCCGGGCGGCGTGCTGTACGGATTCTCGAGGTCATTCACAAACCATTCGTAGTTGTATTCCATGCACGCGTAGCACTGCTTTTGCACCGGCCGCGTGCGCACCACCTCCGGCGAGTGATCGCGGTATTTCAGCTTGTAAGACGGCATGTGCTCAGTAAACTCTTTCGGACTAACCGCGCGCCCCGCTTCGAGCAACGCAACTTTCAGCCCCGCCTCCCCAAGTTGTTTCGCGGCCCAGCCGCCGGTGGCTCCCGATCCCACAACGACCGCATCGTAAGTTGTCAGCAAAGGGTCTTGCGCCATGTTGGTCCCGCTCACTTGTGATCCCCTTCTGGGTGTTCGCAGCCTTGATAAGGCCCGTGCGCAAACGCTCCGTCCCACCCCAGTTCTTTCTCGCCGATCTGCGAGCTGTAGTACGCACTCATGATGCGCCCCTTGAGCGCTTCAAAATGACCGTGCCCCGGATCGGCCACAGCACCCGTATCGCCAGCCCATCCACCTCCAATGCGCGGATACGCCAGCCCGTGCAACAGAATATCTTGGTCTTCCCGCGACAGATACCGAAACGCCGCCTTGAATCGCCGCATGCTTTCGCCATCCACATATCCCAGCGAATTCAAAAACGTTCGCTGCGTCTCGGGCGTCTCGGCAGCCAGCACAAGATCGATATAGCGATTCACCAGCGCTTCCTTAGCGCCTGGAGTGTCCGTCGCTGGGATAATCAAGTCGCTGAGCACAATCAGCGTTTCATTCTGATGCTCATCCAAAAAAAGTGGCTTCCATCCGGGTGCCGCAAGGTCTTTCGAGGCGTCCACACCGCTTTGTGCAGGCGTCAACTCGGATGGCTGCTGCGCTACACTCTGTGCCGCAGCAAGCGAAGGCCGCAACGCGGCTGCGGCACCCGCAAGAACGCTGCCACGAATCAAATCGCGTCGTTTCATGAAAACTCCTCGCCCCCAACCGGCCGTTTCCGGCAAGCTGCTGGCTCGCGTGTCAATCTTTGCAAGCACCGCGGATTCGCGATCCGACGAACCAGCTCCACGTTCCTGCGCATCGGGAAGTCTACACCAAAGGGAACCAAAAGCTAGACGGCTAACCGGAGATGTAGATCGAGCGAAGGTCAGATCAACGATGGTACATTTGCAACCTGCGTGCCATCACTGCCTTGATTGCGGCATTGGTCCTTGCGCGGGGCACAGCCGCGCAAAAGCCCGTATCCTTTCCCACCGAGGACGGAGGCGAAATCTACGCCGATGTTTATGGAGAGGGCGGCCGAGCCATCGTGCTGGCCCATGGCGGCCGTTTCAACAAAGAGAGTTGGGAGAAGCAAGCTCGCGCACTCACGTCGGCAGGATTTCGAGTGCTAGCGCTCGACTTTCGTGGTTACGGTAAGTCGCGTGGCTAGGGCCAGCACCTGCTCTCGCTACACGGTGCTAATCTTGAGCTGATCTGTCTGGCACTGGCGCTCATAATTCTGCTCAGCTTCGGACAGGGCATGCAGCTTCGAGTTCCATTCTGCCTCCAA
>Ga0209689_1001550_pt1 | contig 17150 bp, 20 predicted proteins | sample GraSoiAngelo_149_FD_187119 | JGI IMG/M metagenome (GOLD analysis project Ga0209689, IMG submission 187119) | Grasslands soil microbial communities from the Angelo Coastal Reserve, California, USA - 14_1009_09_30cm (SPAdes) (version 2) | ecosystem: Environmental > Terrestrial > Soil > Grasslands ... | reverse complement strand
GAGCCCTTTCCGCAAGCCCGCAAGCCGGCCTATAAGCTTCGCATCGATTTTGGGCCGCTCGGCATCCGGAGCTCCAGCGCCCAGCTGACGGTGCACTACCGACCGGAGGATCTGCTCGGCAGGCTGGTCATCGCCGTCGTGAACTTTCCGGCACGACAGATTGGTCCGGTCCGCTCCGAGGTCCTCGTGCTGGGGGTGCCCGATCCGAACGGCGCCGTGGTCCTGCTCGCTCCCACCGTCGACGTCCCGCTCGGGGGTCGTGTCTTCTGAGCGTTCCGCCGCTGACCCCTTACCTGGTGAGTGAATGGCACGATCAGGCGACGGGCGCCCGCGGATGGTTCGTCATCGATCGCCTCGTCGGCGGCATGTGCTCCGGCGGCATCCGCATGCGCCCGGGCGTAACCGTCGACGAGGTCACCCAGCTGGCACGCACCATGTCGCACAAGATGGCCGTTCTCGACATCCCCTACGGCGGCGCCAAGTCGGGGATCGACTGCGATCCCGCGTCGGCCCAGGCGCCCGCCGTGCTGCGGGGCTTCATCGAGGCGATCCGTCCCTTCATCGCCGAGCGCTATGCGACCGGCGCGGACCTGGGGACACGTGAGGACGACATTATCGCCGCCTGCCAGCTCGCCGGCTTGACGCACCCACTGCAGGCGGGATTCAAGACTGAAGGAGGGGCCGGGCTCAGCCGTGTCAAGCAGGCCCTGGCCCTAACCAGCGAAGGCATCCCCATCACCGAGCTGATCGCCGGCTATGGTGTGGCGGAGTGCACGGCGGAAGCGTCCGACGTGCTGGGCGTGCCGCTGAGGGGCGCGACGGTGGCGCTCCAGGGGTTCGGCAACGTGGGGGGCGCGGCCGCGCGCTATCTCGACCGCGCCGGGGCCCGTATCACCGTGGTGGCCGATATCGAGGGGACCATCGTCGACGAGGACGGCCTGGACGTGCCGCACCTGCTCTCGATCCGCGACCGCTACGGCCGGGTCGATCGCAAACGCCTGAAGCCCGAAACGCGCCAAGAACCTGAGCCCGCCTGGCTCAGCCATCGCGTGGACATCATGATCCCGGCAGCCATCGGGAACGCGATCCGCACCGACAACCAGGCGGGCATCAACTGCCGCCTGCTGGTCGAGGCCGCGAACAACCCCGTGACACCGGAGGCCGAAACGCAACTCGAAGCGCGCGGGATCACGATCCTGCCCGACTTCGTCGCCAATGCCGCCGCGGCTTTTCTTTTCTGCGGCCTGCTGGAGAAGCGACTCGAGCCCAATCTCGATTCGATCTTCACGGTAACCAGCCGTCAACTCCGCAGTACGACGCGCGAGCTGCTCGAGCGGGCGCGGCGCGAGAAGGTCTCCAACCGGCGCGCGGCCGAAGAGATCGCCGAATTGCGCCTGCGGGCGCGCCGACCTTAGAACCGCTGGGCGTGGCGGCGCATCATGCAGTCGTCCATCACGACATCGAGGCCCGACGCGCGAGCGCGCGCCGCGGCGGCCTCGTCGATGACGCCGTCCTGCAGCCAGACGGCAGTCGCCCTGATGGCGATCGCGTCGTCCACGATAGGTCCCACGAACTCCGACCGCCGAAAGACCTCGACCACGTCGACAGGCTGCGGGATGTCACGCAAGCTCGGATAGGCGTGCTCACCCAGCACCTCCTCGACGTTGGGATTGACCGGGATGATGCGATAGCCCGCCCGCTGCAGGTAGCTCGCGACACCGTGGCTGGGCCGACGCGGGTTGGCGCTGAGGCCGACGACCGCAATCGTCTTCGCCGAGCTCAGGATCTTTTCAGCGACGTCCACCACTGCGGGTCCACGCATTCACTCTACAGACGCTAGCCTCGCGACCCTGACCTAGAATTCGCACTGTGGCGCCCGCGACCCGGCTCTCGCCCATCCCCATCCAGATCGTGGACGCCTTCCGCGCGGTCGCACCGGCGATCGAGGCGTTTGCCCTCGAGCACGATCTGCTGATCGACCGCTACCGTCGAGGAAAGCCATCCTGGGAGCTACGCTTCGCGCGCCGCGTGGGTGGCCAGGCCGTGATCACGATCAGCTACCGGGAGCGCACCGGCCATGTCCTCGATGTCAGCACCACCTGGTGGGTCGACGACCGCGCGATGAAGACCCGCCGGCTGCGCTCCGAGAAGATTGGCGTGTACGATCGGCGCGCGCCATCGGCGGCCCTGGTAGGGCAGCTTGAGGCGGGGCTGCAGACGGTCGACCAATGGACCCTGTCCGATTTGGGTCTGCCGCGGGGTCCGTTCCCATCAGCCGCCCCCGGCGTGGAAAGGGCGGCGAGATTGTCACTCCGATGAGCGACGCCGGCGAAGACCGCGCCGCCAAGGAGGAGCTGCGACTCGCCTTCGGCCGCGCGATCGGCTTCACGCTCGCCGCGCTGATTCTCTTGCTCGGCGGCGGCATCCTGCTGATCCTGATCGCAGCCGCCTTCTTTCGCTTCGCCTTTGGCGGCTAACGCACCGGTTGGAGGCGGCGGGCCACCGATCGCGGCGGCGGATCGACGGCACTCGGGTGAAGGATGCCCGCCATGATCTCCACGCTGTCCACGAGACGAGGACCGGGCCGGCTGAAGAAGGCGTTGCCGTCAACCACCCAGGTCTGCGCTGCGAGCGCATCGAAGCGCCCGCGGGCGGTCTCGAGCTCGCGCAGGCTGCGGTCCAGAGTAAAGCCGCACGCCATCACGACCACGACCTCGGGATCGGCGTCGATCACCTGCTGCCAATCGATTGCATGCGCCGCGTGGCGCGCCACGCCAAGCCGCTCGTCGCCGCCCGCGATGGTGACGAGCTCCGGGGTCCAGTGACCGCAGTTGAAGGGCGGGTCGATCCACTCGAGGCAGACCACCTTCCGTCGGGTGCGGCCGGCGACCCGTTGCTGGACGGCCGCGACTCGCCGACGAAGCGCATCGCAGACCTGCTTCGCCGCATCAGGCCGGCCGACCAGTCGTCCAACAAAGAGAATATTCTCGAAGACGTCCTCGAGACTTTCCGGTTCGAGCGAGACGAGCTGGGGTGACGACCCCAGCCGGCGCGCAGCCCGCTCCACGATCGGATAGGAGACGGCGCAGACCTCGCAGAGTTCCTGCGTGAGGATCAGGTCGGGATGGAGCGCCTCGAGGAGCGGCGCATCGAGCGCGTAGATACTGCTCCCCTCGTGGACCAGCGCCCGAATGTGCCGATCCACCTCGGCACTGGAGCTCGTTTCCGACAGCACGCTGCGGGTGAGCACCGGCTTGCCACGGACCGACTCCGGGTAATCGCACTCATGCGTTATTGCGACCAGGTCGTTCTCAAGGCCAAGCGAGCAGACGATTTCCGTCGCGCTGGGCAGCAGCGAGGCGATGCGCACTCAGCGATCGGCCGGGACGAAGGGGTTCAACAGCATTTCTTCTTCGATCGTCGTCGAGGGCCCGTGGCCTGGATAGACGACGGTCTTGCGCGGCAGGCGATAGAGCACGTTGCGGATGCTGAAGACGATCTTGTGCGTGTCCCCGCCGGGCAGGTCGGTCCGGCCGATGCCACGCTGGAACAGGGTGTCGCCCGCGTAGCAGTCCAGCCCGAAGAGAAAGCAGACCGATCCCTGGGTGTGGCCCGGCGTGTGCAGTACCCGTAGGCTCACGTCCTGGAACGACAGGGCCGTATCGTGGGCCAGGTCGGTGTCGATGGAAAAGGGCGCAAAGCCAGGGGGCACAAAGGGTAGCTGGCCGAATCGCTCCCAATCGAGGATCGCGAGATCATCGGGATGCATCCCGACCGGCGCACCGGTCTCTTGGTGCAGTTTGGGAACACCGCCCACGTGGTCGATGTGCCCGTGGGTCACGAGGATCCGCTCCACGGTGAGCCGTTCCTTAAGAACGCGCTCCAGCACGCGGTCGACCTGCAAGCCCGGATCGACGGCGAGCGCGGCCGTCGTGTCCCGCCGCCGGATCAGGTAGCAGTTCTCGCCGAAAAGATCGTCGGGAAAGATCGAAACAGCGAGCTTTTCGCGCAGCGCCTCCGCCGGGGTCATCCGACGCCGATCTCCCAGGAGGCCGAGGTCAGCACCTCCGGCCCGGCTTCTGTGACCAGCACCATTTCCTCGAGGCGAACGCCACCCCAGTCCGGGATGTAGATCCCCGGCTCGTTGGTGACCACCATGCCGGCTCGCAGCGGCGTGTGGTCGGTGGGCGACAGGAAGGGCCGCTCGTGCACCTGTAACCCGATGCCATGCCCCAGGCCATGGCCGAAGGCGTGCGTCTCGCCGGCGAGCACCTCGCGTGCCCGCCGGTCGACGGTATCGGCGGTCACACCCGGCTTCATCAGGGCCATCGATTCGAGCTGCGCCTGACGGACGGCTTCGATGACGCGGGCTTGCTCCGTGGTCGGCTCGCCGAGAACGATGGTTCTCGTCGTGTCGCTGTGGTAGCCGGCGGCGCTGGCGCCGAAATCCACGACCACCATGTCGCCGCGCTCCAGCACACGGTCCGAGGCGCGGCCGTGCGGCAGGGCGCCGCGCTCCCCGGCGGCAACGATCGTCTCGAAGGCTGGACCGTCGGCTCCCAGTTCGCGGAAGGTCTGCTCCAGCAGGAAGGCAACATCGCGCTCGCGTAGCCCCGGCCGGATCGCCCCTCGGACGCGATCGAAGGCCCGGCCCGCGATTCCAGCGACCGACCGCAGCAGTTCAACCTCCTCGGGCGCCTTGACGATGCGCAGCTCCTCCACCAGGCCCGCGATCGCCACGAGGGTGTGCTCGGCAGCAAGGGCGGCGGAGAGCCGCTGATGCTGATCGAACGTCAGATGTTGCGAGTCGAAACCGACCCGCCCAAGTTTCAGCGCCTTGAGACGTTGCGCGACCAGCGCCCAGAGGCCGTGCGAGGGGCCCGATCGGATGAGCGTGAAACCCGGTGCTTCGGCTTCCATTTGCAGCCAGTAGCGGCTGTCGCCCAGGATCTCCGCGTCCGTACGGCTGATGACCAGGTACGCGAGGCTACCGCTGAAGCCCGACAGATACCGGATGTTCTCCGGGCTCGTAACGACGACGCCGTCCAGCTCCAGGTCCACCAGGCGCCCCCGCAAGGCGGCCACCCGGTGCGCCGATTGGTCAGCTCGCATCGGCGCTCATGATACGAAGCGTGCGCGTCGAAACCGCCTCAGCTGATGCCCTCGGGCCGGGCCGAGCCAAGCGAGCTGAGGGGCTCGGTGGCCAGTTCCGCAAGCTGCCCCAACAGGTCCATGGCCGCGTCGACCGGCTCCGCTCGGTAGACGGCGACCGCGCCCCAGATCGCCCCACGCTGCGCCATTGGCGTCGCTACCACCGCGCCGGCAGGCGGGTCCTGGCCGTGGAGCAGGTGTCGGGACCAGCGACTCTGCCGCAGGTCGTGAATCACCACCGGCTTCTCCGTGTAGAGCGTCCACTCGAGGAGCGCCTCCAGCACGGGTGCCAGCTCTTCGAGACGGTCGGGCCGTCCGGGGAGCGCAAAGCTGTCTTTGTTCCAACGACCCTCCGCGTCCCAGAAGACGACCATGCCCCCGGCCGCCTCCAGCATCTGCAGCGCGCGCCCCAGCAGAAGGTTGGCGGCCATCTCGCGGACATGGCTCGTCTGGACAGTCGGCTCCGACTCCCGTGCCGGCGCCAGCGGGCGTTCCACTCTGGCTGCTTCCACCTGACGTCCAGCCTAACCGGCAGTGTCGAGGCTGGCAAGACTCATTGCTGGCTCCGCTATTGACACGATCGAGATTTTCCGTGAGGCTGGCATTGGGAATGGCCCGTTTGAGGCCAGGGAGGGAATAGATGACAGAAGCAGACGGCCCACTTGGGGCGCCGACGCCAGCGACCGAAACCACGGTCGCTGCGGAACCGACTCAGGCACCGGCGCCAGCTGGCGGCCGGCGGCGATCGGGGCGCCGGTGGCTGATCATCGGAGGCATCGCGCTGGTCTTCCTGTTGATCATCGGCTACGTCCTCGGCGGCGCGGCGGCGGCGGGCGGCCCGGTGGGGCGCGCCGACAGCGCACTGCACACGGCGATCAGCCACAACAACGAGACGGTCGACAGCTTCAACAACGATCCGTTCAATGGCATCGATTTCAGTTCCAACTCGGTGGATGTTGCCACGGTCAAGGCCGCGGTCGCGACCGACAAGCAGAAGGTCGCCAAATGGCAAACGCAGGTCTCAAGCGATCGCACCGCGCTGCAACAGGTTCGCCCTGACCTGAAGAGTTCTCTTCTTACGCTACCCGAGCAGGGCACCCTCGAGCGGCATCGTCAGCGGGTCGAGGCCGCCTTGTCGGCGCTGAACACAGCACAGAAAGGCATCGACCTCTACACGAAGGAGTTCGCCTTCGTCGACCCCTTCCTGGATGCGATGGCCGGATTTGAGGCGATTGGGAAGGCGGGGACCGCGAACGACCTCGCAGGGGTGAAGGCGCAGTTGCCGGCGACTGGCGCCAACATGAAGAAAGCGGTTGACCTGGCCCAGCCGCCCGCCGTCCCGGCCGAGTTCGCGTCGGCCCTCAAGTCGATCCAACAGGTATTAAACGACCTCCAGGCGCTGGTTGCGGCGGTCGACGCGAACAATGCCGCGGCGGCCCAGAAGGCCGACGCTGCGCTCCAAGCGGACGCAGCCGTTCTCGACAAGTACGACTGGAAATCCGTGGATGCCGCGTCCAAAGCGCTCTTCCAGCCGCTCATCGATGCCTACAACCGTGACATGAAGGTCGCGGCGGGCAACTAGCCCGCAGCTCGGGAGCCGGCGTCCCGCCCCGGGCGCCGGCGCCAGCCGAGGACGAGCGTCAGCAGGAACACGACGACCCCGAGGCGGATCGCGGCATCCGCCAGGTTGAAGTCGGTCGGCCACAGGTGGACTTCGATGAAGTCGATGACGCTCCCCAGGCGCACGCGGTCGACGAGGTTGCTGGTCGCTCCGCCGGCGACGGCGCCGAGTGCCACGGCGCCGGCCGTGCCTGGCGCCCCGCGCAGCACGATGACGGCCACCGCCACGACGACCAGGATGGACACCGCGAGGAAGAGCAGGTTGTGGCCACGAAAGAGGCCGAGGCTGGCGCCCGAGTTGCTGGTCAATCGGAACCACAGCCAGCCGGTGATGACCGTAACCTCGTGGTCCGGCCGGAGCGAGCCCTGGGCCCAAACCTTGGTGGCCTGATCCGCGGCGATTACCAGCACGGCAATCGCGCCCGCCGCTAGCAGATCGCGACGCCCGGCCATCGGCGCCATGCTAGCGGCCCGAATCGACTAGCGCTTCGGAGTTGGGTGTGGCGAGTTCGTCGCCCCGTTTCCCTGGCCGTTGCCGTTCGGCGAGGCGGCGGGGCTGCCGTTGCCATTGCCATTCGAGCTGGCCGGCTTGTCCGCCGTTTGCAGCGCCTGGGCGGCGCGGTCGCGCGCCTGCTTGATTTCATTCAACGCTGTCGGGTTGGTGACCTGGGCCTGCAGACCGGCAAGCTGGGCGTCGTGCGTGGCGATCGCCTGGCTGAGTCGGTTCACCATGGCCGCCCCAACCGCCGGATCGGTCTGTTTTTCGGCCTGGATCACGAGCGCGGCGTCGTTGAGCTGGTCATCCAGCGCGCGCAGTGCCTGGTCGGCGAGGTCGACGCGATGGCGGGCGAACATCGCCTGGGCCTCCGCCATCCGGGTCCTGGCGAGGTCGAGGTGGAAGGCGAGCTGATCCGAGACGCCGAAGGTGAGTGCGCCACGGGTGTTCTCGAGGACGCCCTTCAGCGGGTAGAAGACCGAGTCCGGGAGGCTGTCGGCGGATGCGGCGACGGCCCCGGCCACGAGCAACACCGCGGCGGCCGCCGACGCGAGGACCAGGCGCCGGATCGGATGGACGCGGGATCGCGCCCTGTTCGATTGCTCGACGGCGGCCAAAACCAGGTTCCAGCCCCGAATCTTCGCTCCCGGGGGAGGAACGTAGGGTTCGACGGCACGCAGACGCTCTGCCAGCCGCTCCAGCCGCTCCACCTCAGGAGTCAATTGACGGCCCTCCCCTGCAAAGCGCGTTCCAGGGAGCCGAGGGCGCGGTGTTGCAGCGCCTGGATAGCACCGACACTCTTGCCCAAGATCGAGGCCACCTGCGCGGCGGTCAGATCCTGGAAGAAGCGGAGGATCAGAACCTGTTGCTGCTCGTCGGTCAGGTCGCGGATGGCGGCGTGCAGATCCTCGTTCGAGAGTTGTTCAACGGCGAGCTCCGAGGGATCGGCCGATTCCAGCGCCGGCGCGTGCTCGAGCGAAACCAGCGTGACTTTGCCGTGGCGGCGATAGTGATCGATGGTGGCGTTGTGCGCGATGCGGTAGATCCATGATGAAAACGCCACGCCCTGATCCTGGAAGAGGTCGAGACGAGTGAGGCTGCGGGTCATGGTATCGATAGCCAGGTCCTCCGCGTCCTCAGCGCGCCCAAGGCGGGCGTAGACATAGTTGTAGATCCGGTCGAAGTAGCGCTCATAGAGAGCGCGGACGGCGTCCTGGTCCCCTTTACGCACCCGCTCGATGAGGGGGCGGTCGTCGTCGGACGCCGCCTTTCCCAGTGGGCGCATTGGGTGCCATTATGGGCGGTGCCGAGTTCGACACGCGGCCGCCGAGCTACCACCAATTCACGCATGATCACCCTCTAATACGCGCAAGCGGGTGGCCGGCATATTGGCCGGGCTTACTCGCGACAACGTTGTCGCGACGGAGTCGCGATCAGGCGACGACGATCGAGCCCGCTTCCCCCTCGGTCAGCTCGCCGATGACCGCGGCCGCCACCTGCCTGGCCTGCAGCGCCACAAGCAGGGCTTCCACGGCCCCCTCCGGGACGGCGAGCAGCAGCCCGCCCGAGGTCTGGGCATCGCAGAGCAGGACCTGGAGCGCGGCCGGCAGGTGCGCGGGCCAGCGAACGCGGGAGGCGAGAAAGCGCTCGTTCGATCGGGTGCCCCCCGGCACCTCGCCGGCGTCGGCGAGCATCTCGGCTCCCGGAAGCAACGGAACCGCGGCCGCCTCGACGCGGGCGGCGAGGCCTGACGCCCGGGCCAGATAGTGAAGATGTCCGAGCAGGCCGAAGCCCGTGACGTCGGTGGCGGCATGGACGTCCACATCGGCCATGGCGTCGGCGGCGTCGCGGTTCAGCCGGAGCATCCCCTCGATGGCCGCCGCGGCGGAGGCCGGGGGCGCAACCTGATGCTTGATCGCGGTCGAGATGACGCCGGTGCCCAGCGGCTTGGTCAACACCAGGCGGTCGCCCGGCCGGCCTCCCCGATTGCGCCGCACCCGCTCGGGATGGACCGTACCGGTCACGGCAAGGCCGTATTTTGGCTCCCGGTCGTCGATGCTGTGGCCGCCCAGAATATCGATGCCCGCTTCGCGGACCTTGTCGAGGCCACCGCGCAGAATGTCGGCCAGCACCGACGGTCCCAGCTCTTTGATGGGGAAGGCCACCAGGTTGACCGCCATCAGGGGCTGCGCGCCCATCGCATAGATGTCGCTCAAGGCATTCGCCGCCGCGATGGCGCCGAAGGTGTAGGCGTCATCGACGATGGGCGTGAAGAAGTCGGTGGTGACCACCAGGGCGAGGTCGGGTCGAAGCTGGTAGACCGCAGCGTCATCGCTGGTCTCCAGCCCGACCAGGACGTTGGGGTTGTCGAGCCGTGTGGGCAAGTGGCTCAGGACCTGAGCCAGGTCTTCAGGACCGATCTTGCAGGCTCAACCCGCACCGTGCGACCACTGCGTGAGCCGCACTTTTTCCACGGTACTCATGATCTGCACTCTACTAAGGCTGTCAGGGTCGCGGGATTTCCCGCGTGACACCTGTTACCGTCACCTCAATGGAGGTGACGTTTCTCGGGACGGGGGCGGCCTTTTCCCCGCACGCCTACAACGCGGCGATCCTCATCGATCGAACCATCTTGATGGATGCCGGCGCACCATTGACCGTGCATCTGCCGAAGGCCGGCGTGGCGCTCCAGGAGCCCCGCGCGGTGATGCTCAGCCATTTTCACGCCGACCATACTTTCGGCCTCGCCTGGCTGATCCTGGGCCGGGTATTGCATCAGGAGCACTCGCCGCCACTCACGGTCTTCGGTCCCGCCGGATCGACGTCCTATCTCGAGCGGCTGCTCGATCTTGCCTGGGGCGAGGAGATGCGCCGCTACAGCTGGGACCGGCTGAAGCTGACGGTGCATGAACTCTCTGGCGGCGACAGCTTCGCCATCGATGGAAGCCCTGCCCACGCCTATCGAATGCGGCACGCCAGCCGCCTCGACTGCCTGGGCTTCATGATGGAGCGCGACGGCGTCCGCCTCGGCTACAGCGGCGACGCCGAGATGTCAGCCGAACTCGAGGCGCTGGTCGCCGCCTCGGATCACGTGATCACGGAAATGACCTACGACGAAGGGGCTGGAGGCAGCATGCACCTGGGGCGCACGGACGTCGAGGGCTTGATGCAGCGGCATCCGTCGACCCGATTCATCATCACCCACCGCGGCAGCAACGGCTCGGTCAACGGGGCGACGATCGCTCGTGACTTCCTGACGCTGCACCTTCCTCTCTGAGCACCCGGCCGCGGCGGAGGGCATCGCGCCAGGCCCTGGCCACCAGCCGCGGGTAGCTGCCACGGATGCGGCTCCAGGCCTCGCGTGCGGCCGCGAGCTCGTCCGCGCGCAATCCGCCTTGACGGAAGCTGGCCCGGGTATAGAGCCTCGCCAGCCGCCGCACCTCATCATCGAGCGGTGGCAGCGAGGCGGCCAGCCGTCCACCGAACTCTTCCGGGGTATCGCCAGGGCGCCGCGGGACCTTCAGCCGATCGCCAAGGAAGAGCAGGCGCCGCCAGATCCGCGGGACGTCGCGGGCGGCGAGCAACCAGCGGAGCGCCAGCAGAATCGCGACAATCAGAAGCAGCAGCAGGCCGCTGACGACGATCAGCGCCGGCCGAAGGATGTCAGGGAAGCCGCCGTCACCACTGCCGCCCGGCGCCACCCCCGCGGGCTCCCGCAGGTTTGGTGGAATGCGCGACGTGCTGTCCGTGGCCGATGGTGCGGCGGCGTTGAGTTGCTCCAGGGTTTGCGGGCGATTGATCGGCTGGTTGACGCCGTCGGGGGTCGGCTCGAATGGGATCCAACCGTACCCGGGGAAGAAGACTTCCACCCAGCTGTGGGCCTCGACGGCGTTGACGAGATGCTGGTGCGTCTTGTCGTCCAGGACCCCGCCGCTGAAGCCGCTCATCTGCCGGCTCGGAATGCCGAGCATGCGAAGCATGACGTTCATGGCCGTCGAAAAGTCCTGGCAGAGGCCCCGCTTGGAGTCGAAGAGAAAATAATCCAGCGGCCGAACGGTTGCGGGCGCCTTCGGCGCCTTCAGGTCATAGGTGAAGCGCCCCTTCTCGATGAACCATGACTCGATCGCCTTGGCCTGGTCATACGGCGTCGTGGCGCGGGCGGTACGCACGATCGATTGGGCAAGCTCGCGGATCTGTGTGTCGTCCCCGGTGCCCCGGGCGACCCGGCCATTCTGGTAGAGCGTCGTGTACGGCGCCAGCCAGGCGGGATAGTCGGTGCCCGCGGCCTGCAGGTCCTGCACGTCCACGTTGGGGATCGCCTCGGTGACCGTGTACGTATAAGGCGCCTTCAGCAGTCTCGCAAACTGGATCTTGTCGACGGTGTCGAAGCTGGCGGTCGGGACGTTGTCGCCGGCGACATTGACGAGCGCGGGCGCCGGGCCACTGAGCGTCGTGCCGACCGAGGTCATGATCCCGCGCACCTTGCTGGGCTGATTGTCGACCGAGATGATCTCGCCGGCGCTGAAGACGGTAGACGCCGTCTGCTCGGGTGGAACGATGACGTGGAAGGTGGTATGGAGCACCTGGATGCGCAGGCTCGGCGGCAGGTCATCCCGCGGCAGCGTGGCGTGGGCGGCGAGCAGGGGCTGCACGCGGACCGGCAGCTCCCGGGTCGAGGGTAGCTCGTACCACTGGATCCCGTCCCAGCCGGCCAGCGCAATGCCCCGCCAGTATGGATAGAAAGTGGGGTTGTCACCGTCCACCCGCATCACCGTCTGCGATTTCGCCGTCAACTGCGCCCCCGGGCGGACGGTCTCGCTGTAGCCAACCGATCCGGTCGCACCCGATGACGACGAGCCTCCCAGCCCGAACGGATGGGCGAAGTCCGCGTGCACCACCCCGGGGATCAGCACTCCGCTGATGTCGGCGCTGCTCAGCGGGGGCAGGATGAGGAAGGCGATCGCGAGAATGGCAACGGTCGCCTCCATGCCGACCTCACCGAAGGTCCAGCCTGTGTCCGCCGCGTGCGGTACGCGTCGCGTCCGCCACCCCTCCTTGAGGGCGACGAAGTTGAGCCGGAGGAGGACGGTCGCCGCTGCCGCCAGCCAGACAACCGTGGAAAAGACCGGGCCCGGAATGACATCGTTGATGATCTCCACCGCCAGGATCGTGCCCGTGGGCAGAAGGGCGACGAGCCCATTGCGCCGGCGGAAGATCCACCAGCTGGCCCACAATCCGGTCAGGGCGAACATCAGGAGCAAGCCGAGCAGGAGCAACAGGTTGGTCTGATCGGGAAGGGCCTGCAGCCACTTGAGGAGGGCCGAAACGCCGCCCTGCTCGGTGAAGAGAGGGGTGGGAGTCAGCAGCAGCAGGCTGCCAAGTGTGACTGGAATCGACGCGAGCAGGTAGCCAAGGCGGGAAAGGCCGGCGGCAACCAGGAGCCATCCCAGCAGGGTGGTGATGGCCACGGCCGGCACCAGCCGGCCGTCCGTGTTGGGAACCCATTGAGACCGCTCCACGGCTGCCGCCACCGCCCAGCCCATCGTCAGCGCCAGCAGCAGGAGGAGCCCCGTGTCCCGGAAATCGAAGGTGGCGAGCACTCGGCCGGCGCGCCAGCCGCGAAGCGTGAGGCGGCCGTCCTCGTAGTTGGGACGGATAAGTCCGGCAGCCCACGCGCCGCCAAGGGCGGCCACCAGCAGCAGGAGAATCGTCCCCGGGTTAACTTGCGGCAATCCGTTTCTCCGGCGCGAGCTCCAGCTCGTCAGCGCCGCGGATGATCCACCAGTTGACCGCCTGACGCCAGCGACCGGCAGGTGCCAGCGACGGCTGGCTTCCACCAAAGCCGCGCGGATCCAGGTAGACGACCAGGCTCCGCTGGCCGCGCACCCCAAGGTCGAGCAACGCCTCGAGCCACTGCTCGTCGGCGGAGGGGGTGATCACGATCAGCCCGCCGCGGTGCCGCCACTGCTGCCGCTGCGAGTTGAGCAGCGTGGCCAGCGACACGGTGCCGTCCGCCTGGGCCAGCGTGAAGTGCTCGAAGAGCTTTTTCTGCTGCTGCTCGCCGCGCGCCGCCTCGATGACGCTCAGCCGGCTGTCGTTGCTGACCAGGCCGATCGCGCCCCCGCGCCGCAACGCCGCGTCGGCGATGGACGCCGCCATGCTCATCGCGTACTCGAGGGTCGATTCCGGCGCCTCGCCGGCATGGACGGCGGACTGCAGGTCGAGCACGATCCAGGCATCGCCGCCCTCGCGCGTTTCGAAGCTGCGGCTCATCAGCCGGCCCAGCCGGGCCGACGACGCCCAGTGGATGCGCTTGACGCTGTCGGTCGGCACGTACTCCCGGATGGTGGTCGCGTTCGGTGGAATATCTAGCACCCGCCCGCGGAGCTGTTCATCGCCGGCGGTGCTCGGGGCCAGCGCATCGAGAGATCCGACCGGCCGGACCACGGGGTAGACGACGACCGACCGGCTGCCGGCAACGCGGAGCGACCGGGTAAAAAGGCCAAAGGGATCCCCGTAGCGCAGCTCGACCGGGCCAAAGGTGAAGAGGCCCCGCTGCTTGAACCGCCCGCGCGACGTCCAGCGCCGCGTCCGTCGACCCTTGAGGCTGAAGACTCGACCCGGGTCGTAGCCCGGCAGGTTGGAGAAGTCGGTCAGCTCGATCAGCGGGATCGGGATCCAGGACCGATTTTCGATCGTGAAATGTTCTTCGAAGTTATCGCCCACCTGGAATTGCCCCTCGGGGCTGGAGCGCGCGATCGAGAGGTTATCGGCGGCCAGCCGGCTCCAGAAATAGCTGACGACGAAGATCAGGACCAGGGCATAGAGCAGGCTGTACGCCAACCGGATCCCCGTGATGTAGGCAAAGAAAAAGAGAAGCGCGAGCGCCGTGACCAGGGGGAGGCGCGGGAGCCGCATGGGCGGACTTAAATCGCCACTCGCCGCCCGAAGCGCGAGACCACGTTCGGGGGCGGCACTGGCTCCGTCTCCAGGATCTGGGCCAACACTTTCGCCGGCGTGAGGCCGCGCAACTCGGCATTCGCCTTGAGGATCAGGCGGTGGGCCAGCACCGGCAGCGCCAGGGTCTTGACGTCGTCGGGGGTGACGAAGTCTCGTCCCTCGAGTGCCGCCCGGGCCTGGGACGATCGAAAGAGGCCCAGCGATCCCCGCGAGCTTGCTCCCAGCCCGATGTCGGCATGCGACCTGGTGCGATGCGTGACGCGCGCGATGTACTCCTTGAGCTGCTCGTCGACGTAGATCTCCTGGACGGCCTTCTGGCCGGCCAGCAGCTCGTCGGCGGATGCCACGGGCTCGAGCTGGTCGATGGGCGACGACCGTTGAAAGCGATCGAGCACCTGGACCTCGTGGGCGACGTCCAGGTAGCCGAGGTTGACGCGCATCAGGAAGCGATCGACCTGGGCTTCCGGTAGCGGGAAGGTCCCGGCGAACTCAACCGGGTTCTGCGTCGCCAGCACCAGGAAGGGAAGGGCCAGCGGGTAGGTCGTGCCGTCGACCGTCACCTGCTTCTCCTCCATCGCTTCCAGCAATGCCGACTGGGTCTTGGGCGTCGCGCGGTTGATCTCATCGGCGAGCAGGATCTGGGTAAAGATCGGACCCTGGCGGAACTCGAACTGCTGCGTCGACGGGCTATAGATATTCACCCCCGTGACGTCGGAGGGAAGTAGGTCAGGCGTGAACTGCAGACGCTCGAAGCCGCAACCCAGCGAGCGGGCGAGCGACTTCGCCAGCATGGTCTTGCCCACGCCGGGCACGTCTTCGATCAGGATGTGGCCGCGGCTCAGCAGCGCAATGACGCACAACTCGATCTCCGCAGCCTTGCCGACGAGCACGCGGCCGACGTTTTCCACGATCCGCGAACCGAGCGCCTCGACCGATCCGTTCTCCACCTGCATGCTCTTACTTCCTTTTCGATGATCCGGTTCCAGCGCTTCACGGCGTCAGTTGCTGGTCAAACGCTCTGTCGCGTCTATTCGTTACCTCGTTACCTCACGCTGCCGCGCCGGACGAGGCCGGCACTAAGACCCCCGATGGTACCGCCACTGAGAACGAGGACGTCATCGATGACCAGGCCGAGGGTGTCCAGGCCGGCGGACCCGAGTGGACCGACGGGGCCGACCGCCCCGGCGAGCTCGGCCACCACGATGAAGCCGACGGCCACGATGACGCCATTCCAGGTGGAGCCCCCGACCGGTCCGATCAAACCGGCCAGGAACCCGCCCGCGAGTAGCGCCCCAAAGGTGAGGAGGCCCTGGGAAACCAACTGTCCGCGATGACTTCCAAAGAGCAAGGTGCCCCCCACCAGCTGGATCACCACGGCGAGCACCAGCCCCAGCCCGGCGGCGAACCAGTCGACCCTCCGCCCACCGCCCGCCTGAGACCTCGCCATCGGAGTCGCCTAAGTCTATCCGTCAGAGCGCTCCGAAGGCATGCAGCATCCCGGCGAGAGTCGGCGCGACGACCAGGGCTGGTAAGAAGTTCGCGACTTTGATCTGCCGCAGCTCCAGCAGGCCGACCGCGATGCCCAGCACCGCGATGCCACCGGCCGCGGTCAGCTCGGCTGTTTGCAGGTCGGACAGGCCGGCGTGAACGAGAAAGGCGACCAGCGTCAGGCTTCCCTGCACGACCAGGACGCTGACCGCCGAGAGGATCACGCCCCACCCCAGGGTCGCTGCGAACACGATCGCGGTCACCCCGTCGAGCGTGGACTTGATGGCGAGCAGGGTGATATCGCCACGCGTACCGTCGAGGAAGGAGCCGAGCACCGTCAGCGGACCGACGCAGAAGATCAAGCTGGTCGTCACGAAGGCGAGGCTCACCCGGCCCGGTTCACCGCCACGACGCATGCGGCGCTCCGCCCACGATCCGATGGCACGCACGCCGTCATCGAGCCGGAGCAGCTCACCGAGCAGGACGCCGATGAGCACGCTGATCAGCAAGATCAGCGGATTGTGGGTTTTGAGTGCCATCTGGATGCCGATCACGGCAACGAAGAGACCGATGGCGGCACGGATCGTCTGCTGGAGGCTGGCGGGGATGACCCGTCCGAGCGTGAGGCCGATGGCGGCGCCGGCAAGCACGGTACCGGTGTTGAGCGCGGTCCCGAGCCCGGGGATCAGAGCTTTTCGAAGCGGTCGACGTTCATGATGAAGACGGTCGCGCCGCCCACCTGGACCTCGACCGGATAGGGAACGAAAAAATCGCCCGGCTCGACCAGCGGCGGCATCGGGTTCATGAATTCGCTGCGGGTCCGGCAGTTCTCCTTGATCAGCCCGAGGACTTCTTCGATCCTGTCATCGTCGATGCCGGTCATCAGCGTCACGTTCTTGTGCTGCAGGAATCCACCGGAACTGGCGAAGCGCGTCACCGAGATGCCTCGGTCATTGAGCGCGTCCATGGTCGCCGACGCGTCTTCGCTGTGCACCACGGCGATGAGGAGCTTCATGCCGATCGCTGCTCCGCCGGGCGCACGCCGGCCTGCTGCAGCGCGTCGCGTGCCAACGCCAGGATGCGCTGCGCGACCTGGTCCGGCGCGGCAGCGGCGTCCACCTCTCGCCAGCGCCCCGGATCGGACGCCGCCATCTCCTGGTAACCGGCGCGCACACGCTCGTGAAACGTCGCCGTCTCGCGATCCAGTCGATCTTGCGATGGGCGGGGAATCCTGGAGAGGCCGGTTTCGACTGGCAGGTTGAGCAAGATGGTGAGCTGCGGTTGGAGACCGCCGGTCGCCTGCTCCTGCAGTCGCCGCAGGGTATCCAGATCGAGGCCGCGTCCGAATCCCTGGTAGGCGAGGGTCGAGTCGGTGTAGCGATCGCAGAGCACCAGTTCGCCGCGTGTCAGCCGCGGGCGGATCACCTCCTCGACG
>Ga0209689_1001545_pt1 | contig 17175 bp, 17 predicted proteins | sample GraSoiAngelo_149_FD_187119 | JGI IMG/M metagenome (GOLD analysis project Ga0209689, IMG submission 187119) | Grasslands soil microbial communities from the Angelo Coastal Reserve, California, USA - 14_1009_09_30cm (SPAdes) (version 2) | ecosystem: Environmental > Terrestrial > Soil > Grasslands ... | reverse complement strand
CCAGCGCGTCGATGCCAGCCCCTCGCGAATCGCATCCTCAGGTACGTCATCGAGCAGGTGCGCCGCTGCCACGGCAAGGGCCGCATTCGATGGTTGATAATCGCCGACGAGTCGCAGACGAAGGTCGCCGTGCGCGAATCCAGGCCCGGTCACGCTGAGAACGTGGCCGTCCCAACCCCGGGGAGTCGATTCGACTTTGATCTCCTGGCCAAGCCGCCATAGCTCGGCGGACTCATGTGCGGCTTGCGATTGGACGACTGCTAGCGCCTCGCCCTCGCACCCTGTCACGACGCGGTTGCCGCGCTTGATGATCGCCGCCTTCTCGCGTGCAATGTCGGCGATCGTGTTGCCGAGGTATTTCTGGTGGTCGAAGTCGACGTTGGTGATGACCGCGACGCCGAGGTCGAGTGCGTTGGTGGCATCCAGGCGACCGCCGAGCCCGACCTCGCACACCAGCCTGTCGACCCGTGGCGCCAGGTATGCCAGCGCCATCGCGGTCAGCATCTCGAACTCGGTCGGGGGCCCCATTGCCGACGTAATCCCCTCGAGGGTGGGCATCAAATCTTCGAGGGTGCGCACGAATTCGTCCTCGGTGATCGGGCGGCCGTCGATTTCGATCCGCTCGGTATAAGAAATGAGATGAGGCTTCGGCATGAAGCCCACCCTGTGCCCGGCCGCGCGAAGGATCGCTGTCAGGCATGCCCCGGTCGAGCCTTTTCCGTTCGTGCCGGCGATCAATGCGCCGGTCAACTGCCGGTCGGGAGCGCCGAGGCGATCGAGAATCGCACGCGTGCGTTCGGTGCCGAGCTTCATCGCGAAGCGGCCTTGCTTCGAGATGAAGTCGAGTGCCTCCTGGTAGGTCAACTTCCTAGCCCCGGCGGCGGACCTCCGCCTCGTATGTGTTCTTGATGAGCATGGCGCGGGTCATTGGTCCGACGCCGCCGGGATTCGGCGTCAGCCAGCCCGCCACCGCATCCACGCCAGGGCCGAGGTCGCCGATCTGATGGCCCTCCACCCAATTGGTGCTGACGTCGACCACCGCCGAACCTGGTTTGACCATCTCCTTGCTGATGAGGTTGGCGCGCCCCGCCGCAGAGACGAGAATGTCCGCGGTCCGCGTGTGAGCCGCCAGATCCTTCGTCCGGGTGTGGCACACAGTGACCGTCGCGTTGCGCTTCAGCAGCAGGAGCGCGGTGGGTTTGCCGACCAGGTTGCTCCGACCGACCACGACCGCGTTCGTGCCTTCGATCCCGATGCCCGAACGCTCGAGCAGCAGCACGATGCCGGCCGGCGTGCACGGTTCCACGCCGCCGGGCAACCCGAGCGCGACCAGCCCCGCGTTGATGGGATGGAAGCCGTCGACGTCCTTCACCGGGTCGAGTGCGAGCACCACCTGCCGCATGTCGATTTGCTTGGGAGCCGGCTGCTGAATGAGGATCGCGCTCACGGCCTCGTCACGGTTCAATGCCTCGACCAGAGCCAGCAGTTCTTCGGTGGTAGCACCCGACGGGAGCCTGTGATCCTCCGACTCGATGCCGACACCACGGGCGTTGCGCTGCTTCAGCGCGACGTACATCGAAGAGGCAGGATCGTCACCGACGAGCACGGTCGCGAGCCGCGGCCGCGACGCGCCACGTGAGATTCGGTCGCTGACGGCTTTCCCGATTTCGTCATAGACCTGCCTGGCGACAGCCCTTCCGTCGAGGACCCGCGCCGTCAATCGAGTCCTACCTGACGGCGGGCGGATTCCGCCACCACACGCATGACCTCGCGCAGATCGATGCCCCTCTCACGCGCAATGCGCCGGCAATCCTCGTATTCGGGCGCGACGTCGACGGGTTTCCCGTCCAGCTCCTTGACCTTGACACGTGCCGACCCGATGGGGGTCGTGACCTCGATCACCATTCGCCCCGCGATGACCCGCTGGACCGGAGTCAACCGCAGCCCAAGCGTGGTGCTGTGGCGAAGCAGGTGGTCGCTGAGCCTGGCGACCAGCTCTGGAGGCGACATGACCGTGAGCACGTGGCCCGGCCGGCCCTTCTTCATGAGCGCGGGCACGACCGTCACGTCGAGCGCGCCCGCCGCCATGAGGTCCTCGCTCAGCGCGGCGATGAGGTTCGGCGCCATATCGTCGAGGTTGGTCTCGACCAGGATTACCCCTGTCTCCGCCGCGACTTCGTCGCCGATCCACACCGCGAGCGCGTTGCCCGGCGCGTTGTGCGCTCCGATTCCGTAGCCGATACGGCGAAGCGACATGGCCGGTCGCTCGAACGTCGCGGTCGCGGCGAGGATCGCCGCGCCGGTCGGCGTGACCAGCTCTCGCGACTCATTGGTCGGCTGAAAGACGGCGCCGGTGCCTTCGAGCACGCGAAGGCTTGCCGGCGCGGGTAGGGGCATGTCGTTCTTGAGTCCACGCGGTGCCGGCAGGGGCGAGGCGTAGACACGTCCCACGTCGAGGGCGTGCAAGAGCCAGAAGGCGCCCACCACGTCGACGAGCGTGTCGGCGCCGCTCAGCTCATGGAGGTGCGCCTGCTCCATAGGCGCGTTGTGAACCTGCGCCTCCGCGCGCGCGAGCCGGTCGATCGCATCGAGGGCAGGGCTCTTGACGGCGTCTGGTGCCTCCGAGTCCTCGATCACGCGGCGCAGCGCGGGCACCGTGCGCTCCACGCGTTCCGCGACCCCGACCAGGATTCGAGTGCCGCCGGCGTGGCCACGGCTCTCGTGGCGGATGTCGATCTTCACCTCGTCCCCGAGACGCAGCGCTTCGACCGCCGCGTCCAGAACAGCACGATCTCCACCGGCGTCGATCAACGCCCCGAGCGTCATATCGCCCGAGATGCCGGCGAAGCAGTCGAAGTAAGCGATCGTGGACCCCTGTTTCATGCGCGCGTCCTATTAATGCGTACGGCTGCGGCCTCGATGGGCTGCATGCTCGCAGGACGCTTGGCGACGCGCACCGAAACCGATTCCACCCGCGGCAGCGCCAGCACCTTTTCGGCGATCGCCGAGGCGAGGGATTCCAGCAGCTGGCGCGATTCGCCTTCGATCACCTCCCGGGCAGCCGCCCTCACGGCCGTGTAGTCGACCGTGTCCGCCAGCCGGTCGGTCCGCCCGGCCGCGGCCAGGTCCGCCTCGACCTCGATGTCGACCTTGAAGTCCTGCGGCTGCTCGCGCTCGGCCGGGCGCACGCCGTGCCGGCCCTGGAACGACATCCCGCGGAGCTCGATCCGATCCACACCGCCAATTGTCGGAAATAGACTGGTTGGCGTGATTCACGCCCCCGTCCAGGTTCGCCCAGCCGCGGCAGACGACCTGGTGGCGATCAATGGCATCTACAACCACTACGTCAGCGATTCGCACTTCACGTTCGACCTCGAACCGGTCGAGATGGACGTCCGGCGCGAGTGGTTCGGCCACTACGCCAGCAGCGGCCGATACCGCCTTTTCGTAGCGGTTGATGAGGACGAAGTGGTTGGTTACGCGTCCAGCAGCCGCTTCCGGCCCAAGCCTGGTTACGAAACGTCAGTCGAGACGAGCATCTATCTGGCTCCCGACGCGATCGGCAGGGGCGCGGGTTCGAGGCTCTACGAGACGCTGTTCAAATCGCTCGAGGGCGAAGACCTGCACCGCGCGTATGCCGGCATCGCCCTGCCCAACCCGCCGTCGATCGAGCTGCACGAGAGGTTCGGGTTCAAGCGCGTGGCGCTGTACACCGAACAGGGCCGCAAGTTCAACCGCTACTGGGACGTCGCGTGGTTCGAGAAGCCGCTGGGACGCGAGGGCCGCGCCTAGCCTCCGTTCGCCGGCGGCGGCTGGTTGCCGATGCTGATCGTGGTGCCGCCGATCTGGATCGCGGTCGCCTTGATGCTGCCGTCCGCCTGACGCGTCCCGACGATCGTCACCGTCAGGTTGTCCTTCAAGTCGCTCGTGGTGCCGGAAGCCTGGCGCGAGATCTGCACGGTCGAATCAAACGTGACCTTGACGTCGCAGTTGGTGTTCGTCACCGTGAGCGAGCTCGAGGACAGGCCCGTGACGGTGCCTGTGGCCACGGCGCGTGCGCCGGGCGATGGAGTTGGAGCGCCGGGGCTGGGACACGCGCCGGCGCCTATGCGGCCGCCGCCGACATTTCCCGTCTGATTGCCTGCGCGCGCGTTCGGGGTCTGGCCAGTGGTGTTCGCGCTCACGTTGTTGTGCCCGATCTTGTAACCGCCGTAGAAACCGCCGAGGATTCCCACGACAAGCAGCAAGGCGACGACGTAAACCTTCAACGTTCTTACTCCTTCACTCGTACCTGAGGGCTTCGATCGGGTGCAGCCGGGCCGCACGGTTGGCGGGATAGATGCCGAAGAACAGGCCGATGGCAACCGACACGCAGAACGCAAGCACCACCGACGGGGCCGAGACGACCGGCGTCGGGAAGTTGGAGCTCGCGATGGCCGGGATGTTCGGCGCCTGGTTGGCGAGCAGCGCCCCGACCGCGATGCCGAGCGCGCCGCCGAGGCCGCTGAGCACCATCGCTTCGATCAGGAACTGGATCAGGATGTCGCGGCGCCGCGCACCGATCGCCTTGCGGATGCCGATCTCGCGCGTGCGCTCCGTGACGGTGACCAGCATGATGTTCATGATTCCGATCCCGCCGACGACGAGCGATATCCCCGCGATCGCGCCGAGCACGAGGGTCAGCGCGGTAGCGATGGAGTTGGCCTGGGTCAGGATGTCCTGCTGGCTCTGGAGCTGAAAGTCCGCCTGCGTCGGGTCCGCGATCTGGTGGCGCTGCAAAAGGATCGTGGTGATCTCGGTTTCGGCCTGGGTCACCACCGACGGCGATGACGCCGAGGCGACGATCTGGCTGATGATCTTGCCGCGCCCGCCGGTCAGGTAAGCCCACACCGTGGTGATGGGGGCGACGACGACGTTGTCCTGCGAGCCGAGCCCGGAGCCGCCCTTGCTGGCGAACACGCCCACGACGCGAAAGCTCTGCTTGCTGATCTTGATGGTCTGGCCGATTGGGTCGGTGGAGCCGAACAGGTTGTCGACGACGGTCTGGCCCAGGACGACCACCCGGTGGCGCGCGTTGACGTCGTCATCGGTGAAGAACGAACCCTCCGCCAGCTGGTAGTTGCGGACGGTGGGGAACGCGGGGGTGGTCCCGGTGGTCGGCGCGAAGTAGTTCTGGTTGCCGTAGGTGATCTGGCCACCGGACTGCGCGATCGGGATCGCGGCGACCACGTCGGGAGCCTGTTGCCGGTTGTTGATCGCTTCGACGTCTGCTTGCGTCAGCGTCTGGCCGCTGCCGAAGCCCTGCGAAACCCCGCCCGTGCCGCGAGCGTTGGACGGGTAGACGTAGATCACATTGGCGCCGAGCGACTGAACCTGGTTGTTGATCTGGACGCTCGCGCCGTTGCCGACCGCGACCAGCAGGATCACCGCCGTGACGCCGATGAGGATGCCGAGCGTCGTCAGCGCGCTGCGCAGGCGATTGGCGAGAAGCCCGTTGCCGGCGATGCGCAGCGCCTCAAAGAGGTTCACGCCGCGCTCCTCTCGTCGCGCACGATGCGGCCGTCGCGCAGCTCGACCACGCGTTTGGCGAAACGCGCGATGTCCTGCTCGTGCGTGATCAGGACGACAGTGCGGCCCTGCTCGGCGTTCAGGCTGGCCAGCAGGCGCATGATCTCGACGCTCGAGACGCTGTCCAGGTTTCCGGTCGGTTCGTCGGCGAGCAGGATCGCGGGGTTGGTCACCAGCGCCCGTGCGATCGCGGCCCGCTGCTGCTGACCGCCACTCAGCTCCGTTGGCTGATGGTGGACGCGATCGGCCAGCCCCACCGACCCGAGAGCTTCGCGTGCGCGCTCCGTGCGCCCGCGCTCGCCGGCATACACGAGCGGCATCTCGACGTTGTGCAGCGCGCTGGTGCGCGGGATCAGGTTGAAGCTCTGGAATACAAACCCGATCTTCCGGTTCCGAATTACGGCGAGCTGGTCGTCGTCGAACTTGGCGACGTCCGTGCCGTCGAGCAGGTAGCGGCCGCCGGTGGGCACGTCGAGGCAGCCGACGATGTTCATCAGCGTTGACTTGCCCGAGCCGCTGGCACCCATGATGGCGACGAACTCGCCACGGCCGACGTGCAGGTCGATGCCCTGCAGTGCGGCCACCTCGAGCTTGCCCATCCGGTATGTCTTGGTGACGCCTTCGAGGGTGATCATGCCTTCACCTGCACGCCGCCGCCGCCGAAGCCGCCACCGCCGCCTCGCGTGTTGCCCGTGCCGCTGGAGACCCTGACCGTGGGGATGACCACCTGGGCGCCATCGTTGAGGCCGCCGGTCACCTCGGTGAACTGGTCGCCTACGACGCCGGTTTCGATGGGCGTCTGCACCTGCTGGCCGCCGGCGTAGACGTTCACGTAAGCCTGCCCGGCGACGCGGCTGATGGCGAGGTTGGGCACGCTGATCGCGTTGGTCGCCTTGCTCACGGTGACGGTCGCATTCGCCGTCATGCCCTGCTTGAGGGCCTTGTTGGTCTGGTTCAACGCGATCGTCGCGTAGTAGTTCACAACGCCGCTGGCGTTGGTGGACGCGCTGGCGACCGCGATCACGTGGCCGCTGATCGTCAGGTTGGAGACCGCGTCGAAAGTGACCTGGACGTCCTGGTTGACAGCCAGTCGGGAAGCGTCGGACTCGGCGAACGGAACGACGACGTCCATGCCGCTGATGTTGCCGATGACCATGAACGCATTGGACGCGGCGCTGCCGGGAAGGGGGGCCTGGCTGCCCGGGGCTTCCGCCGTGGTGCCGCCACCCGGCGCCACGTTTTCGCCGACGACTCCGTTGATGCTGTTCACCTCGCCGTCCATCGGGGCGACGAGCGTCGTGTTGTTGAGGTTCTGCTGCGCAGTCTGCAGCGCTGCTTGCGCGTTGGCGACCTGGGCCCTTGCCGATGCGATCTGGTTGGGCTTAGTCTCGGTCTGCGTCCGCAGCTGGTCTTGGGCTCCGGTCAGCGACGCTGCCGCCTGGTTGACGCTGCGCTGCCCGGCGGACCGGTCCGCCGACTGCTTGGCCGTGTCCGCGTTGAGCCTTGTCTGATCCGCCGTGACCTGCGCTGTGTCGACATTGACTTTCGCCTGGTCGTTGGCCACCGCGGTTTGCGCTACGGACACCGCGGTGAACTCGGACAGGCACTGCGGCGAGTAATTCGCGAACGCCACGCCTTTGCATGTGGCGTCGTTGTTGAAGGTGGTCAGCGCTGTCTGATAGGTGGCCTTGTCGGTGCTGAGCTGCAGCAGGTCGTTTTGATAGGTCAGGTTGAAGCTGAGCGTCTGCTGGTCGGCCGCGAGCTGGTTCTGGTCCGCAGTGACCTGGTTGGTGTCCTGCGTGTTGGTCGCGTTGACCTGGGCGACGGTGTCGTTGTAGGTCTGCTGCGCGCTCGCTACGTTGTTCTGGAGCTGCGTGATCTGGTTTTGCGTCAGCGGAGTCAGGACCGCCTGCAGGTTCGCCTGGGCGGTGGCGAGGTTGGCGGATGCCTGATCGACCGCTGCCTGCTGCGCGCTCGGGTCGATGGCGGCGAGCTTCTGGCCGGACGACACATGGTCTCCGACGTGCACGTCGATCTCGGTCAGCGTGCCGGCGACCTTGAAGTTGACGTTGGACTGGAGCTGAGGCTCGACGTTACCGGAGCCGCTGATGCTTGCGGTCACCGTGCGCCGGACGACCGAGTACAGGTTCAGCGCGCTGGCGGCGTTCTTGCTCGGCACGAACATGTCGCGGTAGATCAACGTGCCGAGGACCAGGGCAATGATGGCCAGGCCTGCCACCACGATTCGCGTCCTGTTCAGAAAACCAATCAACACGTCATCCCTCCACGGTCATGAATTCACCAAATGAGATCGCCGAAAGACCACCCACCCGCCGATCCAAACCGCGTGACGACCGCGAGTCCGAGGCCTGCCATCGCCACCGCGGCGAACGCGAAGACTCCCGCGTAGGGGATCACCGCGAGGTCGAAGACGACGAGGGCGCCGGCGAGCGCGGCGATGAGCGGGTGCGCATTGGACAAGCGGAGGCGGCGGCGCAGCAAGCGGCCGATCCAGAGCGAGATGCACGCGATGCCGAAAAGCGAAGCGATCAGCGCAACGAACAGAACTAGCGGCACGACAGCGAGAAAGAGCAGCGTGAAGCGCAGCAGTGTGATCGCCGCGAGCGTGAGCAAGACCATGACGAGGCCCGCGCCGACGGCGATCTCACTTCCATGCCTTGCCTCGAGGCGTTCGACGGCGTTGCGTGCGCGTCCTGGGAACACCACCAGGCCGGCCAGCGCGAGCAAAACCAACCCCGCGCCGCTGCTCAGGAATGCCCGGACCGCCTGGTATGGGTTGAGCGGCCCAATGCCTCCGATTGGCGATTCGAAGATGAACTTCTCGGCGACCCCGGTGCGGTCGAAGCGCACGGTCTGCGTGCCCGGGGTTGCGCTTGCGGGGACGCCGGTCTTGACCACCACGCCGGGACCGACCAACGCGTCGGACATCGGGTTCGGCCACTTCGCCCCGGCGGCTATGTCGGCGATCGCCAGCAGGATGCCGATCGCCGCCAGGACTCCGATCAACAGCGGCCAGGCCCAGCGGCGAGAGTCACTCACTGGCTGCATGCCTGCCGCTGCCTGTGCGGCCACCCGGCGCGAGACGGATGAGGATCGACAGGTGATACCCGGCGATCGCGGTCAGAGCGATCAAAGCCAGGAGCAGCGGGACGTCCGCGTGCGGAATGCTCGGAAGCGAACCCGACCCGGAGCTCCAGCCTGCAAGACCGAGCAGGTCTCCGACGATCCCTGAGGCGACCGAGGTGATGCCTTCGAGACCCGACAGGTACCAGAGGATGAATGCCGCGAGGACCGCCTCCGGGACGAGGAGCGTCCACGCGCGCCGTGAGGCGAGGCGCGTCGACGCGATGGTGCGCATGACGCCCGCGACCAAAGAGCCGGGCGGTGGCGGCGAGCTCAGCGCCCTCAGTCGGAACGGAAGCGAGATCGCTTGCTCGTGCTGGAGGCGGCAGTCGGAGCAGCCGCCGAGGTGCTCGCGCACCGCCTCGTACTGCAGCCGATCCTCGCGCGCGAGCTCTCCATCGGAGTAAGGCTCGAGGAGGACTCGCACGCGCGAGCAGGCTAGGGACCTGGATTCGCTTGCGGTCATTCGTCCATCTCGGCCAGCGCGTTGCGGAGCTGAGCCCTCGCTCGGTGCAGGCGCGACTTCACTGCGGCGACCGACAGGTCGAGGCTGTGGCCCACTTGCTCGAGCGAGAGGTCTGCGTAGTAGTGGAGAAGGATGGGCAGGCGATAGGCCGGGTCTAGCTGTCCCAGCGCCTCGAGGAGAGCGGGGTCGTGCTGTGGGTTCTGTGTTTCGCCTGCCGAATCGTCCGACAGCTCGGCCGGCATCGGTATGCGCTTGCGCCGGTAGTTGATGGTCGTGTTGGCCGCAAGCTTCCAGAACCAGGGCTCGAACGGTCGCGTGGAGTCATAGCGGCCGAGGTTGCGGTAAAGCTTGACGAAGATCTCCTGCGCGAGGTCGTGGGCTTCGGAGCTGTCGCGCAGGTGCTGGTATGCGAAGCCGTAAACCCGGCGCTGCAGGCAGCGGATCAGCTCCTCGAACGCGTCGAGGTCGCCACCGGTTGCCTGGCGAGCCAGCTGGGCGGCTGTCGAGGCCTGAGCTTCGACCGCGGCAAGATCGCCGACCAGCCGCGCATCCAGGGCCACCTCGGCTTGCATCAACCGGAGTTACACACCCGTGGACTTCGAGGTTTCAGGGAATCAGCTGGGGATTCGCTGTGAGGTGGTTACTTGACGCCGGATATCAGAATCGGTATATTCCATTTGGAATATATGCAAGCCGAGCCTTCAGTCGACGTTTCGCCGCTTGCCCTCTCCATCCTTCAGCTGCTGGACGAGAGGCCGATGCATCCTTACGAGCTCGCGGCCACCATGCGCGACCGGCATCAGGACGAGTTCATCCGTCTCAACTTTGGGTCGCTCTATCACACGGTCGACGTGCTGGAGCGAAACGGGTGGATCATCCCGGCGGAGCGGGAGAAGGAAGGCAATCGTCCCGAGCGCACGATCTACAGGCTGACACCGACGGGACGCGAGGTGCTGGTCCAGGTCGTCGGCGACATCCTGGCCCAGCCGCGGCGCGAGTACCCGCACTTTGCGGCGGGCCTGATGTTCATGCACCACCTCACGGCCGAACAGACTTCGGGCCATCTGCGAGCGCGCGCGACCGCGCTGGCCGCGAAGGTCGCCAAGTTGTCGCACATCAATCAGGAACTAAAGGTGCACGGCCTCAAGAGGCTGGCGCTCATCGAAATGGAGCACAAGATCGCGATGCTCGAGGCGGAGCGTAGGTGGGTGCTCAAGATCGCGGACGAGATCTCGGACGGACGGCTGGAGTGGAGCACCGGAATGGTGCGCGACCTTGAAGGGTTGAGGAGGAGACATGGCTCAAGCACGCACTAATCCGTGGCTGGTACTGCTGGTTTTGACGACAGGATTTTTCATGATCCTGCTGGACACCACCATCGTTAACGTGGCGATTCCGGCCATGAGCACCGGGCTCAACACCACGCTCGACCAGATCCTCTGGGTCCTCAACGCCTACATCCTCGTGTACGCGGTGCTGCTGATCACGGCGGGTCGCCTCGGTGACCTGTACGGACAGCGCAACCTCTTCGCCATCGGCCTTTTCGTCTTCACGGTCGCGTCTGCTCTGTGTGGTGTCTCGCAGAGCCCAGGCCAGCTGATCGCCGCCCGAATCCTGCAGGGCGTGGGCGGGGCACTGCTGACGCCGCAGACGCTGTCCATCCTCACGACGATCTTTCCACCCGAGCGCCGCGGCGCGGCATTCGGCGTGTGGGGCGGAGTGGCAGGCCTGGCCACGCTGGCCGGACCCACAGTCGGCGGCGCCATCATCACTTACATCGACTGGCGCTGGATCTTCTTCATCAATGTGCCGATCGGAATCGCAGCGTTGATTGCCACCTTTATCGTCATCCCCGACCTGCGCCCCGGACGACATCACGGTTGGGACTTCGTCGGCACCATCGTCGCCACCGCGGGACTCTTCGCGATCGTGTTCGGTTTGATCGAAGGCCAGCGCTACAACTGGGGCCAGGTCGAGTCCTACCCGTTCACGATCCCGGAGGTCATCGGCGCGGGCGTGGTGCTGGTGATCCTCTTCATCATCTGGGAGCGATACCAGGCCGAGCCGCTGGTTCCGCTATCGCTGTTCGCCGACCGCAACTTCACGGTTGCCAACTGGATCGCGGCCGCCATCAGCTTCGGCATGCTTTCTGCGTTCCTCCCGATCACGATCTACCTCCAGTCGGTGCGGGGATTCTCGGCCCTGGTCGCCGGATTGACTTTGGCTCCGATGTCGCTGACTTCGATGTTGACGGCGCCGTTTGCCGGTCGCCTGTCAGACCGCATCGGCGGCAAGTACATCCTCATGGCCGGCATCTCGCTGTTCACGATCGGGATCGGCCTCATCGCATACATCGCGGGGCCGGACTCGACGTGGATCAACTTCCTGGTGCCGGCAATCATCGCCGGGGCCGGCATCGGCATGACATTTGCGCCCATGACCACCGTCGCGATGCGCAACATCGAACCGCGCGTGGCCGGGGCCGCATCCGCCGTCCTCAACACGATTCGCCAGCTCGGCGCGGCTATCGGCAGCGCGGTGATCGGCGCGATCTTGCAGAACCAGCTCGCGACGACGCTGCACAACCAGGCGGTCGCGCACTCGACATCATTGCCGGCCGCATACCGCGACGCCTTCATCGCGGCGTTCACCAACGTGTCGTCGAAGGGATTCGAGATCGGCGCGGGCGAGACCGGGGCGAAGCTTCCCAGCAACATTCCGCCCGCGGCGGCGCAGCAGATCGCAGCCATCGCCCACGACGTGTTCGTGTACGCATACATCGATGCAATGAAAGCGACCTTTGTCGTGCCGGTCGTGTTCCTGGTGTTCACCGCGATGACCACGCTGCTGATCAAGCGGCGGGCTCGGACTTCGGCCGTGGTGCAGCCTGACGAGGAGCTAAGAGCCGCCACCGGCTAGGTGCTGTTAGAGGCGCCCGCCGGAGAGGAGCTTCAGGGCGGCGAGCATCACCGCCGCGCCGACGAACGCGACGATGATGCTGCCGAAAAAACCGACGTTGCCGCTCACTCCGAAGAAGGTGCTGAGCACGAAGCCCCCGATGATGGCTCCCGCGACGCCGACCACGATGTCGGCGAGGCAGCCGAAACCACGGCCGGCGACGACCCGGGCCGCGATCGCGCCGGCGATCAGGCCGACCACGATCCATGCCAGCCAGGACCCCGGTTCGAGGTTGAGGTTCGTCGCAAGGAAGGTGGTGGCCATTACTTCCGCAGCCAATCGGCAATCATCGTGAAGACCTCGTCGCTGCCCCGGTCGTTGAAAGGTTCGTGGTACCTGCCGTCCAGCATGCGCAGCTCACTCATCGCGGCGGCTCTTTGATGCAGCTCCCGGCTGCCGGCGGGGTCGATCAATCGATCGTCGGTGCCGGCCAGGATCAGGAACGGAATCTTGATCTCGTTCGCGCGATCGAGGTCGTCCGCGGCCGCGTGCTGCCACTCCGCGTAGAGACGGCTTGAGATCTTGCCGTGGACCAATGGATCGGTGCGATAGGCGTCCACGACCTCCGGGATCCGCGACACAGTGCCCGCATCGACCTCGTTATTCATCGCGAGCTTGGGCGCCACGCCGGATAGCACGCCGGCGAGGCTTGACTTCCAGGCGGGGACTTTCACTTTCAGCTTCAGGGCCGGACTGGAAACGACGAAGCTTCTTGCGTTCGGCGCCTTGCCCGCGAGCACCGTGCTCAGCATCACGACTCCGCCAAAAGAATGGCCGAGCGGCACGACCTCACCTGACGCCTCTGCTTGCGCGTGCTTGATCAACGCAGCGGCATCGTCTGTCCACTGCGACCAGGCGTCGACGTGGCCACGCTGACCCGCGCTCTTGCCATGTCCGCGCAGGTCGATCGCGTAGGTGGCCATCTGGAATTCCGCCATGCCGCGGGCGAATCGCTCATAGCGTCCGCTGTGCTCCCCGAGACCGTGGACGACCGCGAACGTAATCTTCGCGCCGGACAGGGGCCACGCGCGATAGGCCAGTTTCGTTCCGTCGGCTGAGTTGATGAAACCTTCGGTGACGACCGCGCTGTCAGGCGCCAAGATGTCCGAGTCCACGCAAGATCTTCAACGCCTCTTGTTCGGCCTCGAGCAGAGTCGGCGCGTAGGCGCGGATCCCACACAACGCGTACGCCCACTCCGGACTGGGCGGGCTTTGGGAGTGCAAGCGGAAGGTCGGGGGATAGAAAAAGATGCGCTCGCCCTCGACTTTCTTGATCACGGGCCGCTTCGCCAGGACGTCTTCTAGAGACAGGCCGCCAGGTAACCGGCCGGAATCGAAGTCGAGGCGCCGCAGCTTGGCGAGCGGATGATCCTCGTCTCGAATCGAGGTGCGAATCCCGTATTCGGCGCTGAGGTCGCGAATGAAGATGGTGATGATCAGGGCGTCGGTCTCGTCGCCGGCCATCTTTACGAAACCGGCCGCGCTGAGCTCCCTTCCTTCTACGTTCCTGAGGTGGCGAAAGAACTCCATCTCGAACAAGCCGCGTGATTCGGCGCTGGCGACCCACGGTGAACCGCACCTCCAGGCGCGGGCGGCGGCAAGCATTTCGAACTGTTCGTGAATTCGTTCCAGACGGTGATCGGGGAGACCATAGAAGCGGTAGTGCAGGACGCGAGCCATCGCCTCGTAAGCCTACGCGTCAGGCCAACGATCTTGCCGTGGTTCGCGCGACCCGCATCGCCTCCTCCTGCCAGGGTGGTGCTTTGACCTCGACCGCCAGCCGGTCGGAGCCGGCGGCGAGCAGGAAATCGCCGCGATGCGCGGCCTCGAGGAACGCACGCTGGTGCGGGCTGAGGTGAAACGCGTCCTGCAATTTCGCGGCTTCGACCGGTCGCTGCGAGCCGAAGAACGCCGTCGCCGGGTTGGTCGCCACCACTGCGCCCTGGTCTGAGCTCAGCAGGTCGCCTGGGTTCTGCGTCGCGAAGACGAGCGACCCGTCGTACTTGCGGATCCTTCGCGCGAGGCTCACGACGAAACGCCGAATCGTCGCGTCTTCGAAGAGGAGTCCGAGCTCGTCGATCACCAACATGCGCCTACGGTCCTTGCGCTTGATGCGCGTCCACAGCGCCTCGGCCAGCAGGAAGTGGACCGGGGCGACCATCTCGTCGCGCAGCTCGCGCATCCCGAAGACGACGATCGGCGCCTCTAGGTCGACGTTCGTCGCGGCGCTGAACATCTGGCCGAGGCTTCCGTGAACCCAGCGGTGAAGGATGACCGCGACACGCGCACCGCGCGGCAGCCGCTCGGCGACGTCGCGCAGGACCGGTTGCGCCACTTCGTCGTACGCCTGCCGGACGGCGCCTTCGACGAGCGCGCGCTCGGACTCGTCGAGGCCGCCACACACGCATGCGCACAGGTCGACTGCGTCTGCCGCGGCAGGACCGAGCCACGTCTCGTTGCGCTGGTCAGAGGGTCGCAGGTCTAGCACGTTCAACGCGTGACCGGATCCAAGCGCAAGCCGGACGTCCACGCCGCCAAGCTCCGTGGCCAGGTTTCCGTATTCGTGCTCGGGATCGACTATGTAGACCTGGATGCCACGCCCGAGCGCGCCCATCGCAAGCGTGGACAGCAGGTACGTCTTACCTGCGCCGGAATGCCCGAACACGCCGATATTCGCGTTCGCGTAGCGACGCTGGTCGAACGGATCGACCAGGACTGGCGCACCTGTCGCGTGGTTGCGACCGACGAAAAGGCCTCCGGGTTGCTGCAAGTCCGGTTCGTGCCACGGAAAGAATGTCACCAGGGCAGTCGAATCGAGCACCCGCTTGCGCTGCAAACGGTCCTGGCCGCCTGGCCGAGTGGCGACGTAGCCGTCGAGCATGCGGAAGGTGCATGGCTGCAGCTCGCAGAGAATCGCTCGAGCAGCGGACTCGATCCTTCGCGATCCAGCATCCAGCTCGTCGAGCGTGGGACAGTTCAACGACAGATAGACGGATACATGAAAGGCCTTGTCCTGGCTCGACGCGAGGCGACGCTGCAGATCCTCAGCATTCGGTAGCGCGCCGGCGAGAGTGGGGTCGGAGCTGCCTCCATTTCCGTCGACCATCTGCGTAGCGCGCATGTTGATCAGCTGACGCTGCAGGTAGCCGACGATCCAGGCCGCAGGGAGCGGGGCGGCGTGCCAGGCGAGGCTGACAGCGAGGCCTGGGGGCAGAAGGCGGAATAGCCAGCCCGGGTCTAGTTCCGTGCCGGGCAGGCGCTCGATGTACCAGGTGCGGCTGAAGCCGCGGACGTGTTGAAACCCGGACACAAGTTCTCTGCCGAAGGCGGATGGCCCCGGCGCGTCGTCCATGCGGAACTGGATTCCCATCTCCGTGAGGGCCGATTGCGTGCGGGACGAATTCGCTGTCGTCGTCGCGAGCGACGTAGTGACGCGGTGACATGAGATGGATCGCCGGATCTCCTGCGCGAAACACATATCAGCCCCGCGCAGGTCCTCGTAATCGGACGGAGTCGGCGAGCTGAATCTTTCCTCTTCACCCGAACCCGGTTCCACCTCGATCACCACCTGGAGCGGAGCATCGAGGCCGTCGAGCAGGCGCCGGAAACCGTTGAGCCAGCGCCGCCGGTCGTCCTCCGCCGCGCCGGCAAACCCAATCGGCGAAGTGGTGATGACAGTAGCGCTCGCTGGCGTACTCCAACACACAAAAGGCTCGCGACGCAAAACGCGGATCAACGTCGCCTCCGAAAACGCCGCGCAATCGTTCGCGGGAGACTCCAGTGCACGCGATAGGTTGATAGGACGAAAGCGACGGCATCGGAGAGCCATCGATCGGCCGGCCGGGCCCGCCAGCGCCCCCATGCAGCACCGACACCAACCACAAGCAGCGCGAGGGCTGCGGCAGCGCGGATGGGCGTCGACGTCCATTGCGTGGACCAAACGGAGAAGGAAGCGAGCAAGGCGACGACGAGATATGCGAGCCGTGTCGGAGTCAGTCCGAAGAGAAGCCTGTCCTCGAGGTCGACGTCAAGCGGAATGCGTGCGGGCACAGTGCCAACCTACGCAGCCCCACTCCCGATTTGAACCCAGGCTGTTAATCGCCGAAGACCCCTAAAATCGACAGTCGATCCTCCGTCCACGCGCTCGCGTAGCTCAACTGGCAGAGCAGGGGCCTCTTAAGCCCAAGGTTCAGGGTTCGATTCCCTGCGCGAGCACCAATATGTTGTGACTGCTCCGCCCTACGATCTATATATTGTGGTCAGTCTCCGCATTGGGTCACATTCGGGGCATTTGACAGCTTCGTGTGACAGCTGCGTATGAAAGAGTTCGTGGTCTTCTCACCAACGCTTAGGGCGCTTCGTATAGGGAGGTAGCAGTGAGCAGTCCGAGCATCACCGTATTTGGAGTTATTGCTCTCACGTTCATGATGGTTATGTACGCACTCGAGCGCCGGCATCCCAGTTTTGTGCTCGCCTTTGCAATGGGGTGCCTCTTGTCAAGCGCATACGGCTTCATGTCTGGGGCTTGGCCGTTCGGCGTAGTGGAGCTGGTCTGGACAGGAGTGGCTGCCCGACGTTATCTGGGAGTCAAAGCACAGCGGCCAGCGAATTAGGAAACGACGGCGGGTGCCAGCGCAGATCGAGTTGTCACGACGTGGACGGCCAGAGCTGCCGGCGTTGCGAAAAACGGCTGTCTCGATAATCATTATCCCGCTCGCGAGGGGGCTTGCCACAAGCCCCGGCCACCGTGCGAGACTGCGCTTTCGATAGCCCACTGCGTGTGAGACGAAGGAGGTGCGGCCTCGCCTTACGACCGTCCATTGGCCGACTACTACTTCGTGCTCGGCGTCCCGCCCGATGCAACGGAGACGGAGTTGCACGCCGCCTGGCGTCGGCAGCTCAAGTACTGGCACCCTGACCGCGCCAACCATCCCGACGCCCTCGAGCACGCGAAGTTGATCAACTTGGCGCACGACGTTCTGACCAACAGCACCAAGCGCGCGGCATACGACCGCCAACGGGCAGCCGCCGGCTGGCGC
>Ga0209689_1001543_pt1 | contig 17177 bp, 17 predicted proteins | sample GraSoiAngelo_149_FD_187119 | JGI IMG/M metagenome (GOLD analysis project Ga0209689, IMG submission 187119) | Grasslands soil microbial communities from the Angelo Coastal Reserve, California, USA - 14_1009_09_30cm (SPAdes) (version 2) | ecosystem: Environmental > Terrestrial > Soil > Grasslands ... | reverse complement strand
TTCTACATTCGCGCGGCGATCGAGGATCCGCGCCCGATCCTGGGACACGAAGGGATTCCCGGACACTTCCTGCAGATCTCGATCGCGAACCATCTCAAGGATGAGATCCGGCGGCAGCATATCGACAACACCTTCGTGGAAGGTTGGGCGCTGTACGGTGAGGAGATGCTGATGCGCGAAGGGCTGTATGTGGATCAGTCGCCGTCGCAAGGACAGGTGCTGCGCCTCAGCCGCTATCGCGCCGCGCGCATCGGCGTCGACGTCAATCTGCAGACCGGCCGATGGACCTTCTCGCAAGCCGTCGACCACTTCATGGAAGGGGGGGGCCTCGATCGCGAGGCGGCCACGGGTGAGGCTGCGGGCGCGGCGTCCAACCCCTCACAAAAGATCGGGTACATGGTGGGGAAGTGGCAGATCATGCGGCTCCTGGGCCGGTACCGGGATGCGCAGGGAGCGAACTTCCGCCTTGGCGAATTTCACGATCGGGTGATCAGCTACGGTAGTCTCCCCCTGTCGGTCATCGAGTGGCTCATGTTCGACGACGACATGTCGCTGAGAAAGGCAGGAGCCCACTGATGAGCGCGCCGCCGTCGAGCTAGAGGACGAAGCAGGCCGAGCGACTTTCGCGCTCCGGAATTTTCACGTACTTCCGCCGGGATAGTTGGTCGGGGAGACAGGATTTGAAAGTGTAAAACTGCAGTGATACAAGTCCGCAGCGGCGCACTCTTTTTCCAGCCAAGTCGCGGACTGCAGGCCATTTTTCCAGTAGCAGCGAGTCCGCGCGAGTCCCCCGGGTCCCCAAAAATCCAACTCGGTCGTGGAGACATTTTGGACACGGGTCCGGCCCCTCCAGGCCTTGACTACTGTACCTAAATAGGTACATTCAGCGCGTGGCTGGGCGCTCGAGCCAAGGTCCACCGGTTGGCTGCGCGTTCTACCGCACCGACGTCGGCCATGAGCCCCTGCGCGAGTGGCTGCGCGAGCTGGGCAAGGTGGTTTCGAAGGAGATCGGGAGCGACATCCTGACCGTGCAGTGGAACTGGCCTGTGGGCAAGCCCTTGGTCGACGGTCTGGGAGATGGGCTGTACGAAGTTCGCAGCACGCACCGCCGCAAGGAGTACCGCGTGTTCTTCTGCATCAGCGCGTCGACGATGGTGCGGGTTCACGGCATCGTGAAGAAGACCCGGTCGACCCCTCGCGCCGATCTGGAGCTCGCTCGCAGGCGTCTGAGAGGTGGTGGCACCATGAGCAAGAAGCACGTTGGCTCCAGCCTGGGCTCGTTTCTCGACGAGATGAACATCCGCGAGGAAACCGAGCTCCTCGCGATCAAGAAGACGCTTTCGCTTCAGCTCCGCCAGGCGATGAAGCGCAAGAGCGTTTCCCAGAGCCGGCTGGCCAAGGAGATGCATACGAGCCGGACCGTCATCAACCGCATGCTCGATCCTGGCGACACAGGCGTCACGCTCGCCACACTCACTCGAGCGTCGCACGTTCTAGGACTGCAGGTGGACATTCGCCTTACCGCACGTCGAACACGAGCAGCGTAAAGGCCTCGTTCGCGGCCATCCGCTCTGATGAGACTAGGTGCGCCGAGGCGAGCAACCTTCGTCCAGCCGAGGATGCCGCCGCGATCGACGAAAAACTGACCTGGCCGTGCTTCTCGGCAACGTGGGACCTGCATTCTAATCGAAGCACGTCCACCCTCCGTCGGGTTGCTGTACAGAGCAACGATTCGATGTTGGCATGCAAATCGGAACGGTGAACGTCTTGCAGTCCGAAGAGAGGTAGTTGTTCAAGATCTGCTTCGCTTGAGCAGTCCTCGCGGGGTTCATCGCGTGCGTGCAATTGGCAGCGAGCGCCTCGAGCTTTAGCCCTCCGTCGGGGGACTGCTCGTATACGATCGTGGGCAGTTGGTCGCCGCACGGATTCGCCGCCGCCGGATCGCACCCGAGCGCGTAATTGTGGACTTCGTCGGCGTACTCCTGCGCCAGGGTCAGGCAATCGGAGCCGCTGCACCCTTCCGCGAGAAGGAATGCGACCAGCGCCGCTTTAACGACGGCGCGGAGGGCGGCTCCTTGAATGAAGGGGGGCCGCATCAAAATGCTCCCGGAGGCCAGTCGACTGTAACTCGCGTGCGTCTTCGAAGGCGAACCGCCACAAGCCGAGCACCCAGTCGCTGAAGGAGCACATCATCGACTTCTACCTTAAGCCGAGCTGGGCGAGGCGGCGGCTGGACGAGATCCACGACTCGGACGTGCAGAAGCTGAAGGCCGAGCTCGCGGAGCTGAGCCCGAAGACGGTGAACAACGTGCTGTGCGTCCTCAACACGATGCTCAAGGTCGCCGTCGACTGGGGCGTGCTCGAGGAGATGCCGGTGCGCGTGAGGTTGCTCAGGGTCTCGCCGTCGGAAGTGCCGTACTACGAGCCGCACGAGTACGAGCGGCTTGTCGAAGCGGGTAGGAACATCGGGGACCACCGACTGCTCTGGGGAGCGACCGCGCACTGAATACTCTCGATCTGAAGCTACGATCGCGCGGGAAGAGCGGATCGGGCACAAACAGTATGGCGTTTCGCCTCACGCTCGAGAACCAAATCTTCGTACAGAAGGATTTTAGGTAATGCCGACGACGGCCTCTGCTACATGTCCACCAGCCTCACCGGTGCATGCCAATGACCGAAGCACATTAGGGCGCAGCCCACACGGCGCGCACGAGCATCAAGGCCGAGCGCTTGATCCAGGCTTCAGCCCGAGTCTGCACTAGGAGGAGCCGTACCCGAGCTCAAGGGTCGCGTCAGTTCGAGCAGAGGATCGTGTCGCGCTTGCCCGAGTCGACCACATCGCCTGGACTGCAAGAGCCGGAGACCGTGCTGTCGCTGGTCTTGTCGTCGAGATAAATGCGGGAGTAAGTCGCTGTCACGTCCGAAACGTCGTTGTCGATCGCTGAACCGGCCGTCACTCCTTCGAAGTAGATGCCCCAGAGCGCGCTGCCATTCAGGTCGTTGTCGGCGATCAGCGTGTCCTCCGTTCCTATGGGATGGACGATCCCGTAGAAGGGTTTGTCGGGGTCAGCGCGGGACGTGTTGTGAACGACCGTCGCGTCGATGATCTTGTGCGCGTTGTCGTTATCGATGAGGAAGATCCCGTCCGGCCCACCCTCGCTGATGACGAGGTTGTCGTGTATCGAGTAATGCGAGGGGACGTCGGTGAAATACTCCGGATACACGATGATGTTGGCGAAACGCGACGCGGAGACGGAGTTGTACGAGATCTCCGCGACGGTGTTCTGGAAGCTGGCGAGCTCGAACCCGAAGAGGACGTCCGAAGTCGAGTTCCCGTGGCGCTCGTCCCCTCCGAGCACGACTCTCGAGTCGAAGGGGCGATCGACGTAGAACCCGGAGAAGCAGGTGCGCGCGGAGTTCGCTGTGAATTTGAAGGAACCCCGCAACGGATAGGTGTCGTGCTCCTTGTTGTACGCGGGCGAGTTCGGGTCCTTGCCGTTCAGCAGCTCGCCCGCGAAGCTGGTGCAGTTGAGGAGGTTGAAACCGCCCCAGCGGCTCTCCCCGGTATGCGCCCCCTCGATGGAGACGCGATCCATCGCGACGTTCATGACGTCCTTGCCCATCACGCGCACGGCGTCGATGAGAACGGTCCCCAAACGATAAGGCGTCGTCGCCGGGACCGTCGTGAGATGGAACGACATGTTGGAGATCCGGATGTTCCCGTCGACGAAAATGACCAGGGACGGCCAAAGATTGGTCGTCGTGTCGGGGTTGTCCGGGCAGAGCCCGGGGCAGACCTTCAGCGTGCCCGCGGGGAAGATGCGGCTTCCGGTTTCGCCCGGACCCGCACCCTCGAACGTCCCGCGGAAGTTGTAGGCTACGAGTTGACGGGTCTTATACGTTCCTGGCGCGAGGCGCACGGTGCACGGGAACGTCGCGTTCACGCATCTGTCCAGCGCCGCCTGCAGTACTGGAGTGTCGTCGCCACCCGACGGCGCGACACGTACGACGACCGAATCGCCGGCCTGCGCGGCGGGAGCCGTGAAGATGACCAGAGCCAACGACGTGCTGCGAAGAAGCAACGCGGACGTGTAGCCAACGAGAGACGATCCCGGCATGGCAAGCTCCTCTTCTGTTCGCTCTGGGCGCCACCGGCAACCGGGCGGCTCCCCACCGATTCGTCGGCGGCTAAGCGCCACCAGTGTCTGCCATCCGACTTTTAGCTCAGATGATCCGACGTTTGTCAAATCAAAATTAGCAGCTCGTCGCCGCAGGCGGTGCAGCGCGCGCGAACGAAGCCGTTGGCGAGGATGCCGCAGCGCAGATATCGCTCGAACTCGGCCACCACGAAACGGGGAAGCCCGCTCCCGTCCTGCTCGAGCTCGGCCAGGAAGGTCTTCAGATGCTCCCGCACCTTCTTGTGCAGGAGCGACTTCTCCGGCTCGCGGCGGCGATAGCTCGAGACCTCAGCGGCGGATTGCCGTTGCTCTCGTTCTCGCCCTCCGGTCTGCGGCGGAGCTGTTTCGGCGCGATCCAAGGCACCGAGGGCATTTCAGGAAGCGGGCCAATCGTCGCGTGCTCGGAAGGAGACTCATTTCTGGTATCGCGGGGGTAGCGAATCGAGACGGCAGTGGAGCAGATCGCACAGGCCTTCGACGAGATCGAAGTCGATCAGGTGGTCTCCACCGGGGCCCACGTGGTGGAGAAGAATTAGAGAAAGGTGGTCCGACGGTTGGAACCTGGTGGAGCCGGAGCTGGAGAGTGACGCGGTCGACTGAAGGAGCAGCGTGCTGAGAAAAAGAGCGAGTCCGAAGAGGGCCTCTGCCTTCGACAAGATCCGCGTGGCGCTCGAGGACGCGCTCGCGCATCAAAGCGGTCGGCTCGTGCTGGCCGCCCGGAAGGTCGAATCCGGCCGTTGGCAAAAGCCGGGCGCGCAGTTGCGAGCGTTGGAGAGACTGCTGTAGATTGATGTCTTGAAAGTCGCAAAGAGCACGACTAAAAGTGTTCACAAATACAACGCCTCCCTGTCGCGGAGAGAGGCGGGTTTACTCGCCGGATGGGAGCGGGAGCGTCGCGTTTCCGTGACCACAGCGGACATCCGCAAGGCTGTTGGGGCGACGATCGCTCGGGATGTTGCATCGAGGCTGGTCGCCAAGAAAGTGCTGGAGCGCGTCGCGCAGGGAAAGTACCTGATTCGGCCTCTTCGGACGCAATCGCGGCCGACGACCGTTTCAGCTGCGGTGCAGACGGCGATTCTTCTGCAGGGGGAGCCGTACTACCTGAGCGGACTCTGGGCGATGACGTTCCATCGGCTCACGGAGCAGCAGTACGTCTCGGTCTTGGATGCGTTCGTCGATCGCCGACACCCGGGCAGGCGACTTGGCAGTGCTCGGCTCGTCTTCCACCGTGTCAGCGCAGAACGGCTGCAGTACGGGGTCGTTGCGGTCGACATCGAAGGGATGCAGGTGCGGATCAGCGATCCCGAGCGCACGGTGCTCGACCTGCTGGATCTTCCAGCACTAGCGGGCGGGGCCAGAGAAGCTCTCGTGATGGCGAAGCAGGTTCTGTTGAAACTGGACCTCGCCAAGCTCGTTGAGTACGCAGGGCGCGGCGCGCGGAACAGCACGTGTCAGCGGCTGGGAGTTCTGCTCGAGCGCTCCGGGATGGCGCCGCGGCGTCTGGCTGAGCTTCACAGGCGCGTGGCGAAGACGAAGTCGGTGCTGTCGATGGACCCGGGCGCTCCGCGTAAGGGGACCTTCAATCGGCGCTGGAGCGTCGTCGAGAACGATCGGTGACAGTCGAGCTTCCGAAGCTGCCGGACCGTGCTCTGCTCGCCGATTTGTGCCGCGAGACGGCGGCACGCGAGCGGGTGCAGCCTCAGCTCGTCGAGAAGGATTTCTATCTCACGAGGCTGCTCTGGGCTCTCGGGCAGAGCTTCGGCGATGAACTGCTCCTGAAGGGCGGAACGCTGCTCAGCAAAGTGGATCTCGGGTTCTTTCGGATGTCGGAGGACGCGGATCTTGTCCTGCCTGGGCCTGCGAGTCGGCAGAGGCTGACCAACGTCCGACGCATGCATCGCGTGCGAGATGTGCTGAAGGAGATCGGGCCGGTCGCCGGCGTCTCGGCGCGGTTCCCCGCCGGGGAGCTCTTCGAGAAGGCGACGCACGGGATGTGGCAGCTCGACTATCCGTCGGAGTTTGGACCGCAAGGCCTGCGGCTCGAGGTCTCGATACGGACGATTCTGCGACCCGCGCGCGAAGTTCACTTGCGGCAGCTCCTGGATGATCCGCTCGCCGGCAACGTGAGCACGGCGAGATGCTTTGCGCTCGATGCCGATGAAGCCCGCGCGGAGAAAGCCCGCGCCGCGTTCACACGCGAGGCGGTCCGGGACTTCTACGACCTGGAGAGGCTTCACGAGCGGAAGGCCGACCTGGCGTCGGAAGAATTCATCCAACTCGTCGACGCGAAGCTTGCCGAGCTCGGTGCGCCGCCGATGGCGAAGCAGACGAAGTCCTTCGGGCTCACCGAAAAGCGCCGGCGCAAGATAGAAGCGGGACTTGCACGCGATCTGCCCGCGGTCCTGCGAACCGACGCGCCGGAATTCGACCTCGACGCGATGCTGGCGCGGTTCGACCGCCTCTGGCGAAATGTGCTTCAGAAATGAGTGTTTCTAGACTATCCTGGATGCATGGGAAGGACGCCGAATACGATTGAGTTGGAGAGTTTGACGGTTCGTTATCCGCCCGGAGTTGGGGCTTTCCTGCGGGCTGAGATGGCGCGGTTGATGAAGGCCAAGGGGCGGCAATACTCGATGAACGACGTCGTTCGGGAGATGATCGACGCGTTCCGGACGCTGTTTGCGCTGCCGCCGCCAGTCGTCGAGGTCCTCGAGCAGGAGCGGCAGAAGTTGAAGATGGACGTCCACGAATACGTGTCGCACTTGCTGTTTCAGCGGTATGAGCAGCTCAAGCATGGCAAGAAATAGGCTCCGAGCTTGCACATCTTGTAAGAGTCATGTTAGCATCTACTCATTCGCTGGAGCATGGATGAACACCGCGGATCTTCCCCTGATTCAGAACCCGGACACGCTCTGGGATGTCGATGCGGTGGCGCACTACCTGAGCGCGTCGAAGAGTTGGGTCTACAAGGCTGCCGAGCGTGGTGAGCTGCCTTGCATCCGTATCGGTGCAATGCTTCGGTTCGCGCCCAACAGCGTGCGCGCCTGGCTCAAGCGGCGCGCGGGTGGAGCGACGTAGCGATGGCCAGCGTCTTTCAGAGAGACGGGACGTACTACCGTGCAGTGGAAGGACGCCGCCGGCCGTTGGCGCAAGCAGGTGAGTTCTTGCACAACGAGGCGCGACGCGCAGCGGGATGCGGACGACCTGGAGCGCAAGGCCGAGCGCCAGAGCAAGGGTCTCGAACCACTCATCGAAGACGCGCCGCAGGTGACGTTCGCGCAGCTCTTCGAGTGGTGATGGAAGGAGTACGGCTCGCGGCTGCGCGGAGACAACGAGCCGTTCGCTCGCGAGCGTCTCTTGCCGGCGCTGGGCGAACTCGCACTCGTCGAGGTCACTGCGGCGAGGATCGAGGGCGCGCTACAGAGCATGTCCGACGAACTCTCGCCGAAGAGCCTCAACGGGCTGCGCGGAAACATCCACACGATCTTCGCGCGAGCAATCGAGCGGGGCGTCTGGCTCGGGCAGAACCCGGCGAAGGCGGTGAACCGGTGCAAGGTCCCGCGGAAGGTGTTCGACACACTCAAGGCCGACGAGGTGCCGCAGCTCCTGGGCGCGCTCACGCCCGCAGTGGCGGCCGCTCTTCGCCTGCGCGGTCTACACGGGCCTGCGCAAGGGCGAACTCCTGGCTGCGCAAGAGCGACGTGGATCTCGAGGAAGGTACGATCACCGTGCGCCGCTCGTACGCCCACGACACCAAGAAGGGCGGACACGCGGACGTGCTTCCGATCGCGTCGCAGCTCGCGGGCTTGTTGGAAGAGGCAATTGACGCGTCGAAGAGCCAGCTCGTGTTTCCCGCGGCTGACGGCTCAATGCGGACTGACGAGACCGATCTCCAGCAAGTATTGCGGCGCGCGATGGGCCGCGCCGGCCTGGTGAACGGCTACCTCCACGTCTGCAGACGCAAGGGCTGCGGCCACAAAGAGGAAGCCAAGGACGCAGAGCTCCGGCACTGCCCGGATTGCGAAATGAAGCTTTGGCCGAAGGCGCTCGCGCGGCACCTGCGCTTCCACGACCTGCGCGGCACCACCGCGACTTTGCTCGCGCGCGCCGGGGTTCCGCTCGTCGTCGCGCAGCGCATGCTCCGCCACGCCGACCCGCGGCTGACCGCGAATGTCTACGCGCGCGTCGACCTCGCGGATCTGCGCGCCGGGATCGCGCGGCTGCCGCCGCTTGTCCCACAGGTGTCCCATGAGGCGCGGGCCACCAAAAACAGAGGCGAAGAGCCTCTCAAAAATCTCAACGAACTCGCGGGAGAAAGTTGGTCGGGGAGACAGGAGTTGAACCTGCGACCCCCTGGTCCCGAACCGGTATCGGGGTATTAGGCTGGCGTGACATCCATTAGCACCCATTAGCACAGTGCGGACATCACAAAGGTATCGTATCCAGCGCATCCACGGTATCCACTCAGAGGGAAAGCGGCATAGTCCGATCATGGTCCACCTGAGGTCCAAGCCGCCGCCAAAGCACTGCCCCAATCATTGAATGGGAACACAAACTCATATATATTCTCCTCTGGCAACAGCATCGCGGAGGAGTCGGTCCGAATATGGGCGAAGCGGCCGTACCGGATGCAAGGAAGGCAGCAGCAATATGGCTGCCCATCGCAGACCTCGTACCCCTGGGACAGCAACCCGCGCAAGAACGCCGCCGCGGTGGGAAAGGTCGCCGAGAGCATTGAGCGGTTCGGATTCGGGGCACCGCTCCTGGCACGCGCCGAGGACAGGCAGATCATCTCGGGACACACGCGGTTGCTCGCGGCCAAGAAGCTGGGCTTGACGCACGTGCCGGTGCGCCTGCTCGATCTGGACCCTGCCGACGCGAAGCTCCTGGCGCTGGCGGACAACAAGCTCGGTGAGATGGCGGAGTGGGACGAAGGCATGCTCGGCCGCATCCTGGCTGAGCTGAAGGCCTCGAACGTGGACCTCTCCGCCAGCGGCTTCGACTCGGCTGAGATTGACCGTCTCCTGGCCGAACTCGATTCCGAGCGGATGGCGGACGTGGAGGAGGATCCCGTTCCCGACCCACCGGAGACGGCGGACAGCGTTCCCGGCACGGTCTACGAGCTCGGCCCGCACCGGCTTCTATGCGGGGACAGCACACGCGCTGCCGACGTGGGGAAGATCGTCGGCGGCGATCGCGTCTCCCTGCTCTGGACGGACGCGCCCTACAATGTGGCGTACGAAGGAGCCGCCGGCTCGATCCTGAATGACAACATGTCCAGGGAGCGTTTCCGGGCATTCCAGCTGGACGCCTTTCGCTCCTGCGACTCCGTCTTGCCTGCCGGCGCCGCCTTCTACCTGGCCCACGCCGACACCGAGGGGCTGGCCTTCCGCAGCGCGGTGGAGGCTGTGGGCTGGAAGCTGGCCTCCTGCCTGATCTGGCGCAAGGACTCGCTGGTGCTCGGCCGCGGGGACTACCACTGGATCCATGAGCCGATCCTCTACGGCTGGAAGCCCGGAGCGCCGCATAGAGCGGTGGCCGACCGGACGCAGACCACCGTCTGGGACGTGGATCGGCCCAAGCGCAGCGAGGAGCACCCGACGATGAAGCCGGTCCCGCTGATCGAGCGGGCGTTGCGGAACTCCAGTCAGGCTGGCGATACGGTGCTGGACGTGTTCGGCGGCAGCGGGAGCACGCTCATCGCGGCCGCGCGTTCCGGCCGCAAGGCGCTGCTGGTGGAGTTGGACCCGAAGTATTGCGACGTCATCCGGCAGCGCTGGGAACGCTTTCACCACGAAGGTGGCCTGTGGGTAGCGGCGTGCGGAAAAACAGAGGGCCCCCTTCCCAGGGGCCCTCGGCGCCGCGGCAAGACGAGGGGGGTTCGTTTGCCTCGCGTGCGCGCTCCTCTTCTAACAAGCGGGGCTGCCGTAGCAAGAAACAGTCTGGCCGCGGGACGAAGGTCGGGGATCATGGGCAGGCCTAAGCTGGACGAGGCGACCACGCAGAAGATCTGCGATCTCCTCCGTGCCGGGAACTACCTCGACACGGCGGCGACGGCCGCGGGCGTGCACAAAACCACGCTGCACCGCTGGCTCCGGCTCGGAAGGGAGCAGAAGCGCGGCCCCGATACAAGAAGTTCGTGGAGGCTGTGGAAAAGGCGCAGGGCGAGGCGGAGGCTCGCGACGTGGCCCTCATTGCGAAGCAGGCGCCGACCGACTGGCGCGCTGCAGCCTGGCGACTCGAGCGGCGAGCCCCACGCCGGTACGGCCAGCGGGTGCAGATCTCGATCGAGCAGGAGTTGGAGGCCGCGCTGGACCGCCTCAAGGCCGGGCTGGACCCAGAGACCTACGACAGGGTGTTGCAGCTGCTGTCTTCCGATGACCCGATAGCACCGCGGGATGCGACGGCTGCCTAAACTGACTCAGATTGGGTCCAGGCGCGGAGGACCGCGGCCCGCGTTCGCCGACATCCCGGCCGCACGCCTCTGGGGCCTAGAAGGCGCCGCCTTATGAAGGTCACCGGTCGGCGGTCGCTGCTGGCGGAAGCGGCTGCGCGCCGGCTTGGCCAGGCCTCGACGCGAGCGCCCCAGTTCCTGGACCCAGCCTTTCCCGTCCAGACGGCATTCATTTCGGACCCGGCCAAACTCAAGGTCGCCTTGTGCACCAGGCGCAGCGGCAAGAGCTACGGCGCGGGGTTTTACCTGTACCAGCAGGCCTACGAGACCCCGGGAGCGAGCTGCCTCTACATCGCCCTGACACGGGATAGCGCGAAGAAGATCATGTGGAAGGACGTCCTCAAGCCCATCAACCGCAAGCTCGGGCTGGGTACACGCTTCAACGAGACGGAGCTGACGGCGACGCTGCCGAATGGCTCGGTCATCTACGTCCTCGGCGTCGATTCCACCGAGGAGGAGAAGCAGAAGCTGCTCGGGCAGAAGTACAAGCTGGTCGCGATCGACGAGGCAGCCTCCTTCTCCATCGACCTCAACGAGTTGGTCTACGGAGTGCTGAAGCCTGCCGTGACCGACTACCGGGGGACAATCTGTCTCATCGGCATGCCAGGGAATCTCAAGAAGGGTCTCTTCTTCGAACTGACGCAGGGGCAGGATCCGGGCAGCGCCGGCACCTGGTCAAAGATGGGCTGGAGCGGCCACCGCTGGCCCGCGCTGGACAATCCGTACATTCGAGAGAATTGGCTGCAGGAGATTGCGGAGCTCAAGGTGGCCAATCCTCGCATCGAGGAGACGCCACTCTTTCAGCAGCACTATCGCGGCCGCTGGGTGATCGACGATTCCCGCCTCGTCTATCGCTATCAGCCTGGCCGCAACGACTTCGGCGGCCAGCTGCCGAGGCACACGGCTGGGCAATGGCGCTACGTCCTCGGCGTCGATCTCGGGTACACCGATCCCACCGCTCTCTCCCTCTGCGCCTACCACGACCATGACAAGACGCTCTACGTCCTCGAGGCGGAGAAATTCGTCCACCTCGACGTGACTGAGGTGGCGCAGAAGATCCGCGGCTACCAGGCGCGCTACGAGCTGGACACCATCGTCATCGACAACGCAAACAAGCAGGCGGTCCAGGAGCTGCAGCGCCGGCACGACCTCCCACTTCGGGCAGCAGACAAGACGGGCAAGAGCGACTTCATCGAGATCATGAACGGCGAGTTCATCCAGGAAAGGATCAAGCTGAATCCGGAGAAATGTTCGCAGCTCGCGGACGAATACGCAGGTCTGATCTGGGACGAGCGCTCAGCGAAACGCGAGGAGCACCCGAACTGCCCGGATCACCTCACCGACGCCACGCTCTATGCCTGGCGCTATTGCTACGCGTATCTGAGCGAGATTCCCCTGCCGAAGCCGCAGCCGTACACGAAGGAGTGGCACGACCAGGAGGAGAAGGAGATGGAGGAGGCCGAGGTCGAGCGGTACCTCGCCCTCGAGGCGGAGCGCTCTGAAGCCGAGGAGTGGGGATACGGATGGGAGGGCCCTCGGCCCGAGCCGATTTCTTGGCGCTCGTTCACGCGCCGAAACTCTCGTAGCTAGAGTCGCAGCGATGTCCGCCCACAGTGGTTGCCGTGAGACCCGCCAGATCCGACGGCGGCTAAGTCCAGCCGAACGGCTGAGCCGACTTCACTTCCTCCTCAATCAGAGCCTGTATGGCTGAGAAAGGAGCCAGTCATGGCCAAAAAGGCCGCGAAGCGGAAGCCGCCGAAAGCAACGAAGCCGCAGTCGACGCCGAAGACGGGGCCGGCCACATTGGTGGCCGGAACGGTGCTGCGCAAGCTCGACCGCAAGGGGAAGACGCGCTGCGAGTGCACCGTCGAGGCAGAGGGCTACCGTTACAAGGGCACGGTGCACGGCAGCCTCTCGGGAGCCGCCGCTGCAGCCGCGAAGGACCTGGGCCTCTCCGGCACGAGCTTCAACGGCTACGTCTTCTGGGGTCTGACCAAGCCCGGCCGCGCCACGGCACTGGACCGCCTTGAGCACCTGTGGAACCGCTACAGCTCCGTGGCCCTGGGCATGCTCAATGGCGTGGAGAAGGCCACCGCGCTGGAGCGCGTCAAGCAGCACCAGGCGCAGATGAAGGCGGTGGCGGGATAAGTCCAAGTCGCCGGCCGGCGTTTGGCAACTAGCAAGCTGCGGGCACTGGCCTGTTACATCCAGGAAGCGTGCGGTCAGAGTCTCTTCAGCGGCACGTGTTCCCGGGCGGGCCGTCTACCGTCGTGCCACACTGGGTAGGCGAGGGACAAATGCTGTTGTCCGAGCACTGAATTTCACAGGTCTTGATCAGAGGGCCTTGGGTACCGGCGATCCCGTAATAGGCCATGCACGTCTGACCGGTGGAGCACGGCTGATTCGAGCAGGTCACGTGGAGCCGTGCAGTGGAGGCTCCGCCGCCGCAAGTCAGCGTGCTGAGTGCGAAGACTAGCCAGATTCGCGAAAGCGCCATGGACCGAGTAGCGTAGCAGGCCCGTGACGAGATAGTCCGCTCCCGACCAAGGCCTTGGTCATTCCGTTCGATTCCCCACTAAGCATTCTTCTCCGCCCATTTCGCCAACGCCGCGTCCTGCGGCTTCTTCGGCAGCTTCAGGTGCTCCTCGCAGAGGTACCTGAACCGAGGGACGGCTCAAGCGTCGTACGCCATTCGACACAGCGGCCGGGGGCGGAGTGGCACGGCCCTGCACCGATGCGCACCTCGCGCGGCGGGAGAGCCCATGCGAGTTGCCTTCGCGATCATCGTCGTATGTGCTTGCGCGCGCGCACCGCAGGAGCCCATGGCATCGATCGGCCCGGGCGATTCCGGCGATTTCGACGCTGCGGTGGGCGCTGTCGCGGACGCCGGCGACAGCGGGACCGTCGACGCGGGAACCGATGCCGGCGACGGAGGAAGCGCCATGCAGTCCGACGCAGGATCTCCCGATTCCGGCATGGCGTTCTCGCCCACGGTGGCAGCCGATGGCGGCCCAATGAGCCTGATGGTCACGACCGAACCAGGGTCCCCCTGCGGGGACTGGCTTCCGCAGCCCGCAGACCCAGAGATGATGACGGTGGATACGCAATACGGGTTCATATGGAACGAGCCTGTCAGCAATGGCCGCGGCGACCTCGGAGTCGCCCTCGATGGCACATTCTGGGAGATGGGATTCATCTCCCACGGCGGAATCTCCATGCAGGGAACGGGCGGGTGGATTACTCCGCAGGCCGACAACTTTCTGTACGTGAGCAACCCTCAGCCGTGCATGATCTGCTGGCCCTATCTCATGACCTGGCCCTCCGGAGGAAAATCGCTCTTCCTCGGAACCGGCTATCCCCCGTCCACCAACTGCACCTTCGCGCCGCGGCCGAGCGGCGGCGTCTACACGAGCTGCGTTGGTCCGGGCGACGATGGCGGAGTCGTCGAGACGTTCGCGAAATACGACGAGTCCCTCGCGCTGCTCGCGTCGGGGCCGGGCGACGGCATGGACCTCGTCGCCGCAGACGCGACCGATCGGATCGTCGAGAGCAACGCGGTGAAGCAGTTGCGCTGGCTCGATTCGAACGGGGCCGCCATCACTCCCTTCTTCGCCAGCGGAACGCAACTGCAGCGCCTCATCGGCGGCGGATTCCTCGACAACACGGGGCAGATCATTCCGTCGGGCAGCAGCGCGACCACGCCGGCGCCGTCGTGGCTCACGGAGCGCTCCAGCGTCTCCATCGTCCTCGGCGGCCGCGGCTACGCGCTGGGCAGCGACAAGGACTGCGGCCTCGAAATCCGCGACGCCGACGGAAGTCTCTGCGGCACGCTGGATTTCGTGAACTGCCGCCTGCCACCGCGGCCAGGCCTCGACGGCACCATCGCGCTCCCGCTGAACGCCGGCGGGTACTTCTTTGTCACCTCGCAAACCCTCGCCATCTGGCGGGGGCTCTTGCGGTAGCGGCGTACAGACGAGCAGTGCTGCACGCCGCGGGGCAGGCCGGGCGCAAGCATGGGTTCGTTCAGGTGGCATCACCGCGCTTGGATGCGCAACGGGAACTGAAGGCAATCTGGCGCAACCGCAACGCACGATGCTAGGCGATGTGGACTTTTCAGGCGACCTACACGAGCAGCCTTTTGAGAGAGGGGTTATTGTAAGTCACTTTGAAAACCGTCTGGGACGAACGATTGAGCTGGCCTTTGCGGAACGTGGGCCATTTAGGTCCGCTGCCGTCACGCTTCATGCTCGAACCCTTGTGGAGAAAGCCTTCTCTATGGTGCCCGCAGGCGTCGTGGGTCAGCCTCCTGATGAGTCTCTAGGATATCCGATTCCAATAAGTGATGAGCAACCAATTTCACCGATCTCCGGCGTGTTTTCCGGCGAGCTCGCGACAATGCAAAGATTCGCCCTGCAGGCGCGATACCCTTCTCCTCAACGATTGATCACCGCAACGCTGGAGTGGATCCCGCGCGTTATTCGATTCCCGGATCCAGACATTTCGCCTCGGACCTACTACGGCCGAGCGGAGCAGAGTCGTCGAGGGGATTGCCGCCGAGGCAGACAACCGTCGGCCCGAAGAGAGGGAGAATTGTGATCTCTTCTACTCAGGAGGAGGGACTTGCGCGACGGTTGGGGGCAACGAATTCCTCAACTGCTGCTTGCCATTTGAGCCATTTGTGTGTCGGACGTGTGAGCATTTTGGAGGGGATTCGAAGATAAACCTTATTCCAGATTGGATCTATCGGTACATGCTGACACGAGGGGCACAGCTCATAGGCTCCCCCGTCCGAACCCTCTGACCTTCACTAACGGGCCAGCAACAGCTAGCGGGTTACGTGATTGTTCTTGCCGAGGTCGACATAGCTGTTGATGTCCCTTGCGACACAGTCGTGAGTGGCCGGGCCCAAGTACAGTTGGAGCTGAACGTGCTGGAACTCATTGTCGTCGATGCGGCATTTGACGTTCGAGCCCAGTGTGCCTTCGATAACGATGCCCTGGTCGAAGAACTGGTTGTCGGCAATCCGCACCGTCGAGTTCGAGACGGCACAGAGCGACGTGGAAGCGGTACACGCGTCGTAGAGGTCGAATCCCGCGAGCGTGGCCTGGACTTCGTTGTTCAGAAACTTGTAGGAACTACCTCCGAGGCCGCCGTAGAGTTCGCCGCCCAGGAGACCCCCCTCCATTAGGTTGTTCTCGATCTCGACGGTCGTTCCGCTGGCGTTGAATACCGGCGTCGGAGAAGCGACACGACGAAAAGCCGAATCACGTACCGTGAACGAACCGCCGATCGGCAAGAACTCTGGACCGATGAACCCTTCGTAGAAGACGCCATTGACGAGATTGACTCCGAACAAGTCGGCCGGCGCGTCTTCGGCCTGCATGCCGACGCGCTCGATCACGGCGTCTGCGGTACGAGCGACATTGTCTCCGAGGATGACGATGCCGTGAGCGTAAGCGTAGATCGGGCCGAGACCAAGGGCGGTCCACCCTGTAGTCGGTGCGGTGCCCGTGATGCTGATCGATAGATCCGAGATCGTGAAAGAGCCACCCACGAACGCGAGCATCGAGGCCCACGGGTTTGTTTCGCTCGGTCCGTTGTCGATGAAATTCGGCGTCACAAACACCGGCCGACTGATGTTGGTGAGGATGGTAGATTCCCTGCCTGCGCCTTCCAGCCGACCGCGGAAGTTTGTTGCAACGACGGTCGAGAGGCGATACCGGTCAGCGCGCAACCGCACCGTCTTTTCGCCGGCGTTGCTCAAGGCGCACTGCAAGTTCGCAGTATCATCGGAGCCGTTCGGCAACACGACGATGTTTCCACGCTGATGCTTCACGAGATCCGAACACCCGGTGGCAGTGTTGGAATCGCTTCCACGTCCCTGAAGTGCCTGTGATACCCGATCAGTCTCGATGGTCGAGCCACAAGCAAACGAAAACAGGGAAAATCCTATAGCGGCTAGACATGACGTCCCCCTTTTTGAGCGCGGCGCCGCGTGCTGAGAACAAGCAGGCGCTGGAGACCTCAAAGTACTACGCGGAATTCAGACTTACGTCTGACCTAGGTCTGACTTACGTCGGGCCAAGGACTACGTTCGCGCTCCTACCGAGCACGGAGGGCGAACAGCAGATGCGCCGTGCGACGGACATGGTCGCCGACCTTCGCCGTCCCCCGACGGGGAGATGCCCGGGAGCGTTGCCCGGTTTCTCGCTGTCGAGCGCTAGAAAGGCCGCTTCAGCGCCCGCGTTCGCGATGTCTTGGTGGACCCTGGCACCTGGTTCCGGGCGCGAGGGGCCGTGGGTCCGCGCGCGATCGCAAGAGGGAGCACTGTCCGCGGAAACGCGCTCGCGCGATCAAGTCGTGGTCCACCTGAGGTCCAAAATCGGCAGTGCCGCGCAACAGCAGAATTCGCCGCGGAAATTTACTTTGCAATTTCGCCGGGTTGATTGGTCGGGGAGACAGGATTTGAACCTGCGACCCCCTGGTCCCGAACCAGGTGCTCTACCAGGCTGAGCCACTCCCCGAAATCTTGATTCCCCGCGAAG
>Ga0209689_1001542_pt1 | contig 17184 bp, 12 predicted proteins | sample GraSoiAngelo_149_FD_187119 | JGI IMG/M metagenome (GOLD analysis project Ga0209689, IMG submission 187119) | Grasslands soil microbial communities from the Angelo Coastal Reserve, California, USA - 14_1009_09_30cm (SPAdes) (version 2) | ecosystem: Environmental > Terrestrial > Soil > Grasslands ... | reverse complement strand
GCGATCATGGCCGCGAGCGCAGTCGTTGCCCGGGGATCCTCGAGGATCCGGAATTTCTCCAGGTAATCGGCGCCGTGCCGGCCGCTGGTGTAGACAAAGTGACCGCGCAGGAGCGCCCCCGCCGACTCGAATGCCTGCCAGGCGATCCCCTGGCGATCGACCTCAGGCATGCGCCATCGCCCGGACACCACGAATGGGCAGGGCGCGCAAATTGTTGAACCCATGCCGATGCATGTACTGCGCAATCCCATCGAGAACCTCGCGCGTCGATTCGGGTCGGAGGTAATTCACCGTGCCCAGCTGCACGGCGACCGCACCGGCCAGGAGGAACTCCAGCGCGTCGGATGGGGTCGTGATCCCGCCGATGCCGATGACCGGGATGCTCAATTCAGCCGCCAGCTGCCAGACCGCCTGCAAGGCCATCGGCTTGATGGCTGGGCCACTCACGCCCCCGCTGCCTCGTGAAAGCATCGGCCGCCGCCGCCGCACGTCGATCGCCATGCCGACATAGGTGTTGATGGCAGAGACGGCATCGGCGCCGGCGGCCTCGACCGCGCGGCCAACCGCCACGATGTCCGTGACGTTTGGGGTCAACTTGACGATCAGCGGAAGCTCGGTCGCGCGTCGAACGGCCATCGTCAACTCCGCCGCCAGCCGCGGATCGAGCCCGAACTGCAGTCCGTTCACGACGTTGGGGCAGGAGATGTTCAGCTCGAGGCCGGCAACGCCGGCCACCCCATCCAATCGACGGGCCACCTCGACGTAGTCCTGGATCGCATCGCCCGCAACGTTGACGATGACCGGGACCTCCCAGCTCGCCCAGATCGGCGCATACTCGCGCGCCACGTGCTCGACCCCGGGATTCTGGAGCCCGATCGCGTTGAGCATGCCGGAGGGAGTCTCGGCGATCCTGGTCGGGGCATTTCCGGCGCGCGGCCGCGGTGTCGTGCCTTTGGTCACGATCGCGCCCAGCGCGGAGCGGTCGACCAGCGGCGCGTCGAAGCCGTAGCCGAACGTGCCCGAGGCAACCATAACCGGACCGCGCAGCCGCAAACCGTGGCCGAGGCCGACACCGATGTCGAGCTGGTCAGCCATGAAACGCATCCGTCATGTGGTCCCAATCGATCCGGTCGGCGCGCAGGCACGGTCCATCCTGGCAGGTCAGCAGATACCCGCCGGCGCGACCCGGCGCGGCGCATCCCAGACAGGTCCCGATCCCACAGCCCATCGGGGTTTCGAGCGCGACCTGAATGGATGAGAGCGGAATGTCCAACCGTCGAGCCGTACGCATCAGGGCCTGGAGCATCGGGGTTGGGCCGCAACCGAAGATGTCCAGACCCCCAATCTGATCCAGCAAAAGATCGACAACGGATCCGTGATGGCCGGCGCTGCCGTCATCGGTGGCGACCTTCACCTCGGCACCCGCGAATCGATCCGATCGCATCAGCTGCGCGACCGAGCGCGCGCCCAGCAGGACGGTGACACGACGGCCGCGCGCGACCAGCGCCCGCACCACACCGGGAAAGACCGCGACACCCAGGCCGCCCGCGACCACGATCGCCGGATCCCTCCCATCGAGCTCGAATCCGCGGCCGAGCGGGCCCAGCAGATCCACGTCATGCCCCTCCGGTAGATTCGCCAACCAGGCGCTGCCCGCCCCCACCACATTAAAGATGAAGCCAAGCCGGCCACTGATCGGATCCGCCCAGGCGGCGCTGTACGGCCGCCGGAGAATCGTGTGCGGCGCGCCAACCGCCAGCTGAAAGAACTGGCCTGGCTGCACGGCGGACGCCGATGGTGGGTGGTGCACCACCAGCTCGGTGGCGCCGCTCATCGGGGTTGAGCGCTCAACAACCTCTGCCTGTGCCGCCGCGACGATCACGTCAGCGACGCCTCCGCCACCACGGCGGCGCCAAGGTACTCACCCAGGACCGCGACCTTCGACCGATGCTCCCGACGCCAGGCGCGCAGCGCTTGAACCAGCGCCCCCGCCGTGTCCAGCGAGGTGAGGCAAGGGATGCGTCGCTCGACGGAGGCGCGCCGGATCTCGTAGCCGTCGCGCAGCGGAACGCCGGTGCCGATGTCCGCCACCGGGCTTTCCAGCGACACCGTGTTCACGACCAGCTGCACCTGCCCCGAATGGATGACGTCCACAACATTGGGATGGCCGTCGCGAAGCTTCTGCACGGTGATGCTCGGAATTCCGAATTCGTCGAGCAGCGCCGCCGTGCCGCTGGTCGCATAGAGCGTGATGCCGAGGCCGTGGAGCGCCCGCAGGATCGGCAGGGCTTCAGGCTTGTCCGCGTCGGCGATCGAGCAGAGGGCCGCGCCATCCGGGGGCAGCTCCTGCATGGTCGAGAGAAAGGCTTTGTACTGCGCCGTGGCCAGGTCGGCGGCGATCCCCATCGCTTCCCCGGTCGACTTCATTTCCGGACCCAGGACCGCGTCGACCGCCGGCAGCTTCGCCATCGAAAAGACGGGAGCCTTCACCGCATAGAGCGGCCGGCTCGGTTGAAGCCCGGCGCTGAATCCCTGGTCCGCGAGCGAACGGCCGAGCGCGGCATTCGTGGCGAGCCGGACCATCGGCACGCCGGTCACCTTGCTGAGGAACGGCACCGTCCGGCTGGCTCGGGGATTGACCTCCAGGACGTGCGGGATCCCATCGCGGATGACGAACTGGATGTTGATCAGCCCAACGGCGTTGACCAGGCGGGCGATCAAGGTGGTCGAATCGACGACGCGAGCCGTCTCATCCGCGGTCAGCGTGATGGGCGGATAGACCGCAAACGAGTCGCCCGAGTGAATCCCGGCCCGTTCGATGTGCTCGAGGATGCCGGGAATCAGAACCGCATCCCCATCGCAGACCGCATCGACATCGAGCTCGCGCCCCAGCAGGTACTTGTCGACCAGGATCGGCCCCCGGATGCCGAGATCGATGGCGGCTTCCACGTAGCGCCGCAGGTCTTCCGGCGAACGGACGATCTCCATGCCGCGCCCCCCGAGGACATACGAGGGTCGCACCAGCACCGGGTAGCCGACCCGGGCGGCAATCTGCACCGCGTCGGCGACGCTGGTCGCGGAACCGCCGGGAGACTGTGGGATCCCGTGCTCGCGGAGCAGCCGCTCACAACGGCGGCGATCTTCGGCGAGATCGATGGTATCGACCGACGATCCCAGGATGCGGACCCCGCCCGCGGCGAGGGCGTCCGCCAGGTTCAGCCCGGTCTGGCCGCCGAACTGGACCACCACCCCGAGCACGGGATCCCGGCGGAGGACGTTGCGCACGCCTTCCAGATCGAGCGGTTCGAAATAAAGGCGGGTCGAGGCGTCGAAGTCGGTGCTGACGGTTTCCGGATTGCTATTGATGAGCACGCTGTCGAAGCCGGCCTGCTGCAGGGCGGCCGAGGCGTGCACGCTGCAGTAGTCGAACTCGATGCCCTGGCCGATGCGGATCGGGCCGGAGCCAATGACGGCGACGGCGCGGTTGCCGCGGCGAATGATCTCGTCCTCGTCTTCGTAGGTGGCGTAGTAATAGGGGGTCACGGCCTCGAACTCGGCGGCGCAGGTATCGACCTGGCGGAAGGTCGGCTCGATGGCGGCCACTGGCGCCCGCCCGCCACTCAATTCGGCGATCCGTCCATCGTCGAGCCCCGCTCGCTTCGCGCGGCGCAGGATATCGGGGGAGGGGGTTCGCGAGAGCTCGGCCTCCAGCCCGGTGATGAAGGCGAGGCGGTCGACGAACCATGCCGCGTAGCCGGTGGCGACGACCACCTCGTCCTGTGGCATCCCATCGCGTAACGCCTGCATCGCCGCCATCAGTCGGCGGTCGTTGGCCTGATGCAGGAGGTCGGGGCGGCCGCGCAATTGCGAGGCATCGGGCAGGCGCTGTTCGAGGGCTCGCAGTGCCTTGCTCAGGGCGGCCTCGAAGGTCCGCTCGATCGCCATTACCTCGCCGGTCGACTTCATCTGGGTGCCCAGGGTGCGATCAGCGGCAGGGAACTTGTCGAATGGCCAGCGGGGAATCTTTACCACGCAGTAATCGAGCGCCGGCTCGAACGCCGCGCTGGTCTTGCCGGTGACCGCGTTCGAAATCTCGTGCAGCCCACGCCCCGCCGCGATCTTTGCGGCGACCCGGGCGATGGGATAACCCGTCGCCTTCGATGCCAGCGCCGAGGAGCGACTCACCCGCGGGTTCACCTCGATCACGTAGTAGCGATCGGAGGCGGGATCCAATGCGAACTGGACGTTGCACCCGCCCTCGATCCGCAGCGCCCGAATGATCCGCAACGCCGCGGAGCGGAGCATCTGATACTGCCGGTCCGAGAGCGTCTGGCTCGGCGCGACGACGATGCTGTCACCGGTGTGGACCCCCATGGGGTCGATGTTCTCCATGTTGCAAATGGCGATACAGGTGTCATTGGCGTCCCGCATCACCTCGTACTCGATCTCTTTCCAGCCAGTGAGGGCGCGCTCCACCAGGACCTGGCGGATGGGACTCGCCGCCAGTCCTTCGCGGACCACGGCTTCGAGCTCCAGTGGGCTTCCCGCCATCCCGCCGCCGGTGCCGCCCAGGGTGTAGGCGGGTCGCACCACGAGCGGAAACCCGATCGAGGCCGCGAATTCCTGGGCGTCCTCAACCATTGAGACCGTCCGGCTGTCCGGTACCGGCTCACCGATTCGCAGCAGCGCCGACTTGAACGCCTCGCGGTCCTCGGCCTCCCGGATCGCGTCGAGCGGCGTCCCGAGCATCCGCACCTCGCAACGTTCGAGAACACCGGCGTCGGCCAGCGCCACCGCCAGGTTGAGGCCGGTCTGTCCGCCCAGGGTGGGCAGCAGTCCATCGGGTCGCTCGCGTTCGATGATCGCCGTGACCGCCTCGACCGTAAGCGGCTCGATATACACCCGATCCGCGATCCCTTCATCCGTCATGATGGTCGCCGGGTTCGAGTTGACCAGGATGGTTCGCACGCCTTCCTCGCGAAGCGCCTTGCAGGCCTGGGTCCCCGCGTAATCGAACTCGGCCGCCTGCCCGATCACGATTGGGCCGGATCCGATGACGAGCACGCTGGTGGGACGGCGCGTCGGCCGGCGCACCGCGATCGGCGCGGGATCCCGACCCGCGATCAGGTCGAGGAAATCATCGAAGATCGCCTGGTTGTCCTGCGGACCCGGTGCGCCTTCCGGGTGGAACTGCACGGAACGGACAGGCAGGTGGTCGTGAACCAGGCCTTCGACCGAGCCGTCGTGGAGGTTGCGGTGACTCACGCGGAAGCCGCTGCCGGCGGGCAGGCTCTCCGCGTCAACTTCGAACTCGTGGTTCTGCGACGTCATGGTGACCCTGCCGGTTCGCAGGTCGAGCACCGGATGGTTGCCGCCATGGTGACCAAACGGAAGTCGGCGCGTGAGGGCCCCGGCTGCCTGGCCGACCAGTTGATGACCGAGACAGATACCGAGCACCGGTAGGCGTGCGATCAACTGCCGGGTCGCCACAACGGCGGATTGGAGCTGCGCCGGATCGCCCGGGCCGTTCGAGAGCACGACGGCGTGGGGGCGGCGCTCGAGAATCGTTTCGAGGCTGCTGTCGTGGGGCAGGACGTCGACCTCCACCCCGCGCGCGCGGAGCGATCGCAGAATGTTGCGCTTCACGCCGTAGTCGACCACCGTGATTCGGAGCCCGGGCCATTGACGGAATGGCCGCCCGGCCAACGCCGGATCCATGATCTCCAAGCTGTCGACGAATCCTTCGGACACCTGGCGGACCAGGTCTTGTTCCTCGAGCGGCGTGACGAACTGCACCTGCTCGTGCAACATCGGGAGTTCCTCGCGCGGCCCGATGATGGCTCGCTGAGCACCAGTGCCTCGCAGGTGCCGGGCAAGCCGCCGGGTGTCACAGTCGGTGATGATCGGTATGCCGTAGCCGTCCAGCCATTCCGCCAGCGGCTGGTGCGTCCGCCAGTGCTGTTGGAACGCACTGAGCTGGCGGGTGATCAACGCCCGCGCCCATGGTCGCGCCGACTCCTGAAAATCTGCCGTGGCGCCGTAATTCCCGACGAGGGGATAGGTCATCACCACCATCTGGCCGGCGTACGAGGGGTCGGAGAGCACCTCCTGGTAACCGGTCATGCAGGTGTTGATCACGATCTCGCCGCTCGCCTGCGTCGCCTGTCCGCCCTGCTGACCAAGCAGGGTGAATCCGTCTTCGAGGACGAGCGCCAGCCCGTCAGACACGCTGCAGCATCCGCTCGACGATGACCTGGCCGCGACACACCGTCATCACGATCCGCCCGCGGACCCGACGGCCGTCAAACGGCGTGTTCTTGCCCCGGCTCTTGAATGAGCTCGAGTCGACCGTCCACTCACGGTCGGGATCGATCAGGATCCACTCGTCCTCGACCGATTGGCCGATGATCTCCCGCGGCCGCTGGACGCAGGCGCGGTAGAGAACAGCCGGATCGAGTCCGAGTCCGATCAAGACCGCCAGCGCCGTCTCGAAGCCATGGAATCCATTGGCGCCGGCCGCCTTGGCCGCGATCTCATGCGGGGCGTGGTCGGTGGCGATCACGTCGATGACGCCCTGATCCAGGGCTTCGCGAACCGCCGCGCGATCATCGATCGACCGCAGCGGCGGGCTGACGTTCCCAAACGGACCGAGCGACGCCACGTCGCCGGCGATCAGCGCCAGGTGGTGTGGCGTCACCTCGGCCGTGACCGCGAATCCCTGCCGCTTCGCCGCGCTGATCAGGTCCACCGCAGCCCGGGTGCTGACGTGCTGGATATGCAGCCGGGCCCCGGGGGCCTGCGCCAGGCTGCGCAACGCTTCCGCAACGGCCGTCGCTTCGGCGTCAGGGCCGTTGCCGAGATGCTCGGACTGCGCGTGGATCAAGACCGGTAGCCCCGCGCGCGCCGCGGCGCGCAGCGCTCGACCCAGCGTTTCAGCGGCGAGCAGGTGCCGCCCATCGTCCGAGAGGGCAACAGCACCGGCAGCCTTCATTCCCGTCGCATCGGTGAGCTGGCGGCCCTCGAGCCCGATGCTGACCGCGGCGACCACGCTAACACGGATGGGAAGATCCGCCGCGCGAGCGACAAGCTCACGAACGCGATCAGGCTTGTCCGTGACCGGCATGGTGTTGGCCATGGCGACGACATGGGTGAAGCCACCGAAGGCGGCGCTGGCTGCCCCGGAGGTGAGCGTTTCCTTTTCGGGGAACCCCGGGTCGCGCAGGTGGGCATGCAGGTCGAGCCAGCCCGGCGACAGGATCAGCCCGGTCGCGTCGCGGTCTTCCGCTCCACCGGCGGCGATGGCAACCGTTCGCGGCGAAGAGAGGCCGTGTGATGTCAGCTGGCGAACATGGTGGAGACGCATCAGCGCGGTGGTCCCTCCAGAATGCGCACCGCATCCTCGCCATCGATCTCGCGCAGGTGGACGTCGACCCATTCCTGCCGCGAGGTCGGCACGTTCTTTCCGATGTAGTCCGGCCGGATGGGCAGCTCTCGATGACCACGATCGACCAGGACGGCGAGCTGGATCTGCGTCGGCCGCCCGGCCGCGATCACCGCATCGATGGCGGCGCGAACAGTTCGCCCGTTGAAGAGCACGTCATCGACGAGCAGCACCGGCCGGCCGTCGACGGCGGCCGATGGCAGGATTGGAAGCGGCGCCGTGGCCGCCCGCGGCAGATCGTCGCGGTACGCCCGGACGTCAAGCGGTAGGACCGCAACCCGAATGCTTTCGAGTTCCTCCAGCGTGGCCGCCAGACGCTCGGCCAGCGGCAACCCGCGGGTGACGATGCCGAGCAGGCTCAGCGCGGCCAGATCCGGTTGCCGTTCGATGACCTCGTGGGCAATCCGCCGCCAGGCGCGACGCACCCCGTCGGCATCGAGGATGACGGCCTTGAGCGGTGGAGTCTGCACCATCAAGGCGTCATTGCCCAATCGAGCACCGCCATCCGCACCCACAGACCGTTTCGCGCCTGGCGGAAGTAGGCGGCCCGGGGGTCCGCGTCGACCTGCGGCTCGATCTCGCCAACCCGCGGTAGCGGGTGCATCAGGATCGCGTGCTCCGACAGCCGACGCATCAGCTCTGGCGTCACGACGTAGATGCCGCGATATCGACCATATTCGTCGGCGCTGGCAAAACGCTCGGCCTGGATTCGAGTCTGATAGAGCACATCCAGGCGGGGGACCACGCCGGTGAGATCGTCGGTTTCGTGGATCGAGGCCGCCCCGATTGCGCCGCGCACGTCGTCGCCCAGCCGAAGGCCGGGCGGTGAGACCAGGACCAGCTCGTTGCCGGGAAATTTCGCCAGGAGCAGGGCGAGGGACCGGACAGTGCGTCCGTGACGCAGGTCGCCGACCAGGGCCACGCGGAGGTGATCGAGCCGGCCCAGCTCCTTCTTGATGGTGTAGAGGTCGAGCAGCGCCTGCGTCGGATGATGGCCGGCGCCGTCGCCGGCGTTGATCACCGAGATCCGGGCCACCTGCGCGGCGCGGTCCGCGGCGCCGATCTCCGGATGCCGCAGCACGATGGCATCGGCATACTCCCCCACCACGCGGATCGTGTCCTCCAGCGACTCGCCCTTTAAGGCCGAGGTTGCTTGACCAGCGTTTTGCGCGCTGAGCACCTGGCCGCCGAGGCGATGCATCGCCGCCTCGAACGAAAACCGCGTTCGAGTGCTGGGCTCATAGAAGAGCGTGGCCAGCAGCCGGCCTTGCAGCCGATCCTGTGCCTGACCGGCCCGCTGCTCAAAATCCGAGGTGGCCTGGAGCAATTGCTCGATGAGGGAACGATCCAGCCGCTGGGGCTCGGTCAGGTGGTGAAGGGGGGCCTGCGTCCGTGCGGGCGGAGCGGCCAGGGTATCGCGCATCGAACTCTCCTTTCGGCCTCGCTGGACCGGGTTAAAGGACGAAGATCCCGGTAAGTGTAGGGCGATCACGCCGCCCTGTCAAACCGTCCTGATATCGAAGCTGTTTATCGATCCGATCGGAGAATAGAATTGGACAAATACCATTTCCCTTGATAGTGTTGATATAGCCTTCGTATAGGCGCGATATCAAGTCATGTGTCACCCCGGGGCGAGCGGGAGCACATGGGAGGCAGAGGGCGAGATGGAAGTGATTGTTTACACCCGACCCGACTGCGAGAGCAGCCGGCGGATCAAGGAGATCCTGACCGACCGCGGGGTCGCCTACCAGGAACATGTTTGCGCCGACGGCAAGCTCGATGGGAAGGACCTGCGTAACCTTGACATCGACGTCAAAGAGATTCCGCTCACGGTCATCGACGGCGTGCCGATCGCGGGCGTCCAGCAGGCCCAGATCGAGCAAGCGATCGGCTGGATCGGCTTCTAGTTCTCTAAGCGCCCGGGTACCATCTGTTCGTGCCCGAGCTCGGCAAGCTGCTCATCATCGTGGGCGGGTTTGTGGTGGTCATCGGACTCGTCCTCGCGCTCGGACTCCGCATCCCCTTTCTTGGCAAGCTCCCCGGTGATATCTCAATCGACCGCGGCAACGTCCACTTCTATTTCCCGATCGCGACTGGCCTGCTGCTGAGCGTCGTGCTAACGGTGCTGCTGAACCTCTTTTTCCGAAACCGCTGACCGCTAGCCCGCGCGAGCCTTGCGGATGCCCTCGTACAGATCGCGCAGTGGCGGCGTGATGGGTTGCGGAATTCGGATTTCGAGCGTCGCATAGAGATCGCCCGCGACGCCATCCTTGAGCGCTGGCAACCCCTTCCCTTTGAGCCGGAAGACCTTGCCGGCCTGGCTACCCGCCGGCACGCGCAGCTGGAGCTGGCCTCCGGTCAACGACTGGATGGTCACCTCGTCGCCCAGGGCAGCCTGGTCATCGAGCACTGGCAGCGGTGTATAGAGGTCACGACCCTTGGCCGCGAAGCGCGGGTGCGGTTGAAGATGGACCCGCAGATACAGGTCGCCGGCTTCGGCCCCGCGACGGCCTTCGCCCTTGACCCGGATGCGTGAACCCTCGGTCACGCCCGCCGGGATCTTGACCTGGATCTGCCGGCGGGTAGCCCGCACCCCCGCGCCGCCGCAGGTCGGGCAGGTGACGCTTTCCATCACGGTGCGTCCGCGCACGGTGCGGCGTTCGCCGGTAAATCCCGAACCGCCGCAGGTCGGGCAGGTCTCCGGAACCTCCATCTGAATCGTGCGCTCCCCGCCGCGGGCCGCCTCTTCCAGCGTGATCTCGAATGGATGCTCGATGTCCTCGCCGCGCTCGGCGGTGACGCCCCGGCCGCGCGCGCCCTCGAAGTCGAAGCCGGAAAAGCCGCGGTCACCGGCGAAGAACGTGTTGAAGAAATCGCTGAAGTCACTGAAGCCTTCGGTACCGGCCGCGCCCGCGCCCCGCCCCGCCTGTGACTGATACTGGCGAGCGAACTCCTGCTCGCGCTCGATCCGCTCCCAGTCGGACCCCAGCTGGTCATATTTCGATCGCTTCTTGGGGTCGCTCAGGACCTCGTAAGCCTCGTTGATCAGCTTGAAACGGTCGGTCGCCTTGGGATCCTTGTTGACGTCCGGGTGATACTGGCGGGCCAGGCGACGATAGGCGGACTTGATCTCTTTCTCGCTCGCCGTCCGGGCGACGCCCAGCGTCTTGTAGTAGTCCTTGTATTCAGGGGTGGCCATCTATCAATACGATGTGATGCCCGAAATGGCTGACGCCGAAACCGGACTAGCCGCGCGCCGCCAAATCCGGCAGCCAGGCCGACGCCGTTAGAGCGGCACGCGAACGGTGGCGTACTCGCGGCAGTGTTGGACGAACTTGTCGACCAGGAGCGGATTCTGCCCGAAGTGCAGATGGACGTAACTGGCCAGCAGGTTCGGCCCGATGAAGCCTTCGTAGCCGATGACATCGCCCTCGGCGTTCAACATCTGATAGGCGGACTTCAAGCCGCCGTCGTGCCCGGTGATCCGACTCCAGTGAAACTCATGGCCGCGGTAGAACTGGCCCTTGGGCGACAGGATGCTGTCCTCCAGCGTGAGGATCTGGCGGTATCCGAAGCGGTGGATCTGTCCGTCCATCTCGACGTCGACCGGGATGACGTCGGCCATGGTATGGGCTGCGCCAGTCTCGGTGCGCAGCGAGCGCCCCAGGTACATCAGGCCGCCGCACTCGGCGTAAATCGGCAGCCCGCTGAGGTGGGCATGTTGAATCGACTCCGCCATGGCGCGATTTTTGGCCAGCGGCTCGACAAAGACTTCAGGAAATCCGCCACCGAGATAGAGCCCGGCGGCGTCCTGCGGTAGGTGCGGGTCTTCCAGCGGGCTGAACGGGACAACCTCCGCCCCATGCTCCTCGAGCAGCTCGAGGTTTTCCGGGTAATAGAAGTTGAAGGCCTCGTCGTAGGCGACCGCGAGGCGAACCCGATAGCCGCTGGCGGGCTTCCCCTGGAAGACCTTCTTGGGGACGAGCGGCACCAGCTCGGCTTTGTTCGCGATCCGCAGCAGCAAATCGAGGTCGACGTCACGGGTGATCGTCTCGGACAAGACCCCGACGGTCCGCTCCCACTCCCGATTTTCCGTCACCGGCAGCAAGCCCAACTGACGCTCCGGGATATCGAGCTGTGGCATGTTTCGCAGCGCGCCGAGAACCGGCAACTTGGCCGTCCCCCAGATTGCGTCTTCGACGTTGCGTCGATGGCTGTCCGAGCCCACGTTGTTGAGCAGGACACCCGCGATCTTCGGCGATTCGCTGTAGGTCTTGAATCCCAGCGCGACGGCGGCCGCGCTCTCCGCCATGTTGCTGACATCGATCACCAGCACCACCGGCGCCTTGATAATGCGGGCGACGTCGGCGGTGCTGCCGTCAGGGCTACCGCCGCGACCATCGAAGAGGCCCATCATCCCTTCGACCAGCGCCAGGTCAGCCCCGAGGGCACCCTGGGCGAGGACCTGTCGTAACGCCCCCTCGCCTAGCATCCAGGAATCGAGGTTGCGGCAGGGCCGGCCGCTCACGTGTGCCAGGTACGCCGGATCGATGTAGTCCGGGCCAACCTTGAAGGATTGCACCGTGAGGCCGCGGGCCTTGAAGGCCGCGATCAGCCCGGCCGTGAGGATCGTCTTACCGACGCTACTCGAGGTGCCGGCGATGACCAGCCTTGGAGTGCGAACCTCGTCCAGCATCCTTGCCTCGCTATTGCTTGCTCAACAAGGTGCCTCTTCCCCAAAGCACCTGCCTGACGGTTACCGTAGCACAGCGGTCGCGCCCGCGTAAAGAGTTCCGGCGCCGAATTTGCCGAGCTACACGCCCGCTAGCACCAGGGCCGGTTGGACCGCCGGGCGGAGATCGCGAAGGTGCAGCCGGACCCGATCGAGACCGTCCCAGCGCTCACACTGCAGCGCGTAGACCATGTCGATGCGACGACCGGCCGCCAGGTGCGGCGCCGACGCCCCCTTGTCGAACGCGATCGCCTCGGCCGTCGCGGTTCGATCACGGAGGTGGATCCGCAGGTGGCGGGCATCGACACCGAACGTTTCCGCACGAGTCACCTCGACGTCGCGGCTGAGGAGCAACGGCTCGCGGTTGCCGACGCCGAACGGGGCGAGCAGCTGGATTTCGTGGTGCAGGCTCGGTTTTAGATCCGCGAACGCGGCCGACGCCTCGATCCGGATCGGGCGCGAAAAGGCGGCGCCGTTGAGCCGTGCCGCCGTGTATTCCTCCAGCCCAGCCTTGACCTCGCCAAAGTGATCGGCGAGGACGGTGAGCCCCGCTGCCATCGCGTGGCCGCCAAAGCGGCGTAGCAAGGGAGCACAGTGCCGCAAGCAGTCAACGAGATGAAAGCCCTCGATGCTTCGCGCGGATCCGCGCCATTCGTCACCCTCGGTGTTGAAGACGAACGTCGGACGGTAGAACTCTTCGACCAGCTTGCTCGCCGCCAGGCCGAGGACCCCGAGTGGCCAGTGGTTCGCGCCCATCACGATCACCGCGGTCGCGTTATCGAGCGCCGCGACTTCGACTCTCGCCTCGCTGACGATCTCGGCCGTCAGCTGCTGGCGCTGCGCGTTTTGCTCCTGAAGGCGCTGGGCGATGGGATCCGCGGATTCGCGAGTGTCCGCCATCAAGAGGTCGAGGGCGAGCATGGCGTCTTCCATCCGCCCCGCCGCGTTGATCCGCGGCCCCAGTTGAAACGCCAGGTGCTCCGCCGTGACCGGCGGCCTGATGCCCGCCACGGCGAGCAGGGCCGCGCATCCAGGGCCGGGCGTTTGATTGAGACGATGCAGGCCGGCCCGGACGATCGCACGGTTTTCCGCGTGCAGCGGCACGACATCCGCGACCGTTCCGAGGGCGACCGCATCGAGCGACGCCGCCGGATCGAGCTTGCCGGGAAAGGCGCTCCGCTCCAGCGCGACCAGCAATTTGTAGGCGACGCCACAGGCCGCCAGACCGTCGAAGGGATAGGCGCAATCCGGCTGCTTGGGGTTGATGAGGGCGTCGACCGGCGGCCGGTCGGCGCCGACTTCGTGATGATCGGTGACGATCAGCCGCATCCCCGCGGGCCGATCACGCGCGACGTCGACGGAGTTGGTGCCGCAGTCACAGGTGATGACGAGGCGGGCTCCGCGCGCATAGAGGTCTTTCAAGGCCTCGAGATTGAGGCCGTAGCCCTCGGTGAATCGATTGGGGATATAGGTGATGACATCGGCCCCAGCTGCCCGAAGACCGCGCGCCAGCGTGACGCACGCCGTCACGCCATCGGCGTCGTAATCGCCATACACGGCGATGCGCTGCCCACCATGAATCGCTTCGGCGATCAGATCGCATGCGACCGCCATGTCCTTGAGCAGAAAGGGATCAGGCGCTCGTTGAAGATCGGTCTCGAGCCAGGGCGCGAGCTGCGCCTGGCGGGTGACGCCGCGGGCGTGCAACACCTGACGGAACACCGGGGAGAAGGCCTCCAGTCCTGGTAGAGCCCGAAGCGGCTCGGGAAGAATCCAGTTCCGGCGTTCCTTCTTCAAAACCGCCCGCATTATGGCAGCGCGCGGCGACAGCTGCGTGTCGACGTTTTCCACAGGCCCCCCGGCGCCGGTTGATATGGTCGAGGAGTCCGATGGCCATCACGGCCGACGCTTCGCTACGAACCGCACGGGCGGATCTGGACGCCGCCGTCGCCCGGCTGCGACGCGGCGCGCCGGTGTTCGCCCGGCTCTCGGTCTCGGAGCGGATCGTTCTGGCCGAGTCCGTCCGAGCCGGCTACGCGCGGATTGCCGAGCGCAGCGTCCGGGCGGCGTCGGTAGCCAAGCGATTGGCCCCTGGAACCGCCGCCGAGGGCGAGGAGTGGATCGCGCACCCGTTCATCACGTTGCTCCATCTCCGGCTCTGGATCGCCGCGCTCCGCTCGATTGGGCGGCATGGCACGACGGAGATCGGCGGCGTTGACAACACGATCGACGGACGGTCCAGGATCAAGGTCTTCCCATCGAGCCGGCTCGATGGGGTGCTCTTCCGGGGCCTTCACGCCGAGGTTCACCTCCAGCAGGGAGCCACCGCAGCTGACCGTGCACCCTTTTATCGCCGGCCCGATCACGACGGCAAAGTCGTGCTGGTCCTCGGCGGCGGAAACGTCAATTCGATCCCATCGCTCGACGTGCTGACCAAGATGCTCAACGACGGCATGGTCTGTCTGCTCAAGATGAACCCGGTGAATGCCTACCTGGGACCGTTACTCGAGGAGGCGTTCGCCGACCCGATCCGGCAGAACTTCCTGGCCGTGGTCTACGGCGGCGCTGATGAGGGTGCGTACCTGGCTCAACACGATAGCGTGGACGAAATTCTCATCACCGGCTCCGACCGCACCTACGACCTGCTGGTCTGGGGGCAGCCGGGTCCGGAACGGGAGGCCCGACGGGCTGAGAATCGGCCGCTGCTCGATAAGCCGATCACCGCTGAGCTCGGCAACATCTCGCCCGTCTTCGTCGTGCCCGGCCCCTACAGCCAGCGCCAGCTGGCCTGGCAGGCCGAGAACATCGCCGGGGGCGTGACGAACAATGCGTCCTTCAATTGCAATGCGAACAAGATGCTGATCACGCCTCGCGGCTGGGCACGACGAGGCCAGCTGCTCGGTGCCATCGCGCAGGTGTTCGATCGGACGCCCGTCCGGGCCGCCTACTATCCCGGAGCCGAGGATCGCTACCAGGCGCTGACCGCGGGTCGGGCGACACTTCACACGATCGGCCAAGCCGGGCCCGGCAGCCTTCCCTGGACCGTGCTCAGCGACCTCAACCCGCACGACGCGAGCGAGAAAGCCTTCCGGATGGAGCCGTTCTGCGCCATTCTCTCGGAGACAGCCGTCGACGGGAACAGCCCGATCGAATTTCTCGAGCACGCCATTCGTTTTGCCAACGAGCACCTGTGGGGGACGCTCAGTGCCACGATCGTGGTCCATCCGGCGACCTTGCGCGACCCCGGCGTAGCCGAAGCGCTCGAGCGGGCCATCGTGCAACTGCGATACGGCACGCTGGGCATCAACATCTGGGGCGCGTTCGGCTTCGCCCTGGGAACCCCGTGGGGCGGCCACCCCACGTCGACGCCCACGAACATCCAGAGCGGAAACGGATTTGTTCATAACACCGCCATGCTCATCGGCGTCGAGAAGACCGTGGTCCGCCACCCGCTCACGGTGTTTCCCAAGCCGCTGCACTTTCCGAGCCACCGCACGGTGCACCAGGTGGGGCGTCGGCTGGTCCCGCTCGAGGAGACCGGCAGCTGGCTGAGGCTGCCGCCGGTGGTGGCCGCCGCGGTCCGCGGTTAGCCCTTAGGGCAGCGGAAACTGCACCACCTGCTGGAAGGTGGGGCGATTGATCCAGTGCATCGGGTCGGTGCTCTGGGCGCCGACCGCCTGGAAGTGGATGTAGTCGTTTTTGGGGTTGCACTGGCCCGGGGGATTGTTCGTATTGCAGGTCCACTGTGCCGGATCTGACGTCCCATAGGCCGCGGTCAGTTGCGCAATCGTGGTGTCCAGGGCATCCCGCAGGGCGTCGCGGCAGCGGCCCAGATTGCCCGGGCTGCCGTCGGTGCTGCCGCAATACACCTGCGAAGCGGCGTCGTTGATCGGCTGGCCGCTCACCTGCCGCAGCGCGGTGTTGACATAGCTCTCCCATCCGCCGGATGACTCGTCGTACGCCGATCCGACCGGGCCCGGCGCGTCTGACAATTTCTTCAAGGCGAACACCTTTGGATACAGATTCCCTGGCGCATTGTGGTCGCCAAGCCAGGGGTCGAAAATGGCATGGACGAGGTTGGGGTAGAGCGCGTCCATGATCGCGACCGCGTTGCCCTGCTGGTAGCTGTTTGGATCGCCGGCCGATTCGCGGCGGTGGGCGCCCAGGTCATCCGGCTGCACCCAGCCGGCCAGGACGCCAAGCACCCGACGCTCCTCGGGTTTGCCGCCGGGGCCGAGGACGGCGAGCATGGGCGGCACGAGCTTCGAGCCATCGAGGTCGACAGAGCCGGCATCTTCCATGTCATTGACGATGGCCACCGGGGTGGCGGGACCACGGGCCAGCGTCGCCCGGACCCGATCGGTCAACGACATCACCCGATAGATCGACCCGAAGCCGAAATTGCTGTCGGCCGCGGACCACTCCGGCGCCGGCTTGTTGTTCCAATTGGTGAGGAAGCCGCTAGGCGGATTGATAGCGTGCGGATGCGGATCCTGGGCCGAGCCATCAGCAGTCAACCAGTCCGCTGCGTAACCGCAGGCGGTCGTCGTCGCCCCCGTGGTCGATGCCCCGGTGGAGTCCGGGCCGGGGGGCGTGATCAGGCCGCCGCTGCAGCTGCTGACCTGGAACCCCTGCCATTCATAGCCGGACGCGGTGCCCCAGCCGATGAAGTTCGGGTTCGTCAGCATCGATCGCTGCGGCAAGCGGCCGGAGGAGTAGTAGGCGATGTCGTGAGCGTCGGCGTAGAACCAGTTGAAGGTTCCGGTTTCCTTAGCGGCCGCTCCCAGGAAGTCGTGAGCGCCGTGGATAATGTCGGGGTCGTTCCACTCCAGGAAGGCCGGGGCGGCGCCGAGCTCGTCAAACCAGGTGGAGCGCTCGACCGAGATCGCGACGGGCACCGCACCGTAAGGACTGAGCTGCGCGGTGCCGCGGCCGACCACCGGCCCGTGGATGGTGCGTTCGATGTGGAAGGTGATCAACTGCGGGGGGTACGGCGCCGCGCCCGAGGTGA
>Ga0209689_1001541_pt1 | contig 17189 bp, 11 predicted proteins | sample GraSoiAngelo_149_FD_187119 | JGI IMG/M metagenome (GOLD analysis project Ga0209689, IMG submission 187119) | Grasslands soil microbial communities from the Angelo Coastal Reserve, California, USA - 14_1009_09_30cm (SPAdes) (version 2) | ecosystem: Environmental > Terrestrial > Soil > Grasslands ... | reverse complement strand
CAAGGCGGTGGAGTTCGAGGCCGAGGCCCTAGCCGCGATGGGGCGGGTGTCGGACCTCGGCGCCCTCCTGGATCCGCTCGACACGCTCGGCGCGCGGGACGTCCGGCCGGGCACAGTGCTCACCAACGTCGCCGACGAGCTCCGGACCCACGGCCAGTTCGAACAGGCGCGGCGGATTGCGGATCGGGCGGTTCATTGGTTCCAGCGCCGTCCAAGCCCGGAAGCGGCGACAGAAGGACACCGGGCCGCCTACGCCGGCGCCCTGGACGCCGCCGGTCGCTGGCGGGAGGCGGAGGCCATCGTCCGCGCTCTCGATCACGACTTCCCGGCGCGGGGGTCGTACCGCGGGTGGCTCGGCGTGCTCGCCGCCCGGCGCGGGGATCGGCCGGAGGCCGCACGGATTTCGCAGTGGCTCGCGTCGCGGCGGCAGCCCTACCAGTACGGCTTGCCGACTCTGCAACGGGCCCGCATCGCCGCGCTGCTCGGCGACCGCGACCGCACGGTGACGCTATTGCAGCAGGCGTTCGATGAGGGGCTCGCCGTTCCGAGGCACATGGACTGGAACTTCGAGTCCGTGTTCGGCTACTTGCCGTTCCAGAACCTGATGAAGCCGAGGGATTGAGCGGCTCCATGCCCGAGCTGACGGTGGCCATGCCGGCTTACAACACCGGACGCTATATCGGCGAGGCCATCGAGAGTGTGTTGCGCCAGGAGGGCGTGGACTTCGAGCTCGTCGTGGTGGACGACGGATCCGCGGACGACACGGTCCGCGTGGTGCGCGGCTTCCCAAGCCCGAGGATCCGGCTGATCGAGAACGGCGCGCGGCGGGGGATCGCGCACTGTCACAACGTCGTGCTCGAGCGCATTGGCGGCGAGCCCGATGATGCCTCACCCGAACAGGGGTCGAACGACGCAGCAGCTCTGGCTACGGTGCCCTCGTGAGCACGCTTCCGAACCTCCGGATCGGCATCGCCGACACGCTCGTTCGCGCTCCGGCGCGCCCGGCCGAGATCACCAACACGTGCGCGCTCTGCTCCGACGGAGTCACGCGCTCTCTCTTCGAGGTCGACGGCGCGCTCATCGTCGAATGCACGAGCTGCGGGCTCGTCCGCCAGGACACGCGACCGCTCGCCGCGGCCGCGATCTACGACTCCGACTACTACGCGACCGACAACCCCAAGGGCGGCTACGCCAACTACTTCCTCGACTCCGACGTGAACCGTCGCACCTTCCGCGACCGCATCCAGGCGATCGAGCGGCGCTACGGTCGTCGCGGTCGTCTCCTCGACGTCGGTTGCGCGCTCGGCGACTTCCTCCTCGAGGCGAAGGCCTCGGGTTGGGACGTCGAGGGTGTCGAGATCTCCTCGTTCGCCGCGCAACGCGCACGCGAGCGCGGTCTTCGTGTGACCGCGGGCCGTCTCGAGGATCTCGATCTCCCGGCGGCGAGCTTTGACGTAATCACGCTCTACGACTCGGTCGAGCACCTCACCGACCCGGTCGCGACGCTCGCGGCCGTGCGACGTTTGCTGGTGCCAGGCGGGATCGTTCATCTCGTCACGCCGAACGTGGGCGGCCTACAAGCGCGAGTCCTCGGCCGCCTTTGGTATCACTACAAGCCGGGCGAGCACCTCTTCTACTTCGCACCGCAAACGCTTCGCGCCGCGCTCGAAGCCGCCGGCCTCCGGTGGGAGGGCTGGCAGCGCTCTGCGTCCTACCTCACGTTCACGTACTGCTTCAACCGCATGCGCTACTACGCGCCGGCGCCGTTCGCGGCCCTTGAGTGGCTCGGTCGTCTGCTCCGGTTCGGGCCATATGCGTTCAAGGTCCCGGTCGGCGAGATGGAAGCCTGGGCCACACGCACAACGCCAGACCGATGAGCACAAGCACCCAGACCGCGTAATCCGTCCAGGCTCGGCCGAACTCGAGCGTTACCGTCCCATCGCCTGGCGGCGTCGGCACGTACATGAGTCCCGGCCCCGCGTAATACACCGGGAGTGCCGACCCATCGGACCAGCGCGCGGTCCACTTCGGGTGGAACGACTCGCTCACGAAGACACCGCGCGCGCCGGAGCTCCGGACCGTGACGCGCTCGGCATCCAGACGGTTCGCGTCGCCAGCGACTGACGCGTCCCGTCCGAGCGGACCGAAAAGCCCAAAGAGGAAATCGGACTCGATGTCGTTCCCGTACGCCTTCGCGTGGTACAGGAGATTCCCGCCGACCCATACGACCGCACCCGTGCCGACCGCGCGCTCCGCCACGAGCGGCCGTCCGTCCTGGTCGAGGATGACGCGAGCATCGGCGCGCAGGGCCGTTCCGACCGGAGCGTTCCATGGGCCGTCGTCGTACCGCGCCGGCGAGAACTGATCCACCCGGAGATTCCCCGAGCCGGTCGCGTGAAGCCGCCACTCCGCGATCGCCTCGTCCGTCGCGCCGTCGACCGGCCACAGCGCGGTGAGGCTTGAGCTCGATCCATGCGCGTCGAGCAGAACGCGGCCGCCGCTTGTCGCGTACGCGGCGAGCGATCGCTCAGCGGTCGCGCGATCGCCGAAGCGTCCGTCCTCGATCACGACGGCCTGCGCGCGCTGAAGCAGGTCGCTCGGGACTCGATCGGCCGTGTCCTGCCACCAGATCGGGAGGAGCGTGCCAGGACGAGCGCCGCGGTCGAGCGCCATCCGCGCGACCGTGTCGTACTCGTCGCGACCGCCGACGACCACGACAAGCGGCGCGTTCGTCGGCCGCCAGATCGCGCCCGCGCCGCGCACCGCGAACTGGCGGTACGCGGGAGGCTCGCTCACGGCGACCTGCTGGACGAGATCACCGCGCTGGAAGCGCGCGAGGTTGCCGGTGAAGTTCGGATCGTCGAAGAGGGTGAACCCATCGAGAGCGAACCAGTCGAGCGCTGCGCGGAATCGACCCTCACGAAATGGCGCGGTGTAGATGGCGGAGTTCGCCCAAGCGAGCCAGTCCGGGTATAGGACTCCCTGCGCGTAGTAGTCGCGAAGCTGTGGCTTGGCGTAGAGGTACGAGAACCACACCGACTCGGCCGCGGTCGCTGGCGCGAAGCGGTGCGCCAGGTCGCCCCCGTACACGGTGATCGTGCGCTTTGCGAGTGCCTCGCTCGACGCGGGCGCGCTCGAGTCCTCGACCCGTGGATACCCGTCGCTCGCGCGGAGCGCGGCGGGACCAAGCCACAGATTCAGCGCAACCAGCGCGATGGCGAGCAGGCCGGCGCCATGACGGCGCCACGCCGGCACCGAAGCGCGGCGCGCGAGCCCCAAGGCGAACCCGGCGAGGACACCACCGACGATGGCGACGAGGAATGTGATCGTGAAGGGCTCGATGCCGTTCACGTAATAGAGGTGCGTCGGAATCCCGAGATCCGGCGCGAAGAGATACAGCGTGACGAGCGTGAGGGCTCCGGCGAGAAGCACCACTGCGCGGCGTGGCGACCCGGCTGCGATGAGCGAGAGCACGATGATCGGCACGAGCGCGACGCCGATGTGACGCGGGTCGATCAGCACGCTGGCCGATGACGTAAGCGACGGCCGGTCGAGCCCGAGGAACGCCGAAGCGAAGCCGCCGTACCGGACGAGGGCCGGCACGATCGCGGGAGATGCGAGCAGGAACGTGGCGACCGCGAGCGTCACGGCGCGCCGCAGTCGGGCCGGTCCTGGATGCGCGAGGGTCGCCATGCCGACCCCAAAGGCGAAGACCGCACCCACGAACTGGTGTGACGCGATCGCCGCCGCGAGGAGGAGCGCCGTCATGGCGAACGCAACACGGCTCCCGCTGCCGAGCCACCGCGCGGCAGCCCAGCAGGCGCAAGCGGCGATCCCGGCGGCGAATACGCGCGCGTACACACCCCCGTTGACGATCCAGGTCCACGTGGCCATGGACCCGACCGCCGCGAGTGCCGCGACGAGACCACCGACCGTGGAGCCGGTCGCCGTACGAACGGTGCCGTAGAGGCCGAGACCAAGGAGCGACATCCCGACGAACGCCAAGGCGACGAGCGCGGCGGGCGCGCCGAAGATCTTCGTCACGGGTGCGGCAAGAAGGTATGGGAGCTCGGGATAGGTCTCGAACGCCGGCATGCCGGCGGCCCACGAGTACAGCCACTCATGGCGTGGGAAGAATTCCACGAGGAATTGCAGCCGGGTCAGATGGGAGTAGGCGTCGGTCCCTTTCGGGAAGCCGGTCCACACCGCGAGCACCCACCCCACGGCGCCGACCGCGGCGAGAACAAGCACGATCGCGCCGATGTCGAGGAGAACGCGAGGGATCCGCACGTCACGCATCGCGGCGCAGCCGCCTTCTGAGCGAGACGGCGGCCCACACGACCGCCGTTGCGATGGCCACCGCGAGTCCGGCGATGAAGTCGATGTGGACTCCGTGCTCGAGCTCGATCACATGGTGGCCCGCCGGGACATCGACCTGGAGCTGGCCGATCGGGTCCGCATGCACGCTCGCGGCGCGGCCGTCGACCGTTGCGTGCCAGCCGGTGTCGTAGGCCTGTCGCAGGATGACCTGCTCGCCGTCGCGTACGTCCACGTCGGCGCGCCATCCGCCGAGTCCACGAGCCTCGAGGGCGGTCGCAGCGCGTCCGTCGGCGATGCGATTCGTGTACGCGGAGATCGCGTCGCGGTCGATCGCGCTTGTCGGCGCGGCGAGGTCGGCGACGCGCGCGACCACAAAGCGGGGATCACCGACGCGCACGACCTCGTAGATGCGCACCCCGCCCTGGTCGAAGACCACCGGCAGCCGCCCGTCGAACTTTTTCGGGTCCGCGAAGTCCCGATACACCTCGGTCGACGTCGGCCCCGTCACCACGATGTAGCGCACGGGAAGCGCCTGCATCCAGAGTCGCGCGATATCTGGGTCGGATCCGGTGTTCACCTGGTACGTCACGTGAGCCCACCACGGATTGGAGAACGCGAAGTCGACGCCGCCGCGCACCTGTGGCACATCCGCGAAGACCCCGGCCCAGAAAGCGTGGTCTCCCGTGAGATAGGCGCGCTCGCCGGGCCCGAGATGCGCCTTCAGCCAGACGGCGACGGTGCGCTCGCTCCAATCTCTCCACGCGGCGTCGGGTCCGAGGCGCTCGCGAATGCTCAGCCATCCGCCCGCGCCGACCGCGATCACGAGCGCGGCAACCGCGACACTCACGGCCGCTCGCAGCTGCGTCGCGAGGAAGAGGATCGGCCGGCGAATGAGCCACGCGACCGCAATGCCGAACGCGATGGCTGCGGCTGCATCGAGCTCGAGCGCGTAGCGAATGGGCTGCGGTGCGAGCGTGATGCCGGCGAATTGACGCGCGACGACGATCGCCCCGAAGACACAGGTCCAGCCGATGGCCAGAGCGAGTCCTTCAGGCAGACGGCGGTCGAGCCACGCGACCCCGGCGAGGGCCGCGATGAGCACCACCGGCAGCCATAGATACGCCGTGCCTCCCTCGCCTCCGCCGGGCGTCGAGAACCCCAGCACCGCGCGGATAAATCCGACGCTGTACCAGCCGAGGGACAGCAGGCCGGAAAGAGCGCCGATCACGAAGAGGCGCGCATACCGTCCTTCTGCTCGGCCTCCCATGCGCTCGCTCGCGGGCAGCAGCGCGAGGAAGACGGCGGCGCCGAGAACCCCGATGAGGTTCGTCAGCGCCACGGCCACGACCGCGACGACCGCGATGAACAACCGTGTTCCGGATGGCGCGCGGATGTAGCGCGCGCCCGCGGCGAGCGCGAGGAGCGCGAGGGAGAGGGACAGGACGTGCGGGCCTTCGCCGTATTCAACGAGCGCGATGAGGCGCCAAGGAGGGGGGAACGTCGCGCCGGAGAAGCCCGACGCGTCCGCCTGCAGTCCTGGTAGCAGGTACGAGACCGACGGCAGAAAGATGAACGCGAGCGCCGCGAAGATCCCAGCGGCACGCGACCGCGAGACCTCCCGCGCCGCGAGGTACAGCGCCGCAGGTCCCAGCGCGAGCCCCGAGGCGGCGACGACGCGATACGCCGCCGGCACATCGCCGATGACCTTGCCGAGAAGCGCGACGAGCGCTGGAAGAAGCGGCGTGTAGAACCACTCGAACGGGAAGCCGAGATACCAGAACGGATTCCACGACAGGTCCGGGAAGTGATCGACGATGAATCGCGCGTCGGTGATGTACGCGGCCTCGATGCTTCCGCGGTAGTGCGTGAGCTCTCCCGTGAAGAGGGGAGCGATGAGGAGGGCCTGCAGCGCGAAGAGCGCGACGACCACAAGCAGATCCACAGGGAGCGGGGATCTCGGTGCGGATCGGATGGCGCGAGTATGGGTGGCGGGCTTAGATCGCGACCGCCACGACCTCCACCGCGCTGCGAAGTGCGACCGCTCCGAGACGCTCGGCGATCGCCTTCGCCTCGTCGCACTCCTGGCGATGCTCCGCGCGGCCGAGCGCGGCGAGAACGCGCGCGTGGTCGGCGAGCGCGACCGCGCGCTCGTAATCGAGACGGAGCGTCCCGAATGCCTGGATCGCGTCGAAAACGAGCTTCTCGGCCTTGGCGAGCTCGCCACGCTGCATCGCCCGGACGCCCGCGGCCTGGGTCAGGAGCGCGCGTCCCCGCGCGTGGCCGGTCCGCTCGACGACCGCCTCGATGCGCTCGACGAAGGGCTGATCCTCGATCCGCCAGCGTGCCGCGGCGAGCACCCCGAGCGGTCCGAAGAGGGCCTGATCGACGAGGCCCTTGGGATAACCGGCGCTCCGTATGGCGTGATAGCTCGACTCGCTTTCCCTCATCCCGTAGTACGCGGACACGAAGTCGCAGGTCGCGATATCGGTCGGGTTCGCTTCGCCGTCGATCAGCTGCTCGCGGAAGCTCTTCTCTTCGGGCATGCCCATCGCCGCCGCGGCGGCCGCGGCGAGCGCCAGCGTTGCATGCACTTTTCCGGTTGGCAGGAACTGCTCGCGCCGAGCGGCGCTCGCGAGCACTCCGGCGAAATCTCCGGCGAGGAGGCGTCCCAGAGTCTCCATCTGCAACGAAACGGCGCCCAGACGCGGCTTCTCGGTCTCGAGCGCGAGATCGCGTCCTGCGGTCGCGTGTTCGATCGCTTCGTGGAAGTCGCCGAGGACGAGTGCTGAGACCGCGATCATGTTGTGCGTGTCGATCAGCTCGTCGCTGTCCTGAAGGGACTTCGCGATCGGCAGCCGGCGTTGGTTGTGTGCGTACGACTCGCGGAAGTTACCGAGCTCGCCGTAGGCGTAGCCCACAGCGTCGAGACATAGGGAGACCTCGCGGAGAAGTCCGAGCTCCTCCGCGATCGAGAGCGCTTCCTTCGCCGTCGCGAGCGCTTCTTCCCAGTCGGCATCGGTCGGCTTGGGCCGCTTCCGCGCGAGGAACGACTTCGCCGCGAGCAGCAGGACCTTCTGGCGGCTGCGCTGCCCATTCACGATTGCAAGTCCGCGCGCCACGAGTCCTTCGAGATCGGGATGCTTCGCGTCCCACCGCGTGCAGAGCTCGGCCATGTGCGCGATGACGTTGCCGACCTCGGGGTTCTTCGGGTCGCGCTCCTCCAGCATGGCGAGCGCGCGTTCGTACGCGGAGAGCGCCGCATCGTTCTCGCCTCGGTACCGGCGTACGCGCGCGATCAGGAAAAGCGCCTTGATCGCATCGTTGAAGCGATCGAGCTTTTCGTAGAGCTCGAGTGATTGCTCGGCCAGCTGGAGGGCCTCGACGTGCGCGTGGATCGCGGTGGCACGCTCCGCCGCCTTCCACGAGTACTCGGCCGCCTTGTCCGGCACGTCTCCGAGCAAGTAGTGGTGCGCGAGCGCGGGCAGGAAATCCCTGATGCCCTCGCCCAGGACCGTTTCATACGCGACCGCGACGCGCCGGTGCAGCTCGATCCGCCGGCGGACGAGCAGTGTGTTGTACGCGACCTCCTGCACGACCGCGTGCTTGAAGCGGTACCGGCCTTCACGCCGCTCACCCGGCGCGGCCTCGAGGATCAGATCGGCCGCGATCAGGTCATCGACAGAGTCCGCGATCCTCGGTCCTCCGGCCTCACGGAGAACGCGGTCGCCGAAGCGCTGTCCGATCACCGAGGCGAGCTGGATCGTCTCCTTTGCCGTCGGCGCCAGCCGATCGATGCGCGCGGCGACGACCCCGTGCAGGGTCGCCGGCACCTCGAGCGCTGCGGGCCGCTCGCGCAGCTGCCATTCCCCTTTTTCGTCTTTAGCGACGGCGCCTGACTCGACCAGCGAGCGGATCGATTCTTCGACGAAGAACGGGTTTCCTCCCGCGCGCGCGACGATCTTGTTGCGAAGCTCGTCGGGTATCCAATCGAACGTCGCGTCGATGATCCGAGCGGCCTCCTCGTCCGACAGCGGCTCCAGGACCAGCTGGCTGAAGTTCGTCCGCACCGGGCGCGGCTCTGGTGATCCGGGCCCGGCACGCTGCGCAAGAAGCAGGAGGATTGGCACCCGCGAGGCCCTGGACGCCACGAACCAGAGAAGCTCCAGCGAGGCGGAGTCCGCGAAGTGCAGATCCTCGAGAACGTAGAGGAGCGGACGTTCTCGCGCGAGCGACGCGATGACGTCGTAGACGCTGATGAACATCGAGCGCTTCCACTCTTCCGAATCGCTCGGCGGCTCGGTTGCTCCCGCGAAATGAAAGAACTGCGCCAGGGTGGGCGCGACCAGCTCCGGATTGGCGAAGTTCAGCTCGCGGAGCTTGTCGGGCAGCTTCGCGGAAGCTTCCGGGTCATTCGGATCGATCCGTAGCTCGACAAGTAGCGGCTCGATAAACCCCGCGTAGCTGCGCTGGTTCACGCGCGAGAACGTCCAGCGGAGGACCCGCGGCGCATCGCTCCGCACGCCGTCCTCGGCGGAGGTCGCGAGCCCGATGAATTCGGTAAGAAGACGGCTCTTTCCGATGCCCGGCTCGCCCGCGATGAGCACGACCTCAGTGCGGCCGACGCGTGCGGACTGGAACGCGAGGTCGAGGCGAGACAGCTCCATCCATCGGCCGACGAGGGGAGCTTGGATATCGATCGACGTCCTCGGCGTGGTGCGCTCTCCAGTGAGCGCATACGCCAGGATCGGCCGGTCCTTGCCCTTCATCTCGATCGGACCGACCTCGCGGAAGCTGAACTCCCGGTTCGTGAGCCGGAAGGTCGCCTGGGTGACGTAGATCTCGCCCGGTGCCGCGGCTTGCTGCAGCCGCGACGCGGTGTTCACCGTATCGCCCATGACCCCGTACTCGGCGGGAGCGCGCACCGCACCTGCGACCACCATGCCGCTGTGGATACCGATCCGCAGGCCGAGCTCGATCCCAAGCTGCGCCTTGACCCGCGCGGCGTGCTCGGCGAAGACCTTCTGCATCCCGATCGCGCAGCGGAGCGCACGCTGCGGATCGTCCTCGTGGGCGATCGGCGCGCCGAAGATCACGAAGATCGCGTCGCCGATGAACTTCTCGATCGTCCCGTCGTACCGGAGGGCTTCCTCGGCGAGGTCTTCGAAGATGCCCGAGACGAGCATCTGGAGCTCCTCCGGATCGAGGTCCTCCGCAAGCGAGGTGAATCCAACGAAGTCGGCGAAAAGCACCGTCACGAGACGGCGCTCCTGGTGCTGCGTCGGGGTCGGCGTTTCTGAGACCAGGTCCGGCACTCCCTCAGGGCGGTTCATGCAGTATCGAGCGCGATCGCTTTCAGCGGTGGCCGAACGTTGCCAAGGCCACAGAACCCACGCTCAGGGTAATGTGACGCGCAATCCTTTCGGCCAGGCGTAGAGCTCCTCGGTCCGGAGCGACTCCAGCACGGATTGCAGCCCGACGGCGGTCTCGATCGCCGTCCGTGGCCGTCTCGCCGGATCGCGCGCCAGGCAGCTCATCACGATCCTCTCGAGCATCGGTGGCAGATCCATCGTGTCGTGAAGCGGTTGCGGGTCTTCCACGAGCTGCGGGTAGATGAGCGCCTTGTCCGTCGCGGACGGGTCGCCCTCCGGGAAGGGGCGCATGCCGGTGAGCGCTTCGTATAGCGTCGCCCCGAGCCCGAAGAGATCGCTCTCTGGACCGACCACGCCGTGCATGAACTGCTCCGGGGGCATATAGGCCGCCGTCCCCATCGTGTGCCTCAGTCGTACCGGCCCCGAGAAGGCCTGCGCGAGGGAGAAGTCGAGGAGGCGCGGCGGATCTCCCATCGTCACGTTGTCGGGCTTCACGTCGAGGTGGAGGACGTGATTCGAATGCATGTAGTGGAGCGCGGAAAGCATGCGTATCCCGAGTAGACACACCTCGGGAATGCTCACCTCGCCGATGTTCTCGAGGTGGGCCGCGACCGTCTGCGCGCTGACGTATTCGAGGACCATGTACGGCCGCGGCGGTGCCGCGCTCCATCGGAGAAGCCGTGCCAGGTTCGGATGCTGCAAGCGTGACGCGATCCCGATCTCCCGCTCGAATCCGTCCATGACGCGATCCTCATGCACGCGGTTCGGCCGCATGACCTTCACCGCCACCTGACAGAACAGCTGCCGGTCCCAGGCGCGGAAGACTTCATAACGGGAGCCGCCGCCGAGGTCGTTGATCACGACCAGGGATCGGTCGATCTCCTTGCCCGAGGTGAGCCGCCAGCTTTCCTGGGTGGTCGCTACTGCTTGTGCCACTCGGTCACTCTCCGGGCGAGCGACGGATGCACGCAGTGTGCCCCGCACGCGAAAAGAGGGCTCCCGGTGCGGGAGCCCTCCTGCTGTGGTGGTCGATTTGCTACTTCCGTGGCTTGGTCGGTAGGCGAAGAAGGAACGAGGCTCCGAGAGCCACGAGCGCCGAGCCAAGTCCAAGAAGTCCGCTGGTGTCACCCGTGTTCGTGGAAGGAAGGTTCGAGACGCCGCTGGCCGCGGTGCCGCTCTGTGGAGCTGTCTGGACCCCGGCTACGGCGGTCGGCGTGGTTGTTGTTTCGGTCGCACCAGCCGTTGGTGCCGTCTGTACCGAAGCGACCACACCATTTGGTCCGAATCCAGGTGCCCAGGTGATCGCACCCGCGGGAGTTACCGCGGTCGTCGTTGTCGTTTGCGACTGCGATGTCTGAGATTGGGTGCTCGGAGCGTTCCCCGCGCTGGCCGAGATCGCAGTGTTGAGCTGAGCATTCGCCGCCACTTCGGCGCCGATCGTCGTGTTCAGGTTCGTGACGGCTTGCTGCGCCGCGGTCACGGCCGCCGCGATCTGTGTGGCACTACCGGACGCGAGCGCCGTATTCAGGTTGGTGAGCGCGCTCTGCGCCACCAGCAACGCGGCCGCAAGATTGGTCTCGGCGGTCTGCGCCGCGTTCAGTGCCTTCGTGAGAGCGGCGATCTGCCCCGCCGTAAGGTTAGGCGACGCGAGCAGGTTCTGAGCGGTCACGATGGTCGCGCTGATCTGCGTGTTCGCGTTCGTGGCATTGGTGATCGCGGTCGTAAGGCCAGTGGTGTCGCCCCCATGGACGGACCCGCCCGTCGAAACGGTTCCGCTTTCGTTCGCCGCATTCGTCGAGTTACCGGTGTTGCTCGCCGCCTTGCTCGCCGAGTTCGTTCCCGACGCCGAGCCATTGCCTTTGCTCTTCGAACCCGTGCCGGACTTCGATCCCCCGTTCTTTGACTTGGAGCCTGTCTGGATCGTGTTCATGTCCGGGCCCGCTTGAGGACTCGTGCTTGGGGTCGAGACCTGTGAACCAGTTGACCCCTGGACATTCGCGTCCTCGGAACTCTTCGCTTCGACCTTCGCCTTGGCGCGAGCTTCGGCGTCGGCTTTGGCTTTCGCGTCCGCGTCTGCCTTCGCCTTAGCGTCGGCGTTTGCGTTCGCCTTGGCATCGGCGTCAGCCTTGGCTTTGGCCGCGGCGCTCGCCTTCACTTGGGCGTCGGCCTTCGCCTTCGCATCAGCCTGCGCCTTCGCCTTCGCGCTGGCGTTGGCTTTCGCCTTGTCGGCTCCGTCAGCTTTCTGACTGTTCTTTCCGCCTGACTCGCTCTGCTGACCGGTGTCGATCTGCTCGTAGTACGCATTTGCCATCTCGACGCGCGCGAAGACGACGGCGATCGCGAACGCCGATATGACCATGAGCTTGAGCGGTCGCATCTTCAGCCTCCCGTTTGATGTGCGCCCGTTCGTTCGGGCACCTTGCGACGGGGGCGTGAACGAGCAGGCGCGACTCCACCGCTATCCCCGCTCGGTAACGAGAGCGCCGCGTTGTCGTCAGGAATCGGTAACGGCTAGCAACTTCAGCACTGATGAGACCAGATGTGGTATTCCCTCAATGTCGGCTGCTGGCCGGGCGGGTGGATTGTCCGCTCGATATAGGTCAGGTCGAACGTATCGAGGGGGCTCTGCCCCGGCTGCAGGTGGAAGTTCCGAAGCCGGCAGAACGACCGGCCGAACTCCAGGCGGTAATCGGAATAGCCCGAGTTCGCGATCCGCTCGAAGACCTTTACCCACCGGGTGTAGAGCGGATCGGACCAGCGCGGTGCCGTGCTTACCGGCCCGCCGGTCAAAAGGTCATAGGTCCCGCCATCGGCCAGCTTCGCCGGCGCGAGCATCCAGCCGTCGGCCTGCGCCGGATCGGGCGAGAACATGTCCCACCGTTGGTCGAGCGAGGAGAACGCGAGGACTCGCGCGAGCTCACCCTGTGGGCGATAGGCCGATGCCCACGAAGGAAGCGCGCTCGCAAATGCCACGCCGGTAACCGCCAGCAGCGCCACCGCTGCCGCCATACGAACCCCTCGCAGCTCACGAAAACCCTTCGTGCGCGCGGGCACGAGACTGACCGAGCGCACCTCGCGCCTCGCCATGCCGGCGGCGGCTGCGGCAAGACGCGGCGAGAGTCGTGGGCTGATCCGCAGCTGAACGTTGTCGACGAATTCGCGCACCCACTCGGCCGGCAAGAAGAGGATCAGTGCCGACAGCATGATCACCGGAAAGTTGCCGACGTTCATCATCGTGAGGATCCCGCCATGGAGGAAAGCGGCGCCAACGACCGCGATCAGCCGAGTGATCCGCGAAGGGATCATCGTGAGCGGGACATAGAGCAGCTCGACGACGAGCGTTCCCCAGCTCATCAGGTGGACGACGATCATGTTCGTCGCCAGCGGGTATGCCCAGGACCGACCGAAGGTGTGCTCGAGTTGGAGTGCGTAGAACGTCGCAGTGCCGTTCTTCCAAAGCGTCCCGGCCATCTTCTCGAGTCCGGTCATCAAATAGATCCACCCGATCTGCAGCTCGAGGAGACGCACCGGCAGCGCCGGGCCATCTCCGGTGACCTGCTCTCCGCGAGCTTTGCGGATCGCCGCGTCCACCGAATAGAGGTCGCCACAGTTCGTCAGTGCGAGCCAGAACGGAACGAGCCGGAAGACGATGTCGCTGCCGTCGAGCAGCAGCGGATTGCGCCATTCGAAGCTCGCGACAGCCAGGAACGCGAGGATGCACGCGGTGCGCGTGTGCCACCCGATCGTGAGCATGACGGCCACGGCGAGAGAGGCTCCCCAGAACAGCGCGACCTCCCACCAGGTGCCCATGCCGGTGATCAAGGAGAAGCGGTCGGGGAACTGGGCAATAAGTAGCGCTCGGGGCATGAAGCCCTCGTCGGTGAAGAATGCGGCGAGGTTCGGGTAGAGCTGCCAGAACCAGTTGAATAGCTCGACGCCGTACACGATCCGGAAGAGCGCGACCGGCGCGAGATCCGCGCGACCGATCCAAAACTCTCGGATCCTGCCCACCGGTGACAGTCTGCGTTTTCTTAGCACTTGCTCCCTCTCCGGGCGGGCGACTGTGCACGCATCGTGCCTTTCGGCAAAACGAAGGGAGCCCCCTTTCGGGGGCTCCCCTGCGCAAGGCTTGGGCTTTTCAGCCCTGGAGCCAGCTAGTTCATTCGGCTAGCGGGCTTCCAACGAAGCAGGCCGCCGCCGACCGCCATGAGAAGGAGCCCGAAGAACACGAGCGGGCTCGTGTCGTGTGACTCCGTGCTGGTCGACGGCAGGTTCTGCACGCCGGCCACGTTGGTGTTCGTCTGCGGGGAGCTCTGGAAGCCGGCCTGAGTTCCGGACGATCCAGTCGTGCCACCCGACGAGCTCGTCGTCGAGGTGCTGGTCGTCCCGCTCGTACCGGTCGTTCCACCCGTGCTCGTCGTTCCGCTCGTGCCGGTCGTCGAGCCCGCGCTCGTCGAGCCACCTGTCGAGCTGACGCTGCCGGTCGTCACGGTCCCAGTTGTCACGCTGCCCGTTGTCGAGCCGCTCGACGCGCTGGTCGACGAAGTCGATCCCGCGCTTGTGCTCGTCGTCGTCGTTCCCGACGTCCCGGTCGTTCCGGTGGTCGCGCTGCCCGTTGTAGTGCTTGTCGATGTGCCGGATGTGCCGGCGGTCGTACCACCGGTGGTTCCGCTCGTCGACGTGCTGGACGTTCCGGTCGTCGCGCTACCTGTAGTGGTGCTGCTCGACGAGCTCGTGCCCGTCGTGCCGCTGGTCGACGTCCCGGTCGTTCCACCGGTCGTGCCGCTGGTCGATGTGCTCGTCGAAGTGCCCGTGGTTGTTCCGGTCGACGTGCCCGTGCTCGTACCGGTCGATGTGCCGGTGCCCGTCGACGTGCCCGTGCCGGTCGTCGTGCCTGTCGAGGTGCCAGTGCTCGTCGACGTGCTTGTCCCGCCCGTTGTGCTCGTCGACGTCCCGGAAGTTCCGGTCGTCTCAGAGCCGGTGCTGCCACTCGTGTTCGATCCACCTGTCGTTGTCGTGGTGGTCGTCGTTGTTGTGGTCGTCGCACCGGTCGTAGTGGTGGTCGTTGCACCTGTCGTCGTGGTCGTCGTTGTTGTGGTCGTCGCACCAGTCGTCGCACCCGTGGTGGTCGTCGTTGTCGCACCCGTGGTGGCGCCGGTCGTCGTCGTTGTGGTCGCGCCGGTCGTCGCACCGGTGGTGGTCGTCGTTGTTGCACCCGTGGTTGCGCCGGTCGTGGTGGTCGTGGTCGCGCCGGTCGTCTCTCCTGTCGTCGCGCCGGTCGTGGCACCCGTGGTGGCACCGGTCGTCGTGGTGGTGGTCGCGCCGGTTGTCTCGCCCGTGGTGGCACCGGTCGTGGCGCCAGTGGTCGCGCCGGTCGTCGTAGTCGTAGTTGCGCCGGTCGTCTCACCCGTGGTGGCACCGGTGGTGGCACCCGTGGTCGCGCCGGTCGTGGTCGTCGTGCTCGTACCGGTCGTGGTGGTCGTCGCGCCGGTCGTCTCACCCGTGGTCGCGCCGGTGGTGGCACCCGTGGTCCCGCCGGTCGTGGTCGTCGTGCTCGTACCGGTGGTCGTCGTAGTCGCGCCGGTCGTCGAGCCTGTGCTCGTGCTACCGGTCGTGCTCGTCGACGTACCCGTGCTTGTACCGGTCGAGGTGGTGGTCGATGTGGTCGTGCCGGTCGATGTCGAGGTGCTGCCGGTGGTGCTCGTCGAGGTGCTCGACGTCCCGGTCGTGCCGTGCTCGCACTCGACCCAGAAGACCTTGTGCTTCTCACCGCCCTTAGCGGCCATGTTCTCGACGAAGAGCTTGTAGTGGCCCTCCGGGAGTGTCATCTCCTCCGAGTCCCACTTGCCCGCTGAGTTCGCGCTCCACGTGCCGCTCGCGACGACCGTCTCGTTGTCGCCGGTCGGCTTCCAGGCCACGATCTTCCAGGTTCCGTGCGCGTCGGTGTGGAAGCCGAAGCCGTAGATGTGGAACGTGCAGACGTGGCTGTCTTCGTCCTGATCGTCCTCGTTATCCGTACCGCTGACGATCTTGACCGTACCGCGGTTGTCTTCCTCACCACCCGTGCTCGAGTTCCCCGTTGTTCCGGTTGTCGACCCGCCACCGGAGGTGTTGCCGCCGGTGCTCGAGGTCGAAGTGCCGGTGCTCGTCGTCGTCGCGCCGGTCGTCGAGCCCGTGCTCGTGGTACCGGTCGTACTCGTCGACGTACCTGTGCTCGTGCCCCCAGTCGTGGTTGTCGACGTAGCTGTGCTCGTGCCGGTCGTTGTTGACGTGTTGGTGCCGGTCGATGTTGACGTAGTCGTGCCGGTCGAAGCCGAAGTAGAACCGGTCGTGCTCGTCGAAGTCGTACCAGACGTGCCCGTCGTGTGGTTGCACGGGCCGTGACTCAGGTTGAATTGTCCGTTCCACTCCGAGTTGATCATGGCGGTCGCGCTCGTCACGGTGGATCCGAGATTCGAAGTCGTGACGTAGTGCGCGACGTTGCCGGTGACACGGTCGAGAGCCACGGTAGAAGTCCCGCCGTTGGACCAACTGACCGTGATGGAAGCTGGAGCGTTGACGTCATGCATGTCGGTGATCACGAAGTGCCACTCGACTGAGCTGCACTCGTGGTCCGTCAATGCCTTCGCGTGGATCGTGATCATGCCTCCACCAGTGGTGGTCGATGTACTGGTGGTTCCGGCCGTCGTGGTCGACGTGTTCGTGCCAGTCGATGTTCCGGTGCTCGTCCCGGTCGAGGAAGCTGTCGTTGTCGTCGTCGATGTACCGGTCGTCGTTCCTGTCGAGGTCCCGGTAGTCGTACCAGTCGTCGTGCTCGTCGACGTACCGGTGGTCGTCCCAGTCGAGGTTCCGGTTGACGTACCGGTGCTCGTGGATGTTCCGGTCGATGTCCCTGTTGAAGTGCCGGTCGACGTGGTCGTGGATCCGGACGTGCCGGAGGTGCCGGACGTACCCGTCGTCGTCCCGCTGGTCTTGCACTTCACCTTGAAGACCTTGCTGTTGTCGCCGCCCGGAGTCATCCCGTTCGTTTGCTTCACGGTCAGCTTGTAGTGGCCGTTCGGGAAAGGCTGTCGCGGATACGCGTTGAATTGCCAATCCTTGCTCTTGTCGCCGCCCTTAAATGCTTTCCACGTGCCGTCCCTTTGCTCTGCCGTGAGCGGCCCGCCGTCGGGCGGCCACGGATCGATGTGCCACGTTCCGCTGGAGTTGGCGTCGAAGTTGAACCCGTAGAGGTGGAATAGACACACGTGTGGGTCGTTATCGGGGTCGTTTTGACTGTCACCCGGGTCGCTGATGACTTTTACGACCCCGTTGTTTCCCGGGGGACTGCCTCCGTTTCCGCCACCGGCGTACGCGGTCGTCGCGCCGCTCGTGGCCAGAAACAGCACGGCGATACTCATGAGGATCGCTACGTAACCAGCTGCCTTGCGCATAGTTTCTCCGCACTGCCTTTCCTGCGAGATGGGCACGAAGCCCTCAGCCGCAGCGAAAGCAGGGGTC
>Ga0209689_1001539_pt1 | contig 17208 bp, 14 predicted proteins | sample GraSoiAngelo_149_FD_187119 | JGI IMG/M metagenome (GOLD analysis project Ga0209689, IMG submission 187119) | Grasslands soil microbial communities from the Angelo Coastal Reserve, California, USA - 14_1009_09_30cm (SPAdes) (version 2) | ecosystem: Environmental > Terrestrial > Soil > Grasslands ... | reverse complement strand
GCCGCTCGGGCCGCCGCCGCAGATGTCCTGCTCCAGCACGACCACGCCCAGATTGGGATCGCGCTCGGTGAGGAAATAGGCGGTCCAGAGCCCGCTGAAACCGCCGCCGACGACGACAACGTCTGCCTTCGCATCGGCGGCCAGCGGCGGGCAAGGCCGGGCGTCTTCATGGTCGAGCGCCTCGCGCAGCCACCAGCTCCGCTGCGCTCCGGGTGACAGCGCATGCCCGGTCAGGTTCAAGGGATGAGCTGCGTCTGGCATCGCGTTAGTCTCGACACTCTATGAGGCTCGATGCCTACACGGTAGTTTTTCTGCGCCGGCCGGCCGGCGCGCCGCGGATGAGCGACGCCGAGCTCACCGCTCTGCAGGAGGAGCACCTGGCCTTCAACGCCAGGATGCGCGAGGCCGGGCATGCAGTCGTCACGGGGCCGGTTTCAGGCCAGCCCGAGGAGTCCCTGCGTGGCATCAGCGTCTTTCGGACCTCGGTCGAGGAGACCCGCCAGCTGATGGAGGGCGACCCGTCCGTGCGAGCCGGCCGCCTGGTGGTCGACGTGTTCACCTGGCTCATGCCGGCCGGAACATTGGGCGATCGTCCAGCGGCCCAAATCGACGCCGACTAACCGACAATACGGCGGATGAGCTTCAGCACGCTTCTCTACATCCTCGCGCTGGTTGCCTTTGTCCTGGCCGCCACCGGTTGGACCTACCGAAAGACGGACCTGCTCGCGATCGGCCTGGCGCTCTGGTCGCTCGGCGACCTGATCGGACGGCTCTCGAGCCTGACCCTGACGACCATCATCCTTGTCCTCGCGTTCATCGCCTTCGTCGCCGCGGCGGTCGGATGGCGCTACCGCAAGATCAACCTGATCGCGGTGGGCCTTGCGCTGTGGGTTCTCTCGGTCGTGCTTCCGTCGCTCCATATCGGCTGAACGCGTCAAGCCTTGAGCACGTCCCAGGCGGAAACCCAGTCGTCGTAAGCAACGCAGCCGGTGCCACCGGCGCAGTAGGCGATCGGGGTCTGCCAGAAGGAGATCGCTGAGAGGTAGGACGGCGTTGCGTCCGCGTGGTACTTGGCGCAGGAACCCGCCTCCAGCGTGTTCATCGAGGCGCAAGCCTTTGAGTTGACGGGTGTCTCGCCGAACAGGCGCGCCTGCTGGGCTTGCACCTGCGGCGTCGCCGTGTACGCGGCCCACATGTAGGCGCAGTTCGGATGCGGAGCTCGCGCGGCCAGCATCCAGCTGTCTCCCCACGCGGTCATGCCTTCTGCCGGCATGGCCTCGGCGACCGGGATGCCGACCGACTGGAGCTGGATGGCCTGGTAGGGGCCCGCCGAGCCGACGACGGCCTCCCCATCCTGGAACATCGCGATGGCGTCCGACGCGATCGGCCAGTAGCGATGGACCAACGGGCGCTGCCGGGTCAACAGGGCGACGGCGGCATTGAACTGCGTGCGGTTGAGCTCGAATGGATTCGTGATGCCCAGGCCTGGTTGCGACTTGCTCAAATACAGGGCCGCGTCCGCGATCTGCATCGGGTTGTCGGGCACAGTGACATGCCCCTTGTAAGCCTGGTCGTACACGACGCTCCAGCTTGTCGGCGCCGGCGCGAGCTGCTTGGTGTTGAAGAGCAGGATGTTCGGGCTCCACTGCAAGGAGACGCCATAGTGCACGCCGCCGACTGTGTTGTACGGCGGGCTCTGGAACGTGCTGCCGAAGTCAGACCACGACGGTATGAGCGCGACGTTGATCGGGTCGACCTCGCCGCCATAGATCAGCTGCAGGCTGATGTCGCCGGGAGCAGAGACCATGTCCCAGCTGCCCCCGCCGCCACCGGTCATCAGGCTCGACATCTCGGCCGTCGAGCCGACATAGTGGGCGTGGACCTGGCATCCGGACTGCTGGGTGAATGCCTTGGTCCACGAATCGTCCGCGTAGCCCTCCCAGGTGATGAGGTCGAGCTCGCCTTCACCCACGCCAACCGCCGCCGGCGTCTTCATGCCCCTCGTTGGGGGCGAAGGCGGCCCGGATGCGGTGTTCGTGGCTCCAGGCTCGCAGGCGGCGAGGGCCAACAGAGCGCCCGCGAGCAGCCGGCCCAGGGTCCGCCCTCTCACTTCGCAGCGGGTACGCGCGAGGCTCCGCCACCTCCGGTGAGGCGAGCAGCGATCAGGACGGGAATGATGGTGACCAGGATCACGAGGGACACCACCACGTTCACCTCAGGAAGGCGCTGGCCGTTGCGGATCTGCGCAAAGATCCAGATTGGAAGCGTGTTCTGAGCTCCTGCGGTGAACGTCGTGACGATGATCTCGTCAAACGAAAGCGCAAACGCCAGCATTGCGCCCGCGATGATCGCCGTGGAGAGCAGCGGCAGCGTGATGTCCTTGAAGGTCTGGAACCCGTTTGCGCCGAGGTCCATCGCCGCCTCGATGAGCGATCCCTGCGTGCGGCGAAGCCGCGCCAGCACGTTGTTGTAGACGACCACGATGCAGAACGTCGTATGGCCGACCACTATGGTGGCGACCGAGAGAAGGATTCCGCTGTAGTCGAAGAACGCGTGCAGCGCGACCCCGGTGATGATCCCGGGCAGCGCGAGCGGAAGCACCAGCAGGAAGTTGATCGCATCGCGGCCGAAGAAGGTGGTCCGGTGAATGGCGAATGCGGCGCACGAACCCAGGATCAACGCGAGCAGCGTCGTGACGAGCGCCACCTCGACTGAGAGCCTGATCGCGGACACGACCTCCGCGTCGCTCAGCGTCACGTTGATCCACCTCATGGAAAAGCCCTCGATCGGCCAGGCTTCGATCTTCGAGGAATTGAACGCGTACAGGAAGATGACGACTATCGGGATGAAGAGGAACAGCAGGACGAGCGCCACCCAGGCGCGCAACGCGAAGCGGGTCAACGTTTCGCTCATCTGATCAGAGCGCCTCGAATGCGCCAAGACGTTTGGCGCCGATCAGATAGATGGCCATGATCCCGATGGGCACCATCGCCAGGGCGGCCGCGAAGGGCACGTTGTTGGCGATTCCGATGTTGCTGTAGACAACGTTGCCGATGAAGCTCGTACCGCCTCCGATCAACACCGGCGTGATGTAGTCGCCCAGCGTCAGCGAGAAGGTGAAGATCGATCCGGCAACGACGCCGGGCAGCGCGAGCGGAAGGACGATGTCTCTCAGCGTGCGCCACCGCCTCGCGCCGAGGTCGGACGCCGCCTCGACCAGTGACTCGGGGACTCTTTCGAGCGCGGCGTAGGTCGGGATGATCATGAACGGGAGCCAGATGTAAGAGAAGACGATCCAGACCGCGACGTCGGTGTACGCGACGTTGGCCGGTGGAGCGCCGAACGCCTGCAAGCTCCAGTTCAAGACGCCGCTGTGGTTGAGGATGAGGATCCAGGCCCAGACCCGGGCGAGATAGGACGCCCAGAGCGGCAGCAGCACCGCGGCAAACAGGATCGTCTGGACGCGCCTGGACGCGATGCGCGCCATGTAGTAGGCAAAAGGAAACGCGATGGCGGCGTCAGTCACGGTCACGAGCGCGGCCATGAAGACGGTCCGGCCGATGATGCGGAGATAGGTCGGCTCGTTGAGGATCTGCCGAAAGTTGTCGAGGTTCCAGGCCTGGATCATCTTGGTCGTGAACGGGTCGATCGCCCAGAACGCGGTGATGAGGAGCAGGACCAGGGAGGCGATGTAGATGACGACGAACCAGGCCAGTGGAGGTGCAAGGAGGACTGTCGTGCGGAGCCACGGCAGCCGCCAGAACAGCGAACGAATGGCGACGGCCCCGCCGCCCTTGCGACGAGGCCGTCTGGCTACCTCAACCGTCAACTGAGGTCAGCCCTTGATCGTCGTCCAGGCTGACAGCCACTGCGCATAGGCGACGCAGTTCTTGGTCCCATCGTCACAGGTCGCGAGCGGCGTCTTCCAGAACTTGATCGTGTCGAAGTACGCGCTCTGCGCGTTGGCGTGCAGGGCCGCGCAGGAGCCCGGGCTCAACGACTCCATCACGGCGCATGCTTTGGTGTTCACAGGTGTCTCGCCGTAGCCGATGGCCTGCTCGGCCTGCACCGTGGGCGTGCTAACCCACTTCGCCCACATGTAGGCGCAGTTGGGGTGCGGAGCGTTTGTGGCCAGCATCCAGGTATCGGCCCATCCGGTCGCTCCCTCGGTGGGGATGGTTTCGTTCACAGGGGCGCCGGCCGTCTTGAGGTCCGTGGTCATGATCGGCCAGGCGGCGCCCACGACCACGTCGCCGCTCTTGAAGGCGGTCTCCTCGTCACCGACAGAGCCCCAGTAGGTCTTGATCAGAGGCCGCTGCTGCTTCAGCAAGGTGACCGTGGCATCGAACTGCGACTGGGTCAGCTCGTAGGGGTCGGTGATCTTCAGGCTGGGCTTGGTCTTGCTCAGGTAGAGGGCCGCATCCGCGATCTGGATGGCGTTGTCGGGGATCGTGATCAGGCCGCTGTACTGCGAGTCGTAGAGCACGCCCCAGCTCGTGGGTGGGTTGACGAATTTCTTGGTGTTGTAGAGCAGGGTGTTCGGGCCCCACTGCAGCGAGACGCCATAGTGGATCCCGTTGATGGTGTTGAAGGCGGGGCTCTTGAAGGCGGTCTGGAAGTTCTGCCAGTCCGGTATCAGGTCCATGTTCATCGGCTTCACGTCGCCGCTGTAGATCAGCCGCAGGTCGGCATCGCCGGAAGCGGAAACCATGTCCCACTGGCCTCCTCCGCCGTTCGCCATGAGGGTCACCATCTCGTCAGACGAGCCGGCGTCTTTGTACGTGATCTTGCATCCGGTTGTCTGCTCGAACGGCTTCTGCCAGAGGGATTGCACGTAGCCGCCCCAGTCGATCAGGGTCAGGGCGCCTTCGCCCGCGCCTATCTGCGTCAGCGGCTTCATGTTGGCGGTCGGCGGCGGCGCCTGTGAGTTGCCTGGGTTGTTGCTGGTGGATCCGCATGCAGCCATGGACAGAGCGGCCAGCGCCGCGATTGCTCCGAGCTTCATTGACTCCCTACCTCCGCTTATCGAGGACGAATGTGTGGTCTGCCGTCCAGGCGAGCCTCACGGGCCGACCTTCGAACCGTTCGGCATCTCCCAGGGCGTCCATATTCTGACGTACCGCGACGAGGTGCTCCCCCCGCTCGAGCCGGACGACGTAGCGGGTGCTCATGCCGACGTAGATCACCTCCTCGACCTCGCCCGACTCCACGACCATGCCAGGTGGCGCCGGCTCGCCCTCGGAGAGCATGCGTATCTTCTCCGGGCGCACGACGAAGCGCACCCCGTCTCGGACCAGGACGTTCGAGATGCCGATGAATCCCGCGACGAACTCGGTCGCGGGTCGCTCGTAGACCTCGACGGGCGAACCGACCTGCTCGATCTGCCCGTTGGCCATGACCGCCACGCGGTCGCTCATGGTCAGGGCCTCTTCCTGGTCGTGGGTCACGTAGACGAACGTGATGCCCACCTCCTTCTGGATCTGCTTGAGCTCGATCTGCATCTCCTGGCGCAGCTTCAGGTCGAGCGCACCGAGCGGCTCATCGAGCAGCAGCACCTCCGGCTCGTTGACCACCGCCCGGGCCAGGGCGACCCGCTGGCGCTGGCCGCCTGACAGCTGGTTCGGTCGCCGCCCGCCGAGATTGGTGAGCCGCACCATCTCGAGCGCTCTCTGCACGCGTTTTTCGCGCTCCTGCCGCGAAACGTGCTTGACGCGCAGCCCGTACGCGATGTTCTCCGCGACCGACATGTGGGGGAAGAGCGCGTAGTCCTGGAACACGGTGTTGGTGTCGCGCAGGTAGGGGGGAACTGAGGTGACGTCCCGGCCGCCGAGCTCGATCCGGCCGGCGTCGGGACGCTCGAAGCCTGCGATAAGCCGAAGCAGGGTGGTCTTGCCGGAGCCAGAGGGACCGAGGAGGGTGAAGAACTCGCCTTCGTCCACGACCAGGTCGATGCCGGCCACCGCGACGACAGGACCGTAGCTCTTGCGAACACCCAGCACCTTCAGGGCGGCTTTCTTTGCTGGGTCGCCGTCGATCATTCAGTCAAGGGAGGCCATCACGTGCTTGATCTGCGTGTACTCCTCGAGCGAGTAGATCGACATGTCCTTGCCGTAGCCGCTCTGCTTGTAGCCGCCATGCGGCATCTCGTTCACCAGGGGGATGTGCGTGTTGATCCAGACGGTGCCGAACTGCAGCTTGCGCGCCATGCGCAGAGCCCGACCGACATCTCGCGTCCACACCGACGCCGCCAGGCCGTAGTCGACGCCGTTGGCCCACTTCAGCGCCTGCTCCTCGTCGCTGAACCGCTGCACGGTGACCACCGGGCCGAAAACCTCTTTGGTCACGATCTCGGCGTCCGGTCCGGAAGGCACGACGACGGTCGGCTCGTACCACGAGCCGGGCTTTTTGATCCGCGCGCCGCCCGTCAGCACCTCCGCGCCCGCTTTCTTCGCCCGGTCGACGAATCCGGATACACGTATCAGCTGCTCTTCGGAAACGAGCGGGCCCATCTCGGTGTCCTCGGACATCGGGTCGCCCACCTTGAGGCTGCTGATTGCGGGCACCAGGTCGCCGAGCAGCTTATCGTGGATCTGCGGACCCGCGATGACGCGCGTGGCGGCGGTGCAGTCCTGGCCGGCGTTGAAGTAGCCGCCGATCTTGATCCACTCGACGACCTTCTCCAGGTCGGCGTCGTCGAAGACGATCACCGGCGCCTTGCCGCCGAGCTCGAGGTGGACGCGCTTGAGCGTCGAAGCGGCCGCGCGCGCGACCTCCTTCCCCGTGGCTACATCGCCCGTCAGCGACACCATCGAGACGCCGGGATGGCGCACGATGCCGGCGCCTACCGGCTCGCCGTCCCCCGTGACCACGTTGATCACCCCCGGTGGAAAGATGTCCGCCGCCAGCTCCGCCAGCTTCAGCGCGGTGAGGGGAGTCCATTCCGACGGCTTGAGCACGACGGTGTTGCCCGCAGCGAGCGCCGGCGCGATCTTCCATGTGGCCATCATCAGCGGGTAGTTCCAGGGCGCGATCGAACCGACGACGCCTAAAGGCTCTCTCCGCAACATGCTCGTAAAACCCGCCATGTACTCGCCGGAAGCTCGTCCCTCGAGCAGCCGAGCCGCTCCCGCAAAAAAGCGGAAGCAGTCGACGATCGGCGGGATCTCTTCCGACTTTGTCGGGGCGAGCGGTTTGCCGACGTTCTCCGACTCGATCCGCGCCAGCTCATCGCCATCGGCCTCGATCGCTTGCGCCAGCTTGAGCAACCGCTCGCTGCGTTCGCGTGGCGTGGTGTCGGACCAGCCCCCGTCGAATGCCTTCCGCGCCGCGGCGACCGCGCGGTTGACGTCCTCCTCGGTTCCCTTCGGAACGTGCGCGATTACCTTGCCGGTCGCGGGATTGACGATCTCCTGAGAGTCTTTGCCCGCACCGGGCTTCCACTCGCCGCCGATGAACATCTCGTGTTTTCGCAGGGTCGTGCTCATTCAGCCTCCTTACGCGCCAAGCGAGGCGCCGAGTATGTCCAGTCCTTGCTCCAGCTGATCGTCGGGAATCGTGAGCGGCATGAGCGTGCGAATGACGTTGTGGTGCGTGCCGCAGCGCAGGATGATGAGCCCCTTCTCGCGCGCGGTGGCCAGGACCTTCGCAGTTTCCTTGTCCGCCGCTTCTTTGGTCTTGCGGTCGCGGACAAGCTCCATCCCCGCCATCGCTCCGACGACCCTGACGTCGCCGATCAGCTCGTTTTCCTTCGCCCAGCTCTCCATGCGCTCCTCCACGACGGACCCGATTCGTGCTGCGCGCTCGGGCAACTTCTCGTCGCGCATGATGTCCATCACGGCCAGGCCTGCGGCGCACGCCACGGGATTGCCGCCAAATGTACCGCCCAGGCCGCCGGGGTCGGGTGCGTCCATGACCTCGGCTCGGCCGATCACGCCTGAGAGCGGGAAACCGGCGGCCATGCTCTTCGCGACCGTGATGAGGTCCGGCTGGACCCCCGAATGCTCCATGGCGAAGAACTTGCCTGTGCGACCGAACCCGGTCTGGATCTCGTCCGCGATGAGGAGCATCCCGTGCCTGTCGCAGAGCTCACGCAGCTTGCGCATGAAGTCGAGCGGCGCCGGGACGAAGCCGCCTTCGCCCAGCACGGGCTCGATGACGATCGCGGCGACCCGCTTCGGCGAGACCTCCGACTCGAGGAGGTTCTCGAGATCGGCCATCGCCGCCTGTGTCGTCCAGCCTCGATATGCGTACGGGAAAGGCGTCTGGTAGATCTCGGTCGCGTAGGGGCCGAAGTCTTGCTTGTACGGCTGGACGCTGCCGGTCAGGCTGAGCGCAAGCAGGGTGCGGCCGTGGAATCCGCCGCGGAAGCTGATCACAGCGGGGCGTCCGGTGGCGGCGCGCGCGATCTTGACCGCGTTCTCGATCGCCTCCGCGCCGGTCGAGAAGAAGATCGCCTTCCTGGCACCTGCGATGGGAGCGACCTCGCAGAGACGCTCGGCAAGCCGCAGGTACGACTCATAGTGCACGACCTGGAATGAGGTGTGAGTCGCGCGTTCCAGCTGCTCCTGCACCGCCTGCATCACGCGTGGGTGGGCGTGACCGACGTTCATGACCCCGATGCCCCCGGCGAAGTCGATGTAGCGCTTGCCGCTGACGTCCCACAGCTCGGATCCTTTGGCCCGGTCCACAGTGACCGGGTGGGCGCTGGTGATGCCGCGTGGCACGTATCTCGCCCGGAGCTCGGCGAGCTCGGATTCAGTTACATGGCGGACGGTCACGCGGCCATTCAAGCAGATACGATCCGAGGCTGGTGGAAGGGGCTCGAGCGGCGGTCGACCGCCTGTGGCCGGACCGGCCGGCGAGGATCTCGGAGCTGGGCGGCGGGATCACCAACAAGAACTTCAAAGTCGAGGTGGAGGGCGGCGTTTTCGTGCTTCGCATGGGCGGCGCGAGGACAGAGCTGCTCGGCATCGACCGGGCCGCGGAATACGCGGCCGGGAGTCGCGCCTACGAAGTCGGCGTCGGTCCAGAGGTCGTCGAGTTTGTGCGCTCCGAAGGGTGGTTGGTCGCGCGCTTCATCGACGGAAGGCCCATCTCGCCCGAGGAGATGCGCACGCCCGGCACGCTGGCGCGGATCGCCGCGGCTCTGCGCCGGTTTCACGACTCGCCCGCCATACCCGGCCGCTTCGACGCGCACGCCGTGGTCGAGGACTACCGGGACAAGGCCGCCGAGCACGGCGTCGCGATTCCATCCGAGTTCGAAGAAGCGCACGAGGTGTCGGAGCGGATTCGACGTGCGCGCGGCCCGCAAATGCCGGTTCCATGCCACAACGACCTGCTGAATGCCAACTTCATCGACGACGGCGAGATCAGGATCGTGGACTGGGAGTACGCGGGGATGGGGGACCGGTTCTTCGACCTGGCCAACTTCTCCGTGAACCATGAATTCGACGTCGATGACGACCGGAGGCTGCTCGCCGCGTACTTCGGCGAGGCGCGTGAACCAGATCTCGCGGCGCTGCGGTTGATGCGGTTCATGTCCGATTTCCGCGAGGCGATGTGGGGCGTGCTGCAGAGCGGCATCTCGGAGCTGGACTTCGCCTTCCTGGAATACGCGGCCAAGCACTTCGCCCGTCTGGAGGCCACCGCGTCGACTCCGGAGTTCATTGGCTACTTGAACTTCTCCGAGTCCCCCTCACCCTGACCCTGCGGGACAAGCCCGCAGGGAAGCTAGCTTCGGATGCGCGCGCCGGCGGGGTCGTAGAGAGGCTCTTTCGTGACCCGGCCTCCAACCCACTTGCCGAAGATGTCCACCTCGACCGCCGTGCCGGCCGCGCAGCCGGCCGGGACGTATGCGTACGCGATCGACCGGCGGACCGTGTAGCCATAACCGCCGCTGGTCACTCGACCCACGATGCTGCCTTCGATGCGCACCGGCTCCGAACCGAGGACGACCGACCGAGGATCGTCCAGCACCAGGCATGCCAGGCGCGTCGATGCAGGTGAGTCGCGTTTCGCCAGCAGCGCGGAGCGGCCGGTGAACTCGCCCTTGTCCAGCTTGACGCAGAAACCGAGACCGGCCTGGTAAGGATCGACGTCCGGAGTTATGTCGGCGCCCCACACGCGGTATCCCTTTTCGAGCCGGAGCGAGTCGACTGCCTTGTATCCGCCTGGCGTCAATCCCTTGTCGTGACCCGCTTCGCGGATCGTGTCCCACAATCGCAACCCGAACTCGGCGGGGCAGTAGAGCTCCCAACCGAGCTCGCCGACATAGGTCACGCGCAGCGCCAAGCAGGGCACAGGTCCGATTGCAAGCTCGCGCGCGGTCATGAACGGGAAGGCGTCGTTGGTGATGTCGGTAGGGGTGAGCGTCTGGAGGATGGAACGGGCCGCCGGCCCCCACAGACCGACGCACGCGTAGGCGGACGTCACGTCTTCGACCTCGACAGAGCCATCGCTCGGTGCGTGGTCGCGGATCCATGACAGGTCGTGCATGCCGAATGCGGTGCCGGTGATCACCCTGAAGCGCCTCTCACCGAGCCGGGTGATGGTGAAGTCGCACTCGATGCCGCCGCGTTCATTCAGCATCTGCGTGTAAGTCAGCGCGCCGACGGCGCGCGCGACGCGGTTGTCGGCCAGACCCTCGAGAAACTCCGCCGCGCCGCGGCCCCGTACCTCGATCTTTGCGAACGACGTGAAATCGAAGATCGCGGCGGCCTCTCGACAAGCCGCATGCTCGACGCCGATTGCGGGTGACCAGAGGCGGCCGGCCCACCCGTGCGGGCGCAGCGACGTGTCGCCGAGGGTGCCGTTGGGCTCGAACCAGTTGGCGCGCTCCCATCCCGACTTCTCGCCGAACGCGGCGCCGAGCTCCGTCAGGCGTGAGTAGATCGGCGAGAGCCGCAGCGGCCGGCCGGCGCTGCGCTCGTGGCCGGGGTACTTGACGTCGTAGTAGGTCGAGTAGACCTCTTTGGTCCGGGCGAGCGTGTAGTCGCGGCTCGTGTAGTGACGGCCGAAGCGGCGGGAGTCCATCTCCCACGTATCGAGGCCGGGCGTCCCGTCCACGATCCACTCCGCGACGAGCCGGCCCATGCCGCCCGCGCCGGCGAGGCCGTGGGCGCAAAAACCCGCCGCGACCCAGAAGCCGCGCACCTCGCTTGGTCCGAGGATGAATTCGCCGTCGGGCGTGAAGGCCTCGGGCCCGTTGACCAGCCGGACCACCTCCGCGTCCTTTAATGAGGGGGTCCGGACGACCGCGTTGGTCATCAACGGCTCGAAGCGTTCCCAATCCGGCTCGAGCAGCCGGCCGTTGAAGTCCGCGGGTATCCCGTCGAGACCCCACGGCGCGGGCTCGCGCTCGTAGCCGCCCATGATCAGGCCGCCTGATTCGGGGCGGTAGTACACGAGCAGCGAGGGGTCGCGCATGGTGGGCATGTCGAGAGGGAGGCCCGAGGGCCGCGTGATGAGGTACTCGTGCGCGAAGGGGATCAGGGGAACGTTGACGCCAGCCATGCGGCCGATCTCGGGGGCGAACATTCCCGCGGCGTTGACGACGAGCTCGGTGCTGATCTCGCCGCGATCGGTGAGAACCCGGCGCACCTGCCCTTCGGTCACCTCGACGCCGGTGACCCGGGTCTCTTCGCATATCTCCGCGCCGCGCCGTCGAGCGCCCTCGACCAGCGCAAGCGTCAGCTGGCTCGGGTCGATGTAGCCGTCGGTCGAGAGGTAGCCGGCGCCAACCACCGCCTCGGTGGTCATGGGCGGGAACATGCGCTGGGCCTCGTCGGGTGAGATCAGCTCCAGCGGCAGGCCGAAGGTCTTCGCCCAGGCGGCCTGGCGCGTCAGCTCCTCCATCCGCTCCTGGCTCGAGGCGAGCCGCAGCGAGCCCACCTCGTGCCAGCCTGTTTCGAGACCGACCTCGTCGCCCAGGTTTCGATAGAGGTCGACCGAGTTCATCATCATCTGGGTCAGGCTGAGCGAGCCGCGCAGCTGACCGACGAGACCGGCCGAGTGAAAGGTCGAACCGCTGGTCACCCGCGCGCGCTCGACCAGGACCACGTCGGTCCAGCCGAGGCGCGCAAGCCAGTAGAGGATCGCCGCGCCGCCGACACCTCCGCCGATGACGACGGCCCGGGCGTGCTGCTTCACACGCCCCTCACCCTGACCCTCTCCCCGAGCGGGGAGAGGGGAGAGCGCAAGCTATTACGCGCGTGCTTCTGCGGGGGCCATGGTCGAGGTGTCGGGCGCCTTGCGCTGGGCGAACGCCCAGTACACGACGCCGACGAGCAGGATGATGCCGAGGGTGAACTCGAAGATAGGGATGCTGCCCAGCAGTCCCCCGATGGTGACGTTGGGAAGAGCGCTCAGCGGAGGGTTCTGACCACCGACCGCAGCGTTGCGCGGCCACAGGAAGTTGATCTCCATCGCAACGCCCCAGACCAGGCCGAGGATGTTGAGGATCACACCCCAGCTGCCGAGCTTGAATGGTGCGCTTTCCTTCGGCCAGCCTCTGAGCCGGGCGATCAGGATCGCGACGTTGCCGAGGATGTAGGAAAGGTAGATCATGCCGGTCGCGCCAATCGCGATGGTTGCGGCGCCGGCGTAGTAGAGCATCGGCAGTGCCGCAAGGACGCCGATCGTGATGCACGCGCCGATCGGCGTGTGAAGGGTCGGGTGGACTGTGCTCAGCACGCGCGAAAGAGGGAGCTTGCGATCGCGCGACATGCCGAAAGCGAGGCGGATGGTCGACGTCTGGATGGCAAGGCAGCAGACGTAGATGGCCGCAAAGACGACGAACAGATAAAGGTTGGCCGCCCATCCAGGGAAGTTGGACTCGATGATGGTGATCAGCGGGAAGGGATATTTGCCAGCCCCAGTGTCTGTGACGAACTTGCCCATGTCTCCGGGGATAGCGATGATCACGGCGAACAGGAAGATCGTGCCGATGATCGCGGCGCCGATGACAGCAGCGACGACCGCTCGCGGCGCTTCACGCCTTGGATTCTTTGTCTCTTCCGCCAGCGTGCTCGCCGTGTCGAAGCCGTAGATCACGAACAGCGACATGAACATCGCTGCCAGGAACGTGCCCGCCTGGGTACCGAAGCCGGAGCCGAGGTAGCTGGTATCGGTGAACGTCGATAGCGACTGGCGGTGATAGAAGAGGATCAGCACAAGGGCGAACACCACCATGCCGAGGATCTCGAACACGACGCCGGTGTTGTTGACGAGGGCGACCAGCCGGACACCGAAGATGCTTAGGAGCGTCGTGCTCAACAGAATCAGAAACGCCGTGTTGCGCTCCGCGTCAGGGGTGTTGGGGATGTTGATGCCGAGGTTGTTCAACAGTGGGATCAGCACCTGCGGGATCGTCCAGACCACGGCCGCGACCGTGAGGATGCCCGCGAACAGATAGATCCAGCCCGTGAACCACGAGTACGTCCGGTTGGACAGGTACTTCGTCCATTGATACACCGAGCCCGCGACCGGGAAGTGCGAGCTGACCTCTGCGAAGTTGAGCGCGATGATCAGCTGGCCGATGACGACGATGGGCCAGCTCCAGAAGAAGAACGGGCCGGCCAGGGCGATGCCAAGGATGAACAGGGTGAAGATGCCGGTGGACGGCGAGATGTAGGAAAAAGCGACCGCAAAGCTCGAATAGACGCCCAGGGCCCGGCGGAGCTCCTGCTTGTATCCGAACTTCGCCAGGTCCTGGACGTCAGCCTGTTGTGTTTGTTCCTCCAACGCTTCCCTCCCCTAAATCTGAAACGGGTTGTTCAGGCGCGAAGCTATCACTCGCTCGGTCAACCGTCAACGAGGCTGCGGCCGGACGAGCATCCAGAAAGCACAGGCGAGCCAGGCGCCGGTCAGCCCGAGCAGCGTGCCGACGAAAAGGGTGAGGACCACCGGGAGCGCCCCCTGGTGGTCAAAACCCATGATCTCAGCCAGGCTGACCGAGGTCGGGCCGAGGCCGTAGCGGAGCTGGGCGGCGGCGAGAGGTAGCAGCCATGCGAGCAAGCCGCTCACCGTGCCAAGGGGGATGGCGACTGCGGGACGGTGGATGAGCAGGCCGAACGCGGCGCCGACGAAGAAGGGCGTCCACCACGCGCCGAGCAGGACGCCGAGCAAGGCGACGATCACGCCGGAGAGCACGAGGACCGTGATCCTCACGGCCGCAAGCTCCAGGTCTTTGTGCCCACTGCTGGTGCGGCCATATCGGCGCTCAGCATCGGGTCGAGCAGTCCGCTCCACCAGGTATCGACCCGGTTGGTGTACCAGGCTGAGGCGGGGTTCTCGCTCTGTCCCCCCGGGTACACGCCCTGGAACGAATGGGTGCCCCAGTCGACCACCATCCGCCAGCTCGGCCCATGGGTGGACGGATAACCGCCCGCGGCTAGCGGTGTGTTGCCGTCCCCGCGATCTGGGCGGGGCCCATAGTTGAGGCCTGTTACATGGGCTACGTTCTCGAGCACGCGTTGGTGGGCACGCCCGTAGGTCCAGGTTCGCGGATCTGGACCGTACATCTTCACGAGGTCGCCGATCAGCTTGTGAAACGACTTGCGCTCCGCGTCGCCCGCCGATCGAGAACCGATGCCGGGCGCGCTGAAGACGCGGTTGTTCGGGTCGCGGAGCGTCCACGTCTCGAGGTCCTGGGTCAATCCGTCCCAGACCTCTCCCATGTCGACCCCGATCCCGCGCGACTTCCACCACGGTTGGAAGGTTTCGGTGAGGTACCAACCCCAGTAATGCCACCAGATCGTGGCGGCCACTGAGCTGGTCTCCATGCGGTAGTCCCACGAATGCAGGAAGTCGACGGCCGTGGCCTCGGTCGAGGTCAGCTTTTCGCCGGACAGTGAGGCGAGCAGCGCGGGCACCATTTCGGCGGCGAGGAAGTCACGGGTGTCCGTTTGCAGCGCCTGCATGTCTGTGGCGCTCAGCTTGCCCGGCTGACTCAGAACGCGGTGGATCTCGTTCGCGCGATAGCCAGGGTCGAAGAAGTTCGACGCGGTGCCGATGTAGTACGGGTACGACGCGGTTACCTGGCGCTGGTTTGCCGACCAGATGATGTGGTCGGGTGGGTTGTACACCTGCGGGATCTGGTCGTAGGGGATGGTCCCGGTGACGTCGTCCTCTCCGGTTCCGGGCATCGGCAGCCATGGCTGACCATGCGCGACCAGCGGGTAGTAGCCAGCTGAGATGAGACCGATGTTGCCCACGTCGTCGGCGTAGACGAAGTTGTGCGTCGGCGAGTGCCAGTCACGCAGGGCGTCGCGGAACTGCTGGTAGTTCGCGGCCTGTCCGACGCGGAAAAGGACGCCGAGGTCCTGCGACGGAAGGTTGCCGGCCCACCACACTGAAGTCGTCTGCCCGCGCTCAGAGATCACCGGGCCATGGATGCTCAGCTTCACATCCAGGTGAGTGGCCTGTCCGGCGAGGACCGGGATTTCATAGCTGACCGTCCTGTACTTCTGCCAGGCGCCGTTCCAGAAGTACATTCCGGGATGCGCCTTGTCTTCCTTCTCCGAATAGAAGAACGTCTGCTGGTTCTGGGCGTCGGTCAGGCTCCACGCGATGTGCTGGTTGTGGCCGATCAGCACGACGGGAGTGCCGGGGAGGCTCACCCCCGCGACGTGATAGCTCGGCGAGTCCATCGTCAGCTGGAACCAGATCGCGGGCAGAGTGAGGTGGAGGTGGGGGTCGCCGGCGAGCAGTGCTCCGCCGCTCACGCTCTTCGCGCCCGCGACAGCCCAGTTGTTGCTCGCGCCACCCTGCGAGATGAGGCCCGCAGGCAGAGCCGCCAGCCGCTGGTAGAGCGCGTCCGCCGACTGCGCCGCGGCGTCCGTGACCTGGCCCATCGTCTCAATGGGTGCCGTCGACGCCTTCGGGTATGGACCCGGGTCATACGGCGCCTGCTGGTTCGGCGGCAGGACCGGGAACCACTCCGACGTCAGGTCGGCTCCAAGCGACTTGTTGAGGAGCGCCATCACCAGGGGCGTGTCGGTGAAGTTCAGCGTCTGCGTCATATCGCCCTTGATCAAGAGCGAATCGATGGGTGACCAGGGCTTTGGCTGGTAGCCGAGAAGCGTGAACATCGCATCCAGCTGGTGCGCCGCTTCGGCTTCGTTGATGCGGTCGTTCACGCCCTGCGCGTAGGCGATGAGGGCGTCGCGCGACGGGTCGCTTGCGGAAAGCTGGCTCCATTCAGCCTGGGCGGTACGGAGCAGCCCAAGCTGCAGCTCGAAGCGGTCCGTGTCGAGCGCTGCCTTGCCGACGATCTCCGAGAGCCGGCCCTCGCCCTGGCGTCGCATCAGGTCCATCTGGAAGAGGCGGAAGCGGGCGTGCACGTAGCCCGTCGCAAGGAACAGGTCATGGTCGGTTTGCGCGGTGATGTGCGCGGTCCCGTTTGCCTCGAACAGCACGCTGACCGGTTGCTGCAGTCCGTGAAGCCGCAATGCCTGATTGCCGACCTGCGCGTCGGCGGCCATCGTCCATGCTCCGGTGGTCGGGTTGAAGGTGGGACCGAGCGCCGGCAGCGGGCCGGCGGGGAAAAAGGCGACGTACAGAACCGCCGCGGTTACGAGGATCGCCGCGGCGACGTTGATGAAAGAGCGAATCGGTGGCCGCCGTTTCGGGGCGCTCGCCATGCGGACAGCCGGTTGCTGTTCCGCAAGAGGCGGCGCGATCGTCACGGACGGAAGTCTGAGCCTATGCCTCCTCTTTGGAAGCTTCTTCCTTGCCGCGGCGGGCGAGCTCGGCGACCACCGTCGGGTCGGCGAGGGTCGTGGTGTCGCCGAGCGGCCGGTTCTCGGACACGTCGCGGAGCAGGCGCCGCATGATCTTGCCCGAACGGGTCTTGGGCAGCTCCGGCGTGAAGACGATGTTGGCCGGGGCGGCGAACTTGCCGATCACCTTTCCGACGTGCTCCCGCAGCTCCTTGAGCATCGCCGGCGACCCCTCTTTGCCGCCCTTGAGCGTGACGAAGGCGACGATCGCCTGCCCCGTCTGGGGATCGTTGCGGCCGGCCACCGCTGCCTCCGCGACCGCCGGATGGCTGACCAGCGCGCTCTCGATCTCGATCGTCGAGATGCGGTGTCCGGAGACGTTCATCACATCGTCGACGCGGCCGAGCAGCCAGAAGTCGCCGTCCTCGTCGACTCGGGCGCCGTCGCCGACGAAGTAGATGTCCTTCCAACGGCTCCAATAGGTTTCCTG
>Ga0209689_1001538_pt1 | contig 17217 bp, 18 predicted proteins | sample GraSoiAngelo_149_FD_187119 | JGI IMG/M metagenome (GOLD analysis project Ga0209689, IMG submission 187119) | Grasslands soil microbial communities from the Angelo Coastal Reserve, California, USA - 14_1009_09_30cm (SPAdes) (version 2) | ecosystem: Environmental > Terrestrial > Soil > Grasslands ... | reverse complement strand
ATTATCTCGTCCGCGGGCAAGCCAGGATACTGAATGTGTGCCATCTGATGGCCGCCTTCATCCACCATTTTCGTATCGGCGACCATGAAGCCGCTCTTCATTGCGTAATCGTAGAGTTCAGTGCCAGGATAAGCGTGCGCCACTGAGACTTGAATGGTTTCGACGTCGAGTTCTTTCGCGAAATCGATGCTGTTGCGGATCGTCTCCCGAGTCTCGCCCGGCAAACCTAAAATGAAGTCGCCGTGAATGATAAGTCCCAGCTTGTGACAGTCTTTGGTGAACTGGCGCGCTCGCTCGATAGTGGCGCCTTTTTTGATGTTCTTCAGAATCTGCTGGTCGCCGGACTCGTAACCGACAATCAGCAGCCGGCAGCCCGCTTCCTTCATGGCTTTGAGCGTCTCGTAATCAGTGGTGACACGCGACGTGCAGGACCACGTCAAATTCAGTGGCTTCAGCTTGGAGCATAACTCGACAGTGCGCGCCTTTTGAATGTTGAAAGTATCGTCATCGAAGAAAAATTCCTTCACCCCGGGCCAGTACTCTTTGGCCTTAGCCATCTCGCGGGCGACGTCGTTGGTGGAGCGCTTGCGCCACGGATGACCACTCAAAGTCTGCGGCCACAGGCAAAATGTACACTGCGCGGGACATCCGCGCGTGGTGTAAAGCGAAACGTAGGGATAGAGCAGGAAGGGCACGTTGTAGCGCTTCACGTCCAGATCGCGGCGATAAACATCAGTCACGTGGGGCAGGGAATCCAGGTCTTCGATCTGCGGCCGATCCGGTGTGTGTACCACCGATCCATTGCTACGGTAGGAGATGCCCAGAATCTCATCCAACGGTTTTCCCTGGGCGAACTCCACCACCGAATAATCGAATTCTTTGCGACAGACAAAATCAATCGCCGGACAATCCTTCAACGATCTTTCCGGCAGCACCGTTACATGAGGACCCACAAAGGCAATCTTGATCGCCGGATTAACTTCCTTGATCGCCTTCGCCAGCCCGATATCGCCGGGGAATCCAGGCGTGCTGGTAAATAGAACCAGGAACTCGTAATCATGCGCGATCTTGATGGTCTCTTCAGCCGAGACGTGATGGGAAGGAGCGTCCAGCAGGCGCGCGCCCTCAAGCATTCCGGTGGGATAGGCAAGCCAAACCGGATACCAATAGGACTCAATTTCTCGAGTCGCCGGCCAACGTGATCCCGCTCCTCCGTCGAAATTCTCAAACGAAGGCGGATTGAGAAACAATGTTTTTAAGGGCATATGTTTGAATAACTTATACTAACATCCTCGAGCGGATTTTTCCCTACCCGCAGGATACGTTTCGGGTACGTATCAGGCCTACGACCCGCTTATCACTCAGGTTAGGGGACACCCTCGCCATGCACAAAGGGTTTGCGTTGAATGGCCGCCCTTACTGCTTCAACAGGCTGCTCCCACAGGGAATGGGAGCATCCTCGGGGACCGCGATAGAGCTACTTGCCAACCCCGGCCCATGCAGCCAACTCATCCGTGGCCCGCAAGAGCGTGATGCGGGCTTTCTGCAACTCGAAACTGGTGTCCTGCAAAGCGTTGTAGCGCTCATTGGCCTGCATGCGCGCATCCTCCACATCGTGAAGGGTGGCAGTACCGGCGTCCATGCGGACTTGCGACGCCTCCAGATTGGACTGCGCCACCTGATATTCCAGATCCGCTACCTCGTGGGCCGCGCCCAGTTGTTCCACCGCGCGCTGCAGCTTTAAGGTCTCTTCCGATACTCGGTTCTTCGCGGCTTCGGCATCTTTTTTAGCGCGCAAGGCTTCGGCATCGGCAGCGGCTGCGTGGGCATGCTGTGAAGGACTCAGAAATGGAAAACGGATCGCCACGCCCAGAGTCGCATTATGACGATCAAACGATTTGTAAAACTGGTCGTAATTGTTATACCGGGAGAGCAGGGCGTACTGACCGGCGAAGTCCACCGCCGGCCACATCGCCCGGTGTTCACCCCGCGCCCGGAAACTTTGAGCAGTGGCATGATGTTCCGCCGCCTTTACGGATGGGCTGACCTCCAGCGCCTGGCCAGCAAGATTGTCTTCCTGCTTCACCTCGGGAAGCGGCGGAATCGATCCGGGAATGGTCTCGATCGAGCTCGCAGGAATTCCTGTCATTTGCGATAACCGGTTGCGCAACACGTCGACTGCTCCTTGCGCCTCAGCCATCCGCATGCGCACCCGGGCGGTACTTAGACGCGCCTTGTTCCGTGCCAGTGAACTATCTATCCCTTCCTGGACACGTTCATTGACCACCTGCTCCATTTTGAGCGCAGCCGCCTGTTCCTCGTGGAGGTGACTTTGCAGTGTCTCCCATTTGCTGAGTTCGGCGTAGCTGAGGACGGTATCCTGAATAACCTGGTTTCGCTGGTCCTTGGTCTGCATGCCGGAACTTTTCCACTCCGTCTTCGCGGCTCTGACAAAATCGCGCAGAGCTGGATTAATGAGCGCGGATTGCGCATTGACGTTGATGATGGACGGCGCCGAGCCCTCCAAGCTCAAGGGAAACCCCCACGACGCGCCGAGGCCAGAGCCGAGAATGACCTGTGGCAAATATTGATTGCGCGCCTCATGGTAAGAGGCAAAGGCGCGCTGCTCGTCCGCGGAAGCGGCGCCCGACGCCGTGCTGTGGCTCAGAGCCAACTGGACCGCGCGTTGCAGAGGCAAAGGCTCAGCCACGAGCATGGGTACAGCCACAAGAAGAAACAATAATCGGCTGAGATGACGCGAGATATAGTACGAAACAAGTTTCATCTTTCCACCTTTGAGCTGGAAGCATCGTAGAAAAAGCGATTGTAACTGAGGGACGAATGGGACGAACTCAAGCGCAGGCACGCCTCAGATGAGACATCGAGAATGGAGAAACCGTGCTTAATGCATCAGCGATTGACGCGGTTCAAGGCATCTTTGGCCCGGGAGAAATTCCTCGCCAGCGTCAACGCGGCAGAATATTGCTGGGCCGCGCCTGGTTTGTCTCCTTGTTTTTCCAGAATAGTTCCCAACAGATAATGAGCCTTGAAGGTGGGCGCATCTTCTGAAGGGGAACCGGAAGCGATATATCGGCGCAACAACTGAACCGCTAAGGGAAAGTTGCGTCCGGCGCGGACCAGGGTCTCGGCCGCGTCTACCAGCACCACCGATGCCTTAATAGGTGCCGCGCTAATCTGGTCGATGGCCTTTTCCATATCATTTAACCGCCCTGTGTGCCGATAGAATGATGCCAAATTCAGCCATGAGTCGGCGCTGCCATTGTCTGCCCGAATGGCTGCCCGATATTCCTGCTCCGCAATTGTAAGGTCTTTTTTCTTCTCTGCGATCCGGCCGTTAATCCAGTGCGCCTTCGCATCATCCAAGACTGCCAGTTTTGCAGCCTGCGCACGCGCTTTATCCTGTCCTCCGCCGACGATTCCCGGCGCTTCGAGGTAGAACTCGGCGAGGTCGGTACGAGCGTCCACGTTTTTAGGATCCAACTCCACGGCACGCTCAAACTCGGTTCGTACTTTCTTGGCCAGTCCCGCGGCGGTAAAAAAACTGGAGGCATCTGCCTTTTCACCATAGGTTCGACCAAGCCACAAATGAAAGTTGCTGTTGCTTGGAGCCAGCGCGACCGCCTTCTCACAGGCGGTTGCAGCTCGATCCCAGTCTTCCAAGGAAAAATAGGCCCGGCAAAGCAGGTTGTGAGCTTGAGCATCGTTGGGCGTCTGGCTCAATTCAAGCCGCAAAGTGTTGATAGCATCGTCCACGCGCCCAGCCGCCAATAAGGCTGGTGCGTTGTCGGCAGCGCCCGCTGTGTAACCGAAAGCCGCCAACAAAGCTGTGGTCAGAATTGTTCTCGCCAGTTGCATTTGCTAACGAACCAGCTTTACATCCGCACCGTTTTTCAAGGGCTTGGAGTTAGTTGAACCCAGCGCGAGGAGCGCGTTGTCGGTCAGTCCAGCGGTAATCTCGACTTGCGTTAAGTTAGAAATCGAAACCTGCACATCCCGACGGACCAGTCGGCCGTTCGCGATCTCGAAGACGAAGGTGTTGCTGTCCTGCCGTATGGCCTCGCGCGGAACCGTAATCACATTGCGATGCTCGGCCGCAACAATGGTGACGCCCACATTAATGTTGGGAAGCAACTTGAAATCGTGGTTATCGACCACAGTTGTGGTTTCTCCCACATTGCGTGTGCCCCGCAGTTTGACACTAGCCGGTACCACATCCACTTTCCCCTCCCAAACCCGGCCAGGCACCGCATCCCACGTAATTTCTATTTTTTGTCCCGGGGACAGCCGTCCCACGTCAGGCTCATCCACGTAAGCTCGTACCAGCACGTGAGAGAGGTCGGCCATTTGCAATACCAGGTCTCCCGGGCCAACGTAGGCTCCCTGGCGTACCGGAAGCGAATACACCACACCATCGAAGGGAGCGCGAACATTAAGCCGGCTTAGTACGTCCTGCGCCGCTGCATAGGCGGCTTGCGCCTCAACCCGCTGAGCGCCTACCCGCGCTATTTCCGGTTGTGAGTAACGGTCCTTCTGCTTTTGCTGAAGGAATTTGAGATCTGCGTCGGCGCGTGTCAGTTGATTCTCTGCGTCTTTAACTTCACCGGGAGAGGCCGCGCCTTTCTGTTGCAAGCGTCGCAGAGCCTCCAGATTACGCTGTGCGGCATCACGATCGGCGCGTGCCTTCATCACCTGCGATTCGATGTTCAGCACTTCTTCCCGATTGCCTCCACTCTCGATAGCGCTGGTATTGGCCTGCGCACCGCGTACCTGGGATAAAGCTCTCGCTGCCTGGCTTCTGGCCTCTGCGTCATTCAATTGCAGGAGTAGCTGTCCCTTCTTTACGTGATCGCCTTCCTTTGCCAGCACCTTTTTTATGGTGGTGCCGATAGGAGAATGCGCCTCAAAATTTTGTACAGGTTCGATCTTTCCATTGGTAGAAATTAAACTGCGAATGGTGCCGCGCTCGGCCTTGGCGGCCCGTACCGTCACACTGTCGTCGCGCGACATAAAGGACGCAAGCAGGATGACCGCCACAATGATTCCCACTCCCCAAATGATCCAGGGACGCCGGGAAAAAAAGCCGGTATTGTTTACGGTAGATGCCATTCCAGTTTGTACTGAATAATCTATCACTTGCCGCCATTGCGGCCGGGAAAAGCGATTACCTATTTAGATGCCCCAGCCTGCCAAAAAATCGCAAATCCTTGCAGTCTTTGACCGTGCTCCTGGGCTGGTTACAATGGGGATATGCCTAATCGGCAACGCTATACCACAGAACACGCCGAAGCGGGTCTGGATGCTAAGTTTCCGGAGATCGAGACTTGGCCAAACCAATTTCCCGGCTACGAAATCGTAGTGGACGACCCGGAGTTCACCTCTGTCTGTCCCAAGACCGGACTGCCCGACTTCGGTGTACTTACGATCCGCTACATGCCTGACCAACATTGTTTGGAACTGAGATCACTCAAGGAATACTTGCAGTCCTACCGCAATCTGGGGATCTTTCAGGAAAACATCGTTAACCAGGTGTTGGAAGACGTAGTGCGCTGGGCTCGTCCTGTTTGGGCCGAGGTGAAAGGAGAATTCCGCCCCCGTGGCGGAATCTCAACCGTGGTGACAGCGCGGTGGCCCAGGCCCAAGGCTAGCAAAAACGGAAAATGATATAGTCCCACGCCATCGTGGCAAATGTTCGTCTTTACCCTCGAACCGCGCTTGTCCTGCTCACCGCGCTCAACCTGCTCAACTACATTGACCGCTCCGTCCTGTTCGCGGTGCAGCCGCTGGTGCAGGCCGAATTTCATCTTACGAACGCCCAGGTCGCATATCTCACCAGCGCCTTCCTTCTGTTTTACATGGTCGCTGCACCATTTACTGGTCCACTTGCCGACCGCTATTCACGCAAGTTGATTATCGCGATCGGTGCATTCTTTTGGAGTGGACTTACTCTCCTAACCGCCGTTACTCATAGCTATCAAGCACTGTTGGTCCGCCATACCCTCGTCGGTATCGGAGAAGCCAGCTTCGTCACCATTGCGCCGACTTTTGTGGCTGACCTCTTTCCTGAAGAGAAGCGCGGGCGTATTCTGGGCGTCTTCTATCTCGCGATTCCCGTGGGCACCGCGCTGGGTTATGTGCTGGGCGGCAATCTTGGGACACGCTTCGGCTGGCGATTCCCCTTCTACATCGCCGCGTTTCCCGGGTTCCTGCTTGCGCTGATGATGCTGTTCATCCCCGAACCGCCTCGTGGCCAATTCGATTCTGTGAAAGAGACCGCCGAGCGCGGAACCATCCGGGGCCTTACCAGAAACCCTGCTTTTTGGACTGCAACCCTGGGCATAGCCATGATGACCTTCGCTCTTGGCGGTATCCAGGTGTGGATGCCGACGTTCCTCTCCACTATGCGTGGATACTCCTTGAAGGCTGCTAATCAGCTTTTTGGTGGAATCATTGTGTTGGATGGAACGCTCGCCTCGTTGGCCGGCGGGTGGTTGGGAGACCGCTTTCTTCGAGATACAAAAGGATCCTATTACATGGTGTCAGCGATCAGCATGGCCCTCGGCGTGCCAGTGATGATCATTGCCCTCTTCGCCAAGGGACCGGCAATGGTGCCTGGAATTCTAGTCGCCGCGTTTCTTCTCTTGCTCAACACAGCCCCCCTCAACGCGGCTCTGATCAATTCTGTTGGCGCTCATATTCGCTCCACGGCCATTGCGGTCAACATTTTCATTATTCATCTCTTGGGGGACGTACCTTCCCCAGCCGTGATGGGATGGATCGCTGACCGGCGTTCGCTGCAAGTCGCCTTTATTTGTCCAGTCGTCGCCATGGCGGTCTCTTCTGCCATACTCTTTTACGGCATGCGTTTTGCTCCCGAGGTGCGAGTCCGAAAATCCCCTGGCGCAGTTGGGGCCGAGGCGGGATGAGCTATTTCCATTGGATTACAGGCAGCATCCTGTCTATTGCGTGGCTGTCGCGTCTAGTTGGCGCAGCGCTGGGGATGCCGAAAATCCCCGATATTTCCCGCCTCGAATGGGATCGCAATCCAGTCCGTCCCACCGGCAATCCTCGAGTCAGCATCATTGTTCCCGCTTGCAATGAAGAAGAAGCCATAGAACAGGCCCTCACTCGCCTGCTCGATATCGCTTACGACAACTACGAAATCATCGCGGTGAACGATCGTTCCACCGATCGCACGGGTGAGATGTTGGATCGCATCGCCGCCAATGGCAAAGACCAAGGGAGGATGAAAGTCATCCACATTGCAACGTTGCCTTCCGGCTGGCTAGGCAAAACCCATGCCATGTGGACCGCAGCGCGACAGGCCGGCGGGGAATGGCTGTTATTCACCGATGCCGACGTGCTTTTCAAGCCAGACGCGCTGCGTCGTGCTCTGGCTTACGCGGAAGCTGAAGCAGCCGACCATGTCGTGCTGTTTCCCCGCATGATCATGAAGAGTCCAGGCGAAAAAATGATGATCGCTTTCTTTCAAACTCTGTTTGTCTTCGGACATCGCCCCTGGAAGGTGGCTGATCCAGACACTCGCGATCACATGGGAGTGGGCGCATTCAATATGGTTCGTCGCCGGGTATACGAAGCCGTCGGCACCTATCAAGCACTGCGCTTTGAAGTGGTCGATGACATGAAGTTGGGCAAAGTCGTGAAAAATGCCGGCTATCGTCAGCGCAACGTTTTCGGTGGGGATTTGATTTCCATTCGCTGGGCAAAGGGCGCCATGGGCGTCGTACGCAACTTGACCAAGAATTTCTTTGCCATCATGTCATTTCAATGGCCGCGAGCGCTGTCAACGTGTTTTGCTCTGGCATTTCTGAATCTCATGCCCTTCATCGGAGTGGGACTGGCGCACGGATGGGAGCGCCTATCCTACGCCGTGGCGCTGTTAACTATATTTTTGATTTATGTTGGCATGTCGTGGAAGTCTCCAGTGCCGCCGTACTATTTTCTGCTACATCCGATTAGTACAACACTGTTCGTCTATATTATGCTTCGCTCCATGACGCTCACCCTATGGCGTGGCGGCGTAGTCTGGCGCGGCACAAAATATTCATTGGCAGAGCTAAGGAAGGGAATGGTGTAGATGGCACTGCTCTGTGCCCATTGGATCGATTTGTTCTTCTGTCTGGCCGGGCGCGCTCTGACGTTTCTTCTTGGTTTTCCGCCCAGTCTTTGGATGACTGAATTTCCCCGCACTATAACGGCCCTTTTTTTCTACGTCATAACCCTTGGGCAAAGGCGGGATTTGCCCAGCATCCCCAGTCAATTGTCTGGCGCGTTCCAGAACTATCTCCGCCCGACCGTCATACTCCTTGACCGGCCCATGGATCTCAACCATCTTGCCTTGCAATTGACGTAGGTCCCCGACGTGCTTGAGGTCGCTGGGGAACACCACCACGGTGAAGGGACACACCAGGTAATCCTCGCAGAAATCAAGAAAGGTGACTCCCCGATTGCCTTCTTTGACCCTCAGCACCTTGCCGCTGACACATCGAGTTTCACTTATGTGTTTTTTGGCTTCCCAAAAATAGCGATGCAATCTGCGATGGAAATAGCGGGGAAGAGGAGTGCACACGATCAGGGTTGGAAGGGCGGACGGAACCCACACAAGCTCTCATTGTAAAACGTGCAATTCGAGGCGCAACGGAAACAGCGAGGAGAGAAATGGAAATTATTCCCGAAATGGAGAAGGGAATGGGGCCAGTCTCAGACCGGCCCACGCGGGAAGAATCTCAAGAACCTAGTTAAATGATTTGACGGCGGCCGCTTCGTCGTCCTTCACGTCGAAAACGGTATAGAGTTTGGTGATCTGAAGCAGATCGTGGACCTTTTTGGTCAGATTCAGCAGCTTGAGTTCGCCTCCCTGGTTGCGCACGGTGGTGAACGCGCTAACCAGTTCACCAATGCCTGAGCTGTCGATGTAATTGACTTCTCCAAGATTGAGCAGAATTTTTTTCCGCCCCTTGGAAAGCAATTCACGAACCGTATCGCGCAGGGTGACGCTGCCCTCGCCCAACGTGATACGGCCACTGCAATCTACGATGCTCACACCATCCACCTGCCGATTACTGATTTTCATGCTCACGGAGAAGCCTCCTTGCCGCCCACGGCTGGACCGTGGACGTGCTTGATAAGTTTGATTTCAGTGCCTGAATGCGAAGGATGAATATGTACCTCGTCCATAAACGAGCGGATGAGAAAAATACCCCGCCCGGACGTTTTTAAAAGATTCTCCGGGGCCAGCGGATCGGGAATCTTGCTCATGTCCAGCCCCTTACCCTGATCAGAAATGGTGATCACCAGATCGCGCGGGGTGCTCTCAAAATCCAGCTTTACTTTCTTCCCCGGATCGTAGGCATTGCCGTGCAGTACGGCATTGATTGCAGCTTCGCGCACTGCCATCGAGATCCGCATGACCTCATCTTCCTCAAAACCCGCCTCCGCCGCGATGCGCGTGGCTGTTTGCTCTGCGTTATCGACGGTCTCCAGCGTCGAATCCAGCGTGTAGGAGACCCGTTGTTTGGTCATGGCGAAGATTTTATGAATAAACTTGCCGACCCCAAATCCGATCCATTCGTCCTCATTGGCTCTAGCGGGGAAACCGCATGGCTAGTGAATCCGGTAGTTTGCCCTTCCCCTAGGCAAATGTCAACGCATGGACTGAGATAGGCGGGGTTGGGCAGGCGCTTCTGTGGCCACGACTACGATTAGACACCATCGTTAACAAAAACCCTCAAACTGTCTGGATTACCATTCGACACTTCAGTATTCTCAGGGCGATGGCGATGCTCGCACTCACCGAATTGCTGGGCGAACCGGTTTTCGACCTTGGGGGCAGCCGCTGCGGGCGCGTTCGCGAGCTGGCTTTGGCTCCCCAGGAAGATCACGCTCGCATCGCTGTGATCATCGTTCGAACCAAGACTGGCGACCGCTTACTGCCTTTTAGCTCTGTAACGTCCGTCAATGGCGGCATTCGGGCCGCCACCTCTTCCGCCGAATGGTTGCTGGGAGAGAGTGGGGAAGGCTTGCTCCTGTTGAGCCGTGACCTGCTTGATCAGCAGGTGATCGATGTTTTTGGACGAAAAGTCGTTCGTGTTAACGACGTGGATCTGCACCACGAGTCGGTCGCCAACCGTCCAGTGCTGAAAGTAGGTTCTGTGGACGTAGGTCCACGGGGCGCGGTTCGAAGGTTGCTGAAGGGGGTCGTGCCCCTTCCCGCCTTACGGGCCCTGTTGCGGAAAATCCCGCCACGCACGATTCCCTGGGATTTCGTCGATCTGATCGAAACTGATCCCGCCCGGCGCGTAAAGCTCAAGATCTCACACGAGCGTTTAGCCCGGCTTCACCCCGCTGACATTGCCGATATCGTCGAAAACCTGGCCCCCGATGAGCGCGAAGCTGTCTTCGAAACTCTAGACGAGGGCGTGGCCGCCGAGGCGTTGGAAGAAGTTGACCCGAAGGTGAAAAAAGCGATTGTCGAATCCCTTGATTCCGATCGCGCGGCCGAGATTGTTGAAGAGATGGAACCCGATGCCGCCGCTGACTTGCTGGCCGACCTCCCCGAGGAGCGCACCTCGGAAATCCTGCTCGAGATGAAGCCGGAAGAGCGCCGGGAAATGGTCGAGCTCCTTGAGTTCGGCGAAAAGACCGCTGCCGGGCGTATGAATACGGAGTACCTGGCGGTCAACCAGGACGCCACGGTACATGACGCCATCGAAACATTGCGCCGCTTTGAAGGTGGCGTTGAAACAGTGAGCACGATCTACCTGGTGGACGAAGAGGGACGGCTGACAGGCGCAGTGCCCTTAGCCAAGCTGGTTTTAGCTCGTCCCGAAACGCCGTTAAAATCACTTACGCAGGAACCTCTGATCTTCACCAACTCAAACGCGAAGGAAAAAGACTTCGCGGAGTTGTTCGACAAATACAACTTGCTCACCCTCCCCGTAGTGGATGACAACAAGAAGCTCACCGGAGTCATCACTTCTGACGACATCATCAGTCTGCTGCGGGCGAAGCTGTAGGAAACTGGCAATCAGCAATCAGCACTCAGCATTCAGCCAATACGGACTCTTTCCAGTTTGCCCTTAATATCGCCCAGGCAGTTCTCCAAATCAGCAATTGCCCTAATGGCTGAAGGCTGACTGCTTAGTGCTGATTGCTTTCTTCTGTTCAGATCCCTCAACTGCATTTATTCTGATGCGTCACTCGTGATGCGAATGAGATTTCTCCGGCGTTGGAAGACCCGTGCGCTGATTTTTTTTGCCGTAGTCGGTCCTGGGTTCATTACGGCAAATGTCGACAACGACGCCAATGGCATCTGGACGTATTCGTCCGCAGGCGCCCAGTTCGGTCACATGCTCCTATGGACCATGATCCCGACCACATTGGCGTTGATCGTGATTCAGGAGATCGCGGCCCGTATGGGTGCTGTTACCGGCAAGGGACTTAGTGACCTCATCCGCGAAGAGTTTGGGTTCCGAATCACGTTCTTCATGATGATCGGGGTCCTGATCATCAATTTCGGCAACGTAGTGGGAGAGTTCGCGGGTATCGCCGGCAGTCTCGAGCTGTTCGGGCTTTCCAAGTACATCACGGTTCCAATCTGCGCATTCATCGTGTGGATAATCGTGCTCAAGGGCCAATACAAGACCGTGGAAAAGGTTTTCCTGGTCGCTTCTTTCTTTTATGTGACTTATATCTTCGCCGGTATCCTGGCGAAACCAGCCTGGATCGACGCGCTCGTCTCCACGGTTAAGCCACCTCCCCGCGAAATGTTTCGCCAGCCGAGCTATCTGTATATGGTGATCGCCGTGGTGGGGACCACGATCGCTCCCTGGATGCAGTTTTATCTGCAAGCTTCTATCGTTGAAAAAGGTGTGACCCGGCGCCAGTACAAAACGTCCCGATTGGATGTGATCACCGGCTGCATCTTTACTGACATCGTGGCCTGGTTCATCATCGTAGCCTGCGCCGCCACCTTGTATGCCCACGGCTACCGCAATGTGTCGGATGCCAAAGATGCGGCCCAGGCCTTGCACCCGCTGGCTGGAGACTATGCCTACATACTTTTTGCCATGGGATTATTCAATGCCTCGCTGTTTGCGGCATCGATCCTGCCGCTGTCAACGGCCTATACTGTGTGTGAGGGGCTGGGATTTGAATCGGGCGTAGGCAAAGGATTTCGCGAAGCGCCGGTTTTTTACTGGCTGTACACGATTCTTATTGTGGCGGGAGCCGGCGTCATTCTCATCCCAAACCTGCCCCTGGTCAGGATTTCAATTCTCTCTCAAGTGGTGAACGGGGCAGTGCTGCCTTTTGTGCTGGTCTTCATGCTGCTGCTGGTCAACAAAAAGGAGCTCATGGATACCTACGTCAACTCGCCCTTCTATAATGTAATCGCATGGGGGACGACCATCATCATGATCGGCCTCACTATTGCTTTGTTTTGGACGATGAAGGCGGCTTAATGACCGGGAACAATTTTCCCGGTTGCCAAATCTTTCACCAGCTCCCGATCGGCTTCCAGAAAATCGTACTTGGGCAACTCAGATCGCTTAGCCCAGCGCACATCCCGAAAAATTCTATTTTCCATCTCGCCCGTGTATTCGTTCACCACGTAAAAGCGTAATTCCACCGCTCCACCATTTTTATAATCGTGACGAATGCGGGCCACCTCTTCGCCGATGTGGGCGTCGATCCCCAATTCTTCTTCCAACTCGCGGCGTAATGCGTCCCGCGGCTGTTCGCCGTCTTCGATCTTACCTCCAGGAAATTCCCACTTCAGCGGCATGCTCTGGTGACGGGTTCGCTGGCACACCAGCACCTTCCCGTCTTTCAAAATCAAAGCTGCGACCACTTGCTTCATCACTGGAGAGCCGTTCTGGTTGGTAAGGCGGGTTCCGTTGCTCACAACAAATTTCAGTCCGGCGAATAATGACCGTTAATGCATCTTAGACCTGGCGATTGTGGAAAACGGTCGGGACGAATGGCCGCGGCCAGCGCCCGTAAACCTTGAATCAATGTCGGTGCCGGAGTATTCAGAAATTCGTCTCGAATGCAATACACGCGACCTTCTCTCGCCGCTCGCATCTCATTCCAGCCGCGTTGCTGAACCATCTTTTCCAATGGAACGCGGTCGCCCGCTCCGCACCAGGCAGCGACAACAATATCCGGATCGTCCAAGAGTACGGTGTCTGCTGACGTGGTTGAGCCTGGCACTCCAACAAACTCTCCACCGGCGGCTCGCACAAGTTCCGCAACCCATGGCTGCGAGGCGATCAGCGGCTTGCCCCATTCCTCGCAAAACACGCGAGGCCGTATCCCGTCATCGACCTGACTGCGAACGTCATCAATGGCGAGTTCCATCTTCGTGATGACTTGCTGCCCACACTCGGCGACACCCATAATCCCGGCGATGGTCGCGATATCGGTATAGATGTCAGCTAGTGTCTTCGGTGCCAATCCGAGAAAACGTGCCCCCGACTTCAGGATCTCGATCACGGCTTTTTCTTGATAAGGAACAGCCGCGATGACCAGGTCCGGCTGGGCGCGAAGGATCTCTTGGCTGTGCGCGGTCCAGGAATCGGCGACGATTGCCCGCCCGCTCCGCACAACTTCCGGGCACACATCCGCGCAATATTTCGTGCATGCAACGATGCGATCGAGCTTGCCAATTGCGGCAAGAATAACCGTAGCGCTCGGTTGCAGGGAGACAATCCGTTGAGGACTATGGTCGGAGGGCATCACTTCTAATGGTACAAGGGAGGTTACAATTCTGCCGTGATGTATTCTCCTCAACTACTCGACCACTTTCAGAATCCGCGCAATGCCGGTGAAGTACTTAACCCCGACGCAACAGTGCAGATTGAAAATCCAGCCTGCGGCGACATTTTGAAGTTGAGCATCAGGGTCGCCGACCGTCGCATCGCGGAAATCCGATTCCGCGCCAAAGGATGCGTTCCCGCCATAGCATGTGCTTCCCTGCTAACCGAACTGCTGCTGGGAAGCACTATAGAAGTTGCACGTAACCTGCGCAGGGAGGACTTGCTGTTGAAAATTGGCGGCTTACCCGAGGCGTCCCTTCATGCCAGCCACCTCGCCCTGGATGCGTGGGCGGCACTTTTGAAGCAGCTGAAAACCTCACCCCGCTAGGTTAGGGATAGTAAATTGTCCATGCGCGTTCCCGAGCTACTTCTTCCAAGTCGGGATTCGGATTTATCGCAAAGGCATTCTGGGCAATATCCAGCATCGCAATATCCCACCGCGAGTTGCCGAAAGCCGCGTCCAGACTTCCCAGCACAACTTCGCGAATGGCGCGCGGCTTGCCTTCCCCACTCGGTATGCGGACCAATCGGTCGGTAATGGTGCCGGCTTCAATCTGTACCTTCGCCGCCAAAATCCTGGCTGTGGGAATTCCAAAGTGCTTCATCGCTGCCCGGATCACCCAATCGTTGGTGGAAGAGACCGCCCAAATGTCACAGCCTGATTCCTGTAGTCGTTGCACTAGATCGCGCATCTCCGCGAAAATCTGGCTGGCCATCTGAAGATCGAAATACTGACCGGCAGCTCGCTGTACTACGTCTTCGTTTAGCCCGCGATGCATAGTCACCATTTCGCCGCACATAGTTTCTTCGTCAACCTTGCCTGACTTGTAATCGGCATAGCGTGAACGCGCCCAAGCCACGATTTCATCCGGAAGCAAGCCTTGCTTTAACTCCCAATCAAAAAAACCTTCACCGGCATCGCCCGCCCATAAGGTGCCGTCACAGTCGAAGGCAGCAATGCGAGGCTGAAGACTTAGAACCGACGCGACAAAATCAGCAGCTTTGGGGGATGAAGCCCGGCTCACACTTGTGGAATCCATTGGGAAAAGTTTACTTGAGTTGCGACGATACCTGCGACAGCAGCGCGGTGTATTCCTGCGGCGTATCTACATTCGACACCACGAAACGATCATCCACGGGAATGTATTGAATATGATCTTGATTCTGGTGTTCGATGTCACGTGCGGTCGAAGTAGCTGGAGCTCTCAGGAATGCCTCGATCATTTCGCGTCCGACCAGAACTGGATGCCCGTGTTTTCCACCGTATTCAGGCACCACCGCCCACTTCCCAGCAGAAAGCGCCGATTCGAAAGCTGTAAGCAGGGTTTGCAGCGTTGCCGCGCTGGCCGGGGGACGGTCCACCAATGTGATCATTGCGCCGTCCCGTCCGCGATTCAATACATCTCGCAAGCCGGTTTGGAGAGAGCTGAATTGTCCCAACTCAGGCGCGGGATTCCGTACTAATCCAGCGCCACTGGCGTAGATCACCGAAGATAAATTTACTTCATTCTTGCCCACCACCACCGTTACAACATCGGTGAATGGACTCAGGGCGCGGATGCCCGCGGAAAGGAAAGTCTGTCCCGGAGGAGGTGGAATTGCCGACCCGGCCGGTGGCCAGGCCAGTAGCGCCTTGTCTGTCCCCATCCGCGTCGATTCGCCGGCGGCGAGAATCAATCCACTCAGACTTGGCGCCCGGCTCATGGGGGGAAGATAGCAGAAATTTAGGATTTACGATTGACGATTGTCGAATGGTAAGGCGAAGAAAGTCGTAAATTCGCGATTTGCAAATCGTACTTCGTAAATCGTACTTCGTCCCCCCACTACTCTTGTTCTTCCAGCGCTTCGGCCGCCGCATCGGCAAGATCGGGTGGCTCATTCCGCCGCCGATGAAACCAGCTCATGTGCGGCAATGCGCGTTCGACACGACGGCGAGTGGCAATCAATTCGGCGGCAATGGCAACCGCGATTTCTTCCGGCGTAATCGCTCCAATATCCAGCCCGACCGGAGCATGAACCCGTTCGAATAGTTCTGGAGACAATCCTTCTTTCGTAAGCTCGCGGAACACCGCAATAGTTTTGCGTTTGGAACCAATCATTCCAATATAGCGGGCGGATGTCTGCACCGCCCAGCGCAGCACTCGCATATCGTCGCGATGCCCGCGAGTGACAATCACAATGTAGGAAGACTCATTTGGAGCGAGCCGAGCCATGGCTTGGTCAAAATCCTCAGCAATGACTTCCTTCGATTCGGGAAAACGTTCGCGGTTGGCGTAGGCTGCGCGATCATCCACTACGGTTACTTCGAAACCGGCATCTTTTGCTACCTTATAAAGGTTTACGGATATGTGACCTGCACCGAAAATATAAAGTAGAGTTGGAGGTAATACAGGCTCGATGAAGATGTCCAGGGTGCCGCCACACAGTAACCCAGTATCGTATTTAGGATCCTGATTGAGGTTAAAACTTAGAGTGCGCGGCTTCTCGCTTTCCATTACCTCGCGAGCCGCTTGCCAGACCTCGGCTTCCACACAGCCGCCACCGATGGTCCCGACGATGGACCCATCGTCCCGCACCAACATCTTGGCAGTCTTAAAAGAAGGAATCGAGCCGCGCACGTTGACGATCGTGGCCACTGCGCCACGGCGTCCGTCCCGTCGCAATTGAACGATCTCCTCGTAGATATCCATCTCAGGCTGATTATTCGGTTTTCCGCAACTCAAGTCAAACGCAGCATTGAAATCTAGCAAACGGGGGACTAAGCTTTGGGGCTGGCGTGCTAGGAGGACTCAATGCCCGTATACATGGTTGACCGTGATCTGCCCGGAATTAAGATGGATCAGCTCGCTGCCGCGCAGAAAGCCGCCATCGATCTCAGCCAAAAAATGACTGCCCAGGGAAAGAAGGTGCGTTACATCCGTAGCGCCTTCGTACCCGCCGAGGAACATTGCATGTGTTTCTTCGAGGCAGCTAATCCCGAAGTGGTCAAGGAGCTGAACGAAACCGCGAAAATCCCTTTCAAACGGATTGTCGAAGCCATGGACTTGACGCCCAAATAACGGCCTGCTCTACAACGCCAGATTTCCAAGGCCGAACGGCGTTCGGCCTTTTTCGTTTCCGCCATCCATGCTAGGTTCTTAGCCTTCTAAAGAGGGATGCCTCCTAATGAAAGCGGTTCGCATTCACGAATTCGGTGGTCCGGAAGTTCTTCGCTACGAAGACGTCCCCGATCCAAAGCCACGCAAAGATCAGGTGCTGGTCCGTGTGAAAGCCTGTGCGCTGAACCATCTTGACATATGGGTGCGCAAGGGCCTGCCCGGCGTCAATCTTCCGCATATTCTGGGCAGCGACGTTGCGGGCG
>Ga0209689_1001537_pt1 | contig 17223 bp, 10 predicted proteins | sample GraSoiAngelo_149_FD_187119 | JGI IMG/M metagenome (GOLD analysis project Ga0209689, IMG submission 187119) | Grasslands soil microbial communities from the Angelo Coastal Reserve, California, USA - 14_1009_09_30cm (SPAdes) (version 2) | ecosystem: Environmental > Terrestrial > Soil > Grasslands ... | reverse complement strand
CTAACACACACCGTTTAGCTTCGTACAGGTCTTCTGCTTGTCGAAGAGTAGGAGACTGAATTTGCTTCTAGAAGCGCAGCCACTCAACCTCGCAAAATAAAAAAGGGTCGGCAGAAAGGCCGGGTCCGGCGGCCTAAGGTGGCGCGGGAGGAGTGCTGTTGCACCCTGAGACGGTCAGGTGTAGGCTCTCGGTCGGTCGCAAAGTCAAAACGAAAAATTCGGTTTAAGGAGCAGGAGATGAAGATCCTTGCGCTTGGTTTCCTTTTTCTCATGCTGAGTGGTGCGCCCGCTCTTCAAGCGCAGGACGCGTGCCCGCCAGGACTTCCGCTCGGAACAAATTGCCTGCCCGGGCGGGACACGCATGGCGCGTTTTTCCTGATCGCCGTGCCCACAGGCTATAACGGTCGGCTGGTGCTCTGGAATCACGGCTACTCGTTGCCGCCGCCGGCACCGCTCACTGCGGCCGATCTTTTCCCCGGCGCTCCAGTCGTGCTGCAGCTGGGTTTCGCGGTTGCCGCGTCGAGCTATCGCCCCGACGCTATCGGCCTAGGAGGGTGGGCGGCCAAAGATGGCGCGGAGGACACAGAGCATCTACGGCAGCGGTTTGTCGAGATCTTCGGCCGCCCGGAGCAGACCTTCGTGGTGGGCGCCTCCTTGGGCGGCCTTATCACCGCCGAGATGGTAGAGCGCTTTGGCCGGGGTGAGGACGGGAGGCTGAACTACGATGGTGCCTTGCCGGTTTGTGGTGTAGTGGCTGGCGCGAGCCGCCACTGGGATGGTGCTTTCGACCGGCGCGCGATCTATCAGTATTATTGCCAGAACCTGCCTCGCGCCAACGAGCCGCAGTACCCGCTGTATTTTGGTCTCGCACCGAACAATACGCTTACACCGAATGATGTGGCTGCGCGCGTCAATGAATGCACTGGCGTGCTCCAGCCGTCGGTCATGCGCACGCCCCAACAGACGCAGAACTTGGCCAATATTCTCGGGGTCACGAAGATTCCTGAAAGCGCCTTTCTCGCCGATGTAGTGGGTAATACGTTCGGCCTGCAGGAGTTGGTCTTGGTGAGGACCCACGGACTGAGCCCGGTCACCAACCTCGGTGTGCATTACTCCGGATCCACTGATGACGCGGCCCTAAACCAGGGTGTCTTCCGAGCTGGCGCAAGTGATGCGGCTGAGGAGTTCCTCGAAAGCGCCTATGACCCTAACGGGCACATCGGCATACCCACGCTGACAGCGCATACCATCGGCGACCCCGTCGTCTTCGTGGAACAGGAAAACACGTATCGCCAAACGGTCGAGGACGCACACCGGCTTCGCAACCTCCAGCAGAACTATGTCGATGCCGGCGGGCACTGCCAATTCACCTTCTCGGAAGAACTGGCTTCCTTCCAGGCCCTCCTCGGTTGGGTCGACACACACAACCGACCGACGCGGGAGGAGATCGCCGGCCTTTGCCAAAGCAATGCCCTGATCTTCGGAGACACGTGCAACTTCAACCTGAGCTTCCAACCAAAAGAGCTCGACACACGAATTCCAGATCGCTCGTCCGAACAGCGAGAAGTGCGTCCCCGGTGAGCGATTCGCCATTAAGATCATAGGCAAGCGCCCGCCTCTATAAAAACCAAGGGCGCCGGCGCGACGTGGCTTTAGGGAGCGTGGATGCGCCGCGAGATGAGGGGCGAACGCTTGAAAGCGATTCACGTTATCAACCAAAAGCTGGCCTGTGATCTCGTTCTTGGCGGAGCAACGACATGAGATTAAGTGTGGGTCACCGGGAGATTCCCGTGCCCCATCTCCACAAGTTGATGCTCCAGGACGAGTAGATGAACCCGTCCTCGAAGTTGCCGATCTGGTACGCGCTGGGGGAGACGCTTTCATCGAACGAAGCTGTGTTTGTGGGCGCCCACAAGCAGGCCGATTCCGCGCACGACAACGAACAAAGGTTGATGCGAAATCTTGTCTTCCCACGATTGAATTTGCATACTGACCGCCTCCGCCGCAAACCGGACGGCCACGTTCACACGGATTTATCGACCGCGCACGGAGCATCCTGCCCAATTTTACGTTTCGGTGAAAACGCGCGTCCGATAAATCAGGACCCAAAGAATTGGAATCACACGGAGCAGCAGCGAACTTGTTTTGTTGTTAGCGGCAGGTCAACTTCCAGCTTCACAAGGCAATCGAAAGAGGGCCCTAACTTCTCGGTTGCCCAACTCTTCCGCCAATTGTCGAAACGGCTTTCCGTTTATATCTCTGCCTTGGCGAAGTGTAGGAAAGCGTTCCAGAAATCGCGCCACCCACCTAGCATCCCCAAGCTCAATGGCATAAGCAAGGTCTTGTAGCTCAATGGCAAGATAGCCGCCCCTCTCCCGCAAATACTCGATTGCCCAACCGGTTGGGGTAGCACCGAACCGGCTGTCTAAACTGTTGATATCTGCGCCTCTGTCGAGCAACAGTTGGACGATTTCGCGAAGCCCATCAAGTGTCGCATAGTGAAGAACTGTTGCGCCCGCTTCGTCGCGCACATGCACCAGTTCGCCGTCTTCGTCCAGAATTGTCTTGACTTGATCTACGTCACGTCGCTTTACAGCTTTGGTCAATTTGTCTAGGCCGCCCATTGATGCACTCTCGACGGTCGAGGACTCCGCAAACGAAGGCCCCGAGGATACAACGGCTAGGCTTGCAAAGCCAACAACCAGCGACCTAAATGACCTAAATTCAAACGACCCACCTTTCCGGTAGCGTCGGGCGTTAGCAAGAATTTTAGTGAACCGAACGCAGCATGGCTACTGCGGCACTGGAACGCCGCGCGAAGGATGACAGATCAGCATCAATCCCGACGTGAACGCGCCGGATGTAGGCCTCGGTCTGGAAAAAGTCGGACACATTGTACAACCGTCGCGCATGCTCGCGGCGTGGTTGAATATACTGGTTAGCGACACTATGTGCCTTGCCAGTTTTTCGCGACAGATTCCACGATTTATGTGTCCGGCACTAGGAGGCTTTGTGGCCCCGCACAAGCGTCCATTCCGGAATTGCCGAAGACTGTTCAGAGTTGTCCTACGAAAGCGCGCCGAAGCACCACAACATCAGGCTATGCCGTTATTCGAGTCGGGAGGAGTCGGGAGGAGTCGGGAGCCTTGACTTGAACTGACATGCACCCTAGGATTTTGGCCTCAGATGCTTTCGCTAGGCATCGATCTATGAGCCACCGCAAACGCATTTTCGTCGTGCCGGCGATCGCAATGGCACTTCTGGTACCAGACACAGTGGCGCAGAAGCCCCCGGCTCCAGCGCCGCCGCCTTCCGCACCCCCAAGCCGTCCGGCGACTCCCTCTCCCCCGAGTTCGGAACCAAGTCAACCGAGAGAGGATCTTGTGATGTTTCTCCGGGGACGCGTTGCAACCCACGACGGCTCACCTGTTCCAAACGATGTGTTGGTTGAGCGGGTTTGCAACAACAGACTGCGTCAAGAGGTGTATGCATCCCCTCACGGCGATTTCAGCATGCCATTGGGATCGAGGGCCAATTCTTTTCCTGAAGCTAGCGCCGACCCGACTTCACCATTTGCCGTGGCTAGCAAGGATTCGTTCATGGGAATCTCACGACATGAGTTGACGAATTGTGAGCTACGGGCCTCGGCCTCGGGTTTTCACTCCGGTGTCATCAGCCTTCTGGACCTCGATGCCTTCGGCGGTAGCGTTGACGTAGGCGTTATCGTGGTGCAGAGAGGGACAAAGATTGAAGGCATGACGCTGAGCGCCACCCCCTACAAAGCACCGAAAGATGCCAGAAGAGCTTACGAGAAAGGCCTCCAGGCTGAGAGGAACGGCAAACTTGCCGATGCACGCAAGTATTTTGAAACTGCAGTGGCGCTCTACCCCAGTTCCGCGAACGCCTGGTTTCGGTTGGGTACCGTTTTACAGAAAGAAAACCAGAAGGACGCGGCTCGCCAAGCGTATACCCAAGCCACGACTATCGATACCAGGTTCCTGCAGCCTTATCTGTCACTCGCTTCAATGGCCTACCAGACAGGAAATTGGGCCGAGGTCCTTAATCTTACTGGTCACATCCTGGACCTCGATCCCTTGAATCACGCCGCCGTCACTGGTTACATCCTGGATCTCGATCCCTTGAATTACGCCGACGCCTATTTCTATAACGCGGTGGCAAATTACAAGCTCAACCAGATCGAAGACGCTGAAAAGAGGGGTCTCCAGGCGGAACACCTAGACCTGCGCAATCATTTTCCGCAGTTGCATCTCTTACTGGCGGAAATCTTTGCCCGGAAAAACAACTACGCCCTTGCGATCGCGGAGATGCAAACTTATTTGGCGGTAGCACCGCATGCCAAAGACGCAGATCAGGCGCGGGAGCAGTTAGCGAAATTGGAGAAGCTGAACGGCTCAGTGTCGACCAGTGAAAAACCCGATCAGAGGTGAGTATCGCCTCTTTAGACCTGCGCGTTACCGCTAGCACCAGGCTCGTGACAAGACTCGCCAGAGGAACCGCCAGAAACTGAAAGAAGATCAGGTCGCTGATTCCATTGGACGAGACGACCGACCAATGAAATGGCCAAGAAAAGCGCTCCCGAGAAGGAGCGTCCCTCTGTGCCGCATTAGAATACGAACATGCATTTAGGCACGATTCTATCTCATGATGTCGTTAACTCCCGAGTCGCAAAATCGGACAAGCGTCCGGCCAGCTTTCGTGGCGGATTCCACATGTACCTGTGATACGGCTGATACGGCGTTTATCAGATGGGAGAGGCCGGTCTCCGCGGGATGCGATACGCTCCCAATGTTCGACGTGCTCAAGGCACAATGAAAAGGAGACCGGCAATGCGGAAGATTACCACTATTCGGGCAAAGAGAACTGGAATTTTCAAAGTGCGTTAGCTCACGATTGGTCTGGATCTGGGAGATCGCTTGCCGTTCAACCGCGTCTTGGATAAAGCGCGCAGTTGAAAGGGTACTACGGAGTCGCATCGCCCCGGAGACCGCAACGCATTGCCCTGGGGTCCGCCGCTGTTAACCGAGCTGGGCACGAAGTGATCGTCGCGCATGCACGGAAGCTACGCTTAATCGGGGATAGCAGGCGAAAGGATAAGCGCATCGATGCGCAGACACCGGCGCAGCTGGCAAGAATCGATCCCCGGCTGTTGGGCCCGGTCCGGCATGGCAGTGCGAAAGCGCAGATTCATCTGACGGTAATCCGGGCGCGGGCCGGACTGGTGAGTGCACGAAACGGCCCTGGCGAATACGGCGCGCGGGTTGGCGAAGACGTATGGCGAACGGCCGCGCAAGTGTGGACTTGGCTTATTCACGCTGTGTCAATGAGACTTACTCTCGTTGCAAATTCCTTATGTCCAGGGCATGAGAAGCATACGATGCACACGCCACAGATCTGAATCGGAGATTGCAGTCAAAATAATTGCCGCTGACAGTGATAAACTTTTCCGTTTCGCTGGAGGTCAGTGTGACCACTGCTCGGCGCTGTTTGATTTCGTTCGCACTCGTCGGCATTATCCAATTTTCGAGCGCGCCTTCGTTCGCGCAACAAGATTCGCAGACCATCGACCCGAGTCTGTACTCTGCGATGCGCTGGCGTCTCATCGGTCCTTACCGTGGTGGCCGTGTCACGGCCGTCGCCGGGATTTCCGGCGATCCCACGGTCTATTACATGGGCACACCTGGAGGCGGAGTTTGGAAGACGACCGATGGCGGACGCGTTTGGAATCCGATCTTCGATGATCAGCACGTCGCATCCATCGGTGCTGTTGCGCTCGCGCCCTCGAATCCCAACATTATTTACGTCGGAACCGGCGAGCAGACGCGCGGTAACGGCGTGTACAAATCTAGTGACACAGGCGCCACGTGGACGCACATTGGACTCGAGAAGGCATACTACATTAGTTCGATTGTGGTGGATCCGCGCAACCCCGAAATCGTGATCGTCGGCGTTCTCGTGCGTGCCGTGACCAGCGTCTCATCCGAACCCCCGGAACATGGAGTTTTTAAATCCGTTAACGGCGGCAAGACTTGGACGCGCACCCTTTCGAAAGACGCACTCGATGGCATCGCCGATATGTGCGCGGATCCCGGTAATCCGAGAGAAATCTTTGCCGCGATGTGGCATCCACCCGACCCTTCCTCCAATTCCGACGATAAAAATAAACAAGACGGATGGATCTATAGATCGACGGATGAAGGCTCCACCTGGAGCCAAGTTGCAGGCAAGGGTCTGCCCTCCGAGCCCCTCGATCGCATCGGACTGGCAATCGCTCCAGGCATGCGCGGCCGGCGAGTGTTCGCGATCACCGGGCAAGGACTTTTTCGTTCGGACGATGCAGGCGACACGTGGCGCAAAATCACAAGCGACCCGCGCATCATCGGAAGCGGTTACATCAGCCGCGTGTACGTTGATCCGCGCAACCCCGACATCGTACACGTGATGCAGACTTCCACCTATCGCTCGACCGACGGAGGCCAGACATTCGCCGCTTTCAAAGGAGCACCGGGCGGCGACGACTATCACGTCCTGTGGATGGATCCGCAGAATACGAACCGCATGATTCTAGGAGTCGATCAGGGCGCAACGATTAGCGTCGACGGAGGGAAGACGTGGAGTTCGTGGTACAACCAGCCGACGGGGCAGTTCTATCACGTCATCACCGACAATCAATTCCCGTACGTTGCCTACGCGCCACAGCAGGATAGCGGCACCGCCGCCGTACCCAGCCGCAGCGATTACGGCGAGATCAGTTTTCGCGATTGGTTTTCGATTGGTGGGTTCGAGTTCTGCTACATCGCGCCCGATCCCCTGAACTCGAATATTGTTTACTCGGGCGGGTGGTACGGCAGCGTGGTGCGCTTCGACAAGACCACTGGACAGATTGTGCACGTCTTCGTTCGCGGCAACCAGGACCACACGTCGCAAATGCCGCCGCTGGTTTTCTCGCCGCAGAACCCGCGCGCGCTTTACTTTGGCACGCAATACGTGATGAAGACAACCAATAACGGCGATACTTGGCAGCGCATCAGTCCCGATCTCACTGCTCGCCCTGGCACGCCAATGAAACCCGAGGGCGGTAACTCCGGTAGACACGAACTGCAAGACGAGTCTTCGGGTTACGGCACCAATGAGCGTGAAAAGGACGCTGCGCAGGAGCAAGCTCCACGTGGACGCATGGCGCTCACCGCACTCGCGCCTTCGCCCATCGCTCCCGCCCTGATCTGGGCCGGGACCGGCAACGGGATCATCCAAATAACTCCAGACGCCGGTATTACCTGGCAGAACGTTTCGCCGCCAGATCTGAAACCCGAAACGATGGTGAGCATCATCGAGCCGTCCCACTTCGACGCGTATACCGCATTTGTTGCGGTGATCAATAATCGCGATTCGACGCCTTACATTTATCGCACTCGTGACGGCGGAAATTCCTGGCAGAAAATTACGAAAGGACTCGAACCCGGCCGGATCGCGCGCGTGGTACGCGAAGATCCCCAGCGCAAAGGCCTTCTTTATGCAGGTACAGAGAATGCCGTATACGTTTCATTCGACGACGGCGATCACTGGCAATCGCTGCAACTGAATCTTCCCACGTCAGCCGTTCGCGATTTGGCCGTGCACGATATTGACCTCGTTGTCGCCACGTTCGGCCGCGCTCTTTGGGTGCTTGACGATCTCTCTCCGTTGCGGCAGGCCACCACGCAAATCGCAAGTTCCAATGCCTATCTGCTGCGGCCCGCAATGGCTGTTCGCGTTCGCTGGGACAACGACCAGGAAACCCCGCTGCCTCCTGAGGTTCCCACGGGACAAAATCCTCCCGACGGCGCGATGATTTATTACTATTTGAAATCACCGTCCCCGTCGGCCATCTCGCTTGAAATCCGTGACGCCGTAGGAAAACTCGTCCGCCGTTTTTCGAGCGAGCCGCCCCCGCCCGACAAAACGATCAAGAACGTTCCCGACTATTGGTTCGCCCCGCTCGTAGGCATTCCGAAGAATGCGGGACTCAATCGATTCGTATGGGACCTGCACTACGATCCCCCTCCCACGCTGCAATACAGCTACTTTGGGAATACGCTCAATTTTGTGGAATACACGCTCTCGGGCCACGCCATCGCCGGCGACACCCCGCGCGAGCAGACGCTCGGTCCGCTGGCAGTTCCGGGCGAGTATAAGGTTGTGCTCACGGTCGGTGATCAAAAACTTACGCAGCCGCTCGCGATCACACTCGATCCGCGCGTCCACGTTTCGCAAGCAGACCTTGACTGGCAATTCGAAACAACCATGAAGATCGAAGCGGGATTGAAGTCCAGCTACGACGCGTTCAGCGAGCTGTCCGCGCTGCACAAGGAAATTACGGAGCGCAAGAAGAAGCTCGCATCCGACGCGCAAGCCAAAGATGCGGCGGACGCGATAAGAGATCTCGAGATGCAAGCCGACGCCATCCAGGACGGCTCGCCCGCGTCACCGGGGATCGGGCCGATCAATCGCGATCTCGCACGCGTGGCGTTCATGGTTGAAAGCGGCGACGCGGCTCCGTCCGGCGCCGCGCAATCGGCCATCAAGGAGTCTTGCAGCGGACTTACAAAGCATCTGGCCGAATGGCGTGCGCTGCAGACGCACGCGCTCCCGGTCGTGAACGCGAGGCTTGAAAAGTACAAGGTCGCTCCGCTGCCACTCGCAAGCACGGGCACAGCGAAAACTGCCGACGATCCTCGCGGCGACGCGTGCCAACCGTAGTTACTCCGTTTTTGTTTTGTTGTCGTGCACAAGGTTCGAGGAGTGAAACACGTTGCGTAAGTCGGGTCCTGAATTCAACGGCACTGCGGTTGTCCCTAAAACCGAGGACTATCACTCCTCGCGAAGAGCGGCGGTGGGGTCCAGACCTGCCGCCCGCCATGCGGGTAGCCAGGATGCCGTGGCTGCGACGATGAAGAACAATAGCGACATGGTGGTATAGGTTGCGGGGTCGGTCGCCTTAACGCCAACTAGCATCGTCGTCATCCCGCGGGTGAGGACGAAAGCTGCAATCAGACCGGCGGCGATGCCAATGGCAGTAAGACGCAGTCCCTGGCCGACAACCAGTTGGAAAATGTTGCCGGGCTGAGCACCCAAGGCCATGCGAATGCCGATTTCCGCGGTACGCTGTCGCACGATGGTCGCAAGCACGCCGTAGAGTCCGACGGCGGCGAGCAACGCTGCGATTACCGCGAACACTCCGATGAGGAGTAACGTAAATCGCGTGCCGGCTTCTGCCTTTTCCATTACGACGTCCATGGGCTGCATGTCGGTGATCAGGAGGTGCGAGTCGAATGCCTTGATTGCAGCGCGAACGTCGTTCGCGTATTTCGATGGGTCGGTTCCAGTTCGGAGAGCCCAGTGATCGATGGCTCCGGAGCCAACGTACGCATCGGTAAGATAAACTTGCTCGCGCCCAGGCTCGCTCAACGATACACCGCGCTCGTGGGCGACCACGCCGATGATGTCGACCCATACGGGTTCGGGCGTTTGAATGCGGATAAGAATGCGCTTGCCGACGGCCGATTGACTTGGATACGCACGATCGGCCAAAATTTTATCAACAACGACATCGGTGCGACCTGGCTGGTTGTCTTGGTCGTTATAGGTACGGCCCTCGATCAGAGATGTGCCCATGGTTTCGAAGTAGCCGGGAAGCACGATTAGGGGATCGACTGCCTTGTATTTGCTCGCGTCGGCGAGCGCTTCTTCGGTGCCCCAACGAATCGGGCTGAAGCCACCAGTGAGCGGAAATGGATTTGCGGCGGTCGCGCTTTGAACGCCGGGGATGGCGCGCAGGCGGTCTTCGAGCTGGCGAATAGCGACGGCTCGTTCTTCCGGCTTCTGGAGAAACCGATCGGACTGAACCTGAAACGTGAGTAGGCCATGAGGATTGAACCCGGGATCGATGCGCTGCAATTCGAGAAAGGTGCGGACCATAAGTCCCGAGCCGATGAGAAGTACGTAAGCGAGAGCGACTTCGAGGCCGACGACGATCTTGCGCGAGAAACCGCCGCTGGCGAGGCCTTCGCTGCGGCTGGTGCCGCGTAGAACGACCATTACGTCTGGACGGGCAGCGCGCCACGCCGGCGCCATGCCGAAGATTGCGGCGGCCACCAGGCTCGAGATTACAGTGAAGATCAGCACAGTGGAATCAATTCGGATCGTATCGAGGCGCGGGAGATGCGCTGGAGCGATGGCCAGCAGTTCGTGAATTCCGACCCAGGCTATGCCGAGACCGCCTAAGGCCCCGATGGTCGCGAGCAGCAACGCCTCGGAAAGGATCTGGCTGGCCAGGTCCCACCAGCCGGCGCCGATAGCGGAGCGAATTGCAAGTTCGCGTTGGCGCAAAGAAGCTCGCACCAACAAGAGGTTAGCCACATTGGCGCAGGCAATAAGCAAAAGAAAAATGACGGCCCCCATCAGCGCGAGAATTGCAGGGCGGACTTCGGAGACGAGATGCTGCCGCATAGGCTCCACGCGGATTGCGTAGCCCGCGGTGTTCTCGATCATGAAGTTTTTCCGCGCCTCTGCGGCGACTTGATCAGCGGCAGCTTGAGCGCGTCCGATCGTCACTCCTGGTTTCAATCTGCCGATCACGCGCATCGAAACCGAATTTCGTTGCGCGGCGTCGTAACCGAGGCGATTAGCAATCCAGATCTCGGGCGCGGCTTCCAAATCTGCGGAGTGCGGGAAGTAGATCTGAAACTGCGGCGCGAGGACTCCGACGATTCGCGGACTAAAGGGCTTCCCCTTGTTTAAGGATTGGCCGAGTACAGCCGGATTCGAGCCGAACCGGCGCTGGAAGTATTCGTAACTAATGATCGCCATAATCGGCAGGCGCTGGGGGGGCGTTGCCAATTGAGTCCCTGGCGCCGGCGGGGGTGGCTGCGGTTGTCCGTCCTCGTCGGAGAAATCGCGGCCGAACGCAATCCTCGCCCCTACTAGTTGGAAGTAGTTCGTCGTCACGAAGCCCATGTGGACTCGTTCCGGCATGCCGTCCTCGCCGGTTAACGTGAAGGGGAACGTGAAGACACCCGCCAGGCCTTGGAATTCGTTTTTAGTGGCTTCGCGCAAATCGATAAAATTTGCGTTGGAAAAGGGGAAGTCCTTGACGCCGCGATTGCGCATGTCGGTGGGGACGATCACGAGCTCATGGGGATTTTGATACGGAAGTGGACGCAGCAGCACGGCGTTGGTGACGCTGAAGATGGCGGTGCTCGCGCCGACACCCAGGGCAATGGTTAGTGCGGCAGTGAGTGCGAAGACGGGACTCTTTCGCAGTGTTCGGCCGGCGAATGCCAGATCTCGTAACGACATTCTTCCTCCTCATTCACTAGCGGCTGTTGCGCTAGGAATGCTACCTCCGTTGTTTCCACTCGCGTTCGAGTTTTTTCTGAGACGCCTTTGTCGGGATATGGCCATGGCTATGTGGCGCAAACGCGTTCTCGTGGCCGCTCGCGAACCGGGTCCCATGCACGCGCGTACACGCCAGGTGCTGCTGCTGTTCAAGAAGCGAGCTTCGCGCGCGATCCAATCGCCTCACGACGGGGACGGCGAATTACACGTCGCGTTTGCTATCCCATCGTCCGAATTGGCCAACTGGGAGTCGTGGCTCCAAACAAGAGGAATCGCGGTAGAAGAGACGCGAACGTGGAAATTGGGAGGCTGGAGCCTCTACTTTCGAGACCCGGACCGTCATTTGATCGAACTCGCCACGCCGGGCACATGGTCGGTCGATTGAAAAGAGATGATTGCACTTGTCCGCGTTAATCAGATGGGCAAGTCAGCCAGGCAAAGACGTGAGCGTAAAGACCATGTAAGATATGTATCTTCGAGGCCGATGCTGAAGAGTTTCCAACTGTTTTGCGAATCGCGGGGCGCAATTGCCTCCTTGGTGGCAATTTTACTAGCGTCCGCGATTCTTTTCGCATTTCTACTTCCGATTCCTGCTTGCGGCTTTGACCACGTGACGTTTTCTTTTCCGGTGCTCTTTTTCTGCCTTGTTATACCGGCAGAGACGAAGTCTGACTGGGTTCTGCTAGGAAGCGTTTTCTCGACTAGTGAGCCCTTCTTAGCCGCGTCTTACGGCCGCGCCCCTCCTGCTTAGTTACTCCTTGTCGACAGTCGTGCCCCCGGTCTTTCCGAGACCGCGAGGCTCTAGCTCCATCCCGCCGGCTAACCGGCCCGAGTAGTCGGGCCTGAAAAGGAGTGGTGTTTCCTTGTATCAAGGCAATTCTGAAAGTCCAAAGACGGCACAATGGTTTGCAGCTATGCGAACATTTCTCGCCGAAGTCAGGCGGGAGATGAAGGACATTAGTTGGCCTGCCTGGCGAGAGGTCCGTTCCACAACAATCACCGTGCTGTTTTTAATTTTTGTGGTAGCCGCGTACGTATACGTTGTAGATCGAATTTGTTTTCGTTTGATCGATCAAATGCTGCTCCGGCGACGCTAGAACCCGGACTCCAGTCTGCAAAGCACGAATGAGAATCGCGTGCGCGCACTCTGCGAATCCCTCGCAAAATGCCAGGACTCAGGGGCCTCCGCGCCAAACGGTTGACCTCAGCGCGTTTCTAGTGCCCTGCTTCGTCTTCGGTTCGGATGCTTATATCGTTTCTAATTCCAATAATTTTTTGTCCACATAAGCCACGATGAATATTGGAGAGTAGTGGCGCGCACACAAGAGATTTACGACAAGTTATTCTCCGAGCTCGGATGATTTCACCTCCGTAAGCATAGCCGACGATTATCTTGATACTGTGCGAATCCAGTGTCGCGAGTTGTGGCTGGCTAATCGACCACAAGAAGAGGGGCACTACTGCAGCGAAGCGGGCATTGAGATTATGCGTGATTAGCTAAGTCAAACTCCGAAGCGCACAATAAAACCACTTTGCTTCTTAGGTCTCAGCGCCCGGTTAGTCGGATCTGCCTGCCCGCCTTCGCCATCGAGCCCCCTTCTCCGGTAAATACGTTGATCAAGAGGTATTGGTGATTGTTGACAAGCACTACCTGTCGCAGGAACGCCGAATTTATTGAGGCTGCCCACCTAACCTGCTGTCAGCGTGCGCTTGTACGCGAGAAATCTTGCGGGAACAAAACTCGTCTGGCGTCTGTCTAATACAACAAAGGAGCTTTAGATGGCGCAGCCAGTGCGAACGGCATGGAATGCGAGTCGCCATTGGCTGGCCACAGGATTTTTCGCTTCCACTATTTTGTTCCTGGTCTTGATGTTCATGAATTGGCGGAATGAACACCGTGGCATCGCCGTGCAGAAAGTGACGGGGTTGACATCCGTCTCCGTAGATTTCGCGTCGGCGGGGCACCAGAAAAGCATCCTTCCATGGTTCAGCACCGGACGGCACGTGCGATCAGGCCTGGACTCCATCAGCGGCTCGCCCGGCGGTATGACCGGCGGTGTGCTCGGGGGCGTGCCCGGAAGTGTCCAGTTGGCCGTAAATGTTTCACAACCAGCTACGCCATTGGAAAATACCGAGCGGATGGTAGTTCGTACCGGGACGCTCGAAATCGTCGTCGTTGATCCTTTGCAAGCCGCTGAACAGTTGCGTGACCTCGCAACGCACTTCTCCGGATTTGTCGTGAGTTCCAGGGTAACGGGTAGCGACGAGCGGACGCGCTCGGCCCAGGTTACGGTGCGCATTCCCGCCAAATACTTCGATGAGGCGCGAACACAGGTGCGAAGGATCGCCAAGACTGTGGAGCAGGAGACCAGTGAAGCGCGTGACGCTACGCGCGAGTACGTGGACCAAGAAGCGCGCTTGCGCAACGCTCGCTCCGAGGAAGCGCAGTATCTGGCAATTCTGAAGCGCGCCGTGGCGGTAAAGGACGTTTTGGAGGTGAGCTCGAAGTTGGCCGAGGTGCGGGGGCGCATTGACGAGTCCGAAGCCGATCTGCGTTTTCTTCATCACCAGGTGGAGATGTCTCTGCTCACGACTAACATCAGTGCGGTGGCTCAAGCACAAGTGTTCGGCGTCCATTGGCGGCCGCTCTACGAGGCGAAGTTGTCGCTGCGCGGCGCACTTGTCGGGATGGCTGACTACGCCGACGCTATGGTGGCACTTTTGTTGAATCTTCCGGTGGTAGTGATATGGGGCTTCACAATCGTGGCCCTGCTAAAGGTCGGCTGGATGATGCTGCGGCGTATCGTGCTGCTGTTTTTTCCTGGACTAACGACATGGCTGCGCCGTCCGGTGAAGGTGCAGGAAGCATAGTTTGCAACGGGACCTTGCTGAACTCCCGGTCCGCTTTCCCGCTGGACTTCGAGATAGCGCGTTTACCAAGACCTATCTCATCTCTGAATTTGAGCTCCGGTTGAAATCCTTAGGCAGTCAAATCGCGTCTATAGACACGCGGAGATTCTGTGGCCCACACTCTCGGGGTGTAAAAGCGTGGGCCTTACTGCGTTCTGCTCATCACCAGGAGACGCGATCTGTTCTTCAGTCCACGGTAATTCGCATCGCAGCCGTTGTGCCTTTCACCTCTTGTAACAGGTTTCCGCTCGGGTCAAAGACTTTGAAATCGAACGTGCCGCTATACGTTTTGTTATCTGCCGCTACGGTATCCAGTTCATCCACGGTAAACGTGGCTTTAATGCTGCCGTCCGGGTTGAACATCAAGCCGACGTGATGCAGTTTTACGGTCAGATGGCTGACTTCCTTCCAAACGCCAAAGCAGACGTTCCCGCCGATTGGCGGCAGAAAGGCATTCTCAAACTCCGTTCCGTCGGCATGCCAAGTCTTGAACGACTCGAGGAATGGCGAACCGTCGGAAGCGGTGTAGTGGAGATGCCACAAGCCAACGATGGTAGTGCGCCCATTCGATTCACTGTTTTCCTGGTGGCTCATCCAAGTGACCACCGGGCTAGGTTGCCCCTTAAACGGCTCGCCACATCCAGCCGAGGCGACGGGGCCGAACATCGCCGCAACGATGACCATTGCGAGGCCCGCGATGAACATTCCTGACTTCGTTTTCATAAAATTGTCCCTTTCGCGTTATGAGATTCCGTCCGTCAGATAGGCGAGCGAATTCGAGCCGGGACGCACTCGGCCTCGTTGCGTAAACCTGTTCCGGGGAACGGAGCCCAACTATCGGGCGGGCAGCATTTAACCGAATCAGTCATTAAAGGGCAATCCTCTCCCGCGCTGTTTCAGCCCCTTTTTGAATCATCGTTCAAGCTTCTCGATTTAAGGGAGATACGCGGCTTTGGGTAGTCTAAGCAAGTTTTGCGGCAGCCCCATGCTACAATCCCATTCAGTTGTTGGGGAGTGACGGAGTGGCAGGCTCGCGCCCACAGGAAGTCGTGTGCTTTGGCCCCTACGAAATCCGTCTGCGCACTCAGGAACTTTTCAAGCACGGATTGCGACTGAAGCTGGCCCCTCAGGCTTTCCAGGTGCTGCGTATCTTACTGGATCGGCCTGGGGAGCTAGTCACCCGCGAGGATCTGAATCAGGCCTTGTGGTCTGCCGACACCTTCGTCGATTTTGACCACGGACTCAACAATGCCATCAAGCGAATTCGCGATGTCCTAAACGATTCCGTCGACGCTCCGCTTTACATTGAGACGTTGCCACGTCTCGGCTATCGCTTCATTGGGCAGATCACCGAGAACGGCAATGCAACTGGACTGGTGATTGCCAGCGATCCGACACCCCTGGTCAATGTGTCCAACCCGATTGATTCCATGCCTCTGTCGCCGCAAGAGAGCCGATGGCCTCGGTTTTCGATGTTGGCTCTCGCCGGCACACTCACGCTTGTGTTCACTCTTGTCGGCCTCCTCAGCTGGCGTCGAACACCCGCCGCCCGTCCCTCGAGCTCGGGCCACGTGATGCTGGCGGTGCTCCCCTTCGAAAACCTTAGCGCAGACCCTAACGAGGACTATTTCAGCGACGGACTCACTGAAGAAATTATTACTCAGCTTGGAGCATTAAGTCCGGATCAGCTCGGCGTGATCGCACGCACGACCTCGATGGCTTACAAACGTACATCGAAAAGCGCGCAGCAGATCGCAAGAGAATTGGGAGTCGATTACATCCTGGAGAGCAGTATCCGGCGCGATGGGGACCAGGTGCGTATTAGCGCCCAACTTATCCGTACCGCGGACCAGGTGCATATCTGGGCTCACAGCTACGACCGGCATATCAGTCACTCCATTGCTTTGCAGGAAGAGGTCGCAAGGGCAGTGGCTGAACAGATCAGAATAAAACTCAATCCGGCTTACAGTGGCCCCGCCGGCCCGCCCCCTCTTGATCCGCAAGCGAACGAAGCTTATCTGCGAGGACGCTATTTTGGCAACCAATTTACGGTGGTTGGCTACGGGAAGGCGATTACCTATTTTCAGCAAGCCATCGATCGACAGGCCAGTTTCGCGGAAGCCTACTCGGGACTGGCGGACTCCTATTATTTCCTTGTCGTTACGGATGCCATGTCACCACGGGACGGCGAATCCAAAGCCCAGGAGGCTGCACACCAAGCAGTAGCCCTGGGCGAAGGTCTGGCTGAATCACACAATGCCATGGGCAGTGTCATGCTCGGGCTATGGGACTGGTCCCAAGCAGAGACTGAGTTCAAGCGAGCCATCGAGCTGAATCCGAGCTACTCCACCGAACACCGCATTTACGCGGCGCTCCTCGTGACGCTGAAGCGCCATGATGAGGCTTGGGAGCAGATTAGCCAAGCAATGCGGTTGGACCCGCTCTCTCTCCCCAACAATGCCGAGGTAGTTCGAACGCTTTACTACGCTCGAGACTACGATCGGGCCGTCGAGCACGGCCAGAAAGCCTTACAGCTTAATCCCGACTACTATCGGACGCATTTCTGGCTGGCGCGGGTCTATGCCCAGAAAGGATTGTACGGGGAAGCGATCGCAGAATCGAAGAAAGTCCTGCAGGCAATGCCGGACAACAGTGTTGGATTGACAGAGCTTGCCTACAGCCTTGCTGCGGGGGGTCGCCAGCCGGAAGCCCGAAGGATTCTCGAGCGTCTGAAGGAGAAATCGAAGCACGATTTCGTCCCCGCTTACAACTTAGCTGTCATTCACGTGGCCCTCAACGAGAAAGACACGGCCCTGTACTACCTGAATCCGTCGTGAAAACTCACGTCAAATTTGATTTTCCCCTTATTTGACGGGGTTTTTAACTGATTTGGCATTCTGACTTTAACTTCACTGTATG
>Ga0209689_1001534_pt1 | contig 17237 bp, 16 predicted proteins | sample GraSoiAngelo_149_FD_187119 | JGI IMG/M metagenome (GOLD analysis project Ga0209689, IMG submission 187119) | Grasslands soil microbial communities from the Angelo Coastal Reserve, California, USA - 14_1009_09_30cm (SPAdes) (version 2) | ecosystem: Environmental > Terrestrial > Soil > Grasslands ... | reverse complement strand
GGGACCGGCGGGCGCCTCCGCGGCTCAGCCGGGGCGGGTCGGATCTGGTAGGACGCTCACGAGCATCTTCCCGAAGTTCCGGCCTTCCAGGACGCCGATCAGAGCGGCCGGCGCCGCTTCGAGCCCGTCAACCACGTCCTCCCGGTACTTGAGCCTGCCCTCGCGGAGCCAGCGGGTGCAGTCACCGAGGAAGGCCGCGAGTCGATCGCCGTGATCCGACACAATGAAGCCCTTGATGAGAGCACGGCTGACGAGGACCGGCAGCAAGTTGGGTCCGGAAGGCAGCTCGATCGCGTTATATTGAGCGATCAGGCCACAGAGCGGGATGCGGGCGTTCCGGTTGATCAGCGTCAGCACCGCCGCCAGCGCCGCCCCGCCCACATTGTCGAAGTAGATGTCGACCCCGCCCGGGCACGCTGCCTGCAGCGCCGGGAGCAGTTCCTGGGCCCGGTAGTCGACACAGTGGTCGAAGCCGAGCTCCGAGACCGCGTAGTCGCACTTCGCCTTGGAGCCGGCGATGCCCACCACGTGACAACCCTTGATCCGCGCGATCTGCCCGACCACGGAGCCGACGGCACCCGCCGCCGCCGACACGAGGACGGTCTCGCCGGGAGCGGGCTGGCCGATGTCCAGGAGGCCGACGTATGCTGTCATCCCCGGCATGCCGAGCACCCCGAGCGCGGTCGAGATCGGCGCCTGCACCGGGTCGAGCTTTCGCACTCCCGCCCCCGTCGAGACGGCATAGGCCTGCCAGCCGTCGTAGCCGACGACGAAGTCGCCGCTCGCGAACCCCGGGTGCCTGGACTCCACGACCTGGCTCACGGTGCCGCCAACCATCACCTGGCCGAGCTCGACCGACCTGGCGTAGGACCTCCCCTCGTTCATGCGGCCGCGCATGTACGGGTCGATCGAGAGGTAGAGCGTGCGACAGAGGATCTCACCCGGATGCGGCGACGGGATTGGCGATTCCGAAACCTCGAAGTCGTCGGGCCGGGGCGTGCCGAAGGGGCGGCGCCGGAGCAGCACTCGGCGATTCATCGCAGAAGGCATCGTGTGGGTCTGCCCCTTCGGGCCTCGGGGCACGGCGATGCTACCAGCAAGCATGGGCAGCGTCCAGTTCGGCCGGATCGCAGACCGTTATTGGGGGACTGTTTCAGAAAAGCGACAAAGTCCGTCGCAACTCGCGCTGATCCGGATATGCGACCAGATCTGAAGCCCCAGCCGCCCCCGCGGACACACCTGCATGAGTTGCCGTCCGGCTACCAGCAACTCCATCCGCCGTTCCGTCGCGAGGGCTCGAATCAACCGCCGGCGTGCCATCGGGAAACCGCGTGGCTCGCTCGTTGACGCCGCGAACCTCCGTCGGTGGCGAACGCCGCGGCGCCCGGCGGGCCTGGTCAGGGCTGGGAGAGGACGGCGACGGCCGAGACCGCACCGGGTCCGCCGAGATTGTGCGCGAGCCCCATCCGCGCGTTCGGGACCTGCATCCGTCCGGCGCGTCCGAGGAGCTGGTCGTGGATGTTGGCAATCATGCGGACACCCGACGAGCCGATCGGGTGGCCGCACGACTTCAGACCGCCCGAGGTGTTGACCGGCAGGTCGCCGCCGAGTCGCGTCACGCCTCCGGTCGCGTACTTCCAGCCCTCGCCGGGGGCGGCGAACCCGAGGTCTTCGTAGTTCACGATCTCCGTGATCGTGAAGCAGTCGTGGCACTCGACCACGTCGATCTCCTTCCGCGGATCGCTCACCCCTGCCATCCGGTAGGCCGCTCGCGCCGCTTCCTGCGTGGAGCGGAACGAGGTGAAGTTCCAGGACGGGTCGAACTGGGTGTTCCAGTAGCCCGCCGTCACCGCGTAGGCGATGCCCCGGATCACGGTATAGCGGTCGGTGAAGCCCGGCGCGAGGTCGGCCCGCGTGAGGATGACCGCCGCCGCGCCATCGGTGGTCGGGCAGCAGTCGAAGAGACCAAGGGGGTCGGCCACCTTCGGCGCCCGGGCGTGCATCTCCGGCGTGATCTCCTTCTGGAAGTGCGCCTTCGGATTGAGCGACCCGTGGTAGTGGTTCTTCACCGCCACCGCGCCGAGGGCCTCCTCGCTCGCCCCGTACTCTTTGAAGTAGCGGGTCGCCAGCAGCGCGAACATGCTCGGCGCGGTCCGGCCTTTGGCGAGCACGGGGTGACCGCGGTTCACCGCCTGGGCGACGAGGCTCCCACGCGAGGGCACCTCGCGCATCTTTTCGGCCCCCACGGCGAGGACGAGGTCGTACTCGCCCGAGGCGACGGCGAAGGCCGCGTTGCGCACCGCCTCGATCCCGGTCGCGCAGTAGGCGGCCACGCGCGTCACGGGGATCGGGAACAGGTTGAGCGGGTCGGCGACGAAGGTGCCGGAGTTACCCTCAAATCCGTAGAGCATGGGCTCATAGCAGCCGAGCCAGGCGGCCTGGAGCCGGGTGCGCTCGACCGCGGCGTCGGCGAGCGCCTGCGTCACCGCCTCGTAGATCATGTCGGTGAGGCTCTGGTGGAAGTTCTCGCCGAACTTGATGACGCCGGTCCCGATGATCGCGACCTTCCCGCCGAGCCCCATCGCCGCCTCCTTGGCTCCACCTAGCCTACCCGAACCCGGAGCAACCTCCAACCCCGCCCGCCGGGCCGGGCACCAGCGCCCGGATTCGCGCGAGCACGCCCAGGAAGACGGCCGTCGCCACCCCGAGAAGCAGCAGGTTTGCCCAGAAGCCGATCACCCCGCCGAGCAGCCCAGCCAGGACGATCGAGACGGTGTTGTTCACGACGTGGCAGGCCACCGCCGCCACCGTGCTCCCGCTCCGCTCGGCGACCCAGCCGAGGTAGAGGCCGAGGAAGAAGGCCAGCGTCGAGTGGACGCGGTCGAGGTGCAAGACGCCGAAGCAGAGCGCCGCGGCGAGGACCGCCCGGGCCGGAGGCCAGCGCTCGCGCAGCCGCGTCTGCATGAAGCCGCGGAAGAACACCTCCTCGCAGAAACCGGCGAGGACACCGATCCCGCCGACGGCGAGCCCGAGCATGGCAGGGGAAGCGCCGGCGAGCGCCCGGCGGATCGTCTCGAGCGCGCTGCCCGATTCGAGCCCGAGGACGAGGGCCAGCGAGTCGAGCGCCTGGCCGAGCGCGAGCACGCCGAGCGCCATCACCGGCACTGCCCGGCCGTGGGCGGGGCCGCCCGCCAGGCGAAGGCGGCGTCCGCGAGGCGGTCGCGTCGCGATGAGGGCGACGGCCAGCAGCGTCACCGACGAGGCGAAGCCGCCCGCGAGGAGCGCCGCGAGCGAGCCCAGGACGCGCTCGGGCTCCTCCCCTGGCGACAGCGAGACCAGGGCGACCTCGGCGAGCAGCGAGGTGCCGAGCGTGCCCGCGAAGGCGACCGCGTAGCCGACGAAGGCGACCGCCACCGGACTCATCGGGCCGCCCGGAACCCGCGCGTCAGCGCCCGCGCCTCGGCGAGGCGGTGGAGCATCATGACCGACGCCACGGCCAGGAGCCCGCTCACGCCGAGGCTCGCAAAGGCCCAACCCCACGCGCGGGGACCCGCATCCACGCCGCCGCGCCGGTCGATGATCGCACCGAAGACGAGGGGCGCGATCGCGCCCGCGCCGTAGCCGACGAAGGAACGGAGGCCGAGGGCGGCGCCGCGGTAGGCCGGCTCCACGACCTCGGTGATCGCGGCGGAGTAGAGGGGCGAGTCGCCGAGCGCGGCGAAGGCGTAGAGGAGCCCGAGCCCCATCACGACCCCGATCGGGGCGCCGACGAGCCAGCCGAACGCGAACGAGCAGGCCGCGCTCAGCCCCGCCATCGAGAACATGACCGGCGTCCGGCCCCAACGGTCGGAGAGCGTGCCCGCGACGAGGGACGCCACCATCCCGGTCACGTGGAAGGACGCGGCGAGATACGCGCCGAGGCCCGCCGCGCGCCTGAGCGGCGAACCGACGGCCATAAAGCACGCGGCCAGGAACGCGGGGGTCCAGACCCACATCCCGAGCAGCTCGTACGCGTGGAAGGTGTAGCTGGCGATCGTCAGCACGGCGGGGCGGTTGCCCAGCACCGCGCGGAGGGCTCCTCGCTCTGCGTCGCGCGGGGTGACGCGGTTCGGCGTGTGCCGGAGGGCCGCGCTGGCCGCCACCGCGCCGACCGTCGGTCCGAGGGCGATCGCCGCGAACGCGAGCCGGTATCCCCCGAGGGGGAGCGCCAGGCCAGTCACCACGAGCGCCACCGCGAGGCCGAGCGAGTGCCCGGCGAGGAAGAAGCCCATCGCGCGCCCGCGCCGCGCCACCGGCGTATTCTCGGCGATCAGAATGATTCCGGTTGTGTAGCTGCCACCGAGCAGGAGCGCCACCAGCGTGTACAGGAGTAGACACGACCAGTAGCCGCGGACGAGGAGCGCGAAGGCGGTGGTGCCCGCGAACGACGCGAGCGTGCTGGCGAGGAAGACACGACGCGCGCCGATCCGATCGGCGAGCTCCGAGCATCCCGTCAGCGACAGCGCGTATGCCAGCTGAAAGCTCGCCGAGATGGTCCCGGCCGCCGTCGCCGACATGGCCCAATCGCGCTGGAGCACCGGCAGCGCCGCCGCGTAGCCGATGTAGATCATGTACGTGCCGACGCGGGACAGGCAGATCGCGAGGAGCCAGCCGTCGCTGCCCGGAACGAGGGGGCGCCGCACCGGCAGTCAGAACTTCCTGAGCCGATGCGCCGGCTTGCCCAAGAGAGGTCGGCGCAACAGGTCCCAGGCATCGTAGAGGAGCGCCTGGACGTCCTCGGCGGTGTGACCGAGGATCCGGGCGACGGCCAGGTGCGGTTCCGAATGCCCCGCGCCCGCCCAGATACCCTCGCGACCCTCGAGCAGCTCCGCGAGCGCGGCGGCGAGTCCAGCGTCGAGCCGCGGCGAATGGGCGTAGAGCGAGCCATAGTAGGCGTAGACGTCCCAGAGACCGAGGCGGTCGAGCGGACCGTCGGCCGGCGCCAGCTCAAGGCGGTCGAGGAGCCGGCACTCGCCGCCCACCCGGACCTCGACCTCGACGAAGAGCCGTTCGAAGCCGAACCGCTCCCCGCGCGCGACACGGCCCGCCGCGAGCAAGTCCCACAGGATCAGCGTCGAGTCCGGATCAAGGTCGGCCCGCGTGCTCCGGAAGAACCGCGCCCCCGCGAACGGGATCGTCTGATCGGGCAGGCATTCGAGGACGGCGCCACCACGGAGCACGTAGCGGCTCCGCTCCGCCGCGTAGCTCGCGTCCATCCGGTAGACCTTCGTCGCCGCCGGCGTGCTCGCCACACCTCGCGCGCCGGGACCGAGGACGATCTCCGTCTCGAGCCGGTCTCCCTGGACGATGCCGCCCGTCGGGTTCAGGAGGTAGATGTAGGCCTCGTCGTCCCCATCCTGGTACGACGGCGGCATGACCTGGAGGGGCAGCGTCCAGTACTGGTCGGTAACGACCGTCTGTCCCGCCCGCCGCTCGAGGTGGAGGCGCAGGCGGCCCGACTTGCCCGCGTCCTCGCCGAGCGGCCCCAGCGTCTCGAACGCGGCGGGCAGACTCACGCGGCCGTCTCGAACAGCACCTCGGCCTTGATCCACGCCACAACCTCCGGAACGCCCAGGCCCCGGACGAGGTCGGTGAAGACAAACGGGCGCGCCCCTCGCATGCGCCGCGCGTCGCGCTCCATCACCTCGAGGCTCGCCCCCACGTAGGGCGCGAGGTCGATCTTGTTGATCACGAGGAGGTCGGACCGCGTGATCCCGGGCCCGCCCTTGCGCGGGATCTTGTCGCCCTCGGCCACGTCGATGACGTAGATGTGGGCGTCGGCCAGCTCTGGGCTGAAGGTGGCGGCGAGGTTGTCACCGCCGCTCTCGACGAACACGAGATCGAGGCCGGGAAAGGCGCCGACGAGCCCCTCGACGGCGGCCAGGTTCATCGAGACGTCCTCGCGGATCGCCGTGTGCGGGCAGCCGCCCGTCTCCACGCCGACGATCCGCTCCCGCGGCAGCACGCCCTGGCGGATCAGGAACTCGGCGTCCTCCCGCGTGTAGATGTCGTTCGTCACGACCGCTATCTCGTAGGCGACGGCCATCGCGCGGCAGAGCCGGTCGACGAGCGCGGTCTTGCCTGAGCCGACCGGCCCCCCCACCCCGATTCGCACCGGCTTCCGCATCGAGTCTCCTCAGGAAATGTACAGGCGGGAGTAAAGCCGCGCGTGGCGGAGTGCGGCGATGTCCTGCGCGATGGCCGACGCGGCCAGCTCGGGCTCGCGTCGGGCCTCGGCACCGAGCGCCGCGGCGCGGATGCGCGGCCGGAGTTCCCGGAGCAGCCGCTGGGCCGCGATCCCGCCGAGGGGCACGAGCCGGGTGGCGACCGCGGTCAGCGCGGAGGCGAGGCCCCAGAGGAAGGCGAGGACCGCGGTCGTCGTGGCGACCTCGAGATCCGCGGCCACGCAGCCGAAGACCGTGGCGGCGTTCCCGCGAGCCCGCCGCTCCGCGACCAGCGCGGCGCACCGGTCGAGCGCCGGCCCCGGGAACACCTCGCGCGCCGCCCGGAGCGCGGCCTGTCCGGTGGCCAGGCTGGCCGCCCGGGTCTCGGGCGCGAGCTTGAGCGCCGTCAGCAAGAGGTCGACGCGGACAACCGCCGCCCAGTCGCCGCCGCCCGCGGCGCGCTGGACGAGCGCCACCGCCGCGCCGTCCGTGGGCGCCGCCGCCGCCCCGAGGTGCGTGTCGAGCCACTCTCGAAACGTCGCGAGGTCGTGGACCTGACCGGACTGTACGAACGTCTCGAGGCCATAGGAGTGGCTGAACGCACCCGTGGGAAACGCGGCGCCGCTCAGCTGGAGGAGTGACTGGAGCGCGTCGTCAGTGAGCGTGTGCACTAGCGCGGATCCCGGCGAGAGGGCGGTGTTCCCGACGGACGGGAACCCGGAGCTCCCGCAAGAGGGCTTCCAGCGTGTGGTCGTAGGGAACGACGATCGCCTCCGGCTGGAAGAACGAGACACAGTGGCGGTTGCCGAGGTGGAAGCCGACCAGCCCCCACTGCATCGGCTCCGTGGGGGTGATGACCAGGGCGTCGTCGGCGGCGGCCCGGACCGCGATGACGCGCTCGGCGTCTGCGTAGAGGACATCGCCCTCGGCGAGACGGTCGGCCCGCGCGAGCGAGATGCCGACCTCGGTCCCCGCGTCGGTGCGGACGCGCTGATGGCCCTTCGCCATCGCCTCGAAATCGAGGGTCACCCACTCGAGGCGGCGCCCTCCGACCCACTGCTGGTCGAGCCGACCGACCGCCCTGCCGACCATGATCATGCGAGGCAGTATCTCACGAGCACACGAGCAGCAAAGCGCGGCGGGGGGCGGCGCCGGGCGCGGCGCCCGGCCGCGCGGGCGGCCGGGCGCGGGCGATTCAGGCTGACCGGCTACTGGCCGGTATAGGTGACCTTCCAGATCACGCCCGACTTCGGCGTGGTGAAGAACGGCGACGGCATCGAGTAGTCGATATAGAGTTCACCGTAGTCGACGACGAGCATCGTCTTGCCGTCGTTTGTAAACACGACGTCGTTGGTCCGCTCCATGCCGCCCCGGTTCTCGGGTTTCTGGTACGCACCCGGGCCCGGGTCGACGTTGCGCATGAAGTAGGACCACTTGACGCCGGCCGGCTCCAGGAACTCGACCCTGATCACCGCCGGCCACGTCGGCACGAGGCTGTCCGGGCCGTTGTCGATCACGCCGAAGATCGCCCCGAACAGGGTGTCCTTCACGCCGAAGCGCTGGTCACCCCACGCGATCCCGTCGAAGGGGTTGTTGGTGTCCCACTCCAGGACGGGGTTGAGGTAACCGTTCGGGTTGGGATTGGCGATGATCAGCGGCACGCCGCGAACGCCCTCGACGTGCGGCGGGAAGCGGTAGGGCGGCAGCTGCGGGACCCACGGCTTGTCGCCGATGTAGAGCTGCGGATAGGGCCGGTCGACCTTGGCGCCGTTGTACGCCCTCAGCGAGTAGCGCTTGTTCGTGACGAAGCCCATCCCCTCCTTGTCGGGGAAGCCCCCGTCCTGCCCCTTCTCGGTCACGATCCAGAGCTTTTCGGCGCCGTTGGCGATGCGGCGATGCCCGAGGTCGTTGACGCCGTTGTCGCTGACGGCCAGAGCGTTCTCGAATCGGCTCCCCTTCGGGCCGAACCGCACGCCCGACTGGTTCCGGAAGCCCATCGCGTAGACTTCCATCTGCTCGTGGTGGTACAAGCCGTCCGAGTTCTTCTCGTTGTCGCCGATCCGGACCCGCATGATCGAGCCGCCGCAGGGCACCTGGGCCTTGATGACCATGCCGGGCTTGGCCGGAACCCCGACGGGCAGCAGCGCGCCGGTCAGTCGGCCGTCGGACGACCGGACGTTGAGACCGGTGTGGACGACGTCGCGGCAAACCGGATCACGGGCCGTCTTCGGCAGGTTCGGATCGCCGTGCTTCTCCCAGAAGGGGTCGACCTGGTCGGTCCAGCCGTGGTTGTCGGGGTCGGCGAACCCGGCGTTGCTCGGGAACCCCTGCCCCCAGTAGAGCCAGCCGTCCTTGCACGTGATGCCGCCGATCTGGTGGTCACCGATCGGGAGGTCGGTGATGATCTTCTTGAGGCGCCCGTTGAGCCCGTCGATCTCCCAGATGTTCTGCGAGTACTCGGGGATGTAGACCTTGTTGTTCTCGGCGCAGTACCCGATCTCGTTCATCACGAAGTGGAACATCCCGACCCCGATATCCTTGAGGTGCTTGCCGTTCTTGTCAAAGACCTCGACGTGCGGGCCGCCGACCGGGTTCTTGACCCGCTGGCCGGCGTACTCCCATTCGAACGGACCGAACAAGTTGCCGGAGATCGCCACCCACACGTTGCCCTCGCCGTCCACGGTGGCCGCGCTCGGCGTGTCCAGGCCCGCGACGAACACGTCGACCTTGTAGCCCTTCGGCACCACGATCTTGCTCGGATCTGGCTTGTGGGCGACTCGAGGCACCCAGCCGCCGGAGACCGGCGTCCCCGACTGATTCTGAGCGACCGCCAGCGGCACGAGCAACAGGCCCGCGGCGGCGGCCAGCATCACACTCTTTAGAACTCTCATGACGACTCCCTCCTCTGCGTGGTTTCCCTCACCACCACCCTCTCCCCTGAGCGAACGACCTCCTCCTTCCTGCCGCTGTGGTCGGCGAGCGTCCGGCCTCGATCCGCCGGGAGTCCGAGTCAGTACGTGGCGAGCGTGCGCACAAAGCCGACGATGTCCCGGATGTCCTGATCGGGAATCTGCTTGCCCCAGGCCGGCATGGCCGCGTTCTTCCCGACCGCGGCCCCCCCCTTCTTGATGACCGCGAACAAGTAGTCGTCGGAAACCTGGTCCATCAGCTGCTTGACGGCGAGGTTGCCGACGCTCGGCCGGAAGGTCTTGGCCTCCCCCCGGCCGTCTTCGCCGTGACACCCGGCGCAGTACCTGAGGAAGAGCTCCTTGCCGCGCACCGCGTCCCCGGGCCGACCCTGCGCGGGGCGCGCCGCCGCCGGCACCAGCGCCGCGCCCACGAGGCAGATGAGAAACGTACTCTTGAGAAGCGGCGTCGCTCCCGTTTCGCGAAGCGGTATCGCGGTCTCCCTCCTCGGAGCGGCGGCAGTATATTCTCGTTGGCCGGGGTTGACAATCCCCTTCAGGTCCGCGGCATGCGGCGCGCTCATCCGATCCGCACGCTTCGCCGCTGGCTTGACACCCGACCGCCAGCGCCCGTAGCATGACCGGCCTGTCGGGAGCCTTCGGGCCGCCCGCGGCCGGCGCGGACCGGCGTAGAATGAGGGGCCTCACACCATGGCACGAGACATACCGCCTGACGGCGGTCCGCTCGGCGGCGGGCCGATGCGCGCCCGCGGTGCGACCGCTACGGTCTGCGCCCTCGCCCTTCGCCGCGGCCGCGCCCACGCCCGGCCGTGCCGATACGTGCTATCGGCCGCCTGAGGACGCTGTTCGAGCTGGTGCGCCTGCCGAACGTCTTCACGGCACCGGCAGACGTGGCGATGGGGATGGCGGTCGCCGGCGCCGCCCTCACTCCCGCGACGGCGTCGCTTCTCCTCGCCTCCGCCTTCGCGTACGCGGGCGGGATGGCGCTCAACGACGCCTGGGACGCGCCGGTCGACTTCCACGAGCGTCCCGAGCGCCCGATCCCGCGGGGGCGGATCACGCGCGGCGGGGCCTTCGGATTCGCGGGGGCGTGCCTCGGCGTGGGCCTTCTGCTGGCGGCGCGCGCGGGGAGCGGGCCCTTCGCGGTGGCGGTGCTGCTGGTCGTGGCGATCGTCCTCTACGACGGCTTTGCCAAGGGCTCGGCCATGGGGCCGCCGGTCATGGCCGCCTGTCGCCTCCTCAACGCGGGGCTCGGGGCGGCCGCGGGCGCGCTCACCGCGATTGCGGCGCTGCCCCTCGGGCTCCTCTTCGGCTACGTCTTGACGCTGACGGTCGTGAGCCGCTTCGAAGTCATGACGGCCCCGGTGGCGCTCGTCCGCGGCGCCGCTGGCGCCTTCACCGCGCTCCTCCTCGTCTCGGCGGGCCTCCTCGTGACGCGGGGCGGCGGCGGGGGCGTCACTGGCGTAGTCTTCCTCGCGGCGCTCGCCTTCTGGCTCGGCCGTCCGCTCCGCGCCGCGCTGGCCGACCCGGCACCGAGACGAATCATCGGCGTCATCAAGGCCGCGGTGCTCGGCATCATCCTGCTCGACGCGGCCTTCGTCGCCGCCGCCGGCGGCCCGGCGGCTGGCCTGCTGGTGGCCGCGCTGTTCGTCCCCGCCTTTCTCCTCGGGCGGCGCTTCGCGAGCGCATGAGCGGCGGGCCGCTCCGCGTCGGCCGCAACTCGAAACGCCCTCGCCCCGCTTCGACAGTCGTCCGGCACGCGCGAACTCCGCGAGGTCACGATCGCGTTCGGTCCGGAGCCGGGAATGCTCGTCGCGCCCTCAGGGCCGGCCGGAGGTGGGTCGGCGCGGAGCTGAGCCGCGACAGCCACGGGGCCCCTGGAGTGACGGCGGCCGCGCTCGCCTCTCGGCGCGCGGCCGAGGGCCAGGCCGTTGACGCCTGACGATCCGATGACCCGAGCCCTCGGTGAGATCCTCGAGACATTCGGCGTCGACGGGGCGGCGGCGTACCTCCGCGAGCCCGAGCAGTCGCGGCTGCGCCTGGCCGGGGTCCGCTCCCGCGCCGCGATCGGCGGGCCACCCCTGCCCCAGGAGTATGCGTGGGGCAAGGACCTGGTCGGCGGGGCGGCGGAGCGGGCGGAGCCGCTGACGGCGCCGGAGCCGAATCCCTACGCGCTGGCCGCGCCGATGCTCCTCGGGGACGAGGCGGCGGGAGTCGTCGCGATCGTCGCCGGCGGGCGCCGGCCCACACCGGCGGAGGGCGACGCGCTCCTCGCCCGCGGCCGGGCGCTCGCGCGGGCGCTCGCGCCGGCGCCCCTCGACGCGCTCCGCAGTGAACTCGCGCGCCACCTGGCCCCGCCAGGGCTCGCCTGGCTCGAGACGCTGCTCGCCGCCGCCGGGCGCGGTGAGCGCGCCGCCGTCGTCACGGCGTTCCCCGCCGTGTCGCGCCGCGTCGGCCGCGAGCCGCTCGGCAGCCGGTCGGCGCTCGTGCGGCGCGACCTGGATCTCGAGATTCCGCTCCGCGCCTGGCGGATCGACGACGCCGCCCGGGCGGCGCTGATCTGCGCCTTCGCGGGCGACGGCGAGGCACTCGCGCGCGAGCTCTACTTCGCCGGCGACCTGCGCGAGCGAACCGGCGCGCTCCGGGGGCTGGCCGTCGTCGGCCGAAGCCCCGCCGCGCTCGACGCCGTGGTCGACGCGGGCCGCGTCAGCGCGGTCGAGCTGTTCGAGGCGGCGATCGCCGAGAACCCCTACGTTTCGCGGGTGCTGCCCGCCGACGAGTTCCGCAAGATCGTTCTCAAGTGCGCGTTCGTTGGCGTCGCCCTCGATCGCGTGGTCGGACTCGAAACGCGAGCTGACGAGGAGCTCTCCCGGATGCTACTCTCGTACGTGAGCGAGCGGGAGGTCGCCGGCCGGTCGGTGCCGCCGGACGTCTGGCCCATCGTGGCCCTGCATCCGACCGCCGGGCTTCCGGCCAAGCTGTGCGGGTACCTCGAGCACCCGGCCGAAGCACACCGGACGGCCGCCGCCCTGGCGCTCGGACGGATCGGCGACCGGCGGGCGCGGCCGTTCCTCGAGGATCGGCTTCTCCGCGAGACCGACCCCTCCGTGCGGCGGGCGGTCGAGCGGGCGATATCTTGATCAGCAGAAAGGACAGACACCCATGCGCATGTTCGAGCCTCACGCCCACATGTTCTCCCGAGTCACCGACGACTACGAGCGGATGGCCCTGGCGGGCATCGTCGCCGTACTCGAGCCGGCCTTCTGGCTCGGGCAGCCGCGGACGTCGGTCGGCTCCTTCGTCGACTACTTCGACACGATCATCGGCTGGGAGCGCTTCCGCGCCGAGCAGTTCGGCGTGCGCCACTACTGCACCCTATCGCTGAACCCGAAGGAAGCCAACGACGACCGGGTGAACGCGGGGGTCATGGCGATCTTGCCGCGCTACCTCGAGAAGGACGGCGTGCTCGGCGTCGGCGAGATCGGCTTCGACGACATCACCCCGCGCGAGGAGCGCTACCTCGCGGCCCAGCTCGAGCTGGCGCGGGCGCACGACCTGCCCGCCCTCGTCCACACCCCGCACCGCGACAAGGTACGGGGCGTCGAGCGGACGCTGGCCATCGTCCGCGAGGTCGGCTTCCCGCCCGAGCGCGTGCTCATCGACCACAATACCGAACAGACCGTCCCCCTCGTGATCGACACGGGCTGCACGATGGGCTTCTCGATCTATCCCGACACGAAGATGGACGAGCCGCGCATGGTCGAGATCCTCCGGAAGTACGGCACCGACCGCATGATCATCAACAGCGCGGCCGACTGGGGCAAGAGTGACCCGCTCAAGGTCCCGAAGACCGTCAGCCTGATGCGGCAGAAGGGCATGCCCGAGCACGAGATCGAGAAGGTCGTCTGGCAGAATCCGGTCTCGTTCTTCGCCAAGGGCGGCCGGCTCGATCTCCGCGAGCTCGACACGCCGGTGACGCCGGCGAGCCAGCTCTTCGAGGGCAACTCCGTCCTCCGCGGGCCCCGCGCGTGAGGTGACCCCGCTTCTCGTCATCGACGTCGTCGGGCTCACCCCCGCCCAGGTCGGCCCCGACACCCCAGCGCTGGCGGCGCTCGCCCGCGACGGCTTCATGCGGCCGATGGGCGCGGTGCTGCCGGCCGTGACCTGTAGCGCCCAGGCGACGATGCTCACCGGGACGCTGCCCCGCGACCATGGCATCGTCGGCAACGGCTGGTACTTCCGCGACCTCGGCGAGGCGTGGCTCTGGCGCCAGTCGAACCGGCTGGTCGCCGGCGAGAAGGTCTGGGAGACCGCGCGGCGACGCCTGCCCGGGCTGACCTGCGCGAAGCTCTTCTGGTGGTACAACATGTACTCGAGTGCCGACTGGAGCGTCACGCCGCGCCCGACGTATCCCGCCGACGGCCGGAAGATCCCCGGCATCTACTGCCAGCCCCACGATCTGAAGCACGAGATCGAGGGGGAACTCGGTCCCTTCCCGCTCTTCCACTTCTGGGGTCCGACCGCCGACATCGTCTCCTCGACGTGGATCGCCGAGTGCGCGCGCTTCGTGCTCGACAAGAAGCACCCCTCGCTCACGCTCGTCTACCTCCCGCACCTCGACTACGACCACCAACGGTACGGGCCGGACGATCCGCGGAGCCGCGCCGCCCTCCGCGCCGTCGACACGCTCGTGGGCGCGCTCGTCGCCCACGCGCGCCGCCTGGGGGCGCACGTCCTCGTCGTCTCCGAGTACGGGATCCGGCCGGTCGGCCGGCCGGTCGACATCAACCGTGCCCTCCGCCGCGCGGGGCTCCTGGCCACCCAGGAGACGCTCGGCTGGGAGCTCCTCGACGCCGGCGCCTCGCGGGCGTTCGCGGTCGCGGATCACCAGGTCGCCCATGTCTACGTGCGCGATCCCAAGGATCTCGGTCGGGCGCGGGCGGCCCTCGAGGCGCTCGCCGGCGTCGAGGAGCTCCTGGACGAGGAGGGCAAGCAAGCGGTCGGACTCGACCACCCGCGCGCGGGTGAGCTGGTCGCGGTCGCGGCGCCCGATGCCTGGTTCACCTATTACTACTGGCTCGACGACGCGCGCGCGCCCGACTTCGCGCCGACCGTGGACATTCACCGGAAGCCCGGCTACGACCCGGCCGAGCTCTTCCTGGCGGACGAGGGTCTCCGGACCAAGCTCCATATCGGCTGGCGCCTCGCGCAGAAGGCGCTCGGGTTCCGCTCCCTCATGGACGTGATCCCGCTCAGCGGCGACCGAGTCCGCGGCTCCCACGGCCGCCTGCCGGACTCGCCCGCCCACGGCCCGGTGGTGATCGGCTCGGCGCGGGCGCTCGCGCCGGGGGGGGCGGCCGCGATGACCGACGTCTACGACCTCATCCTCCGACACCTCGCGTCTTGACGGAGGCGCCCGTGACCCGAACCACGATCGGGCTCCTTCTGCTGACGGGGCTGGCCGTGTTCGTCGCGATCTCGGCGATCGTGTTCGACTTCACGGCGACGCATCTCTACAACCCGACCTGGCCCGAGCACGCCCGGTTCCACGGCTACCTCTCGGTGGCCCGGACGGTGCTGATCATGGTCGTCATCGTCGCGCTCGCGTGGGGACCCGTGCGCGCCGCCGACCGCCCGAGCTGGGCGATCCTGGCCCTCCTGCTGCTCGGCTGGCTCCTGATCTGGTTCCTCGCTCCGCTCGCCGTGCCGGGCACCGTCGATCGGGTGGGCCTCTGGTTCCCCGCAGCCCTAACGCCCGTCGCGCTCTACGGCCTCTGGCTCTGCCGGCCTCGCCCGCGCCCCTGATCCTCCGACTTAGGAGACGATGGGCATCCTGCCGCCGACTGGGCACTCTGTACCCGCCGAGGTGGGCCGTCCTGATCGGGGCGAAGGCGAGGAATGCCAGGCCCGGCTGGCTGAGGACCGAAACGGGTCTGACTTCGCGGCACGCTGGCTCGGCCGGGGTCCGGACGGGGCGCCTTCGACGTGCGCATCCGCCGTGAGGGAAAGGGAACGCGGATCCCCCAGGGCGGCCGCGATCGCCGGCCATGCCCCCAGGCCCCCCCAAGAGGCGGCGCCGTCCCGAACGGGCTAGCAGTTCCGGGCGGTGCCCGACACCTTCGACGCGGGAGCGGGACCGGGCTTTCCAGCACGAGGGCCGAGCGGCGGCCGGGCAGGAGCGATACGGCGATCCCGTCGGCGGGCCGACCCCGTCCACGCCCCGAAGAGCCGGCGAACTCGGGTCGGTCGCCAGGGCCTCGCGGGAGGCCGGTGTCACTGGCGAGGCCCGACCTTCAGGTTGTTGACGACCTCCCGCACCCCCTCGAATTCGTTCGCGATGTCCGCCGCGCGCTGCTTGAGCTCTCCGGTTTCGACGACGCCCGTCAGGTAGACAGTCCCCTGGACTGTCTTGACACCGATCCGGGTCAGGGTCGCGGCCTTTTCCTCTGCGAGCTTCGTCTTGATCGCCAGCGTGATCCGGGCATCATCGATGTTCTCTCCCGCCGTGCTGCCGGTCAGGGTCTGGCAGGCGGCGAGGAAGACGGCGAGGAGCACTGCCAGTAACGAACGACCGTAACGCATCGCCATGTGACCTCCGCTGACCCCACTTGGTTCACCCCGGGCGAACGCCCGACCGCACCACGGGCGCGAAACGGGCTCAGCGCCCCGGCCCGGGCCCCCGGATCGTCCGTGTCATTGAACCACGTCCCGGGCCCGAGGACGTCATCGAACGAGGCGGTCGACCACAAACGCCCTTGACAACCCCCCTCGGCACGCGGATTCTTGGCTGCCTCTCCAGCCGACGTCGACGAACGGCGAGGACCGCCATCGTCGCTGGGGGGGCTCGACACCTTAGGCCGAACGATCCGGTGACCGACGTCCCTCGACCGATGTGGGAGGGTAACGATGGCGAAGACGGCGCGACGCTTCTCTCGCCGACAGTTTCTGGGAGCTGGAGCGACGGGGGTGGTGGCGGCGGTCGCGACGGCGGCGACGCCGGCCGGTCCGGCGCCGGCGCACGCCGCGGTGCAGGGACCGCCGCCTGCCCAGACGGCCCCGCGGGTGCTCCGAAAACCTCCCCTCGGGGAACTGCAGCGGATCGCGCGGGCGTACGACCTCGACATCTCGGCCGAGGACATCGTCTCGTTCCGCAACTTGATGGACGGCGTCCTCGCCTCCTACCGGCGCCTCGACCAGTTCGCCGAGCCGACGCTCCCCGTCAAGTACCCGCGAGACGCGGGCCACCGGCCGCCGGCGAGCGAGAACCGGCTCAACGCGTGGTACTGGAAGTGCTCGATCAAGGGCGCGCCCTCCGGGACGCTCGCGGGCAAGCGCGTCGCGATCAAGGACAACGTGTGCGTGGCGGGGATCCCGATGATGAACGGCTCGAACGTGCTGGAGGGGTTCGTGCCCGACGTGGACGCGACCGTCGTGACGCGGATCCTCGACGCCGCGGGCGAGATCGCCGGGAAGGCCGTGTGCGAGCACCTGTGCTTCTCCGGCGGGAGCCATACCTCGGACACCGGGCCCGTGCTGAACCCTCACAACCCCAAGCGGTCAGCCGGAGGCTCGTCGAGCGGGAGCGCGGCGTTGGTGGTCGCCCGCGAGGTCGACATGGCGCTCGGCGGCGACCAGGGCGGGTCGATCCGGATTCCGAGCTCCTATTGCGGGGCGGTGGGGCTCAAGGCCACCTACGGGCTCGTGCCCTACACCGGGGTCTTCCCGATCGAGCTCACGCTGGACCACACCGGGCCCATCGCCCGCTCGGCCGCCGACTGCGCGCTCCTTCTCGAGGCGATCGCGGGTCCGGACGGCCTCGATCCGCGCCAGCCGTCGACGGTCCGCACGGACACCTATACCCGCGCCCTCACCGGCGACGCCCGGGGTCTCCGCGTCGGGATCGTCCGGGAGGGGTTCGCCTGGCCCGGCGCGTCGGAGCCGGACGTCGACCGCCTCGTGCGCGAGGCGGCCCAGCGGCTCAGCCAGGCCGGGGCCACGGTGACCGACGTCTCGGTCCCGCTCCACCGAGACGGCATCCACATCTGGAACGCCATCGCGGTCGAGGGGGCCACCATGCTCATGGTCGCCGGCAACAGCATGGGAACGA
>Ga0209689_1001533_pt1 | contig 17240 bp, 19 predicted proteins | sample GraSoiAngelo_149_FD_187119 | JGI IMG/M metagenome (GOLD analysis project Ga0209689, IMG submission 187119) | Grasslands soil microbial communities from the Angelo Coastal Reserve, California, USA - 14_1009_09_30cm (SPAdes) (version 2) | ecosystem: Environmental > Terrestrial > Soil > Grasslands ... | reverse complement strand
AAGCGCCCCCGGCCACCGCCATGAGCAGTGCGACCAGGAGCGCGGCGGCGAGCAGGCGCCGGCCTCCTCGCGACCCCTTCGCCGCCTGGGGCGCAGCGTCAGTTGGCGCTGACTTCGCTTCAACAGGCGTGGCGACGGTCTCCATCTGGTCCGATGCACGATAACGCAAGGAGTTGGGCTCAGCCACGTTCCGGAGTGATACTTGACAAGATGCGACATCTTGTCTAGTGTCGGTTCAACGTGCGGGACCGGATTTTGAAGTCTGCCCGGGTGGTGATCGCCATGGGCGGCCAGCCGACGGTGGCCGACTTTGCCGCCGCGGCGGGCACGTCGCGCGCTAGCTTCTACCGCCACTTTCAGTCACGCGATGCCCTGTTCGAGGCACTGGAGGTCGCTCCGGAACCAGGCGCCCGGGATCGGATCCTGAGCGCCGCCGTGGAGATGGTTGGGGCCGACGGACTCGGCCGGCTGTCCATGGACGAGCTCGCCGATCGGGCCGGCGTTTCGCGCGCCACGCTCTACCGCCTGGTTCCCGGCAAGGCGGCGCTGCTCACCGAACTGATCGCCTCCTACTCCCCACTCGAGCCCGTTAGCCGGCTGCTGACCGCCAGGCACGAAGCGCCGCCGGCCGAGCTGATGCCAGAGGTCGCCCGCACCGCCTATCGAGCGGTGTTCTCCGGCGGCGAAAGTCGTGTGGGCCTGATGCGGGCTTTGTTCTTCGAGGTGAGCGGGCTCGCGCCCGAGACCGAGGAGGCCGCGTCGGAAGCCATCACCAAAGTGGTCGGCCTCCTGGTCGTCTACGTGACAGCACAGATGGCGGCGGGAACCTTGCGCGTGATGCATCCGCTGCTGGCGCTCCAGGCGTTCATCGGACCGATCCTCTTTCACATCCTGACCAGGCCGCTTGCGGAGCGAGTGCTCGGCCTGGACGTCGACGGCGAAACCGCCGTCACGCTGCTGGCCGAGGCCTGGCTCCGCGCCATGGCCGTCACGGAGGAGGGACATGACTGATTCCTACGCGGTCGACGTCGAAGGGGTATCCAAATCGTTCGGCGCCTTCAAGGCCTTGAATGGCGTGAACCTGCGCGTGCGGCAGGGCGAGATCTACGGCTTGCTCGGCCCGAACGGCGCCGGCAAGACCACCCTGATTCGCCTCATCTGCGGTCTGCTCGCGGCGCATGCGGGAACGGTCACCGTGCTGGGGCAGCGAATGCCCAACGTCGCCGTCCTGCGTCACATCGGATACATGACACAGCAGGCAGCGCTCTATCCGGCGCTGTCGGTGGAGGAGAACGTCAGCTTCTTCGCGGCCATCAACGGCGCGGATGAAGGCGTCAAGGACGCGCTCGAGCTCGTCGAGCTCTACGACCGGCGCGGCTCGGTGGTCGCGACGCTGAGCGGAGGTCTGCGCCAGCGCTGCTCGCTTGCGTGCGCGCTGGTGCACCGGCCCGAGCTCCTCCTCCTCGACGAGCCGACGGTCGGCATCGACCCCCAGCTGCGCGTGCAGTTCTGGGAGTCCTTCCGCCGAATGGCGGCCAACGGCACGACCATCATCGTGTCGAGCCATGTCATGGATGAGGCCGACCGCTGCCAGCGATTGGGCCTCATCCAGTACGGCCGGCTGCTGGCGGAAGGCTCGCCCGCCGACATCCGTGCGCAGGGAGGCTCGCAAAATCTCGAACAAGCCTTCCTGGCGCTGGCGGGGAGGAAAGAGTCATGAGCGGCCACCGGGTCCGCGCGATCACTCGCCGGCTGCTGCAGGGATTCCGCCGCGACCGCAGGACGCTTGCCCTCCTCTTTGTCGCGCCGATCGTCATCCTGGGCCTGCTCGGCTACCTGATGCGCGGTTCGACCAGCTCGCCGTTGGTCGGTATCGCCAACGAGGATTCCGGTCCGTTGGGCGTCATGGTGGCGGATGCGCTCCGGCATTCGAGCCACATCACGACCACCGACATCAGCGCGGCGGACGGCGATGCCAGGCTCAAGGACGGTTCTCTCGTCGCCTACATCGTGCTGCCGTCCGATTTCAGCCGCCAGGCGCAGAACGGCAACGTCGCGCCCGAGGTCCACCTCGAAGGCTCGCAGCCGGGGGTGGATGCACCCGTCCTTCAGGCGCTGCAGCAGGCGATGATCGCGCTCGCGTCCCAGGTGGCGGGCCGCAACGTCAACTTCCAGCCGCAGATCAAGTACCTCTACGGCGGCAAGAGCTACGACACGCTCGATTACTTCGGCGCGGCGTTCGTCGGCCTGGTCGTGTTCTTTCTTGTGTTCGTGATCACGATCGTCTCCTTCCTCAACGAGCGATCGCAGGGGACGCTCGAGCGCTTGATGGCAAGCCCGTTGCGTCGCGGCGAGATCGTCCTCGGCTACATGCTCGGCTTCACCGTGATCGCACTCGTCCAGGCGGCAGAGGTGCTGATCTTCTCGCTTGCGGTCCTGAAGATTCAAAACCAGGGCAGCGTGTTTCTGATCTTCGGCATGGAGGCGCTCATGGCGATCGCCGCCGTCAACCTGGGCATCTTCCTGAGCATGTTCGCGCGATCGGAGTTTCAGGCGGTCCAGTTCATCCCGCTCGTCGTGGTGCCGCAGATTCTGCTGTCGGGAATCATCTTCCCCGTCTCGACCGAACCGAAGGCGCTGCAGTACCTGTCCGACGTGCTCCCCCTCACGTACGCGGTGAACGGGATGCGCGACATCATGGTCAAGGGCGCCGACCTCACGTGGTCGTCACTGCAGCTCGACGCGGGGGTGGTCGCGGGATTCTGCGTCGTCTTGATCGCGGCCGGGACGGCAACCCTTCGCCGGAGATTGGGATGAAGGCCGTAGTCTGAAGTGGCGATGATGCTCATCTGTTCGAGCCGCTGCGGCGGCAGCTTGTTTCGCGCCCTTTTCGCCGAGGTCGAGATCGACGCGGCGGGCGAGTACCAGGACTATCGCCTGTCGCAACCGGGCTACGTATGCCTCAACTGCGGCGCGCCGGCTGTGGACCTCGGCGAGGTGCCGGCCGCGATGGAGGCTGAGGCTCGCGAGGACGAGGCCTCGACGACCGCGATCACCGACATCCTGTGCCCGGTCTGCGAGACGATGGTCCAGTTGGACGCGAACATGGAGTGCCCGAACTGCGGCGCTCCGCTCGAGGTGGGCTAGCTCAAGGCGGCTGAGCCGAGCAGCACTTCCTGCATCGCCCGCACCGCCGGCGCATCGCCCTCGCGCACCGCCGCCCGCAGGACCCGCACCGCGCGCGGGGTATCGAGGTCGTCGGCCAGCGCGGCGTTGAACTCCGCCATCAGCCTGCGACCAGGCTCGAGCCGCGGTCCGTCGTGCGCGAACCGCGCATCGTCGGCCAGGAATTTGCGCATCCGCTCGATGAACCTGGCCGAGCGGGTGAGCCCCTTCCATTCAAAAGTCCAGTCACGGCCGTAGCGGTGTGAGACCAGGTAGAGCCGGACGGCAGCCGCCGGCGCCCGCTGCAGCGCCTGGCTGACCTTGACCAGGTTGCCGCGGGACTTGCTCATCTTGTGGCCCTCGTAGCGGACCAGTCCGGTGTGCACCCAGGCCCGCGCGAACGGCTTTTTGCCGGTGAGCGACTCGGACTGCGCGCGCTCGGACTCGTGATGGCTGAACTGAAGGTCCCGCCCTCCGCCGTGAATGTCGATCTGCTCGCCCAGGTAGTGCATCGCCATCGCCGTGCACTCGATGTGCCAGCCCGGCCGCCCGTCGCCAAACTTCGAGGGCCACGCGGGCTCGTCTGGTCGCGAGCTACGCCACAGGGCGAAGTCGAGCGGGTCTTGCTTGGCCTCCGGCCCCACGACGCCGAGCAGGTCCTCGTGCCGAAGCTTGCGCAGCATGGAGCGCCGCGTGAGATGCGACAGCCGTCCGTAACCCCGGTACTTGCTGACGTCGAAGTACAGCGCATTCGTGCGATACGCAAAGCCGAGCGAGTGCAGCTTCGACGCCGCCGCGAGGATCTGCTTGATCTCGTCGGACACGCGCGGCATGACGTCGGGTTGCCGCCAGCCCAGGACTTTCATGTCCCGGATGTGGACCTGGGTCTCGCGCCCGGCGAGCTCGCGCCAGTCGACACCATCGCGCCGGGCTCGCTCGAACAGCGGATCGTCGACGTCCGTGATGTTCTGCACGTACTTCACGCGCTGCCCGTTGGCCTCGAGAAATCTCACCAGCACGTCGAACATGGAAAACGTGAACGCGTGCCCCATGTGCCCGGACTCGTAAGGCGTCACGCCGCAGACGTAGAGCGTCACAGGCTTGCGAGGTGCCGGTGAGATGGACACTTTCCGCTCCGTCAGCGTGTCCCGGACACGAAGACGGTTCAGCGTGGGTTTAGCCTGGATCCGCCGATCCCCGCGGGCATCTTCGCTACTGGGGCGGCTCATCCGGGCGTTGCCGCTTGTGCTCCGGTCCTCGCGCACCTACGTGGTGCGCTCCGGTCCGGTGCTCGCGGCGCCTTCGGCTGAGCTCGCCCCAGCGCGAACCTGCTCCGCGCGGCCGGTGGATCCAGGCTAGCTCTGACGTGCCGCGACGGCGGCGTCCGCGCGCAGCGCGTCGACCCTGTTCGTGATCTCCCATGGCACGCCCAGGTCATCGCGGCCGAAGTGCCCGTAGGCGGCCGTCTGCCGGTAGATCGGCCGCAGCAGGTCCATGTTCGCAATGATGGCGCCCGGCCGCAGGTCGAAGTGGCGACGGATCAGGTCCAGCAGCTCTTCCTCGGACTTGGCCCCGGTGCCGAACGTCTCCACCGCGATCGAGGTCGGATGCGCCCGCCCGATCGCGTACGAAACCTGCACCTCGCAGCGCTCGGCGAGCCCGGCCGCAACCAGGTTCTTGGCCACGTGTCGCGCGGCGTATGCAGCCGACCGGTCGACCTTGCTCGGGTCTTTACCGCTGAACGCGCCGCCGCCGTGCCGGGCGACGCCGCCGTACGTGTCGACGATGATCTTGCGTCCGGTCAGACCCGCGTCCGCCGCGGGGCCGCCGACCACGAAGTGACCGCTGGGGTTGACCATGATCTTGGTCGCGGCATCGACGACCTGGCCTTTCAGCACCGGGTTGATCACGAGCTCACGCACTCCGTCGCTGATTTCCTTCTGCGTCGCGCTCGCGGCGTGGTGCGTCGAGACCACGATGGCCTCGATGCGCTTGGGCCGTCCGAGCTCGTACTCGACTGTGACCTGCGTCTTGCCGTCCGGCCGCAGGAATGGCAGCGATCCGTTCTTCCGCGTCTCCGCCAGCTTCTTGGCCAGCCGGTTGGCGAGCGAGATCGTGAGCGGCATGAGCTCGGGGGTCTCGCGGCACGCGAAGCCGATCATCATGCCCTGGTCTCCCGCGCCCTGCAGCTCGAAGGGATCGTCCTCCTGACTTCCCTCGCGCTCTTCGAGCGAGTGGTTCACGCCGGCCGCGATGTCGGGCGACTGCTCCTTCAGGTAGACCTGGATCAGCGCGTGGTCGGCGTCAAAGCCGATCTGCTCGTCGTTGTAGCCGATGGAGCGGATCGTGTCGCGGATCGTGCGCTGGATGTCGAGGTCGGCGTGCGTCGTGACCTCTCCGATGACCACGCACAGGCCTTTGGTGATCGCCGTCTCGCACGCGACGCGCGCGTGCGGGTCCTGCGCCAGCATTCCGTCCAGGACGGCGTCCGAGACCTGGTCGCAAACCTTGTCGGGATGTCCCTCGGTTACCGACTCAGACGTGAGGAGAAAAGACCGCGACGAACTGAAGGATGTAGTCACGAACGATGATCATAACTTGGAGCCTGTTCAGGCCCCGTTGTGGTGCCGCGAATCCTCCGGCTCCTGGCCGAGGAGTTGCGCCTGCATTCCGAACACGTCATCCAACACGCGGTCGATGCGCCGGCCCTCGAGGCGGTGCTCGACGATCACGCCGGCGCGTTCGAGGTATTGCCGCAGCGCCACGCCGAGCGGACCGTCGACGCGGCTCTGACCCCTGACCTGGGCCTCCTCGAGGAGCTGCAGGCAGCGATCGAGCGCAAGCTGCTTCGACTTGTGCGCGCGGACGTTCATTCGGTCCCCAGCACCTCGACGCGGCCCCCGACGACGCGCACGTACACCTTGTTGAGCGCGCTGTGGCGGTAAGGATCCGATGGGTGGCCATCCGCCGCGAAGGTTGCGGGATGGCACGGGCACACGAGATGGCTGTGTCCGCCATCCCACCACAGCTCGCAGGGCAGGTGGGAGCAGATGGACGAGACGGCCGTGACTTCGTCTCCGTGGCGGAAGAGAAAGGCGCCGACGCCGCCGGCCGTGACACGTTTGCCCTGGCCCTCAACGAGGTCGCCCATCGCGGCGACGTCGATCCAACGCCCATTCGAAGGTCGGATCGGATCGCTGGCGTGGACCGGCTGTGGCTCGAAAGCCCGGCTTGCAAACCCGCCGGCGGCTGCCCCCGCGGCCAGGCCGAGTCCGGCCACGAGCGCGGCGCGCCGCGTGACCCATCCTTCGCCCTGGGGCTGTTCGAGCGCCCGCGCCAGCCGCTTGCGAAACGCGGGCTGCATACGCTGCGGACCCTGCCGGACGCCGGCCAGCCTGGCCGCCGTCGTGATCGCGGCCTTCTCCTCCGCGTCCCCGCCGCGAAGCTTGAGGCGGCGGCCTCGGAGGAGGTCCGAGACGATCTTCTCGACACGGTTCTCTCGCTTGCCGTTCATTCGGGCCGCACCTTCGCCGCCGCGCGCAGTGCGCGCAGCTGCATCACCTTAATGGCGCCCACGGTCGAGTTCATCTCCTTAGCCACTTCCTTCAATGAATACCCATGCAGGAAACGGAGCTCGAGGACGCGCCGGTAGTTGTCGGACAGCTCGGCCAGGATCCTTTGCACGGTCTCGGTGCCCTCCTCGGAAGGCGGGTCGGTCGCGGGGGCCGGCAGGAGGTCCTCGCGCAGCTCGGCCTCGGACAGCCCGAGGCGCGTGCTCCAGAACCCGCCCAGGGCCGAACGCGCCGTGGCGAAGAGGTAGCCGCGGATGGAGCTGGCCGCGGCGTTTTGACGCAGCCTCGGGATCGCTTTCAAAGCCACCTGCTGCGTCAGGTCCTCGGCGTCGGCCCGGTTGCCGACTCGCGCGTAGATGAATGCGTACACGAGCTCCAGCTCGTTCACCGCGATTTCGGTCGCCCTCGAGGCAGCCGGCAGCTCGACGACTTCAGCCTGGGCCTGGTCAGCCACCTCGTCCTGGGTCATCGGCGGCCTAGGTAAACACGTTGCACGCCATCGCGCCAACCGCGACCGCCGCGACAGCGAACCATGCCTTGGGCATTACCGCTGCAGGTTACTGGAGCGGTCCGGAATTGCATCCCGGGCCGCTCCAGATTCGGAGTTATGCGCGCCAGGGCAGAGGCACGCGGCGCCAGCGGAGGAGAAGGAAACCCAGGACCACGAGGACGAGGAACGGACCGATCGCACCCAGGCCGGTGACGACGTAGTTGATCGTGGTCACGAAATTGTGCGCGGCGTCGTTGAGCGCGGTGGCGAATCCCCAGCTGTCGGCCGGAGCGGTGCGAACCGGCGCCCCCGACTCCGTCATCGTCACGCTGATCGAGCTGAACGACGTGTTGTCGTCGAGGTACTTGATCTGGCCCTTGAGCTGCTCGATCTGGGCCGTGATCTGGCCGATCTGGTTCTGGACTGCGATGATGTCGTTGATGTTCTGCGCCTTCGTCAGCAGCGCGAGCATCGCGTTCCGCTGAGCTTCGGCGTTGGCCAGCCGCGCGCGGAGATCGACGTACTGCGCGCCGACGTCGGTGCCTGTGATGTGCTCGCTCTGGACCTTGCCGACCTTGGCCAGCTCATCGATCGCGGCGTCGAAATGCGCGGCCGGGACCATGAAGTTGATGATGCCCGTCCGGATCTGGCTGTCCTGAGTCTGACTGCCAGGGCTCGCCTGGGCGTCGGTGCCGGCGATGTAGCCGCCCTGCAGCTCGACGAGGTTGCGGACCTGCGCGAGCTTGGAATCGAAGGTGCCTGAGCCGACGGTCACGCTCAGCTGCGCCTGACGGATGACCGGTGGCCCCTGGAGGGCCGGGACTGTGGTGCCGGGCACCGAGGTTCCGTTCTGCCCGCCGGTGCTCTTGGTCGGCTGGCCCGCGTCGGCGGCGCCGCCGTTGCCGGCCGGCGCCCTCTGGACGCCGCCGGACGAAGTTGAGCCGGCGGTTCCGCCTCCGCCGCCACAGGCGGCAGCCGCCACGACAATCGCGATGACGACGAGGACCCTTTTCATTTGGAACGGCCTCCTGGGCGTTTGATGTGGGACAGAACGTCCCGCGGTGCGGCACGTAACATGCCGTCGTGCTCCAGGTCCGGGGTCTCGCCATCGACGTCGCCGCGCGACGTGTGCTGTCCGACGCCAGCTTCACCGTCGCGCCAGGGGACAAAGTCGGGCTCGTAGGCCGCAACGGAGCAGGCAAGACCAGCCTGCTGAAGGTGCTGGCTGGAGACGATGACGCGGCAGGCGGCCTCGTGCTGCGCCGCGGAACGCTCGGGTATGTACCGCAAAATCCTCGCCCCCGCGCCGAGGCAGCGAACACTGCGCTGTCGCACATCCTCTCGGGCCGAGGTCTCGACCGTGCGGCGGCGCGCCTTGCCGAGCTGCATCGGGTCCTCGAGCACGACCACTCACCCGAGAGCATCGAGCGATATTCGGCGGCGGAGGAGCGATACCGGCACGACGGCGGTTACTCGAGCGAGTCGGATGCACGACGGATCGCATCCGGCCTGGGCTTGCGGCTCGATCGGGTCGACCTACCGCTCAGCGTGCTGTCGGGCGGCGAGCGCCGGCGGGTCGAGCTGGCGCGCGTGCTGTTCGCCGACGCGGAGCTTCTGCTGCTGGACGAGCCCACCAACCACCTCGACAGCAACGCCAAGTCCTGGTTGATGGACTTCCTGCGTGACTACCGCGGCGCGGTGATCGTGGTCAGCCACGACCTCGTCCTCCTCGACGCCTCGATCACGCGCGTGCTGCATCTCGATTCGGGCCGGCTGGTCGAGTACCGCGGCACCTATTCGCAATACCAGCAGGCACGCCGGCGCGAGGAGGAGCGGCTCACTTCTCTCGCCCACCGCCAGGAGGCGGAGATCAAGCGCTTGAGTGTCCTTGCTGAAGTCATGCGGCGGCAGACCGAGAAGCGTGCCAAGCAGGCGAAGTCGATTTTCACGCGAGTCGAGCGGATCAAGGCTGCGCGGGTCGCGGCGCCGCGACGGGAGCGCAAGGTCAAGATCACGTTCCCCGAACCGCCGCACAGCGGGCGGATCGTGCTGCACGGCTCCGGCCTCGCCAAGGGATATGGCGGCCCGCTGGTCTTTCGTGACGTTTCATTCGAGGTCGAACGCCACCAGCGGCTGCTGGTCATGGGCTTGAACGGGGCGGGCAAGACCAGCCTGCTGCGGATCCTGGCCGGCGAGAGCGAGCCCAACGCCGGCTCGTTCCGTCTCGGCCACGGCGTCTCGCTCGGCTACTACGCGCAGGAGCACGAGGGCATCCGCGCGGGCGTCACCGTGCTGGCGCACATGCGCGAGCAGTCGGACGCGGAGGAGCGCGTGCTGCGCGCGCTGCTTGGCATGTTCAACCTGACGGGCGACATCGCGCGCCAGGACGCGGGGACCCTGTCCGGCGGCGAGAAGACGAAGCTCGCGCTGGCCCAGCTGGTCGCCGGGCGGCACAACCTGCTGCTGCTGGACGAGCCGACCAACAACCTCGACCCTCCGTCGCGGAGCGGTGTGGCGCGGGCGCTGGCGGAGTGGCCGGGGACGATGGTCATCGTGAGCCACGACCCGGAGTTCGTCGAGGCGCTGCAGCCGGGGCGGGTGTTGTTCATGCCCGAGGGCCGGGTGGACTACTGGGAGGAGGACCTGCTCGACGTGGTCTCGATGGCGTAGGCGGACAATAGCCTCGTGAGCGTCGAAATCACCGAGGTCGTGATGCCCGAGCTGCAGGGAGCGGAAGAGATCACAGTCGGCGCGTGGAGCAAACAACAGGGCGAGCACGTCGACGAGGGCGAGACGTTGATGGAGGTCCACACCGACAAGGTGAACGCCGAGATCCCCTCCCCCGTCGCCGGCGTCGTCGAAGCGCTGCTTCTCGAGGTCGGCGACCCCGTGGTCCCCGGACAACCCATCGCCCGCATCGCGCCTGAGTAGCGACGCCTGATGCGCGTCGCGGTGATCGGTGGCGGCGCGATGGGCGCCGCGACCTCGTGGAGACTCGCGAAACGCGGCGTCGACGTCGTCTGCTACGACCGGTACTCACCGCCCCACGCATTCGGCTCGACCCACGGCGAGTCGCGGATCATCCGCACCGCCTATTTCGAGGGACCGTGGTACGTCCCGCTGGTGCAGGAGGCGTTCCAGCTGTGGCGCGAGCTCGAGGCTGAGACCGACGCCGACCTGCTGACCATGACGGGCGCGCTGATGATCGGCGCGCCCGATTCCGAAGCGGTCAAGGGTGCGCTCGACTCGGCGAAGGCGCACGGGCTCGACGTCGAGCCGCTCGATGGCGACAAGTTTCGCTGGCGCTACCCCGGACACGTGGTGCCGGACGGCCAGGTGGCGGTGCTGGACAAACAGGCGGGCATCCTGCATCCGGAGGCCGCCGTGACGGCGATGCTCTCCCAGACGCCCGCCGTCGTTCGGGACCGGGCGGTCGGGTCCGTCGCCGAGCTGGTCGACAGCTTCGACGCGGTGGTGGTGGCGGCCGGTCCGTGGACGCCGGAGCTGGTGGAGTGGATTCCGCTCCAGGTCGAGCGCCAGGTCCATGTGTGGTTTGCGCTCGAGGACGGAGTCGACTGGCTCACGCCGGAGCGATTCCCGGTCTTCATCCTGCAGTCACCTGAGTTCGGTGACGTTTACGGAATCCCCAGCCTGGACGGCGCATCGATGAAAGTCGGCCGCCACCACGAAGGTGAGTTCACGGACCCGCATGGCATCCGCCGCGTGGTCGACGAGACCGACATCGATCCGCTGCGCCGCATGACCGCTCAGTTCCTGCGCGGCCTGACCGGGCGCGTCACGAGGACGCTGACCTGCATGTACACGAACACGCCCGATCGTCACTTCGTGATCGACTTCAGCCCTGACGACCGGCGCGTCGTGGTGATCAGCGCGTGCTCAGGTCACGGGTTCAAGTTCGCGCCCGTCATCGGCGACATCGCGGCGGACCTGGTGTGCGACGGCGCCACCAGGCGCGACATCTCACGCTTTTCGGCTGCGCGGTTCGCGACCTCGCACGTACCAGACGACCACCACGATCGCGACTAGGACGGCGATCGCGATCGCGCCTTTCTCCAGCGGACCGCTGATGCGGTCGTAGTTGCGACCCAGCACGTAGCCGACGAGGGCAAGGGCAGCGCACCACGGGAGCGCGCCGACGAGCGTGAGCACCGAGAACTTCGTGAGGTCGATGCGCGCGAGGCCGGCGGGAAACGAGATGTACGTCCGGATCACCGGGAGCACGCGTCCGACGAACACCGCGACCAGCCCCCACCGACGGAACCAGCCGTCGGCCATCTCGAGGTGATGGCGCCGGATGCCGACGTAGCGTCCCGGCCCGAGCAGCAGCGGCTCGCCAAAGCGGGCCGCGACCCCGTAAGCGATCAGCGATCCCACGAGGTTGGCCACCCCCCCGGCGATGATCGCCGCGACCAGCCCTCCCTGCATGTGGCCGGTGGCCGCGAGCAGGCCGGCGGTCGGCATGATGACCTCACTCGGAAACGGGAAGCCACAGCTCTCGCCGACCATGAGCACGAAGACCGCGAGCAGGCCATAGCTCGCGATGAGATTGCTGAGGGCGGCCGTCAAACCGTCTGAACCGCGGCTGCTTTCACTGCGCGGAACGGCAAGGTTCGGGCCGACTGGTCGTCGATGATGATCTCGAAGTTGTAGAAGCCGGGCTGGTTGATCGGCACCGTGGTCAGGTTGATGACGATGTTCGCCGAGAGGTCCCATCCATGCGGGTAATCGGCTGGAACCTGGCGCGCGGGCAGGTTGAGGACGATGGGCTGCGGAAGCACGGGCTTGCCGTCCTCGTCGCTGCAGTGGACCTCGACTTTGTGGGGACGCTCCGTTTCGAGCCTCGTGGTCTGCAGGCGAAGCACGATCACACCGTTAAAGGGCGTCGGGAACTTGTCGCGGACGAGAGTGTCGAAACCCGCGCCGAGGATGTAAACGAGGCCGTTGGGCGGCGCCTCGGCGCCGTTGGCGAGCAAGGCCCAATCGAGTCTCATCCTCGGGCCATTATCGACGGGTCACAGACGGCGCCGCGTACGCGATCCTCGACAGGAACTTCTTGCTCAGCCGCGGGGGGCGCAGCACAGCAACGGAAGCTCGTCGTTTGGTGCCTCACCGGCGCGGAAATTAACTGTCTGATCGCTTCCGCTCGCGATGTCGAAGGCACGGATGACGCCGGTTGGCCACGTATCGCCGGCAAGACCGCCGTTGGCCGACGGCGCTTCCTGTGCGTACCAGACCACAGTTGGGGTGACGAATCCGGGGCTGCTGACGAGGCCGGTGGTTTGGAATGTCCTGCCACCACCGACCGCAACGACCAGGCCTTGCGGCTTCGTGTTGTCGTAACTGTCGGCACCGAGCCGGGTGAAGAACGTACCCGCCAGCCAGGTCCCGTCCGACGAACCAGTTACTCCGTACCAGTACTCCGAACGAAGCAATGCGGCGCCTGCACTTGGCGTCCATTGCATCAAGGATCCCGATGCCCACACAAATCTGTCATTGGCAATCCAGGTCCCACCGGTGGAAGTCCCCTTGATCACAAACTTCTGTTGCTGGTCCGCGACCGAGAAGATCCTGACGTTTTCACCGTAGACATAAAACGGAAAGTCAGAGATCGCGAGGTAAGCGCGATCCGGGCTGAACGCCAGGATGCCGCGTGGGCCCCAGCGGCCCTCGAGCCCACCTGGCCCAGCATCGATCGTGTAAAGCACGTGATCGTTGCCGTTCGAAAGGAGGTGCATGGACACCAACGATCTTCCATCCGCACGTGGCGCAGCAGAGGTCGAATAGACCTCCAGAGACCCGTCCCACGTCCAACCGACCCCGCCGTAGTAGTACGGATGCGGTTCCAGCCGCAGCTGCGCGATTCTGGACTCGACTCTGCTGGTCAGGTCGCGTCGAAGGATGACAACGTGGCCGGCGACAACGGCTGTGTAGGCAATGGCGTTGCCATCGAGCAGGTGAATGACTGTGTTGGCGCTGCGACAGACCAGGCGTGGGCGAAGCGGGTCGGCGACGTCGTAAACGATGGCACCGGCGACCACGGCCATGACGGCGCCCGACTTTCCCGGGCATGTGACCCACGCCGTGATGCCATCCTGCATCGGGGCGGGCGTCGGATCCGGCTGCTGGGATGGCGTCGACGTCGGACTGGCAACCGGAGAGGACTGGGCGACTGGTCGCACACCTTGGCCGCAGGCGATCACCGCAAGTCCAGCCAATAGGAGGACTGCTTTGCGTGTCCAACCCATGTTGCTTCGGTGAACGATGATGCTGCCCAATAGTTATGGTGTTGGTACCTCCAACAATGCGCTGGACGATTGTGTGGTTGCCCACTCACGTTCAGCCGCCTCGCCCGGTAGTTGCAGCAAGCGACCTGCGGCGCCAGCACGTCCACACAAGAAGGCCCAAGCGAAGTCGTAAAAGGGTGGGCCCGGGTGGCCTCGATCCACCGACCAGCCGATTATGAGTCGGCCGCTCTAACCAGGCTGAGCTACGGGCCCTGCCGCCTGAGTCTATGAGGTGTCCGGTTCGGGGCGCCGCCGGGCTTGACACGTTTACGAGCCAAGGAGGCCCGGGAATATCGTCCGTGTACTGACGGTTTTCCCGGTGCGGAGGTGAACAACAAATGTTGGCGTTAGCACTCTTGATTCTTCGGGTTGTGATCGGTCTGACGGTTGCGGCCCACGGCGCTCAGAAGCTCTTCGGATGGTGGGACGGCCCCGGCATGAAGGGCTGGACCGGTGCCATGAACCACATGCGCATCCGGCCGGCGACCCCATGGGCCTGGATGTCGGCCTTCGCCGAGTTCTTCGGTGGGATCGGCCTGGCGGTCGGATTCCTCACCCCACTCCCCAGCCTCGCCATCGCCGGCTCGATGCTGGTGGCGATCGCCCTTGTGCACTGGCCGCACGGCTTCTTCACCTCGAAAGGTGGGTTCGAGTTCAACCTTTCGATCCTCGCCGCGGTCGCCGCGATCGCGCTGGCCGGACCGGGCGCTTACTCCCTCGACGCGGCACTCCGGATCAATTTTCCCGAACCCATCGCGCTGATCGTGGGCACGATCCTGCTGCTCATCGGCGTGGTCGTTGCGCTCGGCACCCGCGCGCCCGAGCCTGCAGCCGAAACCAAGCCCCAGGTCACCTAAGCGAGGGCCGGGCGCCCGCCGCTGGGCCCCGGCGATAGAACCGAGCGAAACCACGCAAGGGTCGCCGGCAGCGGCGGGACGTGCGCCCGCGCCAGGGCGACGATGACCTCGGGCAAGGTCGAGGTGCTGGGCACGACCAGGTAGCGGTCCTCCCAGGACGGGTCGAACTTTTCCTTGAACCGATGCAGCGTGCGGCTGCGCTGGAACCGGTCGAGGCTCCAGTACATGGCCCGCATCGCACTTTCGAGGCGGCCCGGCGTCTCTCGCGCGCCGATGATTCTCGGCGTCATGCCGAGGCTCATCTCGACGATGCCTCGGTTCCGCGCGTCGTCGATCGACCGGACGATCAACGCCTCGACCACCCCGTAGGTGCTGTCGGGTCGCCGTCGCATGAGGTCCAGCGTCCAGGCCTTGCGCATGGGCACCGGCAGCCAGCTCACGAAAGCGTCGAGCCGACCGTCCGGCGCAAATGCCAGCCCGACCACGATGTCCGGGTCGGCTAGCGTCGCCAGCGTCCCGAGGCTGTAGCCGAGCTCCGGCGAGCGGTGGCTGTGCAGCCAGCGTTCTGACACCCCCTGCAGCTGCTCCGAGTATCTCGCCATGACCTCTGGCCCGGGCGAGAACACGTACCGAATGCCCGCCTTCTCGCATCGATGTATCGCGTAGCGCAGGTCGGCACGCTTCTTGCCTCTCAGGCCGAAGTCCTTCAGTTGGAGCACGCCCTCAGCGCCGATCGGCACCAGCGTCAGCCCGAGCGCCCGGTAGGGCGCCACCTCATCGACCTGATAGAAGGCCGGGATCCAGTCCTGCCTGTCGCAGTAGGCCACGAACTCGCGTGCGGCTCTCTCGAGGCTGTCCGGTGGGCCGATCGGATCGCCCAGAGCGAGCGCCGAACGACCTCTCAGCGTGAACGCCACGCAGGCCTCGCCGTCGACGCAGTGGTAGCTCGATGCTCCGTGGACGGCCAGGTGCGAGATGTAATTGCGCCCCCACGCATCCAGCAGCCGGTGAACCCGTTCCCGGTCCGCCGTCGCGGGCCGCGGCGCAAGCACAGGGCGAAGCAGCTGCGTCAGCGCCACGAGAATCAGCGCGTAGCTCACCACCGGCAGGGTGCTGAGAAACCAGTGCGCCCGTTCGGTCAATGCCCGGTAAGCAGTCGGGCTGCCGGCGAGCGCCGCGAGGAGCGACTCCAATGTCCGCACCACGCCGACTTCGGGCTGCAGTTGGTTCTCGAGCAGCGCCGCTCCGGCGAACGTGTACGCCACTGCGGTCAGCAACCCTATCGCCAGGACCAGGAGACCCCATCGCATCCGAGTCGGGTCCGATTCGGCGTCGAAGTGATGGCGGAACCACCACAGGCCAAGAAGGATCCACGCGAAAAGCAAGGCGGCTTCGAAGTCCAGGTCTTTGACGAGCTCAAATGCGATGGTCGCCCCGAGCACCACGAGCGTCAGCCGAAGGGCCACGCGTTTTCCGCGCGCGATTCCTCGCGCCAGGAGCAGCAAGGCGAGACCCGACAGCACAGCGCCCGTGCGCCCGCCGAGTGTGATGCTTGCCGGCAGCAGCGTTTCGAGGACCTCGGTCCGCGTCTGGTGCTGCACCAGCAGCGCTCCGACGATGTCGAGCACGCCGCTGACCACCAGCAGCCCGGCGAAGAACAGGCGCACCCTTCTGCGCTCCACGCGCAGTTCATGGTCCATGTGGCTAGAACGCTACGGCCGCCGACTAAAGCACATCTGAACCCAACTCTCCGGTCGAATCACCGCGAGGCGGTCACGGCCACCACAAACAAAACGGCCCCGATAACCAGAAGACCTCCCCCCAGAATCGCACCGAGCAATCGCCAATAAGTGCGCCTGGTAGACAGCCGCCATGGATCCGTAATTGCGTAGTAGCGGGGAAACCGACGTGCCAATTCGGAATGTGTCCGGGCCAACCGAGAGGCTGTGTGCGTGAGGTCGAGGGCAAACCCAACGATCAACACCGAGCCGAAGAGGATCAAAAGCAAAGGAACCGCAGTCACGGGTGCTTCCCTAAGCTGACTCGGGGCCGATGACTTCGACCTCGTTCCCGTCCGGGTCGTCGACGTAGAAGGTCCGCACTCCCTTCAGTACCGGATGCACGCCGTGGCGGACTTCGACTCCATCCTCGATGAATCGGTTCTCCAGCTCGGCGTACGACTTTCGGTCCACCCGAAACGCCAGGTGATGGAGCACCCGCTCCTCCTTGTGGCGCGGGAAATAGTTCGCCTTGTGCGGGTGCGGGATCAGCACGATCATCTCGGGAATCCCGCCAGGTTTGGCCACCATCAGAAACTTGTTCGGCATCTCCGGGGGCGACATGATCTCGAGCCCGAAGCGGTCGCGGTAGAACTGGAGCGCCGCCTCCATGTCGGCGACCCACAGCACGATCTCGGCCAGACCTTCAACACGACTCATGCCGCGACCGCCAACATAACCGCTTCGAGATTCGCGTCGCGCACGCGCGGCGGCACCGAGCATCCCGGCGCCAGGAGCAACCCTCGTCCTCCCGTTTCGCGCATCGCGCGTTCGGCTTCTGACTTGATCTTCGCCGCCGGGCCGTACACAAGAGTTGAACGCTGGCTCAGTCCACCCATCACCGCACGCCCGGCGATCTCCCGCCCCTCGGCCAATGATGGGTTGCCCTGGTTGTGGATCGACCAGCTCACCGCATGCGAAGGCAGATCCCGGGCCAGCCCGAAGTTGAGATTCGAGCCGCACAGGTGGACGACGTTGAACCATGCGCCGGCCGGTAGGGCTCGGAGGACGGCCTGGTCGTCGGGCAGGACCAGGTCCCGATATACGTCCTCGGGCATGACGTTGCGGCCCGC
>Ga0209689_1001530_pt1 | contig 17269 bp, 13 predicted proteins | sample GraSoiAngelo_149_FD_187119 | JGI IMG/M metagenome (GOLD analysis project Ga0209689, IMG submission 187119) | Grasslands soil microbial communities from the Angelo Coastal Reserve, California, USA - 14_1009_09_30cm (SPAdes) (version 2) | ecosystem: Environmental > Terrestrial > Soil > Grasslands ... | reverse complement strand
GTCGCGGCAGCACCTGACGGGCGAAGAGCTCGACGGCTCCTAGATCCTCCAGGTCGAGCATCTGGAGGAGGACGCGTTCCACTCCGACCGCCTCCCAGCGCCGGAGGTCTTCGAGGACCCGGTCCGGCCCGCCCGCCAGAAAGCTCTGGGCCTCCCAGGCAGCCTCGTCGGCCGGCAGCGCGGGAAAGGTCGCCCGGGCCGCGGCGATGCGCCGGGCCACCTCCGCGGGGTCGCGCCCGATCGCCAGCGGAACCATGAGCGAGCGCGCGATGGTCTTCGGGTCCCGGCCGAGCGCGGCGCAGTGCTCGGCCAGCGCTCGGCGCTTCACCGAGTACTCGTCGAGGGTCACGCGCGTGACGTTCCACTCGTCGGCGAACTCGGCGACGATCCGGAGCACCCGCTTCTCGCCGCGGCCGCCGACCACGAGCCGGAACCGGCCGCGGGGCGGGCGCGGGTGGCTCTGGGCGGCCTCGAGCGGGAAGTAGGGCTGGGCCAGCGTCACCGGCTGCCCGCTCTCAAGCGCCCGGATCACGCGGGCGGCGCCCTCCAGGCGATCCAGGCGCTCCCTCGTCGGCGGAAACGGAAGGCCGAACGTCGCGTGCTCGGGCACGTTCCACCCCGCGCCGATGCCGAGGTCGAGCCGGCCGCCCGAGAGCCCGTCGACGGCGGCCGCCATCTTGGCCAGGATCGCCGGATGGTAGAAGGTCAACGGCGACACCAGCGGGCCGAACCGGATGCGGTGGGTGCGGGTCGCGAGCGCCGTGAGCGATGTCCAGGTCTCGAGCGACGGGCGACGCGGATCGCCCCCGAGGCTCGTGAGGTGGTCCGAGCGAACGAGCGACTCGTAGCCGAGCCGCTCGGCGGCCTCCGCGAGCCGGAACCAGCGGTCCCACGTGAGTCCCTCCTGCCCCTCGACCATCAACCCGACGCGCATGGCTGCCCTCTCGGCGTTTCGCGCGGCCTCGGCCCCGCGATCTCCGATAAGATAGCCGATGCCTCATGGAGACGCCACGCGTGCCGGCCCGATGCGTCGACGTCCACGTCCATCTGCATCCGGCGCCGCTCGCCGAGGCGATCCAACGGCACTTCGCACGCGAGAACTGGGTGAACGCCCACCCGTTCGACCCCGAGGCGGTGGCGGAGACCCTCGCCGCTCGGGGCGTCGAGCGCTTCTGTTTCTTCAGCTACGCCCACAAGCCGGGGATCGCGCGCTCGCTGAACGAGTGGCTGGCCGGAATCGGCGCGCGCCTGCCCGGGGCGATCCCGCTCGGCACCCTCCACCCCGACGATCCCGACCTGACGCGGGTGGCCGGCGAGGCGCTGGACGACCTTCGCCTGAGCGGGTTCAAGCTCCACTTCTCCGTCCAGCGCGTCTACCCCGACGACCCCCGCCTCTACCCCGTCTACGAGCGGGCCGAGGCCGAAGGGCGCGTCTTCGTGCTCCACGTCGGCACCGCGCCGTACCGCGATGCCTATACCGGGGTCGGGCGGTTCCGGCGAGTCATGGAGCGCTTCCCCCGCCTCCGAGTCTGCGTCGCCCACATGGGCGCCTTCGAGAGCGAGGCGTTCCTCCAGCTGACCGACCAGTACCCCGCGCTCTACGTCGACACGACGATGGCCCTCTGCCCGCTGGCCGAACGCTACGTGGGCATCCGCGGCGCGTCGATCACCGACGCCCAACTGCTGCGCCACCAGGACCGGATCGTCTTCGGCTCGGACTTCCCGCTGATCCCCTACGACTACGACGAGGAGCGGCGGTGGGCCTGGGACCGTCGCCTGCCGCCGGAGGTCCAGCGGAAGATCTTCCGCGACAACGCGCTCGCCTTCCTCGGGCTCGCGGGCTGAGGGCGCCGCGGCCCGCGCCGCCGCCGCTGTGGTATGGTTTTCGGCGCCCATGGCGTCTCCCCTCTTCGGTCCCGGCGACGTCCTCCGTCTGGAGAAGGCATACGCCGCCCCCGAAATCGTGGAGCAGCGCGCGCGGACGCGCGCGGCGCTCGGCGCGCGCCCCGGCGAGCGCGGGCTCGACGTCGGCTGCGGGCCCGGCCTGCTCGCGTGCGAGCTCGCCCGCGAGGTGGGCCCCGCCGGCCGTGTCGTCGGGATCGACGCGAGCCCCGACATGATCGAGGCGTCTCGCGCGCGCGCGGCGCGGGAGGGGCTGGCCGAGTGCGTCGAGTTCACGGTCGGCGACGCCAGCCGGCTCGAGTTCCCCGGCGAGACCTTCGACTTCGTGGTGGCCGTCCAGGTGTATCTTTACGTACACGAGGTGGAGCGCGCGCTCGCGGAGGCGGCTCGCGTGCTCAAGCGAGGTGGTCGCCACGCGATCGTCGACACCGACTGGGACTCCTGCGTCTGGCTCACGGCGGACCGTGATCGCCACCGCCGCGTGATGGAGGCCCGCGTCGGCCACTTCGCGAACCCGCACCTGCCGCCCCGGCTGCCCGGGCTGCTCCGGGCCGCCGGCCTCCGGCTCGCGAACGCGGGCGTGATCCCGCTCCTCAACCTGCGCTGCGATCCTGCGTCGTTCAGCGTCGGGATCATCGGCGCCACCAAGAACCTGGCGGTCCGCCACGGACTGCCGCGCGCGGAGGCCGACGCCTGGGAAGCGGACCTCCGGAGCCGGACCGAGGACGGGCAGTACTTCTTCAGCCTCAACCGCTTTCTGTTCGTCGCCACCAAGCCCTGATGGCGCGCCTTCCTGGAGGATCACCATGAGCGCACACCGGAACTACATCAACGGAGCATGGGTCGAGTCGGCCGCCGCCCCGATCGTGGACCGGAACCCGTCCGACATCGACGACGTCGTCGGGTCGTACGCGGCGGCCGACGCGGCCCAGACGCGCCGGGCCATCGAGGCCGCCCGGGCCGCCTTCCCCGCCTGGTCGCGGTCGAGCATCCAGGAGCGCGCCGATCTGCTCGACGCGGTCGGCGGCCGGATCCTCGCTCGGGCCCAGGAGATCGGGCGCCTGCTGGCCCGGGAGGAGGGCAAGACCCTGAAGGAGGCAGTAGGTGAGACCATGCGCGCCGGCCACGTCTTCAAGTTCCACGCCGGGCAGGCGCTCCGGATCACGGGCGAACTCGTCGATTCGCCCCGAAAGGGCGTGTCGGTGACGGTGCAGCGAGAACCCCTCGGGGTGATCGGCATCATCACGCCCTGGAACTTCCCGATCGCGATCCCGGCCTGGAAGATCGCGCCCGCGCTCGCCTACGCCAACTGCGTCGTCTTCAAGCCGGCTTCGCTGGTGCCGGGCTGCGCCCACGCGCTGGCCGAGCTGCTGGCCGACTGCGGATGCCCGCCCGGGGTCTTCAACCTGGTCGTCGGCAGCGGCCGGGAGGTCGGCGACGCGATTGTCAACGCCCCGGAGGTCGACGCGATCAGCTTCACGGGGTCCGTCGAGACCGGCCGCGCGCTCGCGGCCCGGGCAGTCGCCGGGATGAAGAAGATCCAGCTCGAGATGGGGGGCAAGAACCCGCTGATCGTTCTCGACGACGCCGACCTCGACAACGCGGTCGAGTGCGCGGTCCAGGGGGCGTTCTACTCGACCGGCCAGCGCTGTACGGCGACGAGCCGCGTGATCGTCACGCCGGGCATCTACGGCCGGTTTCGCCACGCCCTCCTCGCGCGGACGACGGCGCTGGTGGTCGGAGACGCCCTCGACGAGACGACCCAGATCGGCCCTGCCGTCGACGCGGCCCAGCTCAAGACCGACCTCGACTACATCGCGGTCGGCCAGAAGGAGGGTGCCCGCCTGGTGGCCGGCGGCGAGCGCCAGCCGGCCCCGAAGAACGGCTTCTACATCCAGCCGACGGTCTTCGAGGACGTGCACAACCAGATGCGCATCGCGCGCGAGGAGATCTTCGGCCCGGTGGTGTCGCTCCTGCGCGCCCGGGACTACGACGAGGCGCTCGCCACCGCCAACGACACGCCGTTCGGCCTCTCGGGCGGGATTTGCACGACCTCGCTCAGGCACGCCGACCACTTCCGGCGCAACGCCCAGGTTGGGCTCGCGATGATCAACGCGCCGACGGCGGGCGTCGATTACCACGTGCCGTTCGGCGGCGTGAAGGGCTCGAGTTACGGCTCGCGGGAGCAGGGGGCGTACGCGGTCGAGTTCTACACGCGCGTGAAGACCGTCTATACCAACGCCAACATCGCGGGTTAGAGGGACCCGGGGGCGAGCAATAGCGGGGACCCGTCCAAAATGTGCCAGAATCGTCGGGGGGCCGGTCGGCTGCCCGGTCCTGGAAGGGGGGGGTGCGGACGGGTCCGGAGGACCGTGACGAAGAGGCCCGGTTGCGGGCGCTGGCGCATTCCGACGTTCTCCCCACCGCGCCGGAGCCCGCCCTCGACGATATCGCCCGTCTGGCCGCCTGGCTCTGCCGGGCGCCGATCGCCCTGATCAGTCTCGTCGACCGGGACCGGCAGTGGTTCCCGGGGCGCGTGGGCGTCGACGGGGCCGAGACCGACCAGGTGGTCGCCTTCTGCGAGCACACGATCCGGGGACGGGAACTCTTCCTCGTGCCTGACGCGTTCGCCGACGCGCGGTTCGCCACCAACCCTCCGCTCAACCACGAGTTGCGCCCGCGCTTCTACGCAGGCATGCCGCTCGTCGGCCCCGACGGCCACGCGCTCGGGGCCCTCTCGGTGATTGATCGTGTCCCGCGCCAGCTGAGCGACGAGCAGAAGGACGCGCTCGCGGTGCTCGCGAGGCAGGTCGTCACGCAGCTCGCGCTCCGCCGACGCGTCGCCGAGGCCACCCGGAGCGCGGCGGAGATCGAGGCTCGCCAGCACGGCGCCCTGGGGCTCGCGGAGGTCGGTCGGCTCTTTTCCGAGGCGCTGGATCCGGAGGTCGTCGGGCAGCGCGTCGCCGACACGGTCCGGTCGCTGCTCGCGGTCGAGTCGGCGGCGCTGTACGGGCTCGATCCCGGGAGCGACGATCTGACCGTGCTCACGACCTCGCGTCTGCCCCGCTCGAGGTTCGAGTGGAGCCGGGTCGTGCCGCGCGGCGCCGGGGTGACGGGGATCGCCGTCAGCACCTGTGCGGCGGTCGCCTCGCGGGGGGTCCTGGCCGATGCCCGATTCCCCCTTCCGCCGGAGGCGAGGCGCGCCCTCGAGCAGGCCGGGGACCGGGCGATGCTGGCCGTCCCGCTGATCGTCAAAGACCGGGTGATCGGCGCGCTCGCCCTCGCCGATCCGCCCGGGCGGACGTTCGCCGCGGGTGACGTGCGGCTGGCCCAGGCGCTCGCCGACCAGGCGGCGCTGGCCCTCGAGAACGCCCGGCTCTACGCGGACACCGAGCGGCGCCGGCGCGAGGCCGAGATCATGGCGAAGCTCTCGGGCGCGATCAACTCCACGCTCGACCTCGACACCATCCTCCAGCAGGTGACCGAGCGCGCCCGCGAGCTCTGCGAAAGCGACGTGGCACTGATCGCGCTCCGGCCGTCCGGGGGGGAAGGGCTCGTCCTCCGCTACTGGTCCGGCGCCTACTTCCGGCGTCACGCGAGCGTGGGCATCGAGCCCGGCCGGGGCATCGGGGCGCTCGTGGTCGCGAGCGGCCGGCCCTTCCGCACGGACCACTACGCCGGGGACCCGCGCATCCGCCGCGACTTCGTCGACATGGTGCCCGACGAGGGGCCGGTGACCCTGGTCGCGGTCCCGATCCGGCTCGAGGCGCAGGTCGACGGCGTCCTCTACGCGTATAACCGGTCGCCGCGCCCGTTCACGGACCGGGACGAGGCCGTTCTTCTCCGGCTGGGTGAGCACGCGGCGGTCGCCATCCAGAACGCCACCCTGTTCGCCCGCGAGCAGAAGGCGCGCGTCACCGCGGAGGCCTCCGAGCAGCGGTTCCGCGGCTTGTTCGACGGCGTGCCCGTCGGGCTTCTGCGGTCGACGCCCGCGGGGCGAATCACCGACGCGAACCCGACCCTCGTCCAGATGCTGGGTTATCCGGACCGGGAGTTGCTCCTGGCCGTCAACGCGATGGACCTCTACGTCGACCCCGACGAGCGCGCGCGGTTCCAGGCGCTGCTCGAGCGCGACGGGGTGATTCGAGGCTTTGCCGCGCAGATGCGCCGGTACGACGGCACGGCCATCTGGGTCGAAGACAACATCAAGGCGGTGCCCGACGCGGCGGACGGGGTCGTCTACTACGAGGGCAGCATCACGGAGATCACCGAGCGCAAGCTGGCGGAGCAGGCGCTCGGCGAGTCCAACCGGCGCATCGTCACGATCGTCGAGAGCATCACCGACGCGTTCTTCGCCCTCAACCACGAGTGGCAATTCACGTACCTGAACCGGCAGGCCGAGCTATGGCTGCGGCGGTCGCGGACAGAGCTGCTCGGCAAGACCATGTGGGAGGAGTTCCCGCAAATGGTCGGTCTCCGGTTTTCTCCCGAGTACCGTCGGGCGGTGTCCGAACAGATCGCGGTCAGCTTCGAGGAGTATTACCCGCCGCTCCAGACGTGGTTCGAGGTCCACGCCTATCCCTCGCCGGACGGCCTCTCCGTGTACTTCCGGGACATCACCGAACGGAAGCGCAGCGAGGAGGCGCTGCGCCAGAGCGAGCGCCAGTTCCGGCAGGCCCAGAAGATGGAGGCCGTCGGCCAGCTCGCGGGCGGGATCGCCCACGACTTCAACAACCTCCTGACCGTCATCATCGGGCGGGGCGAAATGCTGCTGCGGCGGCCGGAGTGCGCGGGCCCGGCGCGCCACGACGTCGAGCTCATCCAGAAGACAGCGGAGCGCGCCGCCGACCTGACCCGCCAGCTCCTGGCCTTCAGCCGCAAGCAGATGCTCCAGCCAAAAGTCCTGGACCTGAATTCGGTCGTGACCGGGATGGCCACGATGCTTCGCCGCTTGATCGGTGAGCACATCGACCTCGTGATGCAGCCGGGCGCCGACCTCGGGCGCGTCAAGGCGGACCCGGCGCAGATCGAGCAGGTCATCATGAACCTCGTCGTGAACTCCCGGGACGCCATGCCCGAGGGCGGCACCCTCTCGATCAGGACCGGCAACGCCGTCCTCGACGACGAGTTCGTGCGCGGCCACCCCGGGGCGCGCCCGGGACCGAACGTGCTGCTCGGCGTCGCCGACACCGGATCCGGGATCGAGGCCGAGGTGCAGGCGCACATCTTCGAGCCCTTCTTCACGACGAAGGAGCAAGGCAAGGGGACCGGGCTGGGGCTGTCGACCGTCTACGGGATCGTCAAGCAGCACGACGGCTACATCGCCGTCGACAGCGAGGTCGGCCGAGGGACGACGTTTACGATCTACCTACCCCGGGTCGAGGACGCGGTCGAACCCGTCGGCGGCGGCGCGGGGCCGGACGGCTCACCGCGCGGCGAGGAGACCATCCTCCTCGTCGAGGACGAGGGCGACGTCCGCGAGCTCGCGCGGGAGATCCTTGAGAAGAGCGGGTACGCTGTGCTCGAGGCGGCGAACGGCCCGGACGCACTCCGCATCGCCGCCCGCCACGAGGGCGTGATCCACCTGCTGCTGACCGACGTCGTGATGCCGCAGATGAGCGGCCGCGAGCTGGCCCGGCGCCTTGTGCGAAAGCGCCCGGAGGTTCGGGTGCTCTACACGTCCGGGTACATCGACGAGAACATGATGCGCCGGAGCGTGGTCGATCAGGACACGGCCCTCCTGAAAAAGCCGTTTTCGTCCGACGCCCTCGTGCGGAGGGTCCGCGAGGTGCTCGACGGGCGTCCCCCCGTCAGGTGAGCTCCCCCCGGGCCCGCCCCTGCTCGCGGAGCGCCCGCTTGAGGATCTTGCCGGAGGCCGTCTTCGGGAGCGCGTCCACGAAGCGGATCGTGCGGGGCGCCTTGTACACCGACATCTCGGCCCGGCACCAGTCGACCAGCTGCGCCTCGGTCACCGCGCCCCGGGCCTCGGGCTTCAGCACGACGAAGCCCAGCACGTCCTCGCCGCGGTAGGGATCCGGCACGCCCACGACGCCGACCTCGGCGATCGCGGGATGACCGTACATGATCGCCTCCACCTCGGCGGGGAAGACGCTATAGCCCGAAGCCTTGATCATGTCCTTCTTGCGATCCTCGATCACGAAGTAGCCCTCGTCGTCGACGCGCCCGATGTCGCCCGTGTAGAACCAGCCGTCGCGAATCGCCTCCGCGGTCGCGTCAGGTCGCCGCCAGTAGCCCTTCATGATCATCGGGCCGCGGACCACGATCTCGCCGGATGCGCCCGGTTCGAGCTCGGTCCGGCCGTCGTCGAGGCTCACGATTTTCGCGTCCACGAGCGGGAGCGGCACCCCCACCGTCCCGTACTTCGGCCGGTGGGGCGGGTTGATGTGGGTCGGCGCGGTCGTCTCGCTGAGCCCGTAGCCTTCGATCAGCCTGTACCCCGTCAGCGCCTCCCAGCGTCGCGCGATCTCCGCCGGCACCGGCGCGCCACCCGAGAAGCACGCCCGCAGCGAGGAGAGGTCGTATTCGGACGTCCGGGGCCAGTTGACGATGGCGACGTTGACCGTGGCGATGAGGGTGGTGAGCGTACAGCGGTACCGCCGGATGGCGTCGAGACACGTGGCAAGCTCGAATCGGCCGAGCGCGACCAAGGTGGCACCGACGTACGCCATCATGTTCAGCTGGCATTCCATTCCGGTGATGTGAAACCAGGGTAGCACCCCGAGGGGCACGTCATCCTCGGTGAAGCGGATGTAGAGGCGCTGGAGCTCGCAGTTCGCGACGATGTTGCCGTGGGTGATCTCGGCGCCTTTAGGGACGCCGGTGGTTCCCGACGTGTACTGGAGGAGGGCGGTGTCGCCGAGGGCGCGGGGCTTCGGTGCAACCAGCGGCGTCGCCCGGCGTGCGATCACGGAAAAATCCTCGGCCCCGGCGCGCGGCCCCGGCGGCTCGAGGAAGGAGGGCGGTACGGGGAGCGCCGGCGTCGTCGGCAAGAAGTCGCGGTATGCCGTGACGGCGACGGCCTCGAGGCCTGTCCGGTCGCGGATGGGCGCGACCACCGCCCACCCTGGGTCGGAGGTGACGAGGAACCGCGCCCCCGAGTCCTCGAACTCGTGCAGGAGCTCGGTCGCCTTGTGCATGGGGTTGAGGCAGACGTTCACGGCCCCCGCCTTGAGCGCTCCGAAGTATGCGATCGCGAACTGGGGGCAGTTCTCGAGGAAGATCGCCACGCGGTCGCCCGGCTGTAGCCCTCGCGCGTCGAGCCAGCCGGCGAAGCGGTCCGAGGCCTCGTCGACCTCCGCAAAGGTGAGTTCCCGGCCGTAAAAGACGAGCGCGGGCTTACGCGGGACGCGCCGGGCCTGCCGCTTCAGCGTGATGGCGAGCGGCTCCGTCGGGAGCTCGATCGCGGCCTCGTCGAGGCCTGCCGGCCAGTGCGCTCTCCAGATCTTCTCCACAGCTCTCCTGGGCCCTCGGACCTCGGAACTAGGATCCCGTCGCCGTCGGCCCGCTATACCGCGGGGGCCGACCGCGGTCAACCGCTCGCGCGACGATGGCCACCGGGCGCGTCCGCCTCACGCGCCCGCGGCGCTGCGTCCGACACGGCTTGACGCGCTCGCGCGGTCGGGCATAGCCTCGCCGTGTGCTTCCGCGGCGTGACGGTGTGCACCCCGGCGGTAAGCCTCGCGCGCCCGTGGCGACGGCGGGCGCGGCCCTGCTCCTGCTCATGGCCGGCGCGGGCGGCTGCGCCAGCCGTCAGTGGGATTACGATAAGTCCGGGATTACAGCCATCAAGCTCGACCACGATCTTCGGGAGTGCCGGAGGGAGGCGTACCGGCCGCACACGCTAGCGATCTTCCACCGGGTCGACGATGACGCGCTGAACCGTTGTATGGAGCGGCGCGGGTACAGGGTCACGCCGCTCAACTGACGTCCGGGGCACCGACGACACCGCAGCCGGCGTGTGTAAGAGGCCCCCGCCCGATCGAGACCCGACCCGGGTTCTGCGACGGCGGGAGACCGTCGTTCCGTCGCCGCGCGGCGCGAGTCTCAGGTGTCGCTCGAGGCCGCGACCGACTCCAGGAAGGGTCGCCGCTCACGCCGGACGGGCGTCGGCGGTCCGCGAGTCGGCTGGGGGACCCACCGGGAGTCGCCGAGCACGGGCTCTCGCCCGACCCGGCTCGGGCCATCTATCCGTCGCCGTGACCAGGAGCCACGGCTGCCCAGCCCTGAACTCGGACCTCTTCGTCGGCCTCCGGTCTGGTCCGCCGATCCTTGGTTCGGCGATCGAACGCGGGCGCCCCCTTGACCCGCCGTCGGCGCACGCGCCGGCGGTCGAAGAGGAGTTCAAACCGAGGATTGGTAAAGAAGGCCCGCCTGATGTACGCGTACAAGTCTGGCCGCATGCGAGCCACGATGACGAGGAACGTGGCCACGGCGGGACTAACCCTCGGACCCGGCCGGCCCGTCGGAGTCGCCGGCGCGACGACGCGTCATGGCCCATCCGCGTGCGCGGAGCTCGTTGGTGACTTCCGGCTGCGAACGGCGCTCGGTGCGCCGCCGATCGCCCCCGATCGGGCCGATCCTTTCCCGCCGCTCGACGCGCCGGCGGTCGAGCATGACCTGGATGCGTGGGTATTTGGCGACCAACCGCTTCACGTACTCGTAGAGTCCCGGCTTGTTCCGCGTCACGATCAAGAGGGAGCCGCCTTCTCGCGCTGGTGGAGGAGACAGTGAGACGATCGGCGCCTCGGGCTTCATGAGTCATCCCGTCTGCAGAGGGACACCGCCCGGTGGGTCGGGCAACTGGGCCGCTTGCTGGCTCTGAGGCCCGTAGGCTACGACCCCTGAGCGTCCTCGTCAAGCCGGAACTGACCCGGAACGACTCGCAGGGGGACGCCCGACTCCCCCTCCGGCACGACTCCTCCCCGTGTCGGCTAAGCTGGCGAGTCCGCTGGCTGATTCTCCCACGGGACAACGGACAACAGCGCTTCTTCGTCGACGTCCCATCGGCCCCCGTCCCCGAATCGGGTCATCCGAGCCGTCGCCGCCGGCCTGCTCACTGGGTCCTTGGGGCGGTTCTCTTCGAGAGTCTCCGGCGCAGCGGGCTCCAGGAGAGGACGCTCAGCCGGGAAGGGCCGCACGCAGATCCTCCCTGGAAGCTCCCCGACCGCACGATTCTCCCCGATGCGGGCCTCCTGGTGGTCCGGCGACAGGGGACAGCATGGTTGTGCTGAACCGGGGGCTCATCGGCAGCGCTGAACTCGCTTCCTGCCGGCCCGCCCCCCGCGAGAGGCACGCCGGCACCGCAGAACCGCCGTGAAAGGGAAAGGTCGCCGGCAGACACGGCGGATCGACCGAAGCCGGAGAGAGCTGCTCCTGGTGGCAGCAAAAAGGCGAAGACCAGCCAGTCGGTGCACGGACGACCGTCAAACCTGTCGAGCCTTGTCCACATATCCACGCCTATCCACCGCCTTGTCCACAATCCCCCTTGACAGCGAGAGTCCAACTGCGCGATGGGTAAACGCGTCGGGGGAAGTGGGAACAATGCTGATCCAGCGACTCAGGGTACTGTTACTCCACTCGCCGCGACCATGTCGTCGCGTACTGTCCAACATGCCGTCGGAGATTCAGTCCCAGTGAACTCGGGAGTGACGAGTTCATCGGGCGGAGGTTTCATGTGTGCGGCAGTGCGGGACAGACCTCACCGCCTCCCTCTTGGCGCACGCTCGCTCCTATCGAGCGGGCCTTGCCTAGCTTCTGTCTTATAGTGGTCGTATGACCCGCTGTGTGGAGTGCGGCCACGCCTACTTCGCGGCAAAGAGCACGGGTAACCGGAGCGGGCTGTGTGCCGTATGCAGGCTCAAGAAGGAGGGTCGGCCCGGCCCTTCCTCGGGCGAGGCTGCTCGGCCCGAGGGCGACGACGCGAGGGATCCCCGACGCTGAGTGGGGTAGCCGAGGGAGGCGTACTTTCGGTGTGTCGTGCCCCCGACGAGCCCGCGGCCGAGAGAGAGAGTGCGAGGTCGCGCGGCAGTGGGTCGAGAATCGGCGCGTTTCGTTGATCGCCGCGATGTATTCAACGGGACTCCCCGCCGAAGGAACGGGGGATCTGGCAGGGAAGAATCCGGGGTCGAGGCAGGACTCCTCGCCCCCAAGTGTCATCTGATCGCGGGCGGCGGAGACCTACAGGGCCCGGACGGAGGGGGCTTTCGAGCGGGGATTGCGCCGAGCGCCGCCCGGGGCCGCGCTGGTCGTCTCGTTGCCGGAGGGTTCGTCCGGCGTCACGCGGCAGTTGCCGTGAAATTGCACGCCCTCCGAAATCATGATCACTGGCGCCTGAATGTCTCCGACCATGCGCGCCGTGACCGTCAGCTCCACGCGCTCCTGCACAGTGACGTTGCCTACGACCTCTCCCTCGATGACGACGGAATCGGCGGTGATATTGGCCCGCGCGAGCCCGCGCGGCCCGACGGTCAACGTTCCCCGGCAGAGAATCTCGCCGTCGACCGTACCATTCACCACGGTGGTGCCGCGAAAGATACACTTCCCCGTGATAGTTGACGCCTCGCCGATGAGCACCGCGATCTTACGGCGCCCGCCCCGGCGCCCCCAAAGCTTCACGATCGTGCCCGTCCGGGTCGCACGGCTCGACCGTTGATCGCAGCGCCGCGGCCAGACTGCGGGTTGATCCCGATTGCCAATCGCGTCAGTTCTGGACTGGCCATGGAAGAGACTCGGCGGCGTCGACACGTTGCGCCTTGGCTGGAGCGTGGCCCTTCGCGGGGAGCCGGCTTCGGCGCCGGCGCCGCTGCCCGTCGATGGTCCCGCCGAGCCGACAGGGAACGACAAGCATGACGAAGGCGATTAATCGTGTCCGCCTTACTTTCTACGTGGGGCGGCCTTCTGCTTCGCGGCAGCCGCCTTCCGCTTCGCCCAGTACGCCTTCATCCGACGGCTGATCGCGCCGCGGGCTTCGCCAGTCATGCGCCGGCGACGTCGCGGGCGTCCTAGTGAGTCGACGCGCACGGCACGGCTCTTGGTGCCGCCCAGGCTGCCGAGCAACCCGCGGACGGCAGTCAGATGGCGTTCGATTAACGTCTTCTCAGCTTCAAGTTCGCGAACAGCCTTTCGGAGCGTCGCCATCACGATGACGGGCATAGGGTCTCCCTGGGACACGTAGTCGAAAGACGAGGGCCTTAGACATACCGTGAATGCCGGTCCTTTTCAAGCGCCGTGAGGGGGCGGGAATACGGACCGGCCGATCCCCGTCGGGGGGAGACCGTCGCGGGGAGCGACGACAGGAGGCGCGCTCGCGTTGTCAACGCCTTCAGCGCGCCGGGGCGTGACCGCACGGGGGGCCGTCCGTCGTCTGGTCGGGATGAGGATCCACTCGACCGACCCGGCGGGTTCCTCGGCTGAGCACCTCCGGGCCTCGATCGCCTCGTGGTCAGGCGGCGCGCGGCCGACCCGCCGCGAACCTCATCCGTGGACCTCGACGCGTTGGGGCTCTGGACCCGTGCTACTGCCGCGTCCGAGGCCGACGCCCCCCCACCGGTCGGGCCACATGCGGGGCTGCCTCGGCGCGCTCCCGGTGGATGACTTCCGGCTCGGAACTCTTGCGCGCGTGAGGTGGCAGCGCGGCCATCTCCACCGCCCGTCGTGCTTGGTCCGGAGCGACGCGACGGACGGGTCCGGCCTTGGCCGCATGGCGGGGGCCGGCCACCGTGACCGCTTCGTTCGGGTTGAGCGCCGTCGTGCGCGCGGGGTCAGCGCGGGGGGCGACGAGGATCGGCAGGCTTGCTTCCACGGCCGTTACGTGCGACTGCGGGGCATCGACCGAACCTTCAACTTCGACGACCACCAGACTCCCACGCACTCCGATGATCGCGTTGGGGGTGTAGATCTCTACCACATCGCCCGGCCGCATCAACGCCTTGTTGATCCTGAGCGCCACTCTCCCGCTGTGCAGTTCGACCTGGCTCTGGTTGGGGTCTTCGCTGATCGTCAGTACTGAGAGTTCACGGACGGTCACGGCGGCCTTCCCCCCGAGCAGGAGGCGCACGACCGACTCCTCATGCGTCTGAATGCGATCTCTGACGTAGACGTCGTCACGAAGCGCGAGCGGAGCGGAGTCGGGGGAGCGAGGCATGGTAGATCTCCGCCTGGCCGGCGAGCGCCGTGACGATTCCCGCGCGAGGTTCCTGCGCAGTCGCTACCACCCACGCGGCTCCGAAGACGACCGCGCTCGCCACCGCCCCTGCGATCACGCCAGTCCGCACTCCACTCATAGCGCCTCTCGACGGTCAGAGTTTCGGTCGTCGTTTGGGGCTGCACAACACGTTCCAAGGGCACGATGCCGAAAAGTCGCGAGAACTCATGACGTTCGACGCTCGAGAGGATCTGGCACCGTGTCAATCAGACTCGGACGATCACAGGACGCCGACACAATGCGGACGCGCTTGCGCCGGCCGACTATTTTAATCCGGTCGATCGGGGTCGCCAGTCCGGAGGCCACCCGATCATCCCGACGTGCCGGACGGGAATACCGACACTTCGGGTCTGCCCGCGGGGACCGCCTCGGGTCGCGCACCGCGTCGCGCTGGAGATCGGAAACGCGAGCTCGGCGCGCTGTGCCTCACCCAGCGTCACCCGGACGCGTGACGGCCCGCGTCGACTACGTCGCGGCTCGGCGAAGGCGCCAGGCTTTCTGCTCAAGCGGCGATCGATCGACCCAGGTCGATTTTTTCGGCGGGATCAGCGGGTTGGATGACTGGAGCGAGACGGCGAGGATCAGGCCAGGACTGGAGCGACGGGAAGCGTCCTCACCGGCGGCCAGCCACGCTCGCCGTCCCGAGCGCGAGCGCCAGCCCGGCGGCCGCGACGGTTGCTGACGCCACCGCGACCAGCGCCGTCAACACGGCGCCGGCGACTACGAGCCGACCGAAGAGCTTCATGCCGACGGTCCCGCCGGTCGCGGGTGACCTCGCGCAGGGGAGGGGTCTCGTGGAGGAGAGGTAACGCGATGGAGGACCTCGATCGGGACGTAGACGTTCTCGCAACAGGCGAGACAATAGAAGCAGCACTCGAGATGGCTCCGACCGACTAGGGCTAGGCTGTGGCCACAGTGGGAGTGGACCAGCTCTACGGCTCCGTCTCCGCCATGCCCAGCGGAGACGGGGCACGTCGTAGCCACGACCTGCTCGGCCGAACGCATGACGACGTCGCCCTTCGGAGCTCGCGTTCTGCGCTCTTCGTCCATCCGCAGCCGCGATGGCAATCTGGGCCGCCCGGACTTCACCTTGCACGAAACATAGTGTCGCGTCACCATCTTCATGAGAGCCCGCTCCGGCCTTCTGGGGTTCCTCGGTACCCCTCCCGGTACCCCTCCAATGCTTTCCGTCGGCTCGCTCCCGAGTGCTCTTAGGTTCCCTCGCCGCGAACGGAAGGGAAACCGGGTGAATCCCGGAAATTGAAGGACGGCAATGCCTGAAGGGCAGCCGCGACACCGCAGGGGCTGGGCGGCTTTCCCGGCGCGACGGCGTCGTCGGGCCCTCGATAGTTGGTGAAGCGGAGCGCCGTATCGAGGTCTGGGATGCCGGCAACCGCCCGTCGCTCCCAGTCCGAAGAATCAGTATGTTAGCCGCAGCACCCGCCGACCCTGGTGCACGTTTCCCCTCGGGCTGGATGAAGTCGTGCAAGTCCGGAGGAGTGGAGCCTGGGGCCGTCCCGAGCCGATCGCGCTGATTTGCGATGAGGCGAGCGCGCGCCGGGGCGCCTCTGCTCCTCACGACGTTGTTCCTCTGGAGCAACCCTGCCTGGCCCCAGGGACCCCGCGGCGTGGGCGTGCGCGCTAACCGAGACGCAGAAGGCGCCACGAGAACCCACGATGGGATCTCTCACCTGCCTATCACACAGAGGAGGAAAACAACCGCTGTGGCGGCTGTCACCGCGACAATGTCGGCCCAGGCGGCGGTTGTCAAGAACGCTATCCACGCTGCGGTCATGAGGCCAACGAAAAACCCTACCACCTTGTCGACGTTCATCGGCTAACGCTCTTTCCCATCGATTCTGAGGAGCCGGCGCGTCCCCGCGTCAGCTCGACATCGCAGCGCGCGTGCCGTAGGTTAGTTTCAGCACCGCGTTCGACCACCACGCCCTGAATCCGGGCTCGAGCACCGGCCACGCCGCCGGCAAGAATCCGCCTCTGTGGTCTGGTACGTAGGCCTCCTTCACGTAATCCGACGGGTTCATGATGGCCCAGGCGGCAGAGTGATCGCTGCCATGGGGACTGCGAAGCCGGGCCCGAACCAGAGGGCCGCGTCAGCATGAGCCCGCGTGGCCCAATACCCGAAACAGAGCGTGCGGAGCACCCAGTGGCCTGCCTGTCCGAGTCACGTCTCGGACGCCTGAGAAGCCCGCCCAGTGGGGCGGACAAGCGGGGCCGGAGCGCCCCCGGCAAGGGGACGGCAGTCTACGGCGTGCTGTGGGGGAAGTCAACGGGCAGTCCGTGATATCGTCCGAGCGAAGAATCTAGCGGATCGGCGAGGGGAGAGGTCCCGAGTCCAGTCAGGGGACGCCGAACAGATTTACTGACCGGGACAGGGACACCGTTGAGGGAGGAGCGTCGGTGACGGATCTCACCGGGAAGGTCGCGCTGGTCACCGGGGCCAGTCGCGGTATTGGGCGAGCGGTCGCCATTGCCCTGGCCCAAGAGGGCCTCAATGTGGCGGTCAACTACCGCGCGCGAGAGGGCGAGGCCCAGGAGGTCGTGCGGGAGGTCCAGCTGCGAGGCCGGAAGGGGCTCGCTGTCCAGGCGGACGTGGCCGTTGCGTCCGAAGTCGCTCGGATGGTGGCGACCGTGCGGGACCAGCTCGGGCCCGTCGATGTCCTCGTCAACAACGCCGGCAGCGCCCGTCCCCAGGCCTGGCGGGATACGCAGGAAGCGGATTGGCGTGCGGTACTCGACAACAACCTCACCTCGGCGTTCCTGGTCACCCAAACGGTGCTGCCGGAAATGTGCGCACGCCGCTGGGGAAGGATCGTCAACATCTCGTCAGGCGCGGCGCAAATGGGAGGGGTGGTAGGCGTCCACTACACCGCCGCGAAGGCCGGCATGCTCGGTCTCACGCGAGCCTACGCCAAGGTCACCGTCACCGACGGAGTCACCGTCAACGCCGTGGCGCCCGCCCTGATCGACACCGAGATGCGCCTGGGCGACCGAGCGACGAGGGAGCGCATGATCCCGATGGGGAGGCTCGGCACCGTGGAAGAAACCGCCGAGGCCGTCATGCTCCTCGTGCGAAATGGTTACATGACCGGCCAGACGGTGCATCTGAACGGTGGCCTCTACTTC
>Ga0209689_1001525_pt1 | contig 17308 bp, 17 predicted proteins | sample GraSoiAngelo_149_FD_187119 | JGI IMG/M metagenome (GOLD analysis project Ga0209689, IMG submission 187119) | Grasslands soil microbial communities from the Angelo Coastal Reserve, California, USA - 14_1009_09_30cm (SPAdes) (version 2) | ecosystem: Environmental > Terrestrial > Soil > Grasslands ... | reverse complement strand
GGTAGGGGGCGGGCAGTCGAAGATGGCGGTATGAGCGATGTCACTTCAGCAACGCCGCGGCGCAGCGGCCGAGTGTTCCACAAAATGCGTGTGCAGGCCCAGGGCCGGGCGCACGACCGGAAAAAATTCAAAGAGACCTGCGAAACCGTGGTGGTGAACGCGCACGGAGGCCTGCTGCTGTTGAAGCATGAGGTGGACAACGGTGAGATGTTGGTGATTACCAATCCGGAGACGCTGGAAGAGCAGGAATGCCGCATCGTTTACATGGGCGATCCCGGGGACAAGGGACAGCGTGTGGGCATCGAATTTCTTACCCCCGCGCCGCGCTTCTGGGGAGTGGAATTCCCCAGCGAGTCCGCCATCCATTAGAACCACATCCCAGCTGTCCACCCGTGTGCCGCGCGGCCTTGGCCAGCCAGGGCTTGAGGATGCAAGCCAATTATTGAGATGAGTTGGCGGGTGCGCGCTGAGCGGAGAGCTTTGCGGCTACCGCAGAGCCTTTTTTGAAAAACCAATTGCCCAATCGCCACAGAAGAAGAATTCCGACCAGCGCCCCGTAAAACAGCGGCTTGCGCACATCGGACTTCACCAACCAGTAGTAGTGAATCACACCGCAAACAGCAGCCACATAGATGGAACGATGGAGCAGTTGCCAGCGCTTGCCGCCGAGACGGCGAATCCAGCCGGTCGTGGAAGTAATCGCCAGAGGAATCAGCAGCACAAAAGCGGCGAAGCCCACGGTGATGAAAGGCCGCTTGGCGACGTCTTTCCACATTGCAGATAAATCGAAGGACTGGTCCGGACCGAGATAAGTGAGAAAGTGCAGGGAGACGTAGAAAAAGGCGAAGAGTCCGAGCATGCGGCGAAAGCGGATGAGGTCAGGGAGCCTCAAAAGCTTGCGAAACGGCGTGATCGAAAGGGTGAAGACCAGGAAACGGATCGTCCAATCGCCGGTGGCGTGCTGCAAGTACTCAACGGGATTCGCACCAAGATCGCTCTTGATGATTCGCCACACCAAATCGCCGAAGGGCATCAGGCAGAAAATAAAAATGGCCACTTTGGTCCATTTGCTAACCAGGATTGCGCGCACGCAGAAGGCCCACCTTAATGGAATTTCTTCAGATCCATTCCGTTGTACATGCTGGCGACTTGATCGCCGTACCCGTTGAAGATCACCGTGTTTCTAGTGAAGATTTCGCCGAGGCGGCGCTCTTTGGCCTGGCTCCAGCGCGGATGGTCGACATTGGGATTCACGTTCGAATAGAAGCCGTATTCCGAGGATGAATAGCGATTCCAGGTCGTGGGAGGTTCTTTTTCCTGAAAGCGGATTTTCACCATTGACTTGATGCTCTTATAACCATATTTCCAGGGAATGACCATGCGAACCGGCGCACCGTCCTGCGGAGGAAGGGTCTCGCCGTACATGCCCACGCAAAGAAGAGCGAGCGGGTTCATGGCTTCGTCCAAACGCAGACCTTCGACATAGGGAAAATCTATGCCGCCATACTTCGCCTCGGGCATTTGACGCGGGTCATAGAAAGTTTGAAAGGCCACGTAGCGAGCCTTCGGCGTGGGCTCGACCAGCTTTAGGAGCACGCTCAAGGAAAAACCGATCCACGGGACAACGATGGACCAGCGCTCCACGCAGCGATGACGGTAAATGCGCTCTTCAAGCGGCGCGAGCTTCAGGATCTCGTCCACCGTAAATTTGCGCGCGGTTTTCACTTCGCCTTCGACGGAAACAGTCCACGGTGACGTCTTGAAATTCTGAGCATTCTTCGCCGGGTCGGATTTTTCGCTGCCGAATTCGTAGAAATTGTTGTAATGGGAGACGTCGTTCAAGGTGTTTTGCTTTTCCGTGGTGCTGAAGGGGCTCTTGATGAGGCCGCTAAACTGCGTGGCGGCCAACGCGGTTTCGGGTGGCCAGGCCAGATCGAAGAGGCCTTTTCCGGCAGCCGCCGTCGCACCAACAAGGCCCATGGCGCGGAGGAATTTGCGGCGGTCCAGGTACACGGACCGGGGTGTGATATCGGCGTAGGTCAAATCTGGTGCTTTGCGGATCAACATCTCTCTCCTACCAATCTGCCGAGGCGTTTCGGCTTCACTATCATCTTACGTGCATCTTTCCGATTTGGATGCTGGAATCCAGCCAGCAAGGCTTCCTTTTCGAATCCGCAGCCGGGCCGGCCGTTCCTGCCTCTGATTCATGAGAGTCCTCGGACGCCAAAAGGTTACGAAGACTAGTGCCCTTCCGGCTATCCGTGGAGTCGCCCCAACACTTTTTGGGCGGCTTCGACACCATGATATTGGGCTTCCTCGAAGATGGAAATGCCGCTGAGGTCGGAGTTGGCAAACAGGATTCGGCCATTCCGGCGCCTCAGGCGGCGCCGTTCTTCGGAGAAAATCGATCCGACCGCGGGGCGGATCATGGCGTGACCCATGCGCAGGATGTCGATCCGCGAGACGCACTGGCGAATGTCGGTGTGTACGCGCTCGAGGTCGTGGAGAATGGCTTCTTTCCAGTAGGCCCAATTCTTCTCTAGGAGCAGCTGGCGGTTTTCGGCCGGCGCGCCTTCGGCGAGGGCCCAGTAGAACGTCCACACGGTGCGGTCCACGTGCGTGCGCAGGCTCTGGTGCATGGCGTCGACGTAGCCGAGCGTGGGTGAATCGAGGAACACGGTGTCCCAGGACGGCTCGGCTCCGCGGGATTCGGGATAGCGGTCGAGCGTGAGGTTGGCAGTGAGCCAGGGGGAATAGACAAAATCATGGAGAGGCGGAAAATCTTCCAGAAGGTAGGGAGCGAGAAAAGTGGGGGCGGCAAAAATGACGAATTGGGCTTGAAACTCGGTTTCCTCGGCAAAGACGCTTGCGCCGCGGCGCGTCTCTGTGATGCGGTGCACCATCTGGCTGGTGCGAATGTTTCCGCCGACGCGTTCGAGGAGGCGACGGGTGATCCAGCCGTTGCCTTCCGGCCAGGTGAGCGGGCCTTTTTCCTCGGGCGGCCGGGAAGAAAAATAATGAACGCCGGCCCAAGCGGAAGTGTCGCGCGCGAGCGCGCCGTAATCGTCGCGGCAGGCGTAGTTCATGTACCAGTTCAGTAAGCGGGAATCGCAGCCCTGCTGGCGGAGCCAATCGGAAAAGGAGATACCATCCAGATCCTGAAACTTCGACGAGAGCCCGAGCTCGACAGGGACGGTGAATGATCCGCTCTGGCGGAATTCACGGAAGAGATTTTCCAGGCGCTGAAACTGATCTCGATCTTTGGGGGTAAGGCCGATAACGGGCTCGAGGCCCTCCTGCCAGCGGCCGTAAAGAAAGAGACGCTCCTGCGGTGAAAAGGCGAGATAGCGTTCTTCCCATTGTCCGTTCTTCAAGACTCCAAGATCCTCGAAAAGCTCGCGGACGTAGGCGGCTTGGGGGCCGGGGACAGGCACGTAGTGGGCGGCCCAGGGGTACGCGGTGATTTCGTTTTGGCCCCAGCGGGCGTTGCCGCCGGGCTGGGAGCTCATTTCGAGAAGGACGAAATCGCTGAAACCGCGCTTCCGAAGGCGCCAGGCGGCACTGAGGCCGGCGATGCCGCCGCCGACAATGACCACCGGGATTTTTTCGACGCGCTTGGCCGGAGGAAAGCCGGCGCGGCCGCGCAGGAGGTGACCTCTCGGAAAGGAATCGTGGACGAACGAGCCTTCGATCCTTTTGTCACCTTTGAGGAAAAGACCGGCGAGCGCCGCGCTGCCAAGACCGAGAAACCTGCGGCGGGCAAGTTTCAATGACTGATGTCCTTCCAGTCGTTCTCGTAGGTACGGACAAGCACCTGGCTGTTGAGCTGATTGGCGGGCATGGGGAGCGGCGCCATGTCCGGCGGAAACTGAAAGAGCGCAGGAAGGCCGTCCACACTCACAAAACGCAGACTGGCGGGGAGCGACGTGGGAGGCTTGTATTCGTGCCTGCCGGCGAGCACAAAACCCCATTCGCCGAACGAGGGGACGTAGACATGGTAGGGATGCGTCTCGAGGCCAGCCTGTTTCAGCGTCTCGGCGATGCACCAGAAGGAATCGCGGGCGAACATCGGCGAGGTGCTTTGCACCACCAGGAATCCCTGCGCGCTGAGGTGCCGCGAGACGGCGCGGTAGAAGGCCGTGGTGTAGAGCTTGCCCAGAGAATAGTTCGTGGGGTCCGGGAAATCGATGACGATGAAATCGAAACTGTCGGCGTTCCCGTCGACCCAAGGGAAAGCATCGGCGTTAATGACGTGCACGCGAGGGGAGAGCAGCGATCTGTCGTTGAGCTTCGTCAACATGGGGTTGGATGAAAAAATCCTGGTCATCTCGGGATCGAGGTCCACGACGGTGATGCTCTCGACGAGCGGGTACTTCAGAATTTCGCGAACGGCCAGGCCATCGCCGCCGCCAAGAATCAGGACGCGGCGGGGGGCCGGGACGGCCGCCAGGCCGGGATGGACGAGCGCTTCATGGTAGCGGTATTCATCGCGGGAGCTGAATTGCAGATGGCTATTGAGAAAGAGACGGAGGTCGTCCTTGAAGCGCGTGAGAACGAGATGCTGATAATGCGTGTCGCGGGCAAAAATGATCTCATCGGCGTAGATATTGTCTTCCGCGGTCGCGGTGATCTGTTGCGCTTCGGCCATGCCCGTGCCCAAGGCGCACAAGACGACCAGACAGGCCAGGCGCAAACCGCGCGTGGCGGAAAGCTGATCGACGAAAAGGAAAGTACTCCAGAGCGCCACGCCCGCATTGATCAAGCCGAACAACATCGCGGAGCGCACCAGCCCGAGGCGCGGCACCAGCAGGATCGGAAACAACAGCGAGGCCCCCAGCGCGCCGAGATAATCGAAGGTGAGCACGTGCGCGATGACGTCGCGGAACTCGTAGCGGTCCCGCACCATGCGCATCAGCAGCGGAATCTCCAGACCCACCAGAACCCCCATGACCATGACCAGCGCGTACAGAATCAATTCGAAACCCTGGGTGAAGGCAAATGCCAGCATCAGCAGCGCCGAGGAAAAGCCGCCAATGACGCCAAGGAGAAGTTCGATCCACACGAAGCGATTGGCGAGGCCGCCATGGATGTAGCGGGACAGGGCACTGCCTATGCCCATCGCGAACAGGTAGGTGCCAATGATGGTGGAGAATTGAAAGACGCTGTCCCCGACCAGATAGCTGGCCAGCGTGCCGGCGACAAGCTCATAGATAAGGCCGCAAGCCGCGACCAGCAGCACGGAAATGAACACCAGGATGCCCATGGGCTAGTGAATCGCCGCGGCAATAATCAGGCAAATGCCCAGAGACATGGCACCAACAAGAATGGCCAGCGCCATGTTGTGCTCCTGCACGATCTCTTTCCAGAGATGATAAGGCGTGAGCCTGTCCATCACCATGAACGCGACGATGAAGATGAATATTCCGATAGACGCGAAGACCAGTGCGGCGACGACATTGCCGAGCGGAACAAGGTTCATCTTATTTGCCTCCTGTGTAATGGTGATAGCCGCCGTAAACCGCGCGGTATGAGCCGGGATTATCGCGGACGGACTTCGGAATGTTTTTGACTTGATTGATGGTGTCGAAACTCCAGCCGCGATATTGGCCGAAAGCGGCCGTGCCGAGAACCAGGAATCCATAAAGAACGTAGAATTTTCGGAACATTATTCATCGTCTCCCGAGCTGCTGGCCAGATTGGCAACATTCATGGGCGGGTGATCGCTTTCGGACCAGCGAGACCACTCAAAGGTGTAGGCGCGCAAGGACATGATCACCGCAGGCGCCAGCAAAGCCAGGAAGGCGATGCCGTAGATTCCCAAGACGGGCACGTCGCGGTTGACCTCCACGGTGTACGGAATGCCCGGAAGCGCAGGATCAGCCTCCGGCTCAATGCGCAGATAGTAGTGACCGGGAGGGACTCTGGGGACCACCACGGCGTCATTCTGCTTCCCTTCACTCCAGGAACCATCGCTGTCGTAACCGGAGTAGTAGCTCACTTCGCGGCCAAAGTCCCAGGCCTGTCCGGTGTCTTGATTGATGAGCGCATAGTTCAAATAAATCCAATGGTTGCTGACCGGGGCGTAGGTTTTCACTTCCACGGCTGAGGGGTGACCGGTGAGTTCGAACACATCGGTAACGAAAGAGGGTTCGCTTTTCGATTCAGCGCGATTGTATTGATAGGTCTCATGAAGGACAGGCTCTTTTTTTGCGCGCATATCGAAGCCAGCCATGAGCGCCAGCAGGAAGACGGCAAATGCGGCGAACGCGACCCACACGCCGGTGACCTTGGTGGTGGCGGGTGAAGGCTGATTCTCGTACACCCCCATCGCTTCGGGCGGAGCACCGGGCAGCTGGAAGGCGTCCCAGACTTCCCGGCCGTACATGTACTCGCCGATCGACCAAGTGACTTCGTTTTGGAGCTTCTCGCTGGAGAGCACGCGGGGCGGATGGACGAAGTCCGTGACCTCTGCCAGTTCGCCGACGCGAACCTGCCAGGGAAATTCTCCGAGAACAAAATCCGTGTTGGCTTCTGCGGATTGAAAGTGCTTGTAAGTTTCCCCGAGATAGTTTGCCGTTAGCGACGAACCGCCCAGCTTGCTGCCCACGGCGGGCAATGTCTTGCAGACACTGATGTCGTTCCAATGACCATGATATTCGCTGAGGTAGCGAATGCCCTTGTAAGGATTGAACAAGACATATTCCTGCCAGTAGTAAGTGATTCCCTCGACCTTGGTCGAGCGCCGCTGGAAGCCGATGACTTCGTAGTCCGTGCCGCGCAACTTGCCGCGGGTGCCAAGAGGAATGAGCGGCTTGACTTCGCCGGTGGCGGCTTCGAATTGCTGAAGGATCGCCAGGTTGGGGTCTTTGGCGTCGAGGATGGCATGGCAACTTCCGCACACCACCGTTTCGGCCTGGCCGAACGAACGTAGCGTGATAGCCGCGCCGCACTTCGGACAATTCAGCGCCTTGGCTTGCGGCTTCGGGGTTCCGGAAAGCGGCGGCGCGCCGGTGCTCATCCCCAGCCCTCAAAACTGCGCAGATTTTTTAATTTAAGGTCGTCGAATTCCACGAACTCGCCGAGATACAGTGCCGGTTGGGGATCGCTGTAATCGAGGGTAGCGAATTTTCCGGATTCCGTGCGCAGATCAACGAAGGTGACCTCCGTCTTGTCCCAATACTGAAACGGCAATTCGCCTTCCACGCCGCGGTAGTGCGCCGGGGTGATGACGCTCACGGTATAGCGCTGGTTGCTCCAAGTGAATTGCTGGCCAACGTGGACCATCGCGAGGGTGGGAAGGTTCTGCGACTTCGAAGACCGGGACAGCGCGTATTCACTTTGCGCATCGGAGAGCCATGCGCTCGTGCCGTCGTTCATCATCACGTGCCACTCGTTCCAGCCACCTTGATCGTACTCATAAAGGATGCGGCCAACCACCACGAACGCTTGATGGCCGTATTGGCCTTCGGTATTAACCTGCAGGGGTGAGTTGTCCGGCGGGAGATCGGCCACCTGGCCGACTTTTTTCAGGTGCACATCCGTGCGGACCAGGATGCTCTTGCAAAACTGACATACCGTCTGCACGCTGCTGGACCAGCGAAAAACGATCTTGGCGCCGCAATTCGGGCAGTTGGCAATCGGCTGGGTCATCGCAAATGACCCACCGGGCCGGCAGCACGAAGATGCGCCTCAGTCACTGGCAACCTGCTTCCAGTGGGATTGGTAGGGTCTCTCCAGCCGGCGCACTGCAACGGAATCCGCACAAAAGAGTTGCCGCAGAACAGTCTCGAAATCCCCCTCCGCGCGCGGAACACAGCAGAACAGATTCAGACAGAGCGAGCCGTGCTCCGGAAACGTGTGACACGCGAGGTGCGACTCCGCGAGAAGACCCAGGCCGGTGATCCCGCCGGTGCCGGGAAACTGATGCCACTGGGTCTCCTCGACGGGCCGCAGTCTCATCTCCCGGATGATGCGGTGAAACAATTCCTGTAAGACGGCAGTATCACGCAGCGACTGCGCCGAGCATCCGAAGGCTTCGATAACCCACTCGATTCCGCTCATGGCCGGCGGTGCCACTATACTTGGGGCTTCCCGCATTCCGGACAGAATTTGGCGCTGCGGGGGATGGGTTTGCCGCATTCGCTGCAGAACTTGGTTTCGGCGGCGGGGGTTCCGGGCGCCGCCCCACCGGACGGCGCCGAAGTCGATTTCTTCACCGCCTCCATCATGGCCTGGCCCATGGCCACGCCCGCGCCGAGACCCGCGCCTATTCCTACCGCGCCACCGCCTTCATTTGCGGCCGCGATGGGGATGGACTGCGCCACCTGATATTGCGTGTACTTGCCCATGTCACCGAGCATGTTCATGCTGATGCGCTGGTCGAGCACTTTCTGCAATTCGTCCGGAAGCGAAAGGTTTTCGACCACGAAGGTGTCCAGGGTGAGTCCGTATTCCGTGAAGGCCGGTTTGAGGGTCTCGCTAATCTTTTCGGCAAGCGCGCCTTGATTCGCGGCCATATCGAGGAAGGGCACCTGGCTGGCGGCAAACGCGTCGGTCATCTTCGCGATTATGGTGTTGCGCAACTGGCCTTCGAGATCCGCGACGCGATAGAGGTCGCGCGTGCCGCTGATCTTGCTGTAGAACGATTTGGCATCGCTCAGGTGATAGGAGTAAATGCCAAAGCCGCGAAGACGAATGGCTCCGAATTCCTTGTCGCGGATGGAGATGGGATTCTGCGTGCCCCAGTGTTGGTCGGTCTGCATTCGCGCGGAAAAGAAATACACATCGGACTTGAAAGGCGACTTGAACGCTTTGTCCCAGTTCCTTAGATAAGTCAGGATAGGCAGGGTTTCGGTAGTCAGGGTGTAAAGTCCCGGGCCAAAAATGTCCGCAACCTTCCCTTCATTCACAAAAATCGCGGCTTGCGAATCTCGAACGGTCAGCTTGCCGCCGTTCTGGATCTCGCGATCCTGCATGGGGTAGCGATAGGCCAGGATGCCTTCTTCCGGTTCAACCCACTCGATGACGTCGATAAATTGTTTGGTGATGAAGTCGCGAAGGCTCATGAGAGGCCTCTCTTCCGGCACGAATCGTGAGCAAGAATTACGGCCGGTGAAAGCGATGCTACGGTGCGGCTCGCGGTCCTGTCAATGGTTGGCATGAGAATACCATTGCGCGCATATAGCCAGGTGCAAGCTGCTAGAAAACACTCTGCCGAACCCCCAAGAAACACAAGGAGATAGGCACCGGGCTTGGATTGCAGCGGTATTACAAAATCTTTCAACATTCCACATCCTCGGCCGTGAGCACCACGGATCCTTATTTCATGGAGGTCCGGCCGTCGGTACTCGCCGTCTGGTATGTTTATTATGCCCTTCGTGCCGGTCCGCGTCGCTTAGCGGCCGAGCAGGACCCGGGGTGCAACGAGAGGTCTCCCTGAATGCTGGATGCTCCGAACTCTGAGACTTGGGTGATTGGCGTCGATGTCGGCGGCACAAAAGTGGCAGCTGGTTTCGTCGATCGGCAAGGTGAAATCCTTTTTCACACGCGCACGGCGATGAATCCGGCGGGTAGCGCTGCCGAAGGGCTCGCCGCCGTGACGTCCGCGATCGATGCCTTGCTGAAGATGGCACCCGAGTCGCGCGGCACGGCCGAGCGTATCGGGATCTGTGCTCCTGGGCCGCTCGATCCCCGCACCGGGGTGGTGCTGAATCCTCCCAACATGCCGTGCTGGCGAGATTTTCCTCTGGCGGCGGAAATCTCTGGCCGTTATGGCGGCTCCGTCAAAATCGACAACGATGCAAACGCCGCCGGGCTTGCGGAAGGATTGTGGGGCGCGGGCCGTGGCTACCAGAATGTGTTTTACGCGTGCATCGGCACGGGCATCGGGACCGGCATTCTTCTTGACGGGCGCATCTACCACGGGCGCACCGGGGCGGCGGCCGAAGGCGGGCACGTCAGCATCGATTACAACGGACCCCGCTGCAATTGCGGCAAGAACGGCTGTATCGAAGTGCTGGCGTCGGGCACCGCGATCGGCAAGAAGGCGCGCGCCAGGCTAGCCGGAGGAATGGGACGTAAGTCGGCCATGCTGGACTTGGCTGGCGGGGACCTCAACTTGGTCAGCAGCGAGGTGGTGGCGCAGGCATACGCCGCGGGTGACCCGCTGGCCAAGGAAATCCTGTTTGAAACCGTCGATCTGCTGTCCCTGTGGCTGGGAAACATCGTGGACCTTCTCGAACCCGATGTCATGATCATGGGCGGCGGGGTGGCCGCCATGCTGAGTCCCTTCTTCGATGAAATCCGCAATCGCCTCCCAGCCTGCTGCGTGAATTCGCGTTGTCTCGAAATTCCCCTGGTGACGGCTCGCTACGGCGTGAACGCGGGGATCGCCGGCGGCGCGGCCCTTTGTGCCCATTAGGCATGGAGCCAGTAGGAATCCCCTTCCTTCAGGAAGGGGAGGATGTCAACCTCGAATTTGACAAACGCAGGATTCCGAGGCAAAATCTCTATGGCGAATAAAAAGCGAATATTGTTCCCTTCCTCCACCTCGCCCAAACACCATGCACTCGAAATCTGCCGCCCTGCGCCTCTATGTTGAGTCCGCTCTTGCCGGACGCATGGCGTCACCGTTCTGCCCGCCTCCATCGGAGCCGCCTCGCACGGTCCCTGCGGGAATCCCGGTTCTAGATGCAGTCACAGGCGGCTTGCCGCGGGGCGGTCTCACGGAGATCTATGGCCCTTCTTTTTCAGGAAAAACTTCGTTTCTGCAATCTGCTCTGGCTACCCGCACGGCGAGTTCGGAAGTGTGCGCCCTGATCGATGCGCACGACTCCTTTGATCCTGCCGGCGCCGAATCCGCAGGCGTTGCCCTGCGCCGGTTGCTCTGGATTCGTTGCAAAACCCTCGACCACGCGTTCCGTTCCGTCGATGTTCTTCTTCACGGCGGCGGATTCGGCATGGTGGCCATGGACTTAAGTGACGCCCCGGCGCGTCTGGTTCGCCAAATTCCGCTAAACATATGGTTCCGGCTGCGGCGCACCGTCGAAAACACTTCCACGATTCTCTTGGTGCTCTCGCAGGAATCGAACGCGAAAACATGCGCCTCTCTGGTCCTGCGTCTTGAAAAAGAAGCCGCCGCCTGGTCGCTCGAGGAGCGTTCCTTGCCGTCGCCCGCTCTTCACACCCCAGCCTGCTTGCTCGACGGCTGGGCGTCAACCGGCGAAGTTATTCGCTCCCGTGCGCGGCCGAAGAATCTCCATTTCCTCAGCCACCCCGCAATTCCGGAAAGCAAAGACCTCGTTCGTTTTGACCTGCGAATGAAAGAGGCCCGGTCGCTTTTCTCGGAGGAAGAAAGGATAACCGACCCTGGTTGAGCTTTCCCCAGTTCTCGGCGAGCCATGGCGGTCATTTATGTCCTTTGCAGCGATTTTCGTTCCCAATTTTACATTTCAGGCCATCGCGCGCGGTGAACCGGAACTGCGGATCGAACCCGTCGCCGTCATCGAAGGACAACCGCCGACCTACCGCGTCGCCGCGCTAAACCGGCTAGCGGAGAAATTAGGCGTGACCGTCGGAATGACCAAGGCCAACGTCGAACAATTCCCGCAAGTTCAAATCCGCAACCGCAGCAAGACCCAGGAAGAGATGGGGCACCAGGCTCTCCTTGACGCGGCATGGTCGATCTCGTCGCGCGTGGAAGACGCAGGGCGTGACACCTTGCTCCTGGATTTGTCTGGCCTGTCACGGCTATTCGGCGGGCAGGAGCAGATAGCTCATCGAATCCTTTGCCGAACTTCCGAATTGGGAATGGATGTTCACATCGCGGTATCCGCGAACGTAGAGACGGCCCGAATTGTGGCGCGCGCGTTGTTCGGAATAACGGTGGTGCCGGACGGACGGGAAGCCCGATTTCTCGAATCCTTGCCGGTCGCCATGCTTTCTCCCAGCCCGCAACTGGCGGAAATCTTCGAACGCTGGGGCGTGAGCACCTGCAAGTCTCTCGCTTCGCTGCCGGTGCTTGACCTTTCCGAACGTGCCGGACAAGAAGGCGTTCATTTACACGCTCTGGCGGGTGGAAGAGCAACCCGCCCTCTTCTCATCGTTCAGCCCACGGATTGTTTTGAGGAATGCTTTGAATTGGAAGATGCGGTCGACAATCTCGAGCCCCTTTCGTTTCTACTGGGCAGACTCCTTCAACAGGTGTGCGTCCGTATCTCCGCGCGGGGCCTGGCCATCGGCGCGATCCACGTAACTTTTGAGCTGCAAACCGCGTTCGAGAGCACCGTCCTTTTCTCACCAGACGCTATTAGCGCAAGGAAATCACCGAGAACCTTTTCCTGCACCTTGCAATTACCTGTTCCCTCCCAGGATTCCACGCTGCTCTTGAAACTTCTGCGGCTTCGCCTGCAAGCAAAACCGCCCGGCGCTCCGGTGAGGAAAATCCACTTGCTCGCAGAGCCGGGTCGTTCCCGTGCGACTCAGAGTGGCCTGTTCGTTCCTGCTTCGCCCGACCCGCAAAAGCTAGAGCTCACGCTCGCCCGCATCGCCACTGTCGTCGGAGAAGGAAATGTCGGGTCGCCGCACTTGCTTGACACCCACCGTCCCGATGCCTTTCACATGCAGAAATTCTTCGTCCCGCCGGCGACGCCTCCCCATCGAGGACCGCGAAGCGGCGCACAAACGGCATTTCGCGTTTTCCGGCCTGCGCTTCCTGCGTGGGTCCAGTTGCAGAAAAAAGTCCCGGCGCGCGTCGCTTTTCAGGGAATGCTGGGCACGGTCATTCGTGCCTCCGGGCCCTGGCGCAGCTCGGGAGATTGGTGGGAAGACCAGTCTTGGCAGGAAGATGCCTGGGACGTGGAGATTCAATTCACCTCCGAATCCAGGACCGTGGAAGGCCTCTATCGCGTTTCTTTCGACCTTCGTTTCGAAAAGTGGTGGGTGCGCGGAGTCTATGATTGATGTATGTCGAACTCCATGCTCGCTCCGCTTTCAGCTTTCTCGAAGGCGCTTCGACTCCCGAGGCGCTGATTGCGGCATGCGCCGCCTACGGTATGCCATCCATGGCGCTGCTTGACCGCGATGGGCTGTATGGCGCACCGCGGTTCTATCTCGCGGCAAAAAAAGCGGGCCTGCAGGCACACATCGGCGCGGAAGTCAGTTGCCTGGGCGGATGGCGCTACCCTTTGCTCGTCGCCATGCCGCAGGGATATCACAATCTCTGTTGCCTGATCACGCGCATGAAACTGCGTTCGAAAAAAGGCCAAGGCGCAATCGAAGCGCGAGAGTTGGAAGAATTTAGCAGCGGATTGATTTGTCTGACAGGCGGTAGAGAAGGCCCACTCGCCCATGCGCTGCGCGCTGGAGGAAAGGCGAAAGCGAAAAAGTGTCTTGAAGAACTATGCGCGACATTCGGCAAACACAACGTCTACGTGGAACTGCAGCGGCATTTTTCGATTGAAGAAGAACGCCGCAATCAGACGGCCATCGAACTCGCTGGCAGCATGCACCTTCCGCTTCTCGCGACCAACGGCGTCTGCCACGTCGCTCCGCAAGACCGAGAACTCTTGGATGTCTTCACCTGCATTCGCCATCATCGTGTGCTTTCAAACGCCGGAGGCCTGCTCTCCGCCAACAGCGAACGCTATTTCAAGTCCTCGGCGCAGATGGCCATGCTTTTTGCAGACCTGCCCGAAGCCATCCGGAACACCGAAGTGCTGGCCTCGCGCTTGCTGTTTACCCTGAAGGATCTGGGCTACCAGTTTCCCAGCTATCCGACGCCCAACCACGAATCGCAAATCGCCTTTCTTCGCAAACGCACGCTGGAAGGCATGATCCAGCGCTATGGCGCAAATGATCAGAACGCTTCCCGGCAAATCGAGCACGAATTGTCGGTGATCCAAAAACTCGACCTCGCCGGCTATTTCCTCATCGTCTGGGACATCGTTCGCTTCTGCCGGGAAAAGAACATTCTCGTGCAAGGCCGAGGTTCCGCGGCCAACAGCGCGGTCTGTTATTCCCTGGGAATCACCGCCGTCGATCCCGTGGGAATGAATCTTCTCTTTGAACGGTTCCTTTCCGAACAACGCGGGGAATGGCCGGACATTGATCTCGACCTCCCGAGTGGCGACCAGCGGGAACGGGTGATCCAATATGTCTACGAACGCTACGGAAAGCTGGGAGCGGCGATGACCGCGAACGTCATCACCTATCGCGGCAAGTCCGCCGCTCGCGAAGTTGGAAAAGTCCTTTCCTTCGACTCTGAAACTCTGGACCGCCTGGCCAGTCTCGTGAGCGCCTGGGAATACACGGATTCCCAGGACACGCTCACGCGGCAGTTTCAAGATGCAGGTCTGGACCTCGGGCAGCATCGCATTGGCAAATTTTTTGAGCTCTGCCAAAAAGTGCAGGATTTGCCGCGGCACCTCGGCCAGCATGCGGGAGGCATGGTCGTTTGCCAGGGACAGCTCAATTCCGTCGTTCCTCTAGAGCCCGCTACTATGCCCGGCCGCGTGGTCGTGCAGTGGGACAAAGAAGACTGCGCCGACATGGGCATCGTCAAAGTGGATCTTCTTGGTCTGGGGATGATGGCGGTACTAGAAGATTCGCTGCAGCTTATCCGACGTCACCACGGTGAGGAAATCGATTTGGGCCATCTGCCTCAGAACGACCCTGCGGTGTACTCCGCCCTCGAACGCGCCGATACCATTGGCTTATTTCAAGTGGAAAGCCGCGCGCAGATGTCCTGCCTCCCGCGGCTCAAACCGAAATGTTTCTACGACATCGTGGTGCAAGTAGCCATCATCCGGCCCGGTCCGATTGTCGGAAAAATGGTTCACCCCTACCTGAACCGCCGCCAGGGACGCGAACCAGCGGTGAGCCTCCATCCTCTTCTCGAATCCACTCTGTCGCGAACGCTCGGAGTGCCGCTGTTTCAGGAACAGCTCTTACGCATCGCCATGATCGCGGCTGGATTCTCTGGTGGCGAAGCCGAGGAACTTCGCCGCGCGTTCGGATTCAAACGCTCCGAAGCGCGGATGAAAGAAGTCGAAATCAAACTGCGACGGGGCATGGAAGCGAAAGGAATCACGGGTGAAACGCAGGACCGCATCATTCAGGCCATTACCTCCTTTGCGCTGTACGGATTTCCTGAATCGCACGCTGCCAGCTTTGCGCTCATCGCCTACGCCAGTGCGTTTCTGAAATGCCACTACCTCGCCGCGTTCACCGCCGCCATGTTGAACAACCAGCCGATGGGCTTCTACCAGCCCGCGACCTTAATAAAGGATGCGCAGCGCCACGGTCTCCAATTCAAGCCCATCGACGTGACGTGCTCCGACTGGGATTGCACACTGGAGGAAGGCTCCCAAGGCTTGCGCGTACGCATCGGACTTCGGTATGTGAAGACCCTAAGCAAGGAAACGGCTCTGGAAATCGTCGCGCAGCGCGATGCCAGGCCTCTTGCTTCGATCGAGGACTTGAAACAACGCGTTCCTCAAATTCAAAAAGACGAATTCCGGGCCCTTGCGAGTGTGGGTGCGTTGAATTTCATTTCCGGCAAAGCGCCTGTTCATCGCCGCACCGCTTTGTGGCAGGTGGAAAGCGCAAGCCGGCCTTCCGGCCCGTTGTTCAAAGCTCAGCAGAAAGACGCAGACGCCGAAGGTTCCTCCTTTTCGTCGCCCCTCGAGCCCATGAATCGCGAGGAGCGGATCACCGCTGATTTTCGCGGGACGGCAATCACTCTGGGGGCCCATCCGCTCGCGCAACACCGCTCCCGCCTCGATCGCCAAGGAGTTGTGCTGTGCTCAAGATTGGCGTCCTTGCCGGACGGCACATTCGTGTCCGTGGCCGGTGCCGTCATCGCTCGCCAACGCCCCGGCACTGCCAAAGGGTTTGTGTTTCTCAGTCTTGAGGATGAAACCGGCATCGCCAACATCATCATCGCGCCGCCGCTTTTCGAAAAGGAACACACCACGGTAGTGCACCAGTCTTTCCTCATCGTCAGGGGCACACTGCAAAACCAGGACGGAGTTATTTCCGTGAAAGCCGGTCGGATTGAGCCATTCGTTTTTCTGCAAACGAAAATGTCCTCTCACGACTTTCATTGACTCTTTTAGGAGCGGCGAACGATCTAGGCAGAAACACCTCGCCGAGCTTCAATAGCTACCTCGTCCATCGGCACGTTCTCTCGGCGCTCGCCGCCCATCGGCGACAGTTTATATGCGGCGTGCGCTGCCCCCGCGACGACGACCACCAGGACGTTCTAAGGCATTCCACGCGATAGTGAAATGTTCGAGCCTTCGTCGTTGGCAAAGCTCCTCCTGACCATGGATACTTGCTGGATGCGTTTCCGTCAAAGACGGCATCAGCTTGACAGCCCAATCACGGACCAACGCGAAGCGCACGGGTGATCCGATTCCGCATTTCCGGCTCGGACGCTACGTACGCTTCCCGTGGGGTGGCGACGAACTCCGCGAGTGGCTGGATCATCAGCTGGTGAGTGCGAACAGGGCAGGTCATTAAGGAGGACTCGTCCGATACCGTGTACGCGTGCGGCAGGACGACGGATCGACCAGATTTCCAGCAGAAGGCAAAGAAACTGGTAAAGGTTGCAGATTATCCGCTCGCTTTTTTTCAGGGATACACATTCATTAAGTCCTGTTGGGACGATGGGCGATGGTTAGCCCAAACCCACTGATTTCAGGGTTGCGCGGAGGTCCTTCATAAGCAGCATGAGTTGTTTGGGATCAAGTGGTGAGGCTGCAAATCCGAATTTTCTGTAGAAGGTCACAGCCTCTTCATCTATGGCGTGAACCAATATCGCCCTAGCGCCAATCGCATCGGATGCGGTCATAGCTCGCGACAAGGCGTCAACCAGAATGGTCCTGCCAAGGCCCGCTCCGTGTTCAGTGCGGTCAACCGCGAGACGCGCAAGCAAAATGACGCCAATTGGATGTTTTGCGAGTCCTTTTGCGATGCGAGCCGGTGACTCTTCCCTGCGGACTGCGCCTGCTGAAAGAGAGTAATAGCCGACAACCCTGCCAGCGCGATGAAGGACGTAGGTGCGAGCTGAATCATTCTGTTGGTTTGTGAGGGCGAATCGGCGGAGCCAATCATTAAGAGAAGATTTTCCGCAGTCGAATGATGAAAGGTCATGATCCTTCGTCAGCTTTTCAATGACGGAAAGAGGTTCTCTATTTTGGTTCGGAGAACTGCTCGTCACTTCCGAGACCCGCGCCCAAGAACGGCAGTCTTAGAAAAAAGGCGCGCTAACTCCGGTTTTGTCTGAGCCGGTCTGTCGAGAGCCTCG